>Ga0101944_10003438_pt1 | contig 22084 bp, 18 predicted proteins | sample DewCreD2012metaG_FD_75245 | JGI IMG/M metagenome (GOLD analysis project Ga0101944, IMG submission 75245) | Hot spring sediment bacterial and archeal communities from British Columbia, Canada, to study Microbial Dark Matter (Phase II) - Dewar... ... | reverse complement strand
CTCTCTCGTTTTGTGCCTATATAATATATCCTTGACATCTTGTAAATTAATTTCTATGATTACTGCTAAAAATGTTTCCCTGACCTTTTTGCAGGGAAGTCATTAATAACTTTTTTAAATAATTATTCAAAAGATTACAATAGCCGATAGTAACTATAGAATAAATTCTTGACTTGATGTATTAATTTTCTTGCAATATTCTTGTTGATATGTATAGTTTTACTATATTCTTACCCCGGGGGGAAAATATTGGAAGGATTGCAACAAAAAGCTCAATACTTTTGTAAGCCTGCTAACTACAAAGAAGCTCTTAAAATGGGCCAGGATGTTTATATCCAATTTTCTCTTTTAACACCTGAAATAGAATCTATAATAATACGAATGCTTAGCGTTTACCTTGCCCAGCTTGACCTCCTTTATTTAAAGAACATGTTTATTAATATCATTAAGGAATTAGTTAACAATGCAATTAAAGCAAATGCAAAAAGACTTTATTTTAAACAAAAAAATTTAGATATCAATAAAAAAGAAGACTACCGGTCTGGAATGGAAACTTTTAAAGAGGATGTCTTTGTAGAAAACCCCGAATTCCTTGAACAGTTGGGACAATCAAATTTCATTGTTAGAGTCTTTTTTTCCATTACCGGTGACACGCATAAAATACATGTTATTAATAATGTTCCCATTATCACTGAGGAAATGAATAAAATTAATGCACGTGTAAAAAAGGCTTATTCCTATTCAGATATTTCAGATGCTTTTGATGATATCCTTGATGATTCAGAAGGCGCAGGGCTGGGCTTAATTATTGCACTCATGCTTATGAAGAATGCAGGATTTCCACCGGAATCCTTCAACATTTCTACAAATGGGAAAGTTACAAGTGCTTCAATTAATATTGACGAAAGCTTTAGAAATATGGACTTAAAAGTTAAGATGGCACAGGAAATAATTAACGAGGTTGAATCATTGCCATCATTTCCTCAAAATATACTTGAAATACAAAGGTTATGTGCAAACCCTGAATCAACTATCAAAGCTATAGCAGATAGCATCAAGCGTGACCCGGGGCTGGTGACTGCAATATTAAAATTAGCCAATTCTGCAGGATATATTACCTCAAAGCGGGTTGAAACAATAGAAGAAGCAGTAAAAATTATAGGTACTAAGGGAATCAATACCCTGCTTGTTGCAAGTGGTGTCCAGAAAATACTGGATTCCCGTTACAAGAAATTTGAAACAATATGGAACAATTCATATAAAACTGCTTTTTACGCACAATTTATAGCAATGAAATATCGGAAGGAAAAGTTATCCGAGTTTGCATACCTGGCATCCTTACTGGCTGATATAGGCCTTATGGTACTTCTTTCCATTAAACCTGATGACATACAAAAGATACGAGATATAGTGGGTTTAAAACAACTGGAAAACATTTCATTACTTGAAGAAATATCTCTTGGAGTAAGCCACAGTACACTTGGAAGCATGATATGTCAGAAATGGAAATTTAATGATGCATTAGTCAAAGCAATAGAATTTCACCACAGGCCTCATTTAGCCCCTCCACCATACCGGGATTTAATCTATATTGTTTATTTAGCTTATGTTTTTAGCAGTATTGAAACAAAAAATTTCAGATTTGAAATAGCCGATGAAGACTGTCTTGACTATTTTAAGCTGAATAATAAACATGACTTTGAACAGCTTCACGAATTGACGAAAGCTAAATACGACGAGTATATTAAAACAAATCAACAGATAGCAAAATAACGCTTAATTTTTTAAAAGGGAGCTTATCATGTATTTTCAGGATCTGATTGCTAATCTTAATAGCTATTGGGCAAAACAGGGATGTATAATTGCACAGGGATATGACCTGGAAGTTGGTGCTGGTACATTTAATCCTGCAACGTTTCTACGTGTTTTAGGGCCTGAACCATGGAATGTTGCATATGTGGAGCCATCACGACGGCCAACTGATGGCCGATATGGTGATAATCCTAACAGATTGCAGCATTATTATCAATATCAGGTCATTATGAAACCTTCTCCTCTCAACATCCAGGAACTTTATTTAGATTCATTACGTAATTTGGGAATTAAACTAGAAGAACATGATGTACGGTTTGTTGAAGATGATTGGGAATCACCTACTCTAGGGGCTTCAGGATTGGGTTGGGAAGTATGGCTTGATGGGATGGAAATAACACAATTTACCTATTTTCAGCAGTGTGGTAGTGTTGAGTTAGACCCAATACCCGTTGAAATAACCTATGGGCTTGAACGCATATGCATGTATATTCAGGGCGTAGAGAGTGTTTTTGATATACAATGGAATGAGACATTGACGTATCATGATGTACATCGCCGAAGTGAGTTTGAATTTTCGCATTACAATTTCAACATAGCTGATATTGATTTACATTTTAAACTTTTTGATCTTTATGAAAAAGAATGCCTTAACATACTGGATTACGAACCGGTTCAGGTTGTACTGCCTGCATATGATTATGTTTTAAAATGTTCTCATGTTTTTAATATCCTGGATGCACGCGGAGCCATTTCAGTAACTGAGCGTGTTGGATATATTGCCAGAGTCAGAAATTTAGCACGCCGTTGTGCCGAACGATATATTGCAATACGTGAATCAATGGGATTCCCACTTTGTAAACATGCTCAATCCGAGAAAATTTAATGGATTATTTTGTTAATCTTAAAAAATACCTCAATAGCCATGACAATTTTATTATCTCCACTCACGAAAGTCCTGACCCTGATGGGTTGGGTGCAGAAATTGCATTTAAAGAATTGCTGTTAAAAATTGGAAAACATGCAATAATTATCAATTCTGATCCAACTCCATCAAAATTTAGTTTTATTGATCCGGAAAAAGAAATAATAGTATTTGATGAAAGTAGTACTATACACAACTTAACTGATTATGCAGTTTTTGTATTGGACACAAATGACTTTGATAACATTGGGAAAGCTTATCATCATATCAAAAATTCAATCCGTGATGTATTTATCATTGACCACCATGAAGGCGGTCAGGACAAAATTAAATCAAATTTTATTAAAGTTGAGGCCTCATCAACATCAGAAATAATTGGCAATACATTACAGCATTTTGGCATAATCCCCTCATTTAAAGCTGCACAAGCGTTATACGCTGGTATTGTGTTTGATACGGGATGTTTCAAGTATCCTAAAACTTCACCTGTTACATTTGTATTGGCCGCTCAATTGGTAACATTGGGTGTAAAACCGTATGAAATATATCAGCAGATTTATGAAAACAACTCACTGGAAGTATTCAGATTGCGAGCACTGATGCTTTCTACAATGGAAGTCCATTTTGGTGGAAAACTCATACTAATGAAGTTGACACCTGATATGATTAAAGAAACCAATGCGCCATTTGCAGAGGGTGAAGTAAATATTAATCTACCTTTATCAATTCAAGGTGTTGTGGCAAGTGTTCTTGTAAAACAGGATATTGGTGGACCAGTCAAAGTCAGCATGCGCACAAAAGGCAATTTAGATGTTGCAGAAATTGCTATTGCAAATGGTGGCGGTGGGCATAAAAATGCTGCAGGGTATAAATCCCCTTATGATTTCGAAACCACAAAAGTAAAAATATTGGAAGAGATGTCACGCTTTTTTACATAAATTGTGTATAAGTAGTAGTTTGCCACTATTGGTTTTATACATTTATAGCAAGCCCATGATAGATTCAATCAATCCCAAAACATCTTGATCTTTTTTCAGCAATGGGTGCAATGGCTTTTTCTTTTTTACCTCAAAGACGACGTTAATACTATCCCCTTCTAAGTATGCTGGAACTTCAACTTTAATATCATAGGCATAAAGTTTTTTCTTAATATCATCAATGCGGTTCATATATTCTTTATACTCTGGATAACGAATTGAATATATACAATCATAGATATCATCATCGGTTATACTTTCTTTTGTTAGCAATAAAGCTATACTATCATCAAGAAGTTTGTCTTCCCCCATTCGGCAAACATCCTCAATCATGACAACTATGCTGTTAAAATAATTTACCCTGAGTTGGCATGCAGAAATAATTTTCCCTAATAAATTGATTGAGGGTTGAGATAATCGTAACATTGGCATAATAAATTTTGGAGAAATTGACCTGGAATCAATATACTGTACAATCACTTGTGGCAATCCAATAATTGATTTGATATTCTTTAATTCAATTAATGAAGAAGGGAGCGATAGTTCCCGAGCTATTGCCAAAACCAGTTGTTTGTCAGCATTAAAATAATCATATAGTACATATAAACTCTTAATTTTACCAATAGTCCCTAATGCATTATTATACAATTTCACTCTTACTATCTGTAAAAAATCTTCCAAGTGAATTTCAGTGATAATCTTTGCCGGGACATTGTCTAAGTGTGCTTCACGAGCTGCTATAATCCTGTTATGCCCATTTACCGGTACGTGTTGACCATTTTGCTTTAAAAGCAGAACCGGTTCAATGACCCCATATTGTAATATTGATCTGACTAATTCTTTTGGCAACGGTTTTGAAATTTTAAAATAATTATTATCACATTGAATTGCATCTAGTGGTATCGGCACTACATCACTCTTGGGGTAAATCATTATACAAGGCCTCGCAATAATTTAGAAATTTCTTCAGGATAAATGACTGTAACCTTAGAAAGTTTTTTTAAACTTTCTTTGGCTGGCTGAGTTAGGTCTGCAGTGGTAATAAATATACCCTGTTGTGCTTTCATATCATTAATGGCCTGTGCAAAATTTCGCAATGTTATTTCACCAACATTTGTTTTAGTCCATCGCCTAACCCAAACCAAAACTTTATCCTTTGTTTCAGGATTAATTGCCAAAAAATCAACACCGTCAGCTTCACGATATGTTTGCAATATCTGATCAACCTTAAAGCCCATTTTTGATACCAGCCTGTTAGAAATAATCCTGAAATTTTCTGTATCTAAAGAAACATATCTTTCCATGATATCATCAGAACTACTTAGTGTCTTCCCATCATCATAACTTATTTTAGTGGTAACAACGATATCTTTTAAATTATATTTTTTTGTGCTTTTTAAACCACACATCTCCCATAATAAATTTTGTGGGAATGCATCATCCATCCACGCTGTGATAGTTTCCATAACAGATGTGGATTCTTCTTTGCTGAATTTATCAACCTCCATTTCTCGGCGCAATTGTGTTACAAGATATTGTATATTTCTGTAGTTTCTATCTCTACGGTAAAGCTCATTCCATGCTTCGTATGCTAAAGAAGTCTGTTCATTTTTTAAATATGCATATCCCAGATCATATAATGCCAAGAGTTCTGCGTCATCATTTGCATTCTTCCGTGCAATATCCAGTAAATCCTGAAACAGTTGTATTCCTTCATCATGCTTTTTCAGGCGCATCAACATAAATGCCTGAAATCTTTTTGCCATATATAATACATCAGGATCCTGAGCTGTATCCGCAATTTTTGAAATATATCCCAAAGCCTGGCGATAATCACGTTTACGATTACATGCAAATGCAGCACCTATTTGGGCAATCTCTGATTGCGGTTTTATCTGCACTGCTAATTTAAAATTATCGATAGCATCCTGTATACGCATATTCTGGTAATAACATATACCTGCACCAAAGAATATTTCATAATTGTCATTTTTAAGTTTTAATAACCTGTCAAAATAACGCTGTGCTATATCAAACTCTTCCTGGCCAAGGCAAATGAACGCAATATGGTATAAAGACTCAATATCTGCAGGATAGTTTTTAAGAATGTCCATATATGTCTGGAATGCTTTTTCAACCTCATCCCGCATATAATATGATTTAGCCAATTTCTTCTGTACTGAAAGCTGGTCAACTTCATAATTAAATTTACCAATTTCTAGTACCTTTTCAAAATGGATAACTGCCTGGTCAATCTCCCCAACAGCCAGATATAGGTCAGCTAAGCGATAGTGGACAACAAAATCATCCGGATATTCATCAATTACTTTTTTATATTCAAGTATTGCATCAAGAAGTTGATTCTGCTCAACCATTTGCTGAGCTTTGTATAAAGGGCTAAATTTTGGCCTTATATAAACAAGGTAATAAAGGAATGCACTTATAATAAATAATGATACCAGGATATACGTAATCATTTTCTTCTTTCCACATTAACAATTATTAAGAAACCAACATCTATTCTATTATCGTTATAATTGGAACTATCGCTTAAACCTAAGTTCTGAAGGCCAGCCATTAATACACCATGATTTTTCTGTTTCATATTTAACAATGAAATCATCAGCTTTCTTTATTTTTGCTTTAAATGGAAGATTAATTAAAATATCATGGGGGATAAAACGGGGAACATCAGTAAACTGTATAACAAACTCATCGGAAGTAGAAGTTGACACAAAACTTAAATTACCAAACCGTGAAGGTGCATTAGTTATCACAATTTGAGCATCGCCAAACCACTCCTCAACTGGAACCGGGAATAATTCCAACCGTTCAGGGTGATCAATAAAGCATATATTACGAATAGCCTGAAACAATAATGATACTGCAACTATTGATATTGGTTCTTTAACAATTGCATGGCCAGATACAGGATCAAGAAAATTAGGCATAAATTTTCGTTTTTTACATAGTGTGATAATGGCATGTATTATATCAACTGCTCGCTTATCATGAGCATATAGCATACTATTAGCAAGGCTAAGAGAATTAATAACATCAATTCCACTAATAATTGTATTATACAAGGGCAACCCTTTCCCTGCATTAATAATATCATCTATAATCCTCTGTGTTGTATATTTACGTGTAATATGAACTATATATGGATATAAAAATGATGAATACAGTAAAATCCTGTTATTGGATGTATTAATAGTATTTGCAAATTCCAGACTTTCTTTTAATGATATCTTTTGCTTACGTAATGGTTTGCCATGCTTTGGCAGCCATTCAATAAGCTTTTCTTCTTCTTTGCTTGCTTCCTGTGATATATGAAATAAAACACTAACCACGGAAGCCTCAAGTTTATTAGCTTCTGCTAAAAATTTAGTTTCATCACCAAAGAGCCCCAATGATCGTGACATAAATGCTAAATTTTCTAAAGCTGAAATAATCACCGGAACATGCCACGTATGGTGGCTTGCAGTCTCATCTGAATGATCAAGTAAAATATACTTCTTTATGTTTTTCAATTCTTTGCAAAATTGTAAAATATTTTGTGCGTAACTCCTGCAAACAGGATAATTATTCTGTAAAAACGAGGTGTCTTTAACAATCCTGTAATAATCCCCCAGAATATTACAAGTATATGCAGCAGATAATATGCTTTCTAAATCATCTTTAATTCTTATGTTTTTCAAGATATAATTAATGATCGATAGTGACTGTTGAAAATGACCCATTCTGTTCAACGCCATTGTTGTAAAATAATAACGGGCAATATCTTGTTTCTGGTTATTATTAATTTCGATATTAGCAGCTTCTACAAGCGCTGAAAATTTGCAAAAATTTACCCATTCATTTATTATATTCTTCCCAACTGTTATTCCTATCCCTTCCTTCATCCTTAGATCAATATAGTTGGTATATTCATTTTGTGTTGATTTAATAATTACCTTTGGAACTGAAATTTTAGAGTCTTTATTTACAGCAACCCGCACAGCTATTTCATGTTCTTTATTGGTTATATCATAAACAAACGCCATAGTAGCCATGCCTGCATTACTGGTAACCTTATGTTTATATTCTTTCCTTTTAAAATCGATGTCCCCATAAATTTCATTGCCCGTAAGAACATAATCAGGCTTAATCAGCAAAGCACTATGATATTCATTATTAATTCGTATGAAATTATTCTTAGCAAGTTCTATTGAATCCAGACCTGATAATGTTTCAGTTGTATACGGCCTTATAGCTATAATAAAATATGCTTTATTTTTCTTTTTATAATGTACATTATTAACGACAACCGCTTCATCAATATTTGTATGAGTAATATAAACCGATTGTCTATAAGTAAAATCTGGATGGTTATACGTGGTCTTTACCACGCCATTATCGATTTCCTGCTTAATATAATTGTCATTGTGGAATTGTATAAAAGAATTATCTACATACATCCAGAATTCTAAAGACCATGATGACCATGCTGGATGAACCATACCTGAAGGGTCAATTCGAATTGAACCACTGCTTAAAAAACTATTAATGGTATACCAGGTTCGGCAATGGTTATTATATAAAAAAAAGGGGAGTGACTGTATCCGCTCATTAACTGTATTAATATATCGGGCTATCCAGTAAGGCCATGCAAAATAATTATATTTTTGGTAAATTGCAAAATTCTTCATACCTTCGGGTATCTCCGAAGGTATGAATAGCGGGTTATATTCTTTATTTCCAGATAATGAGTCTACAAGAGAATTTTTTTTAGAATCCTCAGGCTTAGTCAAAGGGAACAACATAACCATTATTTAAAAGAAGCAATAGCTTCTTCTTCAGTATCATATATTTCAAACATGTCCATAAGCTCAACAACTTCAAATATCTTTTTAACAGCGCTATTCATATTACAAAGCTTTAGCTTTCGATTTGATTCTTTCAAAATCCGCATAGTGGAAACAAATATTCGCAAACCACTACTGCTCATATATTCAACACCTGAAAGATTTAATAATAAATGAGCATTTGGCTCGTCTTTAATTAGTTTATTTATTTCTTTCTCAATATCAGCTGAAAGATGCACATCTAAACGCCCCTGCAGATATACTACAACAACATTGCCAACTTTTTTCGTTTGAAGATTCATTATGCCCTCCTGATTATAAAATTAAATACTGGCTTTACTCTATTGTTAAATAAAAACAATTTTTATTATAATAACTTATTTTACACATATACTATCTCATATAACAGCTAATAGAATAGTTTTCATAACATTAAAAATTTATTATATACTCGATCTAATCAGAAATATCTTCCATTATAAATATTAAAAAAGCAAGCAATTTATAATACAATACTATTCCTGCCCCATCTTTGCCTGTCTTCTTGTTATCATTAAACCAAAACCAACAAATAAAAACAATACAAGAAACAAAACTCCACATATTGTCATAATACGATGGTCGTATGTGAGACCATTTACAAGAAGAACTGGTGCTGATACTAAAGGGAAAAGAATACCATTATAGTATATCATTCCACGATATTTTAAAGGGTCAAACAAAGGAAGAATCATACTTAATCCAGCTACAGCCAGAATTAATGCAAATACTCGTGAAAAATGATATAACGGTGAGGTAAAAGTATCATATTTAATTAAATTATACCAATCAGGGTTAACTTCTATCCCAAAAATATTTGCAAATAATATTGGGCTAAATCCATATAATATGCCAATGATAATATACAAAATTCCTGTTACTAAAACTCCAAACTGTAATATGTTTGTAGCCTTTGATCTCATTTAACCCCCTACTATTTTTATCATGATATTATCAAAACTTTCTTTATTATCAAATGACTTTACAATAAGGTCATCAATTGACGATACCTCTGGTATCTGCAAAGAAATCTCTTTATCACAAACAGGCCCATTATCGCAAGCATATAAATAGTAATAGGGGAGAAAATCAACAAATTTTCTAAAAATCCCCAAAACTTTACTTTTCAATGAAAGAGGATTGAATAATGTATTAATGCTAATATACGATATGTGTTGTATATGTGTACGCAATAACGTTTCAGGCATACTGGGATATAATGGATATGATGCATAATATTCTTCCTTGTTTATACTCACTCCTTCAAACATTGGCAGGAAAGCTATAGAAGCTGCAACAATATCACGCATATCTCCAGTAGAAAACATTCTTGCTGAATTATTAGAAATAAGCATTGTATAAGGCATAATATGGTAATATTCAAGCCGCTGCGTATCACATAATGAAGATGAAAAAGATTTTAAAGGATCATTTTTAAATAGATATTTATCAGGAAATGAAACATCAAGCATTGAATGCAATTTGTCATCAGAAAAATAACTTAACAGCAACTTTTTATATTCCTTTAAGGAATCTGAATGCATGAATGCAATCAATAATGCATAAGGAATTCCAGTGGTATAAATTATATCAGGAGTATTGTCAGAATCTCTCAATGTTTCAAAAACACCTGCATAAAAAAGTGTTTCGTACATCCCTGATGCAAGAACCAGAGCTTTCTTGTCAGATAAAATTTCACGGAAAAGCAGATCATGTTGCGATTTTGTTCTCAAGATAGCTTGAAAAACTGTTTCATCAGAATGAACGGAAATGGTGTCAAAATCTTTGTGGGAATCAGCAATTTTAGTTGTCTTTTCAAAATGCCTGTTAACCATAAGTATTACCTGCTGCCCCTGAGTTAACAGTGAATCATTTATTGCCTGAAGTTTGGGTAATGATTTATTATTAATAATTTCAATCAAGATATCGGTATTATGCAATATTGTATCACGTAGAGTCACATCAATATTTGAGCAATCAATAACAATATACGAATATTCAAAAGAAAGATAGAATAACAGTGGGTTTATGATTTCGGGATTTATTCTGACCCTGGAACCAAACGCAACATTGAGAATATCTAATGTTTCTAAGACTTTTTCTATTCTTTGCTCAATAAATTTTTGGCCTGTTACTTCATCAGGGCTTTTTTGAGACAGAGGTGGCAATAATTGCTTACCACACATGTCAAAAACAGACATTCCATCATAAGATGCATCCAGTAAAACGGTTTTTTTATTAAACGATGATAAAGTTGCTGCTATTAATGCTAATGTTGTTTTGCCGCAATGTTTTTCAGTACTGAAAACAGTAATGACTTGAGCTTTATTTCTGTTTAATTTTTTCCCTGCATCACTCAATGAAAATCGATAAAAATCAGCCGCTCTTAGATATCCTCGTAAAGCTTTGAAGTTATTGCCCATAAACTGATACAACTCTGTATCTTTTAGTTCATATACTATTGAATCACTCAAAGCCCTTACAATGCCAGAGCCTTTTTCACAAAAAGGTAATTCACCAAAAAAGGATGATGGAGCTAAATAAATAGATTCAGCATGTTTTTGAATTTCAAAAACCCCTTTTTTGACAATATATAAAGAATGGGAATCGCAGTTTACAATGCCTCCCTTAGGGATAGCAATGGTCTTTACTATTTTAAGTAATGCAGATAACTCATCATCCATCAAATGTTTAAAAAATGGAGTTTGCCTGAGTGTAAAATTATCTTTATGTATCATATGATTATGTTTTTTTCAATAAACGTAAAAGATCACTTTTCCCGTATAACTCTATTGGACGTGTATTTGAAAAATCAACAGCACTCTGTGTAAACTCGCCTGCTGTTATTATGATAACACGTGTAGCATTTTTTTCTTTTAGTTTTTCATGGAGCTTACGCAATAATTTATCATTCACCACATCAGTTGTTCTCAAAATCCTGACAATTTTATTAGTTCTGCGTGTATTTCGCCATTTTCCTTCAGTATCTGTTGCAATTATTTCTATTTCAGTATCACTTATTATGTCAACATCCATAACCGTCAAGCCCATTGATTCCACTATTTTACGGCACGTATGCTCAAATTGTGCCAGGCCAGCAATCATAAAATCCTTAATCCTGTCATCCTGCCTGAATTCAGCATAGGCCTTAAGTTTTTCCTGAACATCACGAAAGTTTGGATTAATAGCCACAATTTTTTCCCAGTTTGAAATTGCCGAATGAAGGTCACGCATTTTTTCCTGGGCATCACCTAAAAAATACCGTAAATTTAATTCAGTATCACTGCCTCTCTTAGCAAATTTCAGGCCTCGTTCAAATTCCACTACAGCTTTGGGAAGTTGCTCACGCTCCAAAAAGCAGGTGCCTTTTGCAAGGAAACATTTAACTTTTATTTCATCACTCTTTTGAGCTGTCTCAAATTCCTTAATAGCCCATTCATAATCACCCAACTGTCGCAATACCAGGCCTAAAAAATAATGTGATTTATAATCATTGGGGTCAATTTTGATGGCTTCTATGAATGATTGTTTGGCATCAGCATAGTTTTGCATCCTGTAATGAACCTGCCCCAGATAATAATATGATGGAGCATGTTTACTATTATTAGATATACTCTTTTTAAAATAGGGTGCAGCTTTCTCTAACTGGCCAGCATTAAAAAATATAATCCCCAACTCATAAAAAGGCTCATAATTTGCAGGGTCTAATTTAGTCAAAAGCAGGTATTCTTTTTTAGCCTCTTCAATTGCGTTACGTGCCTTGTATATACTAGCCAGGCGTTTCCGAATATCTATCTCCCTAACTTTTTCATCAAATTTTGATATTTTCAATACCTGTCTGTATTCAAGGATAGCATATTGAATATTATTTTCTTTTTCATACGCTAAAGCTAAAAGATAATGCGCATAATGGTTACGGTCATCTTTTTCAATAATATCATTAAGCTTCCGTATTGCAATTTTAGTCTGGCCTGATTCAATGAGTTGCTGGATTTCTTCTAACTTACGTGGAAAAATATATATATTAGCCAGATAAAGAACAAAAATAACAAGAATTATTATAAATAAAAATATTATTGCATATGTTACCAGCATACCATACAACCTATTGCCTGTTTTGGATTATTCATGTACCTTACGCATTTCCCTTTTGAGCTCTAAGCCTTTTGTTTTCTTCTTCAAGCTGTTTTATCTTTTCAAATGCCTGCATTAATTCCAATCTGCTCAGCTGAGATGCATTTTCCCTTGCCTGTGCTGTTTCAGTTGCAAGTTTTAACTCTGACCGTGAATATTCCACAATATTCTCATACATAGCTATAATCTGATATGCGTTCGATAGTTCCTGTTCATTAAGTTTCAAGACATTTTCATATGTCTGAATAATTTTCCGTAATTCGTCTATCTCTTCAGTTAGACTTAGATTTTCTTTCTTCAGTTTTTCAATTTCAGATGACATATTGTAACCCCAGAATAGGATATTCTCAAAGTAACATATAATATTATACTACCATAACGATTATCTTTTTTGCAAGAATAAATCCAACGTAATCAGCATTTATTCTTTAAAATTTTTAATAATTTACAAATAGCATAAACCCTCCAGAAAAGATGGTTGGGTTATACATAATTAAAATATATGTACATAATTTGACATCCAACACTAATGTCATACTACGATGTAATATTAAAATTTATTATCTTTCATGCCAAAATATATTGACAAAATCTTGTGATTGATTACTACGATCATAAATACTCTTACTATAACAACACATTGGGGGCGTAGCTCAGTTGGGAGAGCGCTTGAATGGCATTCAAGAGGTCAGGGGTTCGATTCCCCTCGTCTCCAAAACATTTAATCAATAACATGGACAAGTAGCCCATCCCTCAGTTTAGGTTCAAACCATGTTGATTTTGGAGGCATGATTCCTCCTTTATCCGATATAGCCATAAGTGCATCAATTGAAGTTGGATACAATGAAAATCCAATTTTAAATTTTCCGCTATTAACCATCATAATAAGATCATCAATAGCATTAATGCCACCTATAAAATCTATCCTGGAATCTCTTCGTGGGTCCTGAATACCAAGAATTGGAGCCAATATATAATTTTGCAAAATTGCGACATCAAGCCTTTCAACATCATTCATGGGCAATTCTTTTTTATAGTGGAGCACAAACCATTGCCCGTCACAATACATTCTGATTTCATGAGGTTTTGTTACAATGCCACTATCAGTTTTTTCTATTGAAAAACTTTGGCCAAGCTCATTCATAAATGACCTGAAGTCATAGTTGTGAAAATCTTTGACCACACGATTATAGGGTAATATTTGTAATTCTGAATGTGGGAAAATAGTTGCCACAAAATAATTAAATGGCTCCGTTCCCGAGTATCCACTTTTTCTGCGTTCCAATCCCACTCTAACAGCTGAAGCAGCACGATGATGCCCATCTGCAATATATAGGACAAGAGGCCGTATTGCATCTTTTATTTTTATAGCTAAACTTTCATCTTCAACTCTTCTAATGGTATGTTGCACGCCATCAGCAGCAACAAAGTCATACAGAACAGGTGATTGAAAGACTTCCATCATCAGTTTTTGCAGGGCATCATTATTTTTATAAAAAAGATATACAAGCCCGGTTTGCGCCCCTACAATATTTATGTGGTTCATCCGGTCAATTTCTTTATCTTCACGCGTCAATTCATGCTTTTTTACCACATTATTAATATAATCGTCAATTGAGACTACAGCCACAATGCCAGTTTGTATGTGACTGCCCATCTTCAATGTATAAAGATACAGGTATGCACCATTGTCATAGGTCAGTATACCGTCATTAATAAATTTTTGTAAATTTTCCCTTCCTTTTTTATACACATCCTGTGCATAAGGATTGTGCCCCGCTGGCAGATCCACTTCTGGTCTTGTAATATGGAAAAAGCTATATGGGTTTTCCTGTGCTAATGACTTTGCTTCCTCTGTAGTTACTACATCATAGGGAAGCTCAGCTACCTTTGTTACAAATTCTTTATTGGGGCGTAATGCAATAAACTCTTTAATAGTAGCCATGAACATTTCCTTTTAAAGCGATAGTTCTTCACCATGTATGGTTACAAGCTTTTCTATTCTGAAACGCTTAGTTCCTGCAGGTATCTGTACAGTTATCTCATCACCTACTGTCTTTTTGTGTAATGACCTCCCAATTGGCGATGACAATGAAATCTTCCCTGCTGAGGCATCTACTTCATTTGGTGTAACGATAGTAAATTCAATCAGTTCATCGGTGTCTAAATTGCGCACCGTAACCAGTGAACCATATTCAACTTTTCCCTGCTCTATTGATGAGATGTCTATACTATCCATCAAACTCAGTTGCTTGCTTAAATAGGAAATACGTGCCTGTACAAATGATTGCCTTTCCCGTGCAGCATGGTATTCAGCATTTTCTTTCAAGTCCCCTTTTGCACGTGCTTCAGCAATTCGCTGAGGCAATTCAATTTTCATCTCATACTGCAGTTTTTCCATTTCCTCTTTTATCTGCTTTTTCTTATCTTCAATGTTTACCGGCATAATGCTATCTCCCATAATTTAAATAATTATAACAATTGAACAATCACCAGTTACTATCGCCTTATTGTAAAATAATACGTGGGATAGTGCTATATATTGTAAATCATTAATTTTTTACAACAATTTTTCTACTTTAACCATTGTTGGTGTCATTTGATTATGCTGTACCATGCGTTTAGAGGCAAACCGCATAACAAAAAAAGAAAGGCATAAAAATGTGATTCCTGTTACCATTCCTGCAATTTCCCTATCCTGAAATATGGGCAATGGTATAAGTGAACCAATCAGTATGCCTGCAATGAGGAATATAATAGGCATTCCATAAAGTATAACCGATGAAAGCAAAATACCCTTTGATGGTATTACAAAAAATACCCTGTCGCCTACTTTAGCGCCCATTGTATTTTCTATTATAAGTTCCCTGCCTTTGGTTTGACGCATACTACATTCATGGCTATTGCATGAAGAGCAAAATGAAATTGCATCAGCTTCAACAACAACATGGTTGCCTAAAACTTTTTTTACTATACCACATTCATTTTCCATTTAAAACCTCTGATATTACATCCAACCATGTGATATCATTTATTATACAGTATAACAGCTATTATTCCTAAAAATTTATAGCATTACAGCCCTGCTCTAGGAAGTCATTTTGTAAACAAAATACGAAATAATGTCACCACACCAGTCAAGTACTGCAGAGTGGTAGAATTAATTATAGCTTTGCTCTGACACCAGTAAAGATATAATACTGGCTAATTGTTTCATCAGTATTCCATGCACATCCAACATTGAAGATCATTGTATTATAATATACATCAGCACCAACTCCATAGCTTGAAGTCATTTCCCACCTGTTATATTCTGTTTTATAAATTCCTGATGAACCAAAAATGTCAACAAACACAAACTCATAGAGCACTTCATACATTAGTTCTAACCTGGCAATATGCCGTGACTGTGTGGCTGTATAGCGGTTGGAATACCCTAACAGGTAACTATCGAACACGTATTCAGCGTATATTCTGTTTTGCAAAGTTGTGTAAAAGCTATATCCAGACGGAATGATATACAGACGGGATGTTACCGGTAACGGGAAATATACAAAGGCCCGTGATGTTACGCAATATTTTTCTTGCGTTAAACCGGTGAATAATGTTGCAGTGAATGTTGTATTTTTTTTTGCAATGGAACGGTCATCTGTTACGCGGATCCGCAATTCCATGCCAGCATCTTTGTACGTATCATGAAGCTCTGACCCCGTATCTTGCTCTGACACCTTGTAATATGTTGCAACACCGTAAATAAATGCTGAAATGCCAAAAATTCCACTATTGCCAAATACCCCAATACCCAAAAAAGGGTTAATCATGGTTTTGGTAAAATCTGTACCATAGCGCTCCCACACCGCATATTCCTGTGATACCTGTAAACCTGCATGACATCCAATCTTTGCTGGATAGCTCATATACTCAAGCACACCTTTTTTTAAAGTAACCCTTTCTTCATTAAAACCAATCTGTCCATGCCCAGTAAGAACATCCTTGTAAAGTGGCAATGATACTGTCATTGAAGGTGTTACTCCATAGATGGGGAGTGTGGTAATTTCAAATGACCAGACAGCCGCCTTTGCTCTGACCCCTACAATCAGACTTACATCATCCCCCTCTTTATAATTGGCTACATTTACCTGTATTGAATCCAGCATGTATTTTTCTTTAAGCTGCAATAAAAATGCATGCACAGCTTGTCTATTGTACACTGACCCTTTTAATGTCAGTAAATCCTGCATGATAGATTCTTTATAATCTGAAACTGCCGTAAGCTGTATATCCACAATATGCGACTGGGCAACATACAAAAAGCACACATCACCATCCAGCTGATACTGCTTTACAAAGCTTGTAGTGTATCCCGCTTCATGAAGTTTATTGGTCAAAGTTACTGCCAGTACTTTTGCTTCCTGTTCTGACGTAACGGTTTTATTTTCCATATACGTGATATCTATAGGAACGGTAAGGCCTACCACAATGATCTTTGCCAAACAGATGGTGGATTGAAAAATGAACAATAGCAAAAAAGAAAGTTTTCTCACCCTATCCTCACATGTGTTTTACTCTGACACCTTTAGGCATTTGCATAATAAAAATATCCGGTGCAATTTTTACATTGAGGTGAACGTTATAATAGCGGGTTACGTTGCGTGTGGTACCACTATGAGTGCGTGCAACTACTTCAACGGTGGTAGGAAACCATATATTATTAATATTTGCATAATCTTCATACAGTTCACGCATAATCTCAACATTGTCTTTTGTATAGGTAATTTTCTTAATTGGGTATCCCTTATGTTTATCAATTATTAATTCAATTTTAGTCCCGGTTTCAGTATCCATGAGGATATACCGGTATGCCCTTTTAAAAAACCCATAATATGTATCTTCTTTGCTTTTGATAACGATTCTATCCCTGAAAGCAAAAAACTGCGCAAAGGGATGAGTAACCGGTCCATTCATGTTCTGCATGACCCATAACTCTTTAGTATCAGGATAGTACCACTGAAGATTTCCTTCTTTCACAATAACTATCTGGGAGAATGGCTTGTTGTAATCAATGCGCATGTTATGTTTATATGCTCTGTATCTGCCCTCATAGCGCACTGTTGGTTTTCCTGATTCAGCTATAACCTGCACAATAACAGCATCAATGCTTTCCACCGCAAAACTGCCTATAATACTATCAAGCTCATCTGCATGTGATTGCAGTGCAAATAACAAGCACATAATATATACTATATGTTTCATAGGGTTAGACTCTTTTAAATTTGTTGTTGCATAATTTAATTGCTCTGACACTATAGAGTATACCATTACACTTGTCAAGGTAAACCTATGCGAATAGTAACAAGCATTGTAATACTGTTAACATGTTTTAGTTATTCTTTTGCCCAGATAAATGATAGTGCCCAACCATTGCAATATCCGGCAGGCGTTGTGTCCAACACACAGCCTTACTTTATATGGTGCGATATATACAATACAGGCAACAAGCCATTTGTGGTTATAGTAACTATCACTAACTCACAGGGTCAGAGCAACGAATATACACTATATCCAGAGGTGATTGATGGGATGTACTGCGTATTTCAATTACCAGTTGCTCTGACACCTGACATCTACACCTACACCATACAGCTTTTGCAAAACAATAAGCCTGCCCAAAAACGCTATTATCATTATAAGAAGTATCCCGTGGAAAGCAAATTTACCGTGGATATCACACACCAAAATCCAGTAGATATTTTATCAAAAACTGACCTCATTTATTTTTTGAGCCAGAGTCGGCAGAATACACTTCACAATGGCTACAATGCAGCATTCTTTTCAACAAGCGGGAGTATTTCCCTTGGTGCGGGTGTAGCAGTATATTATTTAACCAATTTTGGCATTGTTACCACCATTATCTCGGCCGTCACCATAACATCTGGTATTATTGGAATTACCGCTGGCATTTATTATGGTGTAAAATATTTTCACAACAAAAATACAATAGAATCTGTTCTGGCAAAATAAAAGTTTTGGCTCAGAGCCAGAGTTCTCCACGAAAGTAAGAAAGGAGTTTCTCAATACTTTCTTCAAGTGTATCACCCAACTCTAAAAAATACTGATGCAGCGTTATCTTTATATTTGGGCGATAGTTACTGTCAAAGTAGGCCTTTGATCCGCCAAAGTAACTTTCAAACGGACTTTGTACCTTGCCTGCACGCACCGGATTGTTGGCAAAATACCAGATTAAGTTCAATAAATACATCCGCGGATTATCCGCAAACTCAACAATGTTGTCTTTAAACCGCTCATTCCATACAGGACCTGTCCGCTGCATCATGCGGTTAAAGCGTTGAGCAAACCGCGACTTTATGTACTGCACGATACGGGATATAGATGCTCCACCTTCCACTGTGCGGATAAGCAAGTGAACATGGTTATCCATAATCTGATAATTGATAAGTTCAAATGCATATTTACCCATTGCTAACGTTATACAGTATTCACATAATGCCTTGATACTGTCATCTTCCATCATGTTACGGCATTCAATGAGGCGGCTTACAACATGATAGGTGATGTTGGGTGCAATGTAACGGGGTTTACGCATACCAATTTCCTCCTAAAGTAAAAAAAGTAAAGGTTCTGATATATAAAACGCCTGAAATGAAAAAAATTAACGGGAATTTGGAAAAATTTTTAAAAAAAGTGAAAAAAATTGCAATTATTGTGTATCGTAGGACAGTTAAAAGTAGCAAATTCAAAGTTCCCAGTTTATTGTAGGGGCGCATGGCCATGCGCCTAATATATGGGGTCAGAGCCTTTTAACAGTAACTATCGCCTTTATAAAAATATAACAATATTTATGGTAATTTTATGGTGTCAGAGCAATGTCATATATTAAAATACAGCGAATTATAAGTATAATGGTGTCAGAGCCTCGAGCCCACAACAAAAAGATTGAAAAATTCCCTATATAAGAGTACAATGAATGTAAGTTCAAAATTATGTAACGAATTTCCACTGTAATTGGCAAATTCCATATTTACTATAAAAACATGTAACCCAAAAAATATTACACACAATGGTCCTGAACAATTTAACAAAACTGTATGCAGCAACTGCTGAATTTCAATCACTGTCAGCCTCAGGGGTCAGAGCCTTCACCATTGAAGGCATTTCGCCTTCAGCCTTCCCGTTCATAGTTGCAACATCGTTTAACACACTTAAACAGCAAACCATTGTGGTTACCACCGACTATCACACAATGAACCGCTTTGTTGCCGACATATCAGCATTTGTTAATGAAGACACAATATTCCCTTTCCCTGCCTTAGAAGTTCTTCCGTATGAGTATGTCAACCCATCATCATCTATTGAACGTGAACGTATCACTGCGCTGTACCAGCTTCTTTCAGGCAAACCTGTTATTGTGGTTGCAACCATTGAATCACTGCTCAGAGCCATTCCGCATAAGGAATTCTTTTTAAAAAAAGGAATCAACATTAACAAAGCTGAAGAATACCCCTTTGAAGTAATCATTGAAACCCTCATCAACTATGGCTATGAGCGCGAAACCCGCGTTGACCGCTACGGGCAATTTTCCGTCAAAGGCGGCATCATTGATATTTATCTGCCAAATGCAGCCAATCCAGTGCGCCTTGATTTCTTTGGCGACACCTGCGAATCCATCCGTTACTTTGACCCCATGACCCAGGTTTCACTTGAGCATGTGCAAACCATAACCATCTATCCACGCCGCGAAATCTTGCTATCACCATCTGAAAAAGAAAAAATACAAAAAGAGTTAATACGGGGCGATAGTAACCTGAATCAGCAAGCCGTGTCGTCATTGCAAAAAAACAATGTCCCAGGCATTTATGATTTATTCCCACTGGCAATAGAAACCGATACATTAATCTCATTTGCACAAAATCCACACATATTCCTGTGTGACCCAGGGCAGCTAAAAGCAAAATTATCAGAAATTGAACGCACCTACCATCAGCTATACAATCATAAAAAGGAAACTACATTCTGTTTACCTGCATCGCAATTATTGCATAGCGATAGTTACCAACACATTGAACCGCAGGCTGTTAAACTGAGTCCCTTCATAACTGATTCAAACAATGTGTGGCAGTTAAAAAGTATTCCATCGTTTCAGGGAAGGATTCAGGATGTACGCAGTGAGTGCGCAAAACGCATTGAAGAAGGATGGCATATTGTTGTAAGCACATCATTTGAAGGGCAGGCACGCAGGCTGTATGATTTATTCAATGAATTTAAACCACAGGAGCAATTTGATACATATAACCCTAACAAACATTTTGGCATTATTATTTCAAATCTCCACGAAGGCATTGAGATAGGCAGCATCAAAACATGTATCATCACCGATCACGAAATTTTTGGTAAATCATATAGGAAGAAAAAGCACTTCAAGCAAAAATACTCAAAGCCAATAGACACATTCTTAGAGCTATCGCCAGGCGACTACGTTGTGCATATTAACCATGGCATTGGCATATTCAAAGCCATTGAACGTATGAGTGCTGGCGGCATTGAGCGCGACTTTTTAGTCATAGAGTATGCTGAAGGCGACAAGCTGTATGTGTCACTGGATCATATAAATATGGTACAGCGCTACGTGGGTCTTGACGGCCGCCAGCCACGTATAGACGCACTTGGCAAGAAATCTGCATGGAACCGTATCAAAGAGCGTGTACAGCAATCCGTAGAAGAGATAGCGCAGGATTTGTTAAAGATTTACTCACAGCGAAAAGCATTAAAGGGATTTCAGTTCCCACCTGATATCATGTGGCAGGAAGAATTTGAATCAAAATTTGAATACGAGGAAACACCTGACCAGATTACTGCCATTGAGGACGTCAAGGATGACATGGAAAAATCCCAGCCAATGGACCGCCTTGTATGTGGTGATGTTGGTTTTGGCAAAACCGAAGTTGCCATACGAGCAGCATTCAAAGCAGTAATGGCAGGCAAACAGGTAGCAATACTTGTTCCCACAACGGTACTGGCAATGCAGCATTACAATACATTTACCAGGCGGTTTGCTGATTACCCGGTAACTATCGAAATGCTGTCGCGCTTTAAATCACAGCTGCAGATAAAATCAATAAAAGAACGCTTAAAAGCTGGAGCAATCGACATTATTATTGGTACACACGCATTACTGGCAAAAGACGTACATTTTAAAAATTTGGGCATTGTAGTAATTGATGAAGAACAGCGTTTTGGCGTTAAACATAAAGAGCATTTAAAGAAATTGCGGCTTTTGGTGGATGTGTTAACACTTTCCGCAACACCAATTCCCCGCACCCTGCACATGGCGC
>Ga0101944_10003437_pt1 | contig 22094 bp, 20 predicted proteins | sample DewCreD2012metaG_FD_75245 | JGI IMG/M metagenome (GOLD analysis project Ga0101944, IMG submission 75245) | Hot spring sediment bacterial and archeal communities from British Columbia, Canada, to study Microbial Dark Matter (Phase II) - Dewar... ... | reverse complement strand
TAGAGAAATACGACACGCCTGCCTCGCGCGCGCTGGTGGTGTGGTCGTGGGTACAACTGTTCTTTTGCTACTTCCTACTTATTTACTTCTTTGCCTACTTAGGCCCAATCGGCGCGCCGGGCATCTTCTGGTACGGTGCATTCATCTTCGCTTCTGTGTACGCGTACACCGAGCTTATGGACCTTAACCCTCACGCCCCTTGGTACGAGCTGGCAAAGTCGCTCATAGGTCTGTTCTTGCTGGTGCAGGGTCATGGCGACTGGTTCGGTGCAGGTGAACGCGTAGGCATGTGGTACGTGGGCGCAGTGACGGTCCATCTCCTCACCTCTCCTGTGGTTGTTTATGCGCTGGCAAAGCGTGAAGTGCCCAAAAAGCGCCCTCTTTCGGCGCGAATGGCTCCAGTGTCCTGAGTTTGGGAGTCGTATCTTTGTCGCTGTTTTTTTTATATGGTGAAAATAGGCAACATTGAGCTGGGCGACTTTCCATTGCTGCTGGCGCCCATGGAAGACGTCAGCGACCCACCTTTCCGCAAGTTGTGCAAAGCGCAAGGGGCTGATTTGGTGTACACAGAGTTCATCAGCGCTGATGGGCTGGTGCACGAAGCCATTAATTCCTTAAAAAAGCTCGACATTTTTGACTACGAGCGGCCCATCGGTATCCAATATTTTGGCGGGCAACTGGACAGTATGCTCCAGGCCGCTGAAATCATCGAGAGTAAAAAGCCCGACCTCATTGATATCAACTATGGCTGCCCTGTAGCTAAAGTCGCCTGCCGGATGGCGGGGGCTGGCCTATTGCGCGATGTGCCGCGCATGGTCGCCCTCACCGAAGCCGTGGTCAAGAGCACGAGCCGACCTGTAACAGTGAAAACACGCTTGGGATGGGACGACTCGAGCATCAACATTCTGGAAGTGGCTGAGCGTCTCCAAGATGTGGGCATCGCCGCTCTGACCATTCACGCGCGAACGCGCGCCCAAATGTACAAAGGCGAGGCCGACTGGGCGTGGATTGCCCGTGTAAAGGAAAACCCCCGCATTCACATTCCCATCTTTGGCAATGGCGATATTGACTCGCCGCAGAAAGCACTCGAATATCGCCGCCGTTACGGCCCGGATGGTATCATGATTGGCCGCGCCAGCATCGGTTATCCGTGGATTTTTAGAGAAATCAAGCACTACCTTTCTACGGGCGAACTACTACCGCCTCCCTCTGTGGCTGAGCGCGTACATGCAGCGCGCCAGCACCTCCTGGATAGCATCGCCTGGAAAGGACCTAAGTTAGGGGTGTTAGAAATGAGGCGCCACTACGCTCCGTATTTTCGCGATTTGCCCAACATAAAGACCTACCGCAGCCAGCTGGTTACAGAAGTGGAGCCGGCGGCATTGTTGACTATTTTAGATGAAATCGAAGAGGTATATAGCCTCGAAATGGCCTGAACCCACCTACGCCCGATGACCTTTCACTTCACTCGGCAAGAAGAGCGCTTAGTTGCTATCATTACTCAGGCTGCCCGCGAGCTGGGCTCGCCCGCTTACCTGGTGGGCGGACACGTGCGCGACCGCCTGCTAGGCCGCCCTACGCAAGACGTGGATATCGTTTGCGTGGGCGACGGCATCCTGCTGGCCGAGGCGGTGGCTGATCAGCTTTCGCCCCGCCCGCGCGTGGTCACCTATCGCCGTTTTGGCACTGCCATGCTGCGCTTTGAAGACCTGGAAGTGGAATTTGTCGGCGCGCGCAAAGAGAGTTATCGCCCAGAGAGCCGCAAGCCTGACGTCGAACAAGGCACGTTGGAAGATGACCAACTTCGGCGCGATTTCACCATCAACGCGCTCGCTGTGAGCCTCAATGACGCTGACTTCGGCCAATTGATAGACCCTTTCGACGGCCTGGACGACCTTCGGCGTCGGATTATCCGCACCCCTTTGGCTCCCGATAAGACTTTTTCCGATGACCCCTTGCGCATGATGCGTGCTATTCGATTTGCCACCCAGCTGCACTTCGCCATAGAGCCTCGAACGCTGGAGGGCATCGCCCAAAACGCCGAACGCATCCGCATCGTCTCCCAGGAGCGTATCACGACGGAACTGGAGAAAATCCTGCAAACGCCTCAGCCTTCCACGGGCTTTCAGCTGCTATTCAACTCAGGCCTACTGGCCATTATCTTCCCTGAACTCGCTGCCCTTCAAGGGGTGGAAGACCGCGACGGGCGTGCCCACAAAGACAATTTTTATCACACCCTCGAGGTGCTGGATAACCTCTGCCAACGCAGCGACAACCTCTGGCTGCGCTGGGCTGCGTTGTTACATGACATTGCCAAACCCGTTACGAAGAAGTTTGACCCCAAAACAGGATGGACGTTTCACGGCCACGAATGGGTGGGAGCCAACATGGTGCAGCGCATCTTTCGCCGCATGCGCCTGCCGATGGACTCCAAGATGGATTATGTGCAGAAATTGGTACGCCTACACCTGCGCCCCATTAGTTTGACGCGGGAAGAGGTTACCGACAGCGCCGTGCGCCGCTTGCTCTACGAAGCCGGCCCCGATATCGAGGACCTCATGTTGCTGTGTTCGTGCGACATCACCACCAAAAACCCGCGCAAGATGGCCCGCTATTTAGAAGGCTACGAATATTTGCGCGAGCGTATGGCTGAAGTGAGCGAAGCCGACCGCCTGCGCCTATGGCAACCGCCGATCAACGGCGAAATTATTATGCAAACTTTTGGCATCCCTCCTTCGCGCGAAGTTGGCATCATCAAAACGGCTGTACGCGAGGCCATTCTCGACGGCGAAATCCCTAACGAATTGGAAGCCGCTCACGAGCGGATGCTTCAAGAAGGCGCCAAATTGGGACTGAAGCCTGTAAGCGAAGCCGCTATACCTCCCTCATCCTCGTAAACTTATGCCCTTGTCACCGTTTGCCTTGCCCCGGCTTTTGATGATGTGCCTGTGGCTCGCCTATTCGGCAGCCTTTGCTCAGCCCTTTCGCGTGCAACTCATCGCCACTGTAGACTCTCTCCCAGAGGCCTATTTCGCCAAGGATGGCGTGAAGAAGGTCTGGCGAACCACCGACGTAAGCGGTATTAACCACTACTATTACGGCAGTTACCAAACCCGCTTAGACGCCGAAGCTGTCTGCCGGCAAATGATAGAAAAAGGCTTCTCTCAGGCCACCGTCATTGACCTGGAGGTGCAGCGCCTCTTGGCCGACCAGCAGCGCTGTGCGTACTACAAAGGCGGGCCGTTGCCGCTGGCCGAAAACGACACCGTCCGGTTCGTTTACTTCGACACGGGCAAGGCAGTACTGCCCGAAGCCGGCAAAAAACACCTTTCTCACATGCTGGAACGGCTAAAATCCGACTCCGCTTCCGTGCTGTATGTGTTGGGCTATGCGGACGCCATTGGGGCCACCTCTGCCAACCTCGAACTTGCTACCGAGCGCGCTCGGGCCGTGCGCAACTTTTTCCTTGACCAAGGCATGGACCCTAAGCGCATCCGCGTGTACGCCTACGGAGAAGCAGAGGCCAGTGCCGTAGAAGATGCTGAAGAGGTAAGGACCGAATATGAGCGCGCCGAAATGCGCAAACGGTTTCGCTGTGCTGTACTGGTGTGGCGAAGAGAACTTTGACGCCCTACACAGCAGTTGCTCGCGTGACTAAATATTTGTGCTAAAACGTACAGGCAAGCTCACAAAGGGCCAAGGCAACCGGCTACCCTCATTGACTGGACTGGGTGAGAATCATCACCCGGAGCGCGCGCATGTGATCGCCTTCGGTCAGGCTCTTCAGCGCACAGTTAGCCTTTTGCGAGAAGTCGCTCATTTCTTCCACGAAACGCTTGAAAGCCTCCGACTCAGGGCAGCAGGCATTCACCTGCTTCAGCTGGTTCAGTTCCTCAATAACTGGCTCCAGCTCTTTCTTTTTGCGGTGCAGGATGATTTGCCGAACGATAGCCCACAGGTCTCTCTCTGCTTCAAAATACTCCCGTCGCTCCCCCGAAACGGATCGTTTGTGCACCAGCTTCCATTCGAGCAATTCGCGCAAGTTGGTGCTCGCGCTACCTACAGAGATATCCAGTTGCCGGACAATGTCCTCTAAAGACAGCGGCTTTGACGAGGCAAGCAATAGCGCATGCACCCGCGCCATAGCCGGAGGAATGCCCCAGCCGCTCGCCATTTTGCCCCACACTTCAATAAATCGGTGTTTGCCCTCCTGATAGTCCATACGTACTCGGTGCGGCAGGTTGTTCTTGCCAATGTGTTTGCATAAATGCACGGCAATGCTTTTTGTTCACAAGAGGTGCTGTTTTTTCCTGAATGTCAGGGCTATTTTTGGGCCACCTTGCACCAAGGAGCGAGTGACCAGTCCTATGCCGAAAGCTAACGCTATCGGCTCGCTGCACACGCTAAGCGCCTGCCATCAACCAGAAAAGGGTCAAGCCTGTTTTTGAAACACGCATGTTGATCGAAGACTCTACCAATAATTACATACCTCAGATAACGCGCCTGCTCTGCGACCGAGAGCGGGATAACAGCCCGCTCGTGTTAGACTTGCTGAGCGGGCTAGGCGTGAGCAATACGCAGTTGTTGGGCTATGTGTTTGGCATTGCCGTGTTTCACCCAGACCGAGAGATATCGCAGCGGGCCATGAAATTATTGGAGCGCTACGCCTCGGGGCAAACGCACCAGAAGGCCCTGCGCTTGCGCGAAACGTCGGCGTATTTCTACGAAGAGGCCGAATTTCTTAGCCGCTACAAGAGTGAGGAGATAGACCTGTTCCACCTGCTATTGGCGAGCAAGATGTGCCTGTGGCACCGTTATCGCCCTGAGCCAGACAGCAATGCCGAGGTAGCTTTTCGCTCCCTCGACCTGCGTCGTCTTCCCTGTGAGCATCTGCCCCCCTCCCTCACGGTGCTGAACTTCCTGACTTTTTTAGCCTTACCAGCGCATAGGCGCTTTGACCTGGAGAGCGCATTGCCTTTATTAGCACAAATGCTGCAGTTGGAGACGATTATCGTAGAGAACATTCGCATCGAACGCTTCCCCGTGGCCTTGTTTTCCCTTCCGCGCTTGAAGGCGCTCATCCTTCGAAAGGGCAATTTCCGCCCGCGAGGGCCTATGCTGGTGCCCGAAGGCGGCCCTTATGGTTGCGCGTCGCTGGAGCGGTTAGTCTGCGAGGGCTACCCTATCGTGGGGGCTGAGCGGCTCGGCCCTTTTCCACGCTTGCGCGAGGCGACCTTGCCGCGTTGCAGCTTGACCACGCTGGACTTCCTTTCGCAAAGCCAGTATTTGGAGCACTTGAACGTGCGCTACAACCATTTGGAGAGCTTGCCGACTTTCCTCGCTGACCTGACAGCGCTGCGCACGCTCGATGCCAGCCAGAACCCTCTTCGTTCGCTGATGCTTGACTTGACTCGGCTCCAACAGTTGGAAGTATTGGACGTGGTCATCCGGCGCTACGTGTAACCGGCGCGGCTCACCATTGCAACCCCGGGTAGGCGCGCTGCAAGAACTGCATCTCGGCCAGAATGTAACCCAAGTGCTCGGTGTGCCGCCCCTCTTTACCACCACTTTGCATCCAGGAACTGGTCGGAAATGCCAACGTGGCTTCTTGCAGTACTTCGCGCACTTTGGCCTCCCATTGCGGCTTGATTTGGGTCAGGTCAGGGCCGACCCCGGCTTCGGCGGCTTCCCGCTCGATGGGTATAGGCGTAGTAAGTTCACCCGTAAACATCCACAGGTCGTCCACAGCCGTTTGCATGCGGCGGTGGCTCTCTTCTGTACCATCGCCCAGACGGATCGTCCACTCGCTCGAATAGCGCAGGTGGTATGTTACCTCTTTGAGTGCCTTTTCAGCAATGGCGGCCAGGCGCTCGTCGCGGCTATGCAACAGCGCTTGGTAGTGGTAGTAGTGGTATGCATCGAAAAAAAACTGGCGTACGATGGTATGCGCCCAGTCGTCGTTGGGTTGCTCAACCAGTAGGACGTTGCGAAACTGGTGCGCATCGCGGAAATAGGCAAGATCGTCCTCGCTGCGTCCTTGCCCCTCCAATTCGCCGGCATACGTCAGCAGCAGACGAGCCTGCCCTAACAGGTCCAGGGCGATGTTAGTAAGGGCAATATCTTGCTCCAATACTGGCCCATGGCCACACCACTGGCTAAGACGATGAGAAAGAATGAGGGCATTATCGCCCAATTGCAGCACGTAAAAGAAACTCGCCGGCATAAAAATTATTAGGTGAATACGGGAGCATAACTCTTGAAGCCTTACATGTGTTTGACTTCATCGGGTAGTTTGTAAAAGGTAGGATGGCGATATACCTTGTCATTAGAGGGGTCGAAGAATGCTTCCTGGTCTTCCGTAGAAGCGTGGATGTACTTAGATTCCACCACCCAGATACTGATGCCTTCGTTGCGCCGGCAGTAAACATCGCGAGCGTTCTCTATGGCCATCGCCGCGTCGGCAGCGTGCAGGCTACCGACATGCTTGTGACTGAGTCCTTGTTTGGAGCGAATGAAAACTTCCCAAAGTGGCCACTCTTTCATGATGTGCTTACAGTTTGTTCCTGGCAAAGGTAGCGTTTCCCGCCTGCCGGGAAAGGTGACTTGTGTTAGCGAGATTACTGACAAAGGCAGACACTCGTCTTTCCTAACCTTTGCCAGTGCCCTCATAGCGTTGGCTTCATAACACAACAAAGGCGACGTAGGTTGGCAGCCTTTAGGCATAGCAGGACGGATTTCGCTTGGCGAAAAGTGCGGTTCTCCCACTGCCTAAGGTGGTTTTGTCCTTTCGATGAAAAACAGCCGGTACTACAAGATACCTTCGCCGCCGTTTTCCTCCATGTGCTTATCGCTCAAACAAAAAACGCTTTCACTTTTTTATGAAATGGCTTTCTCACAGCAGCGCCCTGCTGCTCACTCTGGCTGTGGCCGGGTCAATGCAAGGGCAGAATTTCAACATCCAACTACGGGCAACGCTCGACTATCCAGGTCAAACGCTCGCTAACATTTGCGGCTATGCCCAAGACGGGCGCGAGTACGCGCTGGTAGGGGCCTCGCGAGGGCTGTCCATCGTGGAGGTTACCAACCCCACGGCACCTAAGGAAATCGTGCAGATACCAGGGCCCAACAACCTCTGGCGCGAAATCAAGGTGTACAGCCACTACGCCTACGTAACTACCGAGGGCGGGGGCGGTGTGCAAATTGTGGATTTAAGCAAGCTACCCAGCCCGAATTTAGACTACCGCAACTACACCGGCACAGGCGAAATAGCCGACCAGTTGGGGGCTATACATGCCTTGCACATTGACGAAACGCGAGGCTTCCTCTACACCTACGGAGGCAACTTTAGCAGCGTTCGAGTGCACGATTTGAATGCCGACCCCTACTACCCGACCTATGTGGGCAAGTTTGACCAACTGGGCTACATCCACGACGGATATGTGGACAACGACACGATGTACGCTTGTCACATTTATGCCGGAGTAATGTCCGTTGTGGATATGCGCAACAAGAACAATCCAGTGCTCCTGGGTACAGTAGAGACGCCCTCACGCTTCGCTCACAACTCCTGGATGCTTAGCGATCGCAAAACCGTGCTCACAACCGACGAGCGAGTGCCCTCATTCCTGACAGCCTACGACGTGAGTGACCCGGCCAACATCCGCGAATTGGACCGCTACTCAACCAACGATGGCTTCGGGTCCATTGGTCACAATACCCACATCCTGAACGACTACGCGGTAACCTCTTGGTACACAGACGGCGTAACCATCGTGGACGCGCACAAACCGGACAACTTAGTGCTCGTCGGGCAGTATGACACTTGGCCGGGCGAAGGGCCTACTTTCGACGGCTGCTGGGGCGTCTACCCCTATTTGCCGTCGGGCAACATGGTGGCCACCAACATCCCCACTACAGGCGGCGGGCAAGCCGGGCGGCTCTTCGTGCTGACGCCAACTTATCAGCGGGCCTGCTATCTGGAAGGGCGCGTCATAGACGGCTGCAGTGGTCAGCCATTGGCAGGTGCTGAAATCAAAATAAACAGTCCGCTAATCGCGCCAGTGAAGGCGAGCCGCTCCGATGGCTCGTTCAAAAGTGGCCAACCTACACCCGGCAGCTTTGTGGTGACCGTCAGCAAGCCAGGCTACCAGACGGTACAAAAGGTCGTGACGTTCTCCGCGGGCGAAGTGGCGACGTTAGACGTAGTCCTAAACTTAGAAACGGCCTACAATGTGCAAGGATTAGCGGTGGAAAAGGGCACAGGCGCGCCCATAGTCAACCAGCGGATTGTGCTGCGCGGTGCCGTGAACGCCTACGACGTGCAAACCGACGCCACGGGACGCTTCGACATCAACTGCATGAGCGGAGGCACTTATCGCGTAGGGGCTTGGGGCTATCGCACCACTACCGTGGACATTGAAAACGACGGCGCTTTCACGCTGGAACTGACGCCGGGCTATTACGACGACTTTGAACTCGATTTGGGCTGGACTACCTCCGCCACCGCCTCTTCCGGCTTTTGGGAGCGCGGAGTGCCGGTGGCAACTTATTTTCAAAATGCCCTCTCTAATCCGGGCAACGATGTCAGCTTCGACAACGGCGAAGAGTGCTACATTACCGGCAACGGCGGCGGCCAGGCGGGCAACGACGACGTGGACAACGGTAGCGTAACCCTCTCTACCCCACCTATGCGGCTGGGCGCCTATAGCGATGCCGTGCTCAAATACCACTTCTGGTTTTACAACCGCGGGGGTAACACGCCACCCAATGACCGCTTTGAGGTGCGCTTGAGCAATGGAACCCAGAGTGCCCTCATCCGCACCGATACAGCTTCGCTTAGCGCCTGGCGCTATTCGGGCGAAATCCGCCTGCGCAACTACTTGCCCCTTACCAACCAAATGCAGGTGCATTTCATCGCTTATGACGACAACCCTGGGCATCTGGTAGAGGCGGCCGTGGATGCCTTCGAAGTCGTACCCGGCACCGTATCCACCGCCGAAACGCCCCCTCTGCTGCAGTGGCAGGTGACGCCCAACCCGTCGCCCGATGCCTTCTGGGTGCGCTACACCTGGACCGATGCAGAGCCTGTCGCACTAGACATAATGGACGCCCTGGGGCGCAACCTGGAGACCCACCCCCTTCCGGGGCAGAGTGGCGAGCTGTTCATCGGCCATACGTTGAGGCCTGGGGCCTACCTCTTGCGCCTTCAAGCTGCCGACGGACGCCAAGCCGTGTGGCGCGTTGTACGCACCGCCCCATAGCAGCCCATTATTGTTCCAGCGTGTAGTTCGGCGATAGCTGTTCCTTATCTTGTAAGTAGAAGTCGTTGATAATACGCACGACCTCTTCCACATCGTCAGTGATGTGGAAGAGGTCGAGGTCTTCGGGGCTGATGTTTTGGTGGCGTTTAAGCATGACTTCAACTATCCAGTCTTTTAGCCCCGCCCAAAATTCCGTGCCTACGAGTATGATGGGGACGGGCGTGATGGTTTTGGTCTGCACCAAAGTAAGTACCTCGAAAAGCTCGTCCAATGTGCCAAAGCCGCCGGGCATGACCACAAAGCCCTGGGCGTATTTGACAAACATTACCTTTCGAATGAAGAAATAGCGGTGTTTGAGGTTAAGTGCTGGTGCAATAAATGGGTTATGGCTCTGCTCAAAAGGTAAGTTGATGTTTAGGCCAACGGAAGTGCCGCTCCGCATCCAGGCGCCTTTGTTTCCCGCCTCCATGATGCCCGGTCCGCCACCCGTGATGATGCCATAGCCCTCTTCTACCAAACGGGTAGCGATTTTGGTGGCTAAGTCGTAATAAAACGTTCCCGGTTTTGTGCGCGCCGAACCAAATATCGAAATACATGGCCCCACTTGGTTGAGTACTTCAAAGCCCTGGACAAACTCTGACATAACCTTGAACATTGTCCAGGCATTTTCGCCGCGCAGGTGTTTCCATTGTTTGGGTTTACCGGCACCGCTATTGCCGTTTGGTTGAGGCGTTAACTCGACAGGCGGTTCTTTCATGCTCTTTTCCATATGCACAGAGAATTAGAGGAAGTGAGTGGAAAAAAAAGCCCGCCGTTTCCAACGGCAGGCTTATTTATGTGCTCATTCGTGCGGCAAAGTTAGGCAGAAAAACGTGTTTTTGTGCTATTGGAGCAGGTTAAAGGCGCATTGCCTGCGCCCGCAGCAGATGGTCGGCCAGTACAAGCGCTGTCATAGCCTCTACAATGGGCACTGCACGGGGCACCACGCAAGGGTCATGGCGGCCTTTGCCTGGCAGCACGATGGGGTTGCCGGCGCTGTCCACCGACGGCTGGTCGCGCAACAGCGTAGCCACCGGCTTGAAAGCCACGCGGAAATAAATATCCATGCCGTTAGAAATTCCTCCTTGAATGCCTCCAGAGTAGTTCGTCTGGGTGCGCACCTGGTCAGCTTCGGCGTAGAAGAGATCATTGTGGGCACTACCGAGCATGTGAGCGCTGGCAAAACCCGACCCGTATTCAAAGCCTTTAGCAGCGTTAATGCTGAGCATGGCCTTAGCCAAGTCGGCGTGCAGTTTGTCAAAAACCGGCTCGCCCAGACCGGGTGGACAGCCGCGCACGACGGCACTGACAACGCCGCCCACGGTATCGCCTGCCTTGCGCACTTGGCGGATAAGTTGGGTCATTTGGGCTGCCACTTCCGGGTGAGGACAGCGCACGTCGTTAGTTTCGGTCAGCGCCAGGTCTAACGCTGTGTAGGGAACGTCCAAAGCGATGGAGCCCACCTGACTGACGAAGGCGTGCACCTCGATACCTTGCTGGCGCAACAGGAGTTTGGCGATAGCCCCGGCGGCTACGCGGGCAGCCGTTTCGCGGGCGCTGCTTCGCCCTCCTCCGCGATAATCGCGGTAGCCGTATTTGGCCTGGTAGGTATAATCGGCATGGCTTGGGCGAAACGCATCGGCCAGATGCTCGTAGTCGCGCGGGCGCTGGTCTTCATTAGGAATGATCAGGGCGATGGGCGCACCCGTGGTTCGGCCTTCAAAGACGCCGCTCCATACCTGCACGCGGTCGGCTTCGCGGCGCTGAGTAACGAGGGCACTTTGCCCTGGGCGGCGGCGCGCCATTTCGCGCTGGATGAATTCCTCATCTATTGCTAAACCCGCCGGGCAACCATCAATAACACACCCTATGGCTGCGCCGTGTGACTCGCCAAAGGTGGTTACGCGAAAACAGACGCCAAACGTATTGCCCGCCACGAGTCAGTGCCTTTGCTTGCTGTTAAAGGTTCTCTCATAGACATCCCACGGCGTCGTCTTGTGGCTGTCGGAGCCGAAATAGTTGAGGATAACAAACAGTTGCTCAGGCTCTTTGTAGCCCGGAATAGCTTGGATGAGGTTGTGACTTTCATCCAAAAACACCAAAGTCGGAAAGCTTAACCGGCCGTTGAGCAGCTCAATGGCCAACTCGTGGTAGCTGCGGCTGCCGCTGCGTTTGGAGCCGTAGGTCTTATGGTTAAAAACGATCTCTTCCGAAGACTCTGCATTGAACCTAACCGCGTAGTATTTATCGTTGAGATACTTAGCCACCTCTGCATTGGTCAGCGTTGTGGTCTCCAGTTGCTTGCACCACCCACACCAGTCGGTATACACCGTCACGAGAATTTTGCGCTTTTCTGCTTGGGAACGCTCCAGCGCCTCTGGCAAGGAAAGCCACTGGATGGCAACGGCCGGTGCCTGAGGGCGTCCAGGGCGATAAGGCTCTGCCGCCTCGACGGTAGGGCGCGCGCCTGCGCCCTCATAGGGTGCTCGAGGTGTCCCCTGAGGACGCGCAGGTGAGTCCACATGCACACGCTCGGGCCGATAGGGCGGTGTAGGCCGGATAAATGGAGGAGGGTCTGGTGCTGTGTGCTCTGGGCTGCGCCCCGACGAAGGTTGTTCCTGCTTAGGCGCGGGGGAGGTAGTAGAGCGCGGCGCTGCGAGTGTGTTGCCTCCGCGCGGAGACACCTGGGCCAGCGAAAGACCCGTCGTAAAAGCTAAAAAGCCACACAGGAGCAGTTTGCGCATGAGCGAGTGCTGTTTGATCTGTAAACAGTCAGCTAATGTAACGCGGCTTAAACTGAAAAAATCGCGCCCGCTCCTTTGCTTTAAACCATTTTAAATAAAGTTTAACCCTAATTACCGCTTTCTAATAGCGAACCCCCCAAAACCAGGCTTTCTCAGCCTCTTTCTGCTCTAATATATACTTGCGCACCATATCGCGGTATTGCTCCCGCGAAATCCTTTTGCCTTTGGGCTTCTTTTCGGGCAGCTCTAATTCCTTGCTCAAGGAGCGTAGGTCAACGCGGTCAGCAACGAGTACCATAGCGCCGTGGTTGTAGTTCGCTTCCAAGATAAGCCCCGGCAGGCCGCACAAGTCTTCTGGCCCAGCGGCGAGGGAAGGTCAAGGGCAAACCATACTTCGATGTGGTGACCTTTCAGAGTGTCGCGCCACACAGCGTTCATGCACACGAAGCCCGCTACTTCTTTTATATCGTTGAGCACCTTCCAGGTAGGGCACTGCAAGGTATCCTCGATGAGGTAAACTTTGCCTTGCACCTTTTGCACGTCCCGCTGGTGGCGGCGTTCAAAGTCGCGATAAAACAGCAGCGGCTCTTTGCGCCACTCGTACCCCACCATATCGGCTTCGGCCTTCTCTGGAGACTCCTCGTATTTGCTGCGCGTCGGCGAGAAATAAAGCCGCATGTATTCCTTCCACTCCGCCCGATTACCCCATAGGTAAGCCATCCTCTCGCGATCGCGGGCTGAGATGTAGTCTAAAGCTGCTGTCTTTTTCACCCAGTTGTGCGTTAACAGATAGCGCACTTCGCCTTCTGCCTGTTGGGCAGTGGCTCGTATAGACACAGTCCAATAGGCCGCAATGAAAATGACGCTCCAAAGTCTGAAAGAGAAAACAACAGTCCCCTTATTCATGAGTAAGGCGGGTGAATCTTGTAGTCAGAAAATAATGATGCCCTCCGAACGATTGATTTTGTCAGAGTGACCACGGAAGTTGTAGCTAACGCTGAGCATAAAATAGCGCGCCAGAGTGGGGGCAATGCTCGTCAGCAGGAAATTCTGCGCACCGCGCTGCGTAACCGCTACGCGCCTATTGAGCAGGTCGAAAGCAGCCAAACGCATTTCCACGCGACTCTTCGGCCCAAACAGCCGCCGCACCGAAGCGTTCACGATAGGTATTTCCTGCCGGAAATCGAAGGTGGGATTGCTAAAAAAGCGATAATCAACATTGGCCTCCAGAAAAGTCATGCTGAGGAACTGCCACTTGAGCGAGACCCCGGCGGAATGGTTTTGGATGCGCTGGTTGAGATCGCTGCGCACGGAATAGGAGATGTTATTAAAGTTCACTCCGCCGTTGACACCTACGTACAGTTTGTTGTTTGGCGTCAGGGACAATGAAGATCTAAGCCCGATATGGCGGTCGTCGGTTTCGTTGGGCACATCGTTAACAAAGGCCGGTGCCACGTTCCAACCAAGGCTGCCGTTCACCGAAAAGCTCAAACGGTTTTTCACAATAGGCACACTGCCCCAGTAATAGGCCCGAACGCGATGCCCGCCATCGGCATTTTCGGGCCGTGAGAGCGTCACAATACCGAGGCTATCGATGCGCTCCACCCGTTGGTTGTACACAATCTGGCTCTGAAACAAAGAGACGTCTAAGTTAAAGCCCGCACTCGAAAACGATGCTGCATTCCAATAGTAGGCGCTGAAGTCGAAGTTATGGTAGCGCTCCGGCGATAAGTCTGGGTTGCCCACGCTTTGGAAGGCGGGGTCGCTAAAAATAGGGATGGGTTGCAGAGCGGCCAACGGGGGGGTGGAGACGCGATAAGTATATTCCAAATCGAAGCTTAAGTTATCCGAAGGTTCTATCTCAAAGGCAGCATAGGGGATGAGGTCGGTAAACGTGCGCTGAATGGGCGATAAGAGGAGCGGCAGATGGCGGTCGCGCGCTACGCGTCCTTCGAGCACCAGCTGTTGGCCGGCCAGCCCAGCAGTCAAGTTGAGGCCCTCGCGCACATAACGCAGGCTAGATCCTAAGCGATAGTACTGCTCGGCGAATTGGTAAAACACGCTCAGATGGTCCACACGGGTATTGCCCTGCTCAGGGTTGCGCACTTGGCGATTGGTAGCGTTGTACGAACGGCGCACATTGCAAAAGGCTTGTAAAAACCAACGCTGGTGTAACGGTTCTGAAAACATCGCGCTGCTCTTGGCCTCCCAAGCTCGGGTGTCGTTGCGGTTGAGCGTACTGAAGCGCTCGGTGCGCTCACCAGGGAGAAAGATGTGGTTTTGGGAAAGAAAACGCTCGCTGAGGTCAGACGTCTGCCCATTGTAGCCCGCGCTAATGGCCAGCACACGGCCAGGCTTTTTGAAGCGATGTCGAAAAAGGGCTAAGCTGTTCAGCGACCACGCCTGTCGGTCGGAGTTATCGTCCACCCGAAGACGGTTGACAAGCCCCGAAGCCGCATCGCCGTTAAAAAAATACTGGCCTCTTTGCTGCTGCTCGTCGGCCTGGCTCAGGCGCAGACCTGCCTTGACGATGAGGACGTTAAGCGAGTCGATCTCCTGCTCCCATCTCATGTTCATGCGGTGATTGCCGCGGAAGTCGTTGCGCTGTAGAGTGTCGGTGTTGCTGAATGCGCCGCTATCGAGGAAGTTGTCGCGCCGTCCGAATTCGTTCAGGTCTAAGATGGTTTGGTTGTAAATGTAGCTGGCGTTGGCTTTTGTTTTTTTATTGTCGAAATTATAGTTTACTCCTCCGCCCGCATTTCGGGTAAAGCCGCGGCCATCGAACCAGTTTATCAAATCCCCTTCCGAAAAGCTGACAAAACTACCAGAGAGCATTCCGCCAAAATCAAAGTCACCGTCATCAAAGCTTTGAAACGTGCCCTGCCCTTTAAACTCGCTGTAATCCTCCCAATTGACCCCCGTTTCGTTGATGTTGTTGCCATAGCCGATGACAGAAAACTGTTGCTTTTCGTCAAAGCGGTTGTAGCTGGCTCGGCTTGCCCAGCGCTCGTCGGAGCCGCCAGCAAGTACCGCCTTGCCAAAGGCACCTTTTTTGTATTCTTCCTTGAGCTCTAAGTTCATGACGCGTTCCTGCTTGCCGTCGTCCACTCCTACGATGCGCGCCATTTCTGATTTTTCATCAAACACTTGAACTTTAGAGACCACCTCAGCACCGAGGTTTTTAGTAGCGAGTTTGGGATCGTTGCCGAAGAATACTTTGCCGTCCACGTACACGCGCCGCACGTCGCGGCCTTGGGCTTTGATGTTGCCCGCGTCGTCCACCTCGATACCGGGCAGCCGACGCAACAAGTCTTCTACCGTAGAACCGGGCGGCACTTTGAACATCGTAGCATCGTATTCGATAGTGTCACCTCGGATGAACAGCGGCGCCTTGGCCGTGCGGATAACGACCTCCATCAGCTCGCGCTGAATGGGCTTGAGCACCAGGGCTCCCACATCTAACACCTCTACCTCTGCCGGCAGTAGATATTGTTGGTAGGGCAAATAGCCCACGTAGGAAATTTTAAGCAAATAGGCTGCATTGCGCACGCCTTTAAAAACAAAGGTGCCTTGCTCATTGCAGCGCGTAAAGGTCTGCAGCGTCGAGTCCGCTGGATGGAGCAACATTACCGTGGCCATAGCGGCGGCCTCTCCTGTGCTGTCAATAGTTACCGTACCTTTTATGGTGATGCGACTGGGAGATTGGGCCATTACGGCCACTGCAGGCAAAAGCCCGGCAAGTAAAAGGCAGGTCGCAAAGAATGTTCTCATGGAATAGTAATAGTCTCTTATGCTTCTTGAATGGACAGCAAAGGAACGCGAGGAGATGCTTCTGATTATCGCTTTAACAACAGCGCGGCGTGAAGGTGGGCAACGAGGCAGTTTTTGCTGCATGGCACTCGGGGATTTCCCTGCCCAAGCAGCCTCTTTGGAAGGTCTTCGCTTTCGATACCTGCCAATTCAATAAAGTTGTGAATTTTGCCGCATAATGTCCGTATCGGTATTGGTTACAGGAGGTGCCGGCTTTATCGGCAGTCATACGGTGATAGCTTTGGCAGCAGCAGGCTATCGGCCGGTGGTGTACGACAACTTTTCCAACTCTCATCAAAGCATACTGGACGGGCTCCGGGAAATTCTGGGCACCGACGTGCCTTGCTACGTGGCCGACTGCACTGACAAGGCAGCCTTGTTCGACGTCGTGGAGCGCGAGCACATCCAGGGGGTAGTTCACTTCGCGGCCTTCAAAGCCGTAGGAGAAAGCGTGCAGGAGCCGCTGCGCTATTATCGAAACAACCTGGACGCTCTCCTTACCTTGCTCGAGGTCATGCTCGAGGTAGGCGTTCACGACCTGATCTTTTCGTCTTCCTGCACGGTGTATGGCACACCCGACCACCTGCCCGTTACGGAGAGCTCACCTGTGCTGCCAGCGCTGTCGCCCTACGGCAACACCAAGCAAATTGGCGAAGAAATGCTGCGCGATGCGGTGACTGCTGGCAAGCCGCTGCGCGTCATCTCCCTGCGTTATTTCAACCCTATCGGTGCGCACTCGTCTGCTCTTATTGGCGAGTTGCCCATAGGTGTGCCCAACAACTTGGTGCCCTATATCACGCAAACTGCCATAGGGCTTCGCCCTGAGCTGATTGTCTTTGGCGACGATTACCCCACGCCCGACGGCACCTGCATCCGCGACTATATCCACGTGATGGACTTAGCCGAAGCACACGTCTCCGCATTGAATAACTTGCGGCGGCTAGGCGCTTTGGCCACCCACTATGATGTATTTAATATCGGTACAGGCCGAGGCGCCAGCGTCCTCGAGGTGGTCCGCACTTTTGAAGAAGTCAGCGGGCAGCCATTGCGCTACCGCATTGGGCCGCGCCGCTCTGGCGATGTACCCGCCGTGTATGCCGACGCCTCCAAAGCACAGGAGCACCTGGGCTGGACGGCTCGCCGCACGCTGCACGACGCTCTCGCCGATGCGTGGCGCTGGGAACAACATTGGCAAAAACTCTCTGCCCAACCATGAGCCCCTCGATAGCCTCAGGAACGCGCTTGATGCCCGACTTTTACCTGCGCGATGATGTGCTGTGGGTTGCGCGCGAGTTGTTGGGCAAGGTGCTTGTTACTTCCTTCGACGGTCAGCGGACGGCCGGTATCATCACTGAAGTGGAAGCTTACCGCGCACCCGATGATAAGGCCTGCCACGCCTACGGCAACCGCCGCACCCCGCGCACCGAGGTCATGTTTCGCGCTGGTGGCTGTGCTTACATTTACTTGTGCTATGGCCTACACCACCTTTTCAACGTGGTTACTGGCCCTGCCGGTCAGGCGCACGCCGTGCTGGTGCGGGCCATTGAACCCCTGGACGGCTTAGCGCTCATGTGCAACCGGCGCCGCTACCCTGCGCCTACCCTCCTGACATCGCGCCAAAAAATTGCCCTAACCACCGGCCCTGGCGCCCTGGCGCAAGCCCTCGGCTTCCACACCAGCCAAAGTGGCCAACGGCTGACAGACGCCCACTCGCCTATGTGGATAGAGGACCATGGCGCGCGTATAGCCTCCACCGACATTGCCTCAGGCCCTCGCATTGGCGTTGCCTATGCGGGCGAGTGCGCTGCTTGGGAATGGCGTTTTTGGCTGCGCCATTCGCCCTACGTTCGCCAACAACCATGACCGCTCTGGAGCCGCACATTTGCTTCGAAGACGAGCACCTGCTGGTTATAAACAAACCTGCAGGCATGCCTACTCAGCCCGACCCCACGGGCGACCTATCGCTGCTAAAATGGCTGACGAACCCCCGGGGGGCTGCCGCCACCCTACACCTGGTTAATCGCCTCGACCGTCCTGTGAGCGGCCTTGTTGTGTTGGCCAAGACTCGACAGGCTATGGCCCATGTCCAGCAGCTGTTTCGCGAGGGACGTGTGAAGAAAGAATACCTCGCTGCTGTGGAAGGCGCTCCGCCCGAAGAAGAGGGCGAACTCGTGCATTTTCTTACCCAAAACCCAAAAACTCACCGCGCTTACGTCCATTTTAGCGCTCAGCCCAACGCCGTCAGAGCGGCGCTACACTACCGGCTCCTTGGTAAAGGCGAGCGGTACAGCTTTCTCCTGGTGCAACCCACTACAGGCCGACATCATCAAATACGCGCGCAATTAGCCGCCATGGGGTGCCCAATCAAAGGCGATGTCCGCTACGGAGCTCGGCGAGCCAATCGCGACCGCTCCATTCACTTGCACGCTTGGCGCCTCACCTTGGAACACCCCGCTACACACCAACCCTTATCCATACGCGCACCGCTTCCACAAACGGATGGCCTATGGCGAGAAATGGCAGGCAAAATCCCACAGTGACGCAAACCTCTGGGTAACGTTATCGCTTGGCCTATCGCCATCTGCGCTTTCGTCGTTGTTTCCTAAAATAAGAGCAGTTTGCATACCCAAAGCAGCGCCAAAAGCCATATCGGTAGGGGCATCGCCCACCATCCAAGCAGTGCTGAAGGCAATCTGGGGGAAATCGCGCCTCGCTTGGTAGGCCATACCAGTAGCTGGCTTCCGACACGGACACCCCTCATCGGGGCGATGGGGGCAAAAATAGACGCCATCAATGCGCCCGCCCGCCCAGACAACTTCGCGCAGCATCTTCTCGTGCACGGCGCACAAATCATTGATTGTCATAAGTCCTTTGCCCACACCAGCCTGATTGGTTACTACAACAATGGGATTGAACCATTCGGCCAACAGACGAAGCGCCTGCAGGGCGTTTGGTTCAAATACGAACTGCTCCGGCTGGCGCACATAGTCTCCCGGTAGGCGCCGATTTATGACGCCATCGCGGTCTAAAAAGAGCGCAGGGCGTGGCGGCATGTCTTCAAACCTCCGTAGTCGTGCGTTTGCGGCGCGTGGCCTTTCGGCGCGCAGGGGGTGTAAGTGGCAGATCGGCTTCCGTGAGCGTAGCGGGAGCAGGGCTGGCAGGCGCCCCGGTTTCTACCGACGAGGGCGGTGCCACTGGCTCGATAGTGGCTCCTAGCGACCGATAGACAGCGAAGTAGTGTTCAATCGTATTTTCCCACGAAAAGTCAACCGCCATGATGCGCTCGCGCAGGAGTGTCGTGGTGTACGGGTCGTTGTACCACATCGAAGCAGCGCGATAGACGGCATAGGCGGCATCTTCCACATTGAATTGTTCGAAGCGGAAGCCACGCCCAGAGCCGTTAGGCTCGCCAATGTCGGGCACGGTATCTTTTAACCCACCCACAGCCCTTACAATAGGAATAGTGCCGTAGCGCATGGCATACATCTGGTTGAGGCCACACGGCTCCACGCGTGACGGCATCATGAGGAAGTCGGAGCCGGCATAAATCTGATGAGCCAAAGCCTCGTTATAATCTATTGCGGCATTGAAGCGGCCTGGCGCTTCGTGCTTGAGGGTGCGGAGCTGGTCTTCGGTCCAACGCTCACCTGTGCCCAGCACCAGAAAGGCTACGCGCGCTCCGGCGTAAATAAACCGCCGAAATACATCGGGCAACAGGTCGGCGCCCTTTTCGCGCACCAGGCGCCCAATGAAGCTGACCAGCGGGTAGTCTTCCGGCAAGCCAAACCATTCACACAGCACCCGTTTGTTGCGCGCCTTAAATTCCGCCAAGTGGTTGTCTTGCAGCCGGTACTGAATGGCTGGGTCGGTGGCAGGGTTCCACACCTGTACGTCGATGCCGTTGAGAATACCGCGCTGCTTGCGCCACTCTTGCCGGAACAGCGACTCTAAGCCCAAACTGTTCTGATGCAGTTCGAACAGGTACGAGGGCGACACCGTCGTCACGGCCCAGGCAGTTTTGATGGCCGTCGCCATGGGGTTGATAAGGCCATTCCAATCCAGCAAGTTGCGCGCTGCGGCTTCATACGGGGGGAGCAAATACCCGTTGTTCCAGCTGAAAGCGCCCTGGTATTGCGCATTGTGAATGGTGAACACCGTGGGAATAGGCGCCAGCTGCTGGTAGGCTGGGCAGTACTTCACCATCCACGGGATGAGCGCTGTGTGGTGGTCGTGGCAATGCAACACCCGCGGGCGATGATACCACGGGAAGGACAGTAGCCACTCCAACACCGCTTGCTGAAAGCAAATGTAGCGCGTAATCTCGTCGTCGTAGGGACGTCCTGAAGGGTCGTTATAAATGCCAGGCCGGTCGAATACCCCCGGAATATCGGCTACAAAGAGCGGATAGCCCAGCGTGTTGCCCGCCTGCTGCTGAATGCGAAAGTACCATGGGCGCCAGTTGACCCATGTGGTGCCTTCAAAAACGGTGACCCACTCTTGGTTATTTATCCAGCGCAGGTCGTATTTGGGCAATATGGCCGCCGAAAGTACCCCTGCTTGCGTGTTGTATTTAGGGAGTGAGCCGACCACGTCGCCCAGCCCCCCTGTTTTGGCTGCCGGATAGCACTCTGCGGCAACGTGTAGCACTTGTATCATGGCATGTTGGATAGGCTTGCAGATTTTTGAAGTTTTTTTTAAGAAAGCCCTGAAAACTCAGGCTTTCGACGGCTTTTTCATTTTTAATCAAAAAAATCTTTTAAAATGCTTGAAAAACAGACTATAATTCAGACAGTAATTCCCACACCTGGGTGGCCAGCTGGGCGGTGAGTTTTTCCAAAAAATAACTGCCTGCTGCCGGGTCGGCCAGTTCGGCAAAGCCGCTTTCTAACTTGAGCAAGTGCTGCACATTGCGTGCAATGCGCCGGCTGAAAGTCTGCGGGTATGCGGCCAGCGCTTCGCGTCCGGCATCGCAGGGCAGCACAGTGAGGCAGTCGGCGCCACCGATTACTGCCGACATAGCCATGGTCGTTGCCCGTATCATATTTGTGTATAGCTCGTCAGTATAGACATCAGAGCGAAAACGGACGTCAAGCCTCGGATAGATTAGCGGCGCTTCCCAAGCTTTCAACACGTTGAGCCACAGCAGGCGGAAAGCGCGCAAGCGGGCAATCTCGACATAGTAACTCCTGCCCACGCGCAGGTCAAACTGCAGCTGGGCAGCCATGCGTACCGGTTCAATACCGTGCTCCGCACCGAGGCGCAGGTAGTCGTCGCCTCTCCGCAGCAAATGAGCCAAGTCCGCTACCGGGTCATTACTTTCTGTACTGACGTGGATGCTGACCGTGCGGTAATTCGGAAACTCACTCTCGACCTGGGCGAACAGATCGCTCAAGTAACGCCAATCCACAGCTACAGTCTTGGCCAAAGGATCGTAGTGTAGGGTACCGTTCAGCCGATGAGTTGCCAAGCCCTGGTGCGCCGCCAGCCGTCCCAAGGCGGCTAAAAGCGCTGCCGGCGCCTGGTCCACAGCAGGGCCGCGAAAGTGGAGCTGGATGTAGTCAAGGTGAATGCGGTCGAGCAAGGTCGGCAGCGAAGCCGACGCATCTACAGAGAAGCAAAGACTCTCCGCACCGAACGTTAGCGCCTCCAGGGCCTGAAGGTTTGCCGCTGGTGCGTCGGCCTGGTCCACGTCCTCATTGATAGCCCAATCTGTGGCGGCTTCAGTGAGCGGAAGCGGTGGCAGGGGCTGATCGTCTGCATGGGCAAACGGGTCAACGCGGACCGCCTCGCTCAGATGCCAATAGAGGTCGTCGAGTGGCTTCCCTTTCAGGTCTTTGGCGATACGCTCCAACCACTCGGTCTTGCTAACCGATGGGAATTCGGCAAAGAAGTCAGCAGGTAAACTCATGACGCGGCGGCTATGTGCCGGCAAAGATAGGTGCCACATGCGTGTGGCTTTGCCCAAAGCGATATTTTGGCTGGGCGAAAAGCAGCACCCTGGCTATTGGGAGCGCACCTTACAGGCGTTCGCGCAGCTGCTGCGCTTTGGCGTAGAAGAGGTGCTCGGGTTGGCGCAGAATGACGTCCAAAGCTGGCTGTAAGGCGGCTTGGCGTTGCGGCATCTGTTTGAGCAGGGAGAGTACCACCCCCCACTCGGCGCGCTGGGCATAAGGTTGCACGTTGGTGGTGGCAATGTGTCGGAAGGCCATCTCTGCTTCAGCGTACTGCTGGTTCTTATAGT
>Ga0101944_10003436_pt1 | contig 22101 bp, 17 predicted proteins | sample DewCreD2012metaG_FD_75245 | JGI IMG/M metagenome (GOLD analysis project Ga0101944, IMG submission 75245) | Hot spring sediment bacterial and archeal communities from British Columbia, Canada, to study Microbial Dark Matter (Phase II) - Dewar... ... | reverse complement strand
GCCGATGAGCACGAAGCCCGTTTGCCGATTCCACTCCGGGTCGTTCGGAAACGTAGCTCGCTCTTCGGCGCGGTGGTTCCATTGGGCTGCAGCCACATCGGGATGCCGCCGCGCCGCTGCCAGCAGTGCTTCGGCGCTGCTGGCGTTCTCATCGAAGCCCAGCAGGTATATGTGCCACCCTGGGGCCACCGTTTTCTTCCACGTTAGCGCTGCCTCGGCAGGCAGTGCCCTGCCGAGCTGATGCAGTACTGTAGCAGGTGATGCTTCCGGGCGCAATTGAACAAGCATCTCTCCGCTGCGCCGTTCGGGTTGGGCAGAAAGGCGCGTTAGGGACCACAGGCAGGCAAAAAGGAGTAGGCTCTTTTTAAGAAAAGTCATAGCGGCGTACGTGGTTATTTAGAAGAATAGGCGCAGCCTAAAAACGCTGCATCCATTATTGTATGCCATGACGCATTTTGCAGCTCTGGCGTTGGCAGCGCGCGTAGGATATTCTTGGCTTAAAAAACAGAGCACTCGGCTATTTTTGGCGGTACTTTGCCTCAAATCGCCGCTGCAACTGCTTGTGCTTGTCGTCTAAGTTGACTTCGCGCCCTTGAATGAAGGCCGCAATGACCTGGTTGGTCCGCATGTCGAGCGCGTCGCCTTCGCTGATGAAGAGCGTAGCGTCCTTGCCCACTTCGAGTGAACCGACGCGGTTGGCCACGCCTAACACGACGGCTGGTGTCAGCGTGATGGCCTGTATCGCCGCTTCGTAGGGCAGACCATAGCTCGCTGCTTGGCCAGCTTCAAAGGGCAAATTGCGCTGTTGCCACGCTGCTTCCGAAGCGATGGCAAAAGGAATACCGGCAGTGTGCAGGAGGGCTGGAGTTTTGTAAGGTTGGTCAATGTCTTCGTCGTCGCGGACGGGCAGGCGATGCGTTTGCGTCAGGATGACGGCTACTTGGTGCTGGCGCAAAAAGTCGGTAATGAGCCAAGCATCAGCGGCGCCTACCAATACGGGTCGCACCTGCATCTGCTCAGCAAAGAGAACGGCTTCCTGTATAGTACGTGCATGGTTGGTATGAATATACAGGTTTTGCTTGCCGGCAAACAGCTCGCGCATTGCTTCGAAGCGCGGATTTTTCACCGTTGGAGAGGAAGATTGGCAGTATGCTTTAGCCTCTGCAAAAAACTGGCGTATCTCTTTGACGCTCTTCTCGTAGGTATCTTGTTGCGGCTGCTGTTCCTGGTTCGGTGGACCAAAAGGAAAGGCCCGGCGCGAACGCGGTGAGGGCCAGTTGAGATGGATGCCTTCCTCTGTCCGCAGGGCGGCATCTTCCCAGTTCCAAGCATCCAATTGGACCACAGCAGACGTGCCGGAGATGACTCCACCCATGGGCACTATTTGTGCTAACAGCACTCCATTAGAGCGCACTGTGGGCGTGATATCGGAGTCGGTGTTATAGGCAATGATAGCCCGAGCGTTGGGGTTGTATTCGCCAATTTCGCTGAAATCCTGCGTTGCGCGTACGGCTTCGACTTCCACCAACCCCAAGCGGCTGTTGGTCGCCACAAAACCTGGGTACACGTGTTTGCCGACGGCGTCGAAAATGCGGCTATACTTAGAGCGGTCAATGCGCACCGCAGTGGCATCGGCCACGAGCGTGAGCTGGCCTGCGTCGAAGGCAATAGCACTGTTTGGAATGACCTGTCCGTTGCCGAGGTGCGCTGTGGCGCCTAAGATGAGCACGCTGCCGCGCTGCTGAGGCGCGGGCATAGGAGATTGTCCGGCTGATGCTAAACCAGCCAGAAGAAACAGGGTAGCAAGAGCAATTTTTTGCATAACCGAGATCCTTGTGTTTATGAAGAAGTTGGGTAATGTTGCCGTGTCGTAGCGCCTTCGAAAGCAAGCGCCCCTTGGACCAAAAGCTATTTAATGGCGCAAGTCAGAACGGTACGGCCTTCGATGAGACCTTCCAACACATCACCGACGCTGACCGGGCCTACGCCGGCAGGTGTGCCGGTAAAAATCAAGTCTCCCTTCTGCAAAGTGAAATAGCGCGAAAGGTGCACAATAAGCACCTCAAAAGGAAAAATCAGGTCGCAAGTATGCCCGTCCTGTACCACTATGCCGTTCTTCTTCAACTGAAAATGAATGTTCTGGGCGTTGGGCAACTCCGATAGAGGAATCCATGGGCCGACGGGCGCCGAGTGGTCAAAAGCTTTCGCGATTTCCCAGGGGTGCCCCTTTTGCTTGAGGCGTTCTTGCAAGTCGCGCGCCGTAAAGTCAATGCCAAAGGCTATGGCGTCGTAGTAGCGATGAGCAAAGGCCGGTTGCACAGAACGGCCATTTTTGCACACGCGCAAGACAATTTCACCCTCGTAGTGTAAGTCTTGCGTAAATGGCGGATAGTAGAAGGGTTTGTTGTTGACTACCAAAGCCGTAGGTGGCTTCATGAAAATGAGCGGCTCTGTTGGCACCGGGTTGTTCAGCTCCTTGGCGTGGTCAACGTAATTGCGCCCAATACAGAAAATCTTCATGAGGCGAAAATAGAAAAGCCTGCCTAAGTACGGGTGCTGGGCATTTACTTGTAAATCTTCTTAAGCCGATCGAGCTGACGTTTCTCGTCGCGCTGTTTAATAGTCTCGCGTTTGTCAAACGCCTTCTTACCCACGGCCAGCGCGATGTGGACTTTGGCAAAACCTCGCTCGTTGAAGGCAATTTTGACGGGGACGATGGTAAAGCCCTTTTCTCGTACACGGCGTTCCAGTTTGCGCAGTTCGCTCTTGCGCAACAACAGCTTTCGCAGGCGACGCGGATCGTGGTTTTGGTCGCTGCCATAGTCGTACTCTGCGATATGCAGGTTGCGTATCCACAACTCGCCTTGCTCAAAAACACAGTAGGCGTCTGTAAGATTGGCGTTTCCTGCGCGCAGGCTTTTTACTTCTGTACCCGTAAGTGCGATACCCGCTACGTACTCTTGCACGAAGTGGTACTCATAAGGAGCCCGCCGGTTGATGATTTCGGCCGGCGCTTTTTTGGCGCTCTTTTTCGACATAGCACACCTCAGGCTTTGAGTGCAGGCAGGCCGACGAGCTCGCGCACCTCTCGCAGCGTTTGGCGGGCGCGTTCGCGAATAGCCGCACTGCTGGCTTCTATTTGCGCTTTCACCTCTTTTTTCTCTGCCTGTAGGTGATGCAGTCGCTCGCGCAAAGCAGTGGTGAGGGCCGATAAAGCGTCGGCTACGGTTTCCTTCAAGTCGCTGTAGCGGAGTTTTCCACTCTCGTAATCTGCCATTAAGGCGTTGTAGGCATCCATCTGGCCACAAGCGCGCAGGATTTCAAACAGATTAGCCACGCCGGGGCTCATCTCCCCTTCAGGCGTGTTGCCCGTGTCCGTTACCGCCGAGCGAATCTGCTTGCGAAGGTGTGCTTCCTCACCGAAGAGGTTGATGTAGTGCTTCTCACCCAGACTCTTGCTCATCTTGCGCGTCGGGTCGGCAGGAGAGAGGATTTTAGGGGTATGGGTAAACAGCGGCTCCGGGAGCGGAAAATAGTCGCGCCCAAACTGATGGTTGAAGCGCTGAGCGATGTTGCGCGAAAGCTCTAAGTGTTGCTCCTGGTCTTTGCCCACCGGCACATAATGCGCGTGGTAGAGGAGAATGTCGGCTGCCTGCAAAATGGGATAGGTAAACAGCCCTGCACTAATAAAGGCATCTTTATCGGCCTCCTTGAGCTGGTCTGTCTTGTCCTTGAATTGTGTCATGCGCGTCAACTCGCCATAAGAAGTGACGCAGCCCAGTATCCAAGCCAGCTCCGCGTGTTCGGGCACCAAACTCTGAATAAACAGGTTTTCCGATTTAATACCACAGGCTAATAATCGGAAGGCCATGTTCCATGTGTTCTCGCGCAACTTATCCGGCTTGTAAGGCATGGTCATGGAGTGATAATCCACCACGCAGAAGTAGCAGCGGTACTCCTCTTGCAAGCGCACCCAGTTCTGCACAGCGCCGAAATAGTTGCCGATGTGCAGGTCGCCCGTAGGTTGAATGCCGGATAAGACATTTTTCATAATAAAAAAATAATCAGACGGTTGCGATGACGGATATCTCCACGTTGACGAAGCGGGGCAGCTCAGCCACCTGCACCAGCTCTCGGGCAGGTGCCCACTCAGGCTGGAAATACTCGCCGTAAACAGCGTTGATGCGGCTGAACTGGTTAATGTCCTTGACAAAAACCGTAGCCTTGAGTACTTGGGGCAGGCCAGAGCCTGCAGCCTCCAAAATAGCTTTGAGGTTGCGCAATACTTGGTGGGTTTCCGCCTCAATGCTGTCGAGCACCAATTCGCCACTCTCCGGGTGAAGGGCTATTTGACCCGAAACAAAAAGCAAGTTACCCGCGCGCACGGCCTGGTTGTAGGGGCCAATAGGCGCAGGGGCATTAGGCGTATGGATGATTTGCTTCATGCAAGAAGGAGGTTGGGTTGGTAAACGAGCATCATCTGCCAGCACATGGAGAACGCAGGCAGATGATGCTCAGGCGAAAAGACGCTCCAAGACGGAAAAAGGAGTGGGCAAAGCTGGCTATGCTTCACCTACCTCTCCCTCGCCGCCTTTGTTAATAGCCACCAGCAGGTGACCGCGGTAGTAGAGATTGCCGTCCACGCTGTAAGCGTGATGGCGTAGGTGAATTTCTCCCGTCGTTGAGCAGGACGAGAGCGTAGGTAGTGGCGCCTTGTAGTGGGTGCGGCGAGCGCGCTTGCGGCGCTTGGAATGCCGCCATTTAGGATTGGGCATATGCGAATGCTTTTTTTAAGACCAAAAATTGGACAATTTATTGCAATTTATTCAATGCTTCCCAAATGGGATTGGCCGGACGCTGCGATGAGGCTTTTAAAATATTTAGCACCTCCTGATTGCATGGCGGTGGGTTTTCGGATTCGCAGTCGTAAACGTTCGTCAGCGGCAGGGCTAATAGAGTGAATTCGTACAAGTAAGATGCTAATTGAAACTCTGACGCTTCGCGCGAAAGGAAAACCACTTCGTCATCATCTTCCATCTCTTCGGCCTCACCAAACTTGATAATGATCTGCCGAGTCTCTTCATTCAGAGGTAGTTGAATGGGTGCCATGCAGCGGTCGCATGTGGTTTGCGTGTAGCCCGACACGCGGAACGCTATGATGATTAAACTGGGGCGTTTGTCCACAGAAACTTGGGCTTCGACAACGCCCTCCCGAATGAGCGAACCCTCAAAATGGCTAAAAAACTCGTAATCCAGCGTGTAATGATACTCGTGAAGGCCTGTTTTCAGCCCCTGGATAGGAATAATATATGCGGAGAGAGGGTCCATCCTCAGGCGAATTAAAAATTGGGCTGCAAAGGTAGAGGGCCGGCTTAGAAAAGCCAAAGATTTTTTTAAAAAGGCGGTAGTTTTTAGCCTGGTTCCGAAAGAATGGCGGGCTAATACCGCTGTTTTTCAAGATTGCTGTTGGTCTTTGGGCAGGTCGTCGGGCGGTGGAATAGGCTCAATATCCACCTCCTCGATGCGAGGCTCTGATGACGGGGAGCGTGTCTCGATTTCTTCGTACTCGATATACTCACCTTCGCTGGCATAAGGTGAATGGCTTGAAGCTGTCGGCCCGAAGATCTGTTCCATTTGCCGATAGCCCAAGGCCCGCAAGAACATATAAAGCGCCGTGACCGGATACAACACCACCGCTAACACAGCCATTATTAGGCCAGACAAAGGACGCTCCAGCAACAGTGCCCAGAATTCGCGAAGGGTATCCCATACTGCGCGCCAGTTGAGCACAATGGCTGCCAAAATGAGCACTGGCGAAACTATATACAGGACATAAAGAATTGCCCGTAAAAAGTAGAAGAGCAGCACCAGAGCTAAGGCACCTATCAGTAAACACCCCCAGCCGCCGCCGTAACGCGTGTAAATCATTTTTCTCGAGCTAAAAAAGGGAGAGGAATGCACAAAAGTACACTAAGAGCTCAGCCGCCGCCGAATCTACTTTGCTATTTTCGCAGGTTTGTTTCTTCATTACAGCGCGCCCGTTTGCTCATTGTTGCTGGTTCCATTGGCGTAAGCGGCGCTCGTAGCGTTTGCGGCTGGTAGGCCAAAGGGCCTCGTTCACATGGGCTTCGATGCGTTCGTCAGCACCTTTGAGGAAGCGCGGGAAAAAATCAAGGCCAGTCAGCGTTTCCACCGCATCTACTGAACAGGCGTACTCCATCAGAGGCGCGCTGCTGGTGGCATTGGGAATGACAAAAGCAATGGCGCTGCGCTGCTGAGGAGCCAGGATGACTTTGTAAAAGTCAGAAGGGACGGTTACTTGATTGAAGCCAATCTTGCTTAGCCCAGGTCGGGTGAGCACCGGACCAGTGACCACATAGAGGCGGTCCATACGCTTTGCCCAGTCACGGATATTTTCCTCTAATTCGCGCCATACCCCGCCATTAAAACTACGCACCTGTGGGCTAATATTGCTCATGAAAAAGGTCTCATCCATAGCGACCGCATCGAAAGCCATGTCAGCTGCTGGCACCAAATGACCGCGGTCGTACCCGCTGCCGCTGTAGTCGCGAGGTGTCGCGCTCTCTGTGCGCACGGCAGGGTCGGGACGGAAAGCCCCTGAGCGCTCAACCCACGGTTGCTCCAGACGCTCACGCAAAAGCTCGTAAGCAACCCACTCCGCCTGTTCGTGATCTTCTGAATACGATAATACATAATAGGTGTGCTGGACGACGACGCCGGTGGTGCTGGTTGGCCAAACCTCGTCCGGAACGAGGCTACTGGCCGTTGGCATAGCCGGAGACTGTGGCGAGGGTAGGGGTGTTTCGCTTTTCTTGCTGCCAAATTGCTGGAATATCCAAAAGGCAATGCCTGCGAGTAAAGCAAAGAGGCTCGTTTTGAACCAGAAGCCGTCGTCGGACTTGGAAGGGTTTTTGTATTTGTACCTGCTCATGATGTGAGCGAAAATAAATCGAGTTTTCCATTAGTGCGCGCGCCCGCTGCTCCAAGGAAATGGACCAACCGCGCGCTGTCCCCGCGTGTTTTTATTCGAAATTTGCAGCGTTCATGCATAGCCTCGCTAAGGGCCGTAGCTGCGCAAACTTATCTTCGCTTATTGCATAAAAACCGATACTATTATGTGGCTCTTTCGTTTTCTGTGTTGCGTCGCTGTTCTTTGGATGCCTCTTTTGCCTGCCCGAGGGCAGGATTGTTTTAGCATAAACACTGCTCTCTCCCAGGTCATTTATACCTCCGGTCAAGAAGTAGCTCTGCCGGTTGGAGGGAGCAAACTATTGATGCCCTGCACGCAAAGGGTACGCAATTTTACCTTCCGCATCAGCTTTGCTCCTGGCGGAGAGCGCTATTTTGAGGACTCGACGCAGTTTGTGGGCATTTTAAACTACGGCAGCTCCACTTTTGTCCTGCAATACAACGAAAGCCAGAACATTTTTCGATTGGCGAGCGACCAGCAGCTCGGCGAGGGCGCTTACACCCTGACGTTGTCGTCCATCATGTGCACCCCCCACGGCTCGCTGTGCAACAACTGCTTTGTGCAATACTCTTTCTTCGTGGAGTACGTCAACGACCCTAACCTGAGCGTAGAAATAGAGCCAGAGCCTGCCCCTGCTGTCCTAACCTGCCTACCTGGCAGCAAGGTGCTTTTGAAGGGGACCGCTCTGCCCCACAGCGGCTTTCAGGCGCAATGGGCCCGGTTGGTTGGGGGACAATTTGTTAACATTCCTGGCGCAACAGCAACTAATTACACAGCGACTATAAGTGGCACCTACTTGTACACTATCAATGGGCCTGCAGGCTGCAAGGCCACCAATTTAATCTCTGTTAAGCCTCCGGAGCGCCCAGTCATTCAGGTGGCTGAGCCTCAGCAAAAAATGAACAGCTGTGCGCAGCCCATTACGGGCATCACCGTAGATGACTCCAGCGCTCCGAACAATCTCCTGTTCAACTGGGCGGCCTCGCAAGGCGGGATAATCTTAGGTGGGGGTAGCAACACCCTCAGCCCCGTGATTGGCACACCAGGAGTGTACACTCTGGTAGTTCGGCGCATAGATAACGGTTGCGCCGATACGGCGGCAGTCAACGTAGTGGCGGGAGATATCCCCGTCGTACAAGTAACTATAGAAAGCACCTCGGGGACTGATGTGCTCGATTGCAAGAACACCTTCTTAACACTTCGGGCAAATGCTTCGCTGTCGGTAGGCTCTAGCGCGTACTCCTTTCAGTGGTCTAATGGCGCCACCTCAGAGGAAATTTCGATTACTCAGCCCAGCATTTACGCCGTTACGGTGACGGCCTTGGACAACAGCTGTCTGGGGTATGCCGATCGGGCCATTTTTCAAAATATCCAGCCACCTGTAGCTACGCTCACCAGCAGCCGCGATACTGTGTGTGCCGGCGAGTCCGTCGTCCTATCGGTAACGTCGCCAGAGCCCGCTACCTTCCACTGGCCCGACGGTACTTTAGGGAATCTTTTCACCGTAACGCCTTCCCTTGATGGTTTGAACAAGTATGCGGTAACGGTTACGGCCAATGCCAATGGGTGCTCAGCCGTTTTTGAGCGCATTATAGGCCGCTTAGCCTACCCACCGTTGACATGCTTGCCCACAGAACTAACTCTATATCATGGCAGTAGAGGCTCGCTAAATTGCACTACTACCCCCACAGCACAACTGTTTTGGTCGGCTACGTCCACCAACGTATCCAATATCCCTCCCACAGGGTTTGGGCCAGTACAAGGACTCTTTTTTGAGTTGTCGTCGGTACGCGCGCCGGGTAGGGTAGTCTTTGTCGTATTTGCTCGCCAAGGCACCTGCAATAGTGCTCCAGCACAGGTGACCGTCCAGGTCTTACCTCCCAATACCAATGAAGGTCTTTATATTCCGGAAGTGATCACTCCAGATGGCGATGGCCTGGGGGATATCTGGGAAATTGTACTTCCGCCAGATGCTGCGGCGCCGTCGGCCTATGAGCTTTTGGTTTACAACCGTCTCGGCGCACTTGTTTGGCAGAATACGTTGGCCACCCCCTTTGCCGCGGACAGATACCCCGATGGCGTGTATTTCTACGTCCTAAACACGCCGGAAGGCGTCGCTATTCGAGGGGCAGTTTCCATTTTGCGGCGCAGATAAATTTCAGAAAATAGGCGCGTATTGCCCGTCCTTTGCCCGTTTGATCTTCAAAAATCTATCCGGGTGGCGTGGTATAGTTAGGGCATTGCTTAGTGATGTGGGGTATTTTTGAGCACGCCTCTGGAAATTTTTTACCATTTTATTGCGATGCTGTGCCGGCTGCCTACCTTTGCCGCGCTCAATTTTAACGGTGCATTAACGCCTGATGCACAACAAAGTTTAGAGCCACTCTAAATACACATGGTAGAACGCCTTGCCTTAAAAGTAAAGCAAACGGACAAACTACCTTTGCGGTGAACTGTTAAACTAGACAAATAAGTAGCACTTTATCAATATGTTGTTGAAACACATTTGTCGGATAGTGCCAATTCTCTTGTTTACGGCTACGGTGTTGCAGGCCGCCCCGAACGTAGAGGAGGGCAAAAATTTGTTCATGGCCAACTGCGCCTCCTGCCACAGCCGAGATATGAAGACCAACCTCACCGGCCCGGCACTGGCGGGTGTAGAAGAACGGTGGGCCTCGTATCCGCGCCAGGATTTGTACAAGTGGATACGCGCCTCGCAAGCCCTGATTGCCGAAGGGCATCCGCGCGCAGTGGAGCTATGGAATCAGTGGAAGCCTACGCTGATGAACAACTTCCCAGGCTTGACGGACGACCAGATAGAGAGCATCCTACTCTACGTCAACGATGTCGCCAACAAGAAGCCTGCAGCGGGTCAAGCAGGCCAGCCCGGAGCCGTTGCGGGACAACAAAAAGACGACTCTACGATGTGGATCTTCATTGGCATTGCCGTGGTGTTGGGCTTGTTGTCTTTTGCCCTGATGCGCATCGTGGATAATCTGCAGAACCTTTCGCGGGTGCAGGCGGGCGAAGCACCCGTGCGGCGCACTCTGGCACAGATGCTCACCACAAAAGGCGCCATTGCCTTTATGGTGTTTGCAGCCACACTCATCTTCGGGTACAAGACAGTGGACAACGCTACCCGCATGGGTCGTCAGCAGGGGTATCAGCCGGAGCAGCCTATTGCCTTTAGCCATGCCTTACACGCAGGCGCAAACAAGATTGATTGCCAATATTGCCACGACTCGGCGCGCCGCTCCAAGCATGCCTCCATTCCAGGCGCCAACACGTGCATGAACTGCCACACGGTGGTGAAAAAAGGAGCAAAATCAGGCACAGCAGAGATTACCAAAATCTTTGCTTCCATCGGCTACGACCCTATTGCCAATAAATACATCCCAGATTACGAAAATTGGACAGAAAAGCAGATCGAAGACCTCTATAAGCGCTGGATAGGCCAGGAATACGTAGCAGATAATGGTCTGACAACGCTCAATGACGCCGGCCGCATGGTGGTGCAGACGCAGTGGGAAGATATTGTGAAAGCGCTGAAGAACGACTCGAATGGCAAAATTCAAGGGCCTATCGAATGGGTGCGTATTCACAACTTGGCCGACCATGCCTACTTCAACCACGCGCAGCACGTGGCTGTAGGGCAGGTAGCCTGCCAACAGTGCCATGGCCCTATTGAGCAAATGGAAGAAGTGTACCAGTATTCTACGCTGGGCATGGGCTGGTGCATCAACTGCCACCGCCAAACGGAAGTGAAATTCAAGGATAACGACTACTATCAGCAATACGCGCGCTACCATGAAGAACTGAAAGGTGGCAAGCGCGAAAAAGTTACGGTGGCCGACATCGGCGGCTTAGAATGCCAAAAGTGCCACTATTGATGCCACTCACCTCTCTCCCTAACCCACTTTTCTCACTACTATCCATCCTACCAGCGATATGCAGCATCAAGACAACGGTGTCTGGGTCAGCGCCGACGATTTAAATCGCGAACCCTCATTCCTGAAATCGGCTGAACAGGAGTTCTTATTGGAAGAATTGGCTGACGCTCCAGGCGCTTGGGCTCCCTCGCGCCGCGATTTCCTTAAGCTCATGGGCTTTGGCCTGGGCGCTGCCACGGTAGCGGCCTCCTGCGAAATCCCAGTCCGCAAGGCAATACCTTACGTGACCAAGCCCGACGCCATTGTGCCGGGTGTGGCTAACTACTACGCCTCTTCTTTTGTAAATGGCCCAGACTACTGCGCCGTCCTGGTCAAGACGCGCGAAGGTCGCCCCATTAAGATTGAGGGCAATACGCTCAGCAGCGTAACCGCAGGAGGGACCAGCGCCCGCGCACAGGCCTTAGTACTGAGCCTGTACGATACCCGCCGCTTGAAGCATCCCGGCAAAATCGAAGAAGGAGAGGTGAAAAAACTCTCCTGGAAGGAGCTGGATGAGAAGATTAAAGGCCAACTGCAACTGGGGGGCAACATCCGCATCATCGCCCACACGCTGATTAGTCCGACAGCCAAAAAGGCGCTGGGCGAATTCACGGCTAAATACCCTAATACGCGCTTGGTCACGTACGACCCGGTATCGCACGCGGCCTTGCTAGCGGCAAATAGCGCTTGCTTCGGCGTACGCGGCGTGCCTACTTATAAGTTCGATGAAGCAGACGTCATAGTCTCCTTCGGCGCCGACTTTTTGGGCACGTGGGTAAGCCCCATTGAGCATGCGCGCGCCTATGCTTCTCGCCGCAAAATCCAGTCGCTGGACAAGCCTCAAATGTCGCGCCATTACCAAGTGGAAAGCCACATGAGCCTCACTGGCTCAAACGCCGACAAGCGTATCCAGATACGCCCTAGCGAAATGGGTGCGGCCATCTGTGCCCTGTACAACGAAATCGCCCAGAAAACGGGCGCTCCAACCATCGGCGGCCCGGCTTTGAACGAAAAGGCTCAGGAGGCCCTTAAAAAGGCTGCTGCTGATTTGTTAGCGGCCCGCGGCAAAACCCTGGTCGTCTGCGGGACGAATAACGTCATGGAGCAGATTATCGTCAACAAGATCAACGACCTGCTGGGCAACATCAACCATACTGTTGACTTTAGCGTGCTCAACAACCTCCATCAGGGCGATGAGCGCGACATGGTGCGCCTCATCGGCGAGATGAACGCTGGCCAGGTAGCCATGGTTATCGTTTGGGGGGCCAACCCGGCCTACGAATTGCCCAACGCCGACCAGTTCAAAGCAGCGTTTGCCAAGGTGAACACGCGCGTCTCTTTCTCCGGCGTGATGGATGAAACCACATCGCTGTGTAACTACGTTGCTCCGCCCCATCATTTGTTAGAGTCGTGGGGCGATGCAGAACCTAAAACAGGCCATTACAGCCTGATACAACCTACGATTGCACCGCTTTTTGACACGCGTCAGGCCGAGCTTTCTCTGCTGGAATGGGCGGATAGCCCTAACCTGAACCGTCAGGATGAGCAGCCTTACTACCAATACCTCAAGTCGCACTGGGCCAGCGAAATGAAAGACAAGCAGTCCAAGTACGCTACTGGCGCGGCCTTTTGGGATATGAGCCTGCACGATGGTGTGTTTGAAGTGCCGCCGGCACCACGCACGGTATCGTTCACTCCCAACGTCAGCCTGAACCCGGCAGCAGTCACGCAGCCCGGCAAAGGCGCGCTTGAAATCGTCTTCTACGAAACCGTTAACATTGGCAATGGCCAGTATGCCCACAACCCGTGGTTGCAAGAAATGCCCGACCCTGTGACGCGCACGGTTTGGGGCAACTATCTGAGCATCCCTGTAGAGTGGGACGGCAACAAGAAGATGAGCGGCTGGATGGGTCTGGAAGATGGCGACAAAGTAGAGGTGGAGGTTAATGGCAAAAAGCACGTCTGCACAGTCGTGCGCACGTTTGGCCAGGCTCCGGGTACGGTAGCTATTGCTCTAGGTGGAGGTCGCGAAAGCGGCGGTTGTGGCGTGGGCTATGGAGTCAATGTGAACCCATGGCTGCCCATAGACGGCGGTTTCATTCAATATTTCGCCAAAGAGGTTAAGATATCTGGCAAGGTGGGCGCAGAAAAGAACTTCGCTTGCGTACAACACCACCATACTATGGGCCTTGCGGCCAAAGACCCAAAGAGCGGCCAGACCATCAATGCCGACGAACAGGTGCTGGCCTATCAGGGCTCGCTGACCGACCGCTCCATCATCTTCCAGGCACACGTGAACGAGTTGCCTCAGTTGCGCGAAAAAATGGGCGAATTCCATAAGCAGGCCAGCCATCTCAACGAGCAAACCCTTTACCCCGATCGCACCGATTACTTCGGCACAGGGCCAAAGTGGGGCATGCACATTGATTTGAATGCCTGCATTGGCTGCGGCGCTTGCCAGGTCGCCTGTGTTAGCGAAAATAACGTGCCCGTCGTAGGTAAAAACGAAGTGGGCCGCCACCACGAAATGACATGGCTGCGGATTGACCGCTACTACTATGGAGACCTGGAAAACCCGCGAGTGGTTTACCAGCCCATGATGTGCCAACACTGCGACAATGCTCCGTGCGAGAACGTTTGCCCGGTGAATGCGACGAACCACTCGGCGGAAGGTATCAATCAGATGGCTTACAACCGCTGCATCGGTACGCGCTATTGCGCTAACAACTGCCCCTATAAGGTGCGCCGTTTCAACTGGTTGGACTACACTACGGCTGATACATTCCCGGCTAACGAAGAGCGCCTGTTCCGCGTGGAAGAAGGCGATATCCCCTTCTACGCCGACAATCTGGTGCGCATGGTACTCAACCCCGACGTGACGGTGCGCAGCCGCGGTGTCATCGAGAAGTGTTCCTTCTGCATCCAACGCATTCAGGAGGGCAAACTTACCGCCAAGCGCGAAGGCCGCGCTATCGAAGACAACGACGTGCGCACGGCCTGCCAGACCGCTTGCCCGACGGGTGCCATTGTGTTCGGCAACCTGAACAATCCGCAAAGTGCCGTCAGCCAAGCCATCAAGAAACAAGAGGAGTTAGCCTATCAGGTGCTGGAAGAAATCAACACGCGCCCGGGCGTAAATTACTCTGCTAAGATCTACAACTCGTAAGGGCCTTTTGCTGCAGTAAACATCATCTAAAGACAACACTATCAAATAGATAAGATATGTCGCATCCCGTAGCACCTGTCCGGCATGTTCTCATCGAGGGGAACAAGTCCTATCACCAGATATCGGAAGACTTGAGCGTGCCTACCGAACGAGCACCCTCACGGGAGTGGATACTGGCCTTCTCTGTTGCTTCGGCCTTTACAGCGCTGTACGTCTTTGCCGTCGTATGGACGATTTGGAAAGGTATTGGCGAATGGGGCACCAACCGCACGATTAACTGGGCTTGGGATATCACCAACTTCGTGTGGTGGATCGGTATCGGTCACGCGGGTACGCTGATCTCCGCCATTCTGTTGCTCTTCCGCCAGCGCTGGCGTACGGGCGTGAACCGAGCCGCCGAGGCTATGACCATCTTCGCCGTAATTTGCGCTGGCCAGTTCCCTCTCATCCACATGGGGCGCCTATGGCTGGCGTTTTTCATCTTCCCATTTCCCAACACCCGCGGACCGCTATGGGTGAATTTCAACTCGCCGTTGCTGTGGGACGTGTTCGCGATCTCGACCTATTTCTCCGTGTCGGTACTTTTCTGGTACACCGGCTTGGTGCCTGACCTGGCTACGGTGCGCGACCGGGCTGTTGGTTTTCGAAAGAAAATGTACGAAATTTTCTCCTTCGGCTGGACGGGAAGCGCCAAGCATTGGCAACGCTGGGAATCGTTGTCGCTCATTCTGGCAGGTCTTTCTACGCCGTTGGTGCTTTCAGTGCATACCATCGTGTCGTTCGACTTCGCCACCTCGGTTATCCCAGGTTGGCATACGACCATTTTCCCACCGTACTTCGTGGCTGGTGCCATCTTCTCCGGTTTTGCTATGGTGCAGACCCTGATGGTCATCACACGAAAAGTGCTCAAATTGGAAGAATACATCACGATCAACCACATTGACTCGATGAACAAGGTTATCGTGCTGACCGGTACGATTGTGGGGGTGGCTTATCTGACAGAGCTGTTTATCGCCTGGTATTCTGGCTATATCTACGAGCAGTTTGCCTTCTACAACCGAGTGTTTGGTATTTATTGGTGGGCTTACTTCGGGATGATGTTTTGCAATGTTGTTAGTCCGCAATTGTTCTGGTCGCGCCGTATTCGCCGAAGCATTTGGTGGACGTTCTTCCTGTCCATTGTGGTGAACATTGGTATGTGGTTCGAGCGCTTTGTGATCATCGCTACGACTCTGGCGCGCGACTATCTGCCCTCCTCGTGGAGCTACTACCGCCCCACGTGGGTAGAAATTTCCATTTTCACGGGTACCATCGGCTTGTTCTTCTTCCTGTTTATGATTTTCACCCGCTTGGCACCGGTAGTGGCTATTGCAGAGGTGAAAGCAATCTTAAAGGTTGCGGGTGACCAGTATATCGGCCCCAAAGCGCGCAAGGAGAAGCAACAGCAAGCCGAGCAAGTGGCAGAAAAACAGCAGGAAAAACTCTGAACCTTATTTACGGACAAACAAGGATAAAATATACCATGTCTGCTGAAAGTAAAAAAGTTTTGTACGGCCTGTACAACGATGAGGAAGAGCTGAAGAGCGCAGTGAAAACAGCGCGGCAGGGCCACCTCGATATTATGGACGTTTACTCGCCGTTTCCGGTGCACGGTCTGGACCCTATTCTGGGGCTGAGTGAGAGCCGCTTGCATATTTTGGGCTTTGTGTATGGTGCAACGGGGGCCTTGTTTGGCTTCTTGTTCATGTCGTGGGCGTTGGCCAAAGATTGGCCCATTCTGTTTGGTGGTAAGCCGTATTGGCCGGTGCCGTCGTTCATTCCCATCACCTTCGAAATGACCGTACTCTTTGCGGCCTGGGGCATGACAATCACCTTCTACACGATTTGCGGCATGTGGCCCGGAGTGAAGGCGAAAATTCTGGACAATCGCATCAGCGACGATAAGTTTTGCATTGCCTTTGATGTTACGGAGGCGGAACAGCGCTCGATGTCGCAACTGAAGGACTTCTTTAAAAAGACGGGTGCAGCCGAAGTGCACGAGAAAACCCTGTGAAACTAGCCGGTTTTACTTGAAAAAACCATTCTCATCAACAGAAAAGTAACAACATGAAATACGCAATTGGCGCCCTCATTGGTGTGGCTCTGTTCGCTTGGCTCTTTTCCTTGTGTTCGCCGGCGGGCAAGAATAAGACGGGACACGAGTACATGCCCGACATGTACCACCCGGTCACATATGAAGCAAATGTGCTGGCTAACTACGGCTGGAATCACTGGGATGAGGAGAGTACCTTTCCCAAAGCACGTCTTTCGCAGCCGCGTCAACCAGTGGCTGGCACAATAGCGCGTGGCTACACGGCGGTGCAATATGCGGGTGCAGATGTGCTCGCGGTGGTGCGCGGCAAGAACGCGCCCAATGCCATTGCCGCACCAGTTAATGGCCAAACGCCGTTCTATTATGAAAACACCGAGGAAGATCGTCTGCGCTGTGAGCAGGAAATGACGACCAATCCTTTCCCGGTGACCAAAGAGGGTTTAGAGCGCGGCAAAAATTTGTACAACCTCTACTGCGCCATCTGCCATGGAGAAAAGGGCGACGGCCAGGGCTATCTCGTGACTAAACCAGAGTCCAAATATCTGGCCCAGCCCAAGAACCTTATTGACGAGGAAATGACTAAAGCAAAGGACGGCCGCTACTATTTTGCCATCATGTACGGCAAAAACGTAATGGGCGGCTACGCGGATAAACTCTCTTACGAAGAGCGCTGGCAGGTTATTCATCACATTCGCTCGCTGCAGGCGAATAAGTAATTGGCGGACAAAACTTTAGAAAATACTACATTGCTTCTAAACATCTAAAAATCCGGGCGTATACCGGTCTTGCGATATGAACCTGAATACACAGTTCGTCTTTGACAGCAAGCTCAAGCGCAACTTAATCATTGGCATGGCCATTGGGGCGCTGAGCCTTATATGGTCGGCCATAGGCGACGATGCTTTTCATACGCGCTTTTGGACCAATTACCTGCACAATGCTGTCTTCTTTACAGGGATTGCGTTCACAGCCATGTTCTTTTTGAGCGGCCAGATCACAGCCTTTGCCGGCTGGATGGTGGTCATTAAGCGCCTGTGGGAAGCCATGAGCCAGTTTATGCTGGTAGGTATCGTCTTGCTGCTGGTCTTGGTTATTGGTGTTTGGGGACACCTTCACCATTTGTACCACTGGAATACGCCCGGCATAACAGACCCCAACAGTGAACTCTACGACAAAATTATTGCCGGTAAAGCGGGCTTCCTCAACCCCGTCTTTTTTACAGTGGGGACGATAGGCTTTCTGGCTATCTGGTACTTCTGGGCGTATAAGCTGCGTCAAAACTCGCTGGCGCAGGACACCCAGGAGACACCCTCGTTCGACTACTACAAGCGCGAGCGCAAGTGGGCTGCCTCTTTCCTCCCTTTAGGTGGTTTTTTGAGCACCGTGTTCCTGTGGCAGCTGGTGATGTCCATTGATACGCACTGGTATAGCACCATGTTTGCATGGTATTCCACCATCTCGCTATTCCTGGCAGGGTTAGCGCTGTTTATCATGCTCATCCTGTATCTGCAGTTTAAAGGTTACTTGGAGTACGTTACACGTGAGCACTTGCACGACTTAGGCAAGTATCTCTTCGGCATCAGTGTATTCTGGACTTACCTGTGGTTTGACCAGTTCATGCTCATCTGGTATGGCAATATTGGCGAAGAGACGATTTATTTCAAGGAGCGCATGGACAATTACCCGGTGCTTTTCTGGGGTAACCTGGTGCTCAACTTCGTTGTGCCTTTTTTTGTGTTGATGCGCAACGACACTAAGCGCAAAGCGGGAACAATGTTCTTTGCAGCCCTACTGGTTTTCTTTGGCCACTGGATAGACTTTTTCTATATGATAAAGCCCGGTGCTCGTATTGCTGCCCTGGAAGCCATGGAACTCCATGGAGGTAACCACAGCAGCATAGACAGTGGCACAAAAGACCTGAGCCAATCAGCTATCGAAAAAACGCCACGCGCATTGGCGGGGGTGGGAATAGCTCCCACAGAGCAAGGTCAGCAAGAGGGTCAATCGGCAGAACAGCCCGCTGCTTCAGGTGCAGCGACAGAACAACACGCCGACCATGACCATGAAGGCCACACACACGATGGTGATGCGCACGCCGGTACTGCTGCTGAGCATGGACACGGCGACGAGCATAGCGATGGCCACCACGAGGCTGGCCGTCCCTTCCAATTGGGCTATACCCTGCCCGGCTTCCAGGAAATCGGTGTGCTCATCGGCTTTTTGAGCCTCTTCCTCTTCTTCTTCTTCCGCCAGCTGGAGCGCGCTCCGCTGCTGCCGCTGAGAGATCCCTTCTTGGAAGAAAGCCTGCATCACGCTACAGGTGTGTACATTGATGGTGAGGAAAGCAGCCATGACCATCACTAAATTTAGAGTGATTTTATACAACAAAAACCGTAAATTTTCTGAGAACTAATCCTCTCTCTTTGGGTTTTCTTCGCACAAAAAAACTCTCGCAATGACTGCGCTTTTTATCATTCTCTGCATCATTTTAGTAGGCATCGTGCTCGTGCAAATAGCCCGAGTCGTGGAGCTTATCGCTCAGGTTAAAGGCGAGCGTGAAGTAATGCGCGAAAGCAGTTGGTGGAATGCCCAACTGTCGCTGCTCTTCTTGGTCGTCTTTTTAGGGGCCGTTTTCGTGTCTTCCTATTATTATAAGAATGAGCTACTTGGGTATGGTCCTCACGCTGCGGCATCGGCGCATGGTGGGGCCATAGATAGCATGTTCAATGTCACCTTGTTTTTCACGGGAATTGTTTTTGTCATTACGCACATTGCCCTATTTTGGTTTGCGTACAAATATCGCTGGCGCGAAGACCGCAAGGCATCCTTCATTGCCCATGACAACCGCTTAGAGGTCATCTGGACGGCGGTGCCCGCTGTGGTGATGACACTGCTGGTGGTGCGCGGCCTCGATGCGTGGGATACGATCATGTCGGACGTGAAACCCGACGAAGATTATATTGAAATAGAAGCCATTGGTCAACAATTCAACTGGATCATTCGCTACCCAGGACCGGATGGTAAGCTGGGCGCGCGAGATTATCGTCTCACTACAGCTACTAACCAAGTAGGTCAGGATTTTCGGGATCGCAAGAATTGGGACGACATTATTGTCGGTCAAGAACTTTATCTCCCTGTAAACAAGAAGGTACGTGTGCGCATTATTGCCAAGGACGTGCTCCATAACTTTTATTTGCCTCAGTTCCGGGTGAAAATGGACGCTGTGCCGGGCATGCCTACCTATTTTGTTTTTACGCCTATCAAGACTACTTCGGAGTATCGCAATGAGCTGCGTAAGTACCCCGAGTATCACAAGCCGTATGATCCGGCAGACCCGCAAGGTCCTAAGCGCTGGGAAAAATTTGAGTACGAGCTGGCCTGTGCCGAGCTGTGTGGCAAAGGACATTATTCTATGAAACGCATCCTTCGCGTGGTTTCACAAGAAGAGTTTGACGCGTGGTACAAACAGCAAGAGTCGTACTACATGACGCAGATTCGTGGGAAAGACGAAGATCCTAATAAAGGGAAAATATTGGACATTGACCCGCCCGCGGAAAAATCTCAAGAAACGGCTCCCGCAAAAACGGAGACAACAAGCCTATAAGTACTATTACATACAAGTAAGAAAGAACAGAACACCAGGGCCCTCACCCAACGTTCACTATTAAAAATTACATCAGGCTATGGCTGAAATGACTAAGGTCGATGTCGAATCCTTGGACACCTTGGAGGAAAAGCTCACGAAGGAAATGGGCTATGACGATCATTTCCACGAGCATCACCACGGCGACAAGTATCAGTCGAATTTTTTGACGACGTACATCTTTAGTACGGACCACAAAATCATTGGTCGTCAGTTTCTAATTACTGGCATCTTCTGGGCCATGATGGGCGCCATGATGTCGCTGGTTTTCCGCATGCAATTGGGCTTCCCTGAGGCTGACTTGGCATGGCTCAAGCCGATATTAGGTAAGTGGATCCAGGTCAACGATGCGGGCATCGGCAAATTGGACCCAGAGTTCTACTACGCCCTGGTTACCATTCACGGTACCGTGCTGGTATTCTTCGTGCTGACGGCTGGGTTGAGTGGCACCTTCTCTAATCTCCTCATTCCGCTGCAGGTGGGTGCTCGGGATATGGCCTCCCCGCTGCTTAATGCCTTCTCGTACTGGTTTTTCTTCTTGGCAAGCGTGGTAATGTTTCTGTCGCTCTTTTTGAGCACAGGTCCATTCTCTGGTGGTTGGACGGCATATCCGCCACTGAGTGCCCTGCCTCAGGCCTCGGAGGGCTCCGGTGCCGGGATGACGATGTGGATCGTCTCCATGGCGCTCTTTATCGTATCGGCGCTGCTGGGTGGTATTAACTATGTGACTACCGTACTGAACCTGCGCACGAAGGGCATGAACCTATGGCGCATGCCACTGACCATTTGGGCCTTCTTCATCACGGCCATTATTGGCGTGTTGTCCTTCCCGGTGCTTCTTTCGGGCGTGCTGCTGTTGATGTTCGACCGCAGCATGGGAACTTCGTTCTACCTGAGCGAGATTGTGGTAGGCGGTCAGATTCTCGACCGCATCGGCGGCAGCCCTGTATTGTACCAGCACTTGTTCTGGTTCTTAGGGCACCCGGAGGTGTACATCATCATCCTGCCCGCTATGGGTATTGTGTCGGAAGTGCTCTCTGTACACGCGCGCAAGCCTATTTTTGGCTACCGCGCGATGGTACTCTCCATCTTGGCCATTGCCTTCCTGTCCTTCATTGTATGGGCGCACCACATGTTTATGGCAGGTGTTAATCCCTTTATCAGCAAGTTCTTTGTGGTGTTTACGCTCATTATTGCGGTGCCTTCAGCCGTGAAAGTGTTCAACTGGATTTCCACCGTTTATGGCTCGAATTTCCGTTTTAACTCGGCAAGTCTGTTTGCCTTAGGTTTTGTGTCGCTGTTTATTTCGGGTGGTCTGACGGGTATTTTCTTAGGCAATTCGGCCATTGATGTTCAGTTGCACGATACTTATTTCGTAGTAGCCCACTTCCACATTGTGATGGGTGTGGCTGCCTTCTTTGGCATGTTTGCGGGTATCTACCACTGGTTTCCCAAAATGTTTGGGCGTTTTATGAATGAAACCCTGGGCAAAATCCACTTCTGGGGCACTATGATTGGCGCTTATGCGGTGTTCTGGCCCATGCACTACACGGGCATGGCCGGTGTCCCGCGTCGCTACTACGACGGTGGTGCCTCGTTCGATGCCTTCCGTCATTTCACCGAATTGAACCAGTTCATTACGGTAGCTGCCATTATCGTCTTTTTCTTGCAGGTTGTTTTTGCTGTCAACTTTTTCTATTCCATATTCAATGGCCGTAAGCTGACGAATAAGAACCCCTGGGGTGCTAACACATTGGAATGGACAACACCCATCAACCCAGGACATGGCAACTGGCCGGACAAAATCCCCGCTGTTCAACGTTGGGCCTATGACTACGGCAAGGGCGGCCAAGAGTACGTGCCGCAATATGTGCCCTTGCGCGAAGGTGAGCACGATCACGGACACTAACTTTTACAAAACGACGAGAAAAGAGTACTATCTATGCACTCAACAGGTCGCTCTCGCAAATGGGCTTCGAGTCATCCTACTGCTGCTTCAACGACATTCTCTTGGGGGCAGGGAGTACGCGATTGGGCTTTGTTGGTGAAGTTTCGGCTTTCGCTGATGGTGCTTTTCTCGGCATTGATTTCTTTCGGTATAGTGGGAGGGAGCCAGGCTGCTTGGGGCAGGTGGCTCCTTCTTGCTGTTGGCGGTTTTTTGGTAACTGGGGCGGCAAACGCGCTCAATCAGGTGTTGGAGCGCGAGTACGACATGGTAATGAAGCGAACAGCAAATCGCCCAGTAGCCGCTGGCCGAATGAGTGTTTCTACCGCGGTACT
>Ga0101944_10003434_pt1 | contig 22103 bp, 21 predicted proteins | sample DewCreD2012metaG_FD_75245 | JGI IMG/M metagenome (GOLD analysis project Ga0101944, IMG submission 75245) | Hot spring sediment bacterial and archeal communities from British Columbia, Canada, to study Microbial Dark Matter (Phase II) - Dewar... ... | reverse complement strand
GATTGCCAGCCTGCGGCGAGCCTTGGCAGAACGGCTGATGCGGCAGCTTGCCTGCTGCCCTTTTTGTGGTGCGCGACGTTTATGACCCAGTAGTACTAGGCGCGCATAAGCTGCGGCCTTTTCCCCGGAGGGTGTTCCAGCCGTTGTGGCACGACCGTTCCTATGGCGCGCCGTACCGGATCATCGGCGTTCCGCTCGCAGGGCCCTCAGGCAAGAGCCGCAGCGGCTGTTCAGCCGGAGCTCGGCTTCGAAGCACGGCTCGAAGATCACAAGAACGCGCTGCAGTCGCGGTCAGAACCCATGGCCGTTGGCAGAGCGAGCCTCGAACCGTTCGGCGGCGCCTGCATACCATGCCGCTGCCGCCTGCTCTGTCTGACAGCCAGTTCGCTCACGATCCTCCGGCGCGAGGCGCGGGTCACCGATGACAGAACAATCGCGGCCTCCGGTGTTCCATCCGCGGATCCGCAGGCAAGGCCAAACGAATCGGGGGATGAATCGCGCTTTGCGGTGCGAAACTGGTTTTTGCTCAGTTCAAGGCCAGAAGCTTTCGGAAGAGGCAGACGCAGAGCCTCTCTCAAATCCCGCGCAGTCGATCTGACTCGCCTCTATGCCCCGGACCTGCTTGGACAACAGGGTTGAAGATCATACCCCTGAAAGTATCCCAATAGCAGAAAATTCGGCAAGATGCATGTTCGGCTAACGCATTGACTTTCAGTTGTAGTAATGCCGATAGTGCGCCTATTTCGACAAGGTAACCGCCCGCTCCCGCGGCCTGCGGGAGTTTCGCTCGCGGCGCCGAACCTGGTGTGAACCCGCGGGGATTTTCATTGATTCTGGTGGCCCGCGGGGGTCATGAGGCCTGGTTGCAAGGCTCCGGCCGGCTGCCGTGCGGCTCTGTCTGGCGGCTTCAGGCGGAGGGGGCGGGGCCGCCGGGGCGCAGGGCGGGATCGCGGCGGGCGCGGGTGGCCTGTTCGTAAGAGTAGGCGAGTTCGAGCAGGCGGGGCTCGCTCCAGGCGCGTCCGAAGAAGGACAGTCCGACAGGGAGTCCGCGGATGAAGCCGGCGGGGACGGTGACGTGGGGATAGCCGGCGACGGCGGCGGGCTGGGAGCAGCCTCCGCCCCCGGCGTCGCCGTTGACCCAGTCGATGAACCAGGCGGGGCCGGTGGTGAGGGTGACGAGGGCGTCGAGCTTGTGCTGGTCCATCACGGCGTCGATGCCTTCGGCGCGGGCGAGGCGGATGCACTTCTCGCGGGCCTCTCTGTAGGCGGGCTCGGTGAGCGGGCCCTTTTTCTGGGCCTCGATAAACGTCTCCTGGCCGAACCAGGGCATTTCTTTGTCCCTGAGCTTCTCGTTGAATTCGATCAATTGTTCCAGCGTGCGGGCGGGAAAATTCTCCGGCAATCTGCTGAGATACCGGTTGAGAGAGTCCTTGAATTCATAGAGCAGGACGGTGAATTCCGCGTCGCCGATCTGGCCGTGGGAGGGGAGTTCGGCTTCGTCGATGACTTCGGCGCCCGCTTTTTTGAGGATCTCGACCTGGGCGTCGAGGAAACGGTTGAGCAGCTGGCGGCGCTGGTGGAAGCGGCGGGGGATGCCGATGCGCGCGCCTTTGAGAGCGCGCGGATTGAGACGGGAATGGATCTCGAATTTCTCGGGAAATGCGGCAGAATTTCCGGCTGCGAGGATTTCAAAGAGCAGGGCGAGATCACGCACCGAGCGGGCCATGGGGCCGGCGGTATCCTGCGATGGGGAAATGGGGACGATGCCCTCGCCGGACAGGGCGCCGACGGTGGGTTTCAGTCCGGCGATGCCGCAGACGGAGGAGGGGCTGACGATGCTGCCATCGGTTTCCGTGCCGATGGCGGCGGCGCAGAGGGAGGCGGCGACGGCGGCGCCGGAGCCGGAGCTGGAGCCGGAGGGGTTGCGGTCGAGGGCGTGGGGATTGCGGGTCTGTCCGCCGACGGCGCTCCAGCCGCTGACGGAACGATTGGAACGGAAATTGGCCCACTCGCTGAGGTTCGTCTTGCCGAGGATGACGGCGCCGGCATCGATCAGGCGCTGGACGACGGGAGCATTCTTTGGAGGCCGCCAATCGGCCAGGGCGAGCGAGCCGGCGGTGGTGGGCATGAAGGAGGTGTCGAGGTTGTCCTTGATGAGAATGGGAATGCCGTGGAGGGCGCTGCGCGGGCCTTTGGCTTTCAGCTCGCGGTCGAGTCCGGCGGCCTGTTTGAGAGCGTCGGGGTTGACGGCGAGCACGGAACGGAGGGCCGGGCCGCGGCGGTCGATTGCATCGATGCGCTGGAGATACAGCCGGGCGAGCTGCTCCGCGGTCCAGCGGCCGGCGTGAAGGCCGGCGGCGAGTTCGGAGATGGAGAGCGTGGCGGTGTCCGGCAGCGGGCCGCGGGACCGCGCGCAGGAGGCAAGGGCGGCGGCGCCAGCGGCAAGGACGAGGTCTCGACGAGTCATGAGATGGATTGTACTTCGGCGGGCGCGGGGCATGGCGGCGCTCGCGCAGGTCCGCGGTTCCGTATACTTCGAAGACGTATGGGAGCGAGGCCGTCCGCGGGGAAGGCTGAAAGGAGTGAGATGCAGGAGAAGGCAGCATGAGGATCGTGGTAGCAGGCGGCGGAGGAGTGGGCGAGCTGGTCTCGCGCCGTCTGGTGAGCGAAGGCAACGAGGTGACGATCGTCGAGCCGAATGCGGACCGCTGCCAGCACCTGGACGACACGCTGGACGCGCGAGTGGTGCAGGGGGACGCGGTGAGCATCCACACGCTGCGGTCGGCGGGGCTGGGCGACGCCGATATGTTCATCGCGATCACGAACGACGACCGGGCGAACCTGCTGGCATGCCTGGCGGCGCAGGCGGAGTTCGGGGTGCCGGTGAAGGTGGCGCGCGTGCGAAGCCACGAGGTGGAGGAGTGGAGGAAGGCTTGCCAGCGGATCGGGCTGAAGATTGATCTGCTGATCCATCCGGAATCGGAGCAGGCGCGGCGGATCCTGCCGGTGCTGGGGCTGCCGGGGATCACGGACATCATCGACTTCGCCGAGGGCAAGATCCGGCTGTTCGGGATGTTTCTGCAAAACGGGCACTGGCTGGCGGGGAAGAGCCTGATGGAGCTGGCGCGGATGGGGCCGCCGAAACATTCTTTGCTGGTGATGATATTGCGGGGGGCGCAGGTGATCATACCGCGGGGCCAGGACGTGTTGCAGGTGCATGATCATGTCTACGCGCTGACGCGGACGGACGAGTTTCCCGAAATGCTGAAATTCCTTGGACTGGAGGAATCGAAGCAGATCAAGCGGGTGTTCATTCTCGGGGGCAAGCAGCTGGGGATTCTGGTAGCGGAGCATCTGGAGAGGCAGGGCGTGCGGGTGAAGCTGTTCGAGACGGACGCGGCGCGGTGCGAGAAGGTGGCATCGATCCTGAAGGACACGATGGTGGTGCACGGCGACGGGACGGACGCGTCGACGCTGATGGAGGAGGGCGTGGAAGGAGTGGACGCGTATCTGGCGCTGACCAACGAGGACGAGCAGAACCTGATTGCGGCGATGCTGGCGCGGCGGCTGGGGGCGAAGAAGCTGGTGGCGCTGATCAACCGTCTGAACTATCTGCCGCTGGCGCACAGGCTGGGGATTCATTCGACGGTGAGCCTGCGGCTGACGACGGTGGACCGGATCCTGCAGTTTGCGCGGCGGGGGGACGTGCAGTCGGTGACGACATTCGGCGACGAGGCGGCGGAGGCGATCGAACTGACGGCGCCGCCGCGGTGGAAATACGCCGGGCGGAGGCTGCGGGAGGTGGAGTTTCCGCGCGAGGTGGTCGCCGGGGCGCTGCTGCGGAAGGACGGCGAAGTGGTGGTGCCGCGGGGCAATGATGTGATCGAAGAAGGCGACCGGATTCTGTTTTTCACGTCGGAGAAGGCGCTGCCGAAGCTGGAGGAGATGATGTCTTCGGGGACGGCGCAAACGGGGCTGGGAGGGCTCTGGAGGCGATGATCCACGCCGCCGGGCTCTTTCACATCGGGGGGATTTTTCTGCTGATGCTGGCGGGGGCGATGGCTGTGCCGGCGGCATGGGGATGGGCGACCGGCGCAGGCGGCGCGGCGGCGATGGGGCAGGCGGCGCTGATCACGGCGTGCGCGGGCGCGGGGCTGGCATATCTGCTGAAGCCGCCGCAGCAGGAGATCACGCGGCGGGAGGGGATCCTGCTGACGGTGCTGCTGTGGGTGATGGGGTGCGGGTTCGGCGCGGTTCCGTATCTTCTGACCCCAGCCTTTGGATCGGTGACGGACGCGGTCTTCGAGTCGGTTTCTGGATTCACGACGACGGGAGCGACGATTCTGCCGCGGGTGGAGGTGCTGCCGCCGGTGATCCAGTTCTGGCGGCATTTCACGCACTGGCTCGGCGGGATGGGGGTGGTGCTGCTGACGATCGCCGTGCTGCCGCTGATCGGAGCTGGGGGCATGGCGCTGTACCGGGCGGAGTTCAGCGGGGCGAGATCGGAGAAGCTGGCGCCGCGCATCGCGGAGACGGCGCTGTCGCTGTGGAAGGTGTATGCGGGGCTGTCGCTGCTGGAATATCTGCTGCTGAGGCTGGCTGGGATGAGCGCGTTCGAGGCGGCGTGCCATACGTTTTCGACGCTGGGCACGGGCGGGTTTTCGACGCGGACGGACAGCGTGGGCGGATTTCCGAGCCCGGCGGTGCAGTACATCATCATCGTGTTCATGGTGCTGGCGGGGCTGAACTTCACGATGCACTACCGGCTGTGGGTGAGGCGGGAGGCGAGGCGGTTTCTGTCGGATTTCGAAGTGCGCGGGTATCTGCTGATTCTGGGGGGATCGGCGCTGGCGGTGTGGCTGGCGCTGCAATGGAGCGGGAAGCTGCGCGGGGAGGAGGCGGTGCGGGCGGCGCTGTTCCAGGTGGTGTCGATCGGGACGACGACGGGTTTCGCAACGGCGGATTACGAGCAGTGGCCGCCGCTGACGCATGCGTTGCTTCTGGCGCTGATGTTCGTGGGCGGGTGCACGGGATCGACGGCGGGCGGGTGGAAGGTGGCGCGGGTGCTGCTGCTGGGGAAGACCGTGGACCGGGAGCTGAAGCGGATGTCGTTCCGGCGCGGGGTGTTCGCAGTGCGGGCGGGCGGGGAGACGATCCCGGAGGCGGCGATCCAGGGGCTGCTGAACCTGATCCACCTGTCGCTGTTCGTGTTTCTGGTGGCGCTGCTGATGGTTTCCGCGGCGGGGCTGGACCTGCTGACGGCGGTGAGCAGCGTGTCGGCGGCGATGTTCAGCATCGGGCCGGGCTTCGGGACGGTGGGGCCGGCGGAGAACTACGCGCACCTGCCGGCGGCGGTGAAGTGGACGCTGAGCCTGTGCATGATCGCGGGGCGGCTGGAGTTTTACACGCTGGTGGTGGTGCTGACGCCGGCGTTCTGGCGGAAATGAAGAGGAAAACGGGCCGGCCCGCGGGCGTGGCGGAACCGGCCCGTTCTGTTTGAAACAGGATCAGATGAACTTGTATTTGCCGGGCACGGGGAAGGGGGTGGGCTCGGCCTTGAAGTCGTAGGTGTACTGATCGGCCTTGGGCATGAGGTCCTGCTTCGAGTTCATGATCATGTCCCAGGTGATCTTGATGCCGGAGTAGGCGGACTCGCGGCCCATGATGCAGGCCATGGTGGATTCGGCGACGGCCTGGGTTTCGTTGATGTAGGGCCCGTCGCCGCGGATGGACTTGTAGAGCTTGACGTGCTCGTTGACGTAGCCTGGGCCGCCGCGGGTCTGGTTGAGGGTCATGCGGCCCTTGCTGCCGGCGACGATTTCGTTGACCTGCTGGTAGCAGCCCTGGGGGTACTGGCGGCAGTAGCTGGACATGCGGACGCCGTTGGGGAACTCGTAGTCGGCCGAGACGTGGTCGTAGATGTTGCCGTAGATTTCGTCGCCGACGGGACGCCATGCGGCGCCGCCGCTGGCGACGACGCTCGACGGGGGGCCGCCCATGATCCAGCAGCAGACGTCGATGTTGTGGAGGTGCTGCTCGACGATCTGGTCGCCGCAGAGCCAGAGGTTGGAGTACCAGTTGCGGTGCTGCCACTCGAAGTCGCCCCATTTGGGGTTGCGGCCGTTGCGCTGCTGGATGACCGGGGTGCCGATCCAGTAAGCGTAAAGCGCGACGACCTCGCCGAGCTTGCCGTTCCTGATGGCGTCGACATTCTCGAGATAGAAGGGGTCGCTGCGGCGCTGTGCGCCGCTGACGACGGAGAGTTTCTTCTGGACGCTTTTGCGGCCGGCCTCCATGACGCGGCGGACGCCGACGGGATCGACGCCGAAAGGCTTTTCGATGAAGACATGCTTGCCGGCGTCGATGCAGGCTTCGAAATGGAGGGGACGCCAGCCTGGAGGCGTGCAGAGGAAGACGACGTCGACGCCGGACTTGATGAGCTTGGCGTAGGCGTCGAAGCCGACGAAGCGGTGCTCGGGATCGACCTTGATGCGGTCCTGGATGGGGAGGCTGCGCAGGCGCTTGAGGCTGCCTTCGAGACGGTCTTCGAAGGCGTCGGCCATGGCGACAAGTTCGACAGCCGGATCGGCGGCCATGGCGTTTTCGACCGCCTGCGTGCCGCGGCCGCCGCAGCCGACGAGGCCGATTCTCAGTTTCTCCGCGGCCCAGCCGCGCACGAGTTCAGGCCGGACGATGGTGAATGCCGCGCCGGCAGCGGGGCCGGCAAGAAACGAGCGCCGGCTTGTCTGTTGGTTCTGATTTTCCATGTGAGAGGGCACCTCGACCGCCCATTAGTATATAACTTGGCCCTGCGCGGCAATTGCGACGGCGCGCGGGGCGGCCCGACGAGGAGTTTTCGCAGATGCAACAGGCGGACTGGACAGCGGACGAGATGCGCAGGCATGGCGCTGCGGCGATCGAGTGGGTGGCGGAGTATCTGGAGAAGATCCGGGACTATCCGGTGGCGCCGCGGGTGAAGCCTGGAGAGCTGGCGGCGGCGATTCCGGCCGAGGCGCCGGCGGACGGGGAGCCGATGGAGGCGATTCTGGCGGACTTCGAGAAGACGGTGCTGCCGGCGGTGAACCACTGGAACCACCCGAGGTTCCACGGCTATTTTTCGGTGAGCGCGTCAGGACCGGGCATCGTGGGCGAGCTGCTGAGCGCGGCGCTGAACGTGAACGGGATGCTGTGGATGTCGTGTCCGGCGGCGGTGGAGCTGGAGCTGGCGGTGACGAGGTGGCTGCGGGGGTGGCTGGGGCTGCCAGAAGGGTTTTTCGGGATGATTCACGATACGGCGTCGATTTCGACGCTGCACGCGATCGGCGCGGCGCGGGCGGCGGCGGACCCGGATCTGCGCGAGGAAGGGGCGAAGCCGGGGATGGTGGTCTACACGAGCGAGCACGCGCACTCGTCGGTGGAGAAGGCGTGCATGGCGCTGGGGCTGGGGCGGAGGCATGTGCGGAAGATCGGCGTGGATGCGGAGTACCGGATGCGGCCGGACCTGCTGGAGCGGGCGGTGGCGGAGGACCGCAAAGCCGGGCTGCGGCCGTTCTGCGTGGTTTCGACGGTGGGCACGACGTCGGTGACGAGCGTGGATCCGGTGAAAGAGATTCAGGCGGTGGCGTCGCGCGAGGGGCTGTGGCATCACATCGACGCAGCCTACGGGGGAGCGGCGGCGATGCTGGAAGAAAACCGGTGGATGCTGGAAGGGGCGGGCGAAGCGGATTCGCTGGTGATGAACCCGCACAAATGGCTGTTCACGCCGATCGATTGCAGCGCGTTTTTCTGCCGGCGTCCGGAGGCGCTGCGGGAGGCGTACTCGCTGACGCCGGCGTATCTGGCGTCGCGGGAGGATCCGAAAGCCGTGCACCTGATGGATTACCGGATTGCGCTGGGGAGCCGGTTCCGGGCGCTGAAGCTGTGGTTCGTGATGCGGCATTTCGGCTACCGGAAGGTGTGCGGGATCATCCGGGAGCACATCCAGTGGGCGCGGGAGCTGGCGGAGGAGATGCGGGCGCACGAGCTGTTCGAGGTGGCGGCGCCGGTGACGATGTCGCTGGTGTGCTTCCGGCTGAAGGCGGGGGATGCAGCGACGCGGGCGGTGATGGAAAAGGTGAACGGATCGGGCGAAGCATTTCTGTCCGGAAATGTTCTGGACGGGCGGTTCGTGGCGCGGATCGCGATCGGCAACATCAAGACGACGCGGGAAGACGTCTGGCGGACGTGGGCGGCGGTGCGGCAGGCGGCGGAGGAGGCGGTGAAGGGCGGCGCGGTCTAGAGAGTGGAGCGGTACCACTCAAGGGTGCGGCGGAGGCCTTCTTCGAAAGAGAAGCGGGGCGCGTGGCCGAGGTCGCGGACAGCGGCGGCGGTATCGGCCTGGGAGTGGCGGACGTCGCCGGGACGGGGAGGGCCGTATTCTGGCTGGATGTCGACGCCTTCCATCCGGCACAGGAGGCGCCAGGTTTCGTTGAGAGTGTAGCGGCGGCCGTTGCCCGCATTGTAGACCCTGCCGGAAACGGTGGAGGCGGGCGCGCGGGCGGCCTTGAGGCAGAGTTCGGCGACGTCTTCGACGTAGGTGAAGTCGCGGCTCTGTTCGCCGTCTCCATAGATGATGGGGGAGCGGCGCTCGAGGAGGCGCTTCATGAAGATGCTGAGGACGCCGGAGTAAGGGCTGGAGGGGTCCTGGCGTGGGCCGAAGACGTTGAAGAAGCGCAGGGAGACAGTTTCGAGGCCATAGCATGCGGTGAAGACGGAGCAGTAGTATTCGCCGGCGAGCTTCTGGAGGGCGTAGGGGGATTTGGGGCGCGGGGCCATGGACTCGGTTTTCGGCAGCACCTCGGTGTCGCCGTAAGCGGAGGAGGAGGCGGCATAGACGACGCGGCGGGCGCGTCCTTCGACGGCGGCGCGGAGGACGTTGAAGGTGCCGTCGATGTTGGCCTCGTGGGAGGGGACGGGATCGGAGATGGAGCGGGGGACGGAGGGGATGGCGGCGAGATGGTAGACGACAGGGGCTCCTGCGAGCAGGGGGGCGATGCGGGCGTAATCGCGGATGTCGGCCTGGTGCAGGTCGACGAGGCCGCGGACTTCAGCGAGGTTCTCTTCCCTGCCCGAGGACAGGTTGTCGATGACCGCGACGCGCGGGGCGCCTTGAGCCAGCAGCGCGCGCACGAGCGCGGAACCGATGAAGCCGGCGCCGCCCGTGACGACGGGGATCGTCATAGTTCCTCGATGATGGAGTTCAGGTAGCGGATGCTCTCGGTGGCGATGCGTTCGGCGCCGGGGGTGAAATCGAAAGCTTCGAGGGAGATCCAGCCGCGGTAGCCGAGGCGCGAAAGGGCGGCCAAAACGGGGCGGAAGTCGTAGTCGCCGGTGCCGCAGTGCCCGCCGTCGATCTCGTTGACGTGGACGTGGCGGATGAGGGGGAAGTAGCGCTCGATGAGGACGTCGTGCGGCTCGGTCTCGTCGACGGCGTTGTGGGTGTCGAACATGGTGGCGACGGCGGGGCTGTTGACCTGGCGCACGACGTCCACGGCTTCTGCGAGCGTGCCGATGACGTCGGTCTGATTCTTGGGCAGAGCTTCGACGAGGATGGTGACGCCGCGCTGTCCGGCATGGGGCGCAACGGAAGCAAGCCCCTCGATGAAGCGCTGCGTGGCCTCTTCGCGGGTGCTGCCGCCGGTGGTGCCGCGCTGGAGAGGCGAGCCGAAGACCATGACGCCCGCGTCGCCAAGATCGGCGCAGAGGTCGATGAGTCCGCGGATGTGCTCCCAGCTTCTGGAGCGGAGCTCGTCATCGGGCGTGGTGACGTGGAGGCCTTTGGGGGCGACCATCAGCCAGTGCAAGCCGACAAAGCGGAGTCCTTCGCCCTCGAGAATTTCGCGGTACTGGCGACGGTCGGCTTCCGGGATGTTGCAGGGGTCTTCAGAGAGGGTGAACGGAGCGATTTCGATGCCCTCATAGCCGGCCGCCTTCATGTGACGGCAGGCATCGGCGAAATCCCAGCCCTGATAGATCTCATTGCAGATGGCGTGGCGGAAACGTTGTCCCATATGAGAGCAATTGTCTAGTCTAACCGATCGGGCCCGCTGTCCGAGCCTTTCCACTTCGCCGCAACCACCATGGTGAGGCCGTGCCAGGGCAGGAGGCGGTCAGCGAGGCGCCACAGCCAGACGGTCTTGTCGAAGAGCTTGAGGGTGAGCTTCGAGAGGCGGCGGCGCTGGAGAACGCGCGAGGCGAGCCACCAGCCGAGAACGCCTGCCTTGTTGATGTCGCGGATCCAGAGCAGCTCGAAGCCGCACTGCCCGAGCATCCGCGAGATGTCTTTTTTGCGGAAGCGGCGCAGCTGGCCCATGGCGCGGTCCACGCTGCCGTAGAGCCAGGGGCCTTGCGGGGCGACGAGGAGGAGCCGGCCGCCGGGGCGCAGGACGCGGCCCATGCCCTGCAATGCGGCCTCGGGCTTCTCGAGACCTTCCAGCACGTTGACCGCAAGGGCGCTGTCGAACTGGCCGGCCCAGGACTCGAAATCTTCGGGCGCATCGGGGCGGCAGGCGCCGATTTCGACGTTGGGCGTGCGGAGGAAACGGTTCTGGAGGGCGTGCAGGTGAAGGGGGTCGGGATCGACGGCGACGTAGCGGAGGCGGCGTCCCATGAGGCGGGCGGTGAAGGTGCCGAGACCGGCGGAGAGCTCGAAGACGCTGTCGCCGAGCTCCCTGCGGAGGAGGGAGCAGAGCCATTCGATGTAGGCGGGCGTGCGGGTGAGATTGATGATGGCCTCGCGGCCGCGGGTGTCGGCGTAGAGGTCGTCGATGAGCCAGAACCTGAGGATGACGCCGAGGGCCTGCAGGCCGTCCTTCCAGCCGATTTTCTTGCCTTCCTCGTAGGTGCGGCCGTGGTAGCTGATGGGGACTTCGTAAATGCGCAGCCGGCGCTTGGCGCATTTCATGGTGATTTCGGGCTCGAAGCCGAAACGGTTGGAGCGGATGGGGATGGACTTGAGCAGATCGGTGCGGAAGACCTTGTAGCAGGTCTCCATGTCGGTGACATGGATGTTGGAAAAGATGTTCGAGATGAGGGTGAGGGTCTGGTTGATGACCGTGTGCCAGAAGGGCAGCACGCGGCGGCTTTCGCCGGCGAGGTAGCGGGAGCCGAAGACGGCGTCGGCGCGGCCTTCGAGGAGGGGTTTCAGGAGGACGGGGTATTCGTGGGGGTCGTACTCGAGGTCGGCGTCCTGGATGAGGCAGAAATCGCCTTCGGCGTGGCCGATGGCAGTGCGGACGGCGGCGCCCTTGCCCTGGTTGACCTGGTGGCGGAAGAGCCGGATGCAGGGGTTGCTGGCGGCGATTTCCTGGAGGATGTCCCACGTGCCGTCGCGGGAGCAGTCGTCGACGATGACAAGCTCGCGTTCCATGCCCTCGGGCAGAGGCGCGCGGAGGACCTGTTCGAGACTGCGGCGGACCACGGTGCGCTCGTTATAAACCGGGATCAGGATGCTGAGCTTGAGGGGCAAATCAACAGTGTAGTCGAATCGGCCGAGGGGAGACACGAATTCAAGAACCGACGCGGGGAAGCGGCGCCGGACCGGAGGAGCTAGGTTAACTTTTGCAACGTTCTACGGCCTTTGCTTGGTTGATGGGCGGGGGAACCAAATCCAAGATGGAACTAGTACTGAAGGCGTTGGAGGACTATGATGCACCGTCGGGTAATAGAAAGGGCGTGGCTGCTCTGGCGGCGACTGGCGGACTTGTGGCCGGGAGCGGGGCGAACGGAACGGAAGGGGCAGGACCTGGTGGAATATGCACTGATCATCGGCTTCATCGCGGTGGCGTGCGCGGCGCTGATTCCGTACACCTCGACAACAACCATGCGGCAGATTTACAACCGCATTGCGGAAATCCTGTCTAACTCCATCACCCAGACGTAACGGGTCGCAGCGGGGGGAGCGGGAAGGCCAGTCAGCCGCGTTCAGGGGCGCGCCACGCCACCCAGGCCGAGCACGAGGCAGCAGAGGTTCCACGCCACCAGGAGAGCGAAAAAGACATTGGCCCGCTGGAGCAGGCGCAGGCGGCCGCTCGCCCAGCAGAACAGGCCCAACAGCAGCGCAGCCAGCTTCACCAGCAGCAGCCCGCCGAGAGGACTGCCCATCCAGTGGATGGCCTGCCGCACGAGAGGGTTGGCTTCCTGGACTCCCGCGAGCAGAAAGGCGAGAGTGGTCATGACATCCAGGGCCTGGAGATAGGCGTAGATGAGAAAAGTCCTCCCCGGGCTCAGTGCGATGACTTGCCCGCGGACTCCGGCGGATACTTGAGGCTGCGCCATCAGTTCCATTCAACCTTATCCCGGATTTCAGGTAAAGACCTGAAACGAAATCCGGGGGTGCGTTTTTCCCAGTACGGGAGTCTTGGGCCGTGGCAGGGGTTCAGGGCCTGTTCGAGGTGTCCGGAACCGGTGTACGGCCGGCGGGGTGGAGGCTTTCCCGCGGCTCGGCGGGCGGGGCGGCGGTCCGGAAATGGGCGGCGAGGGCGGAGAGGGAGTCGAGGGCAGGACCGCGCGCAGCCTGCCGGTTCTGCTCGGCGGCGACGAGCACCTCCGACCGGATGACGCGGACGGCGGGCGGGGCTTGAACGCCGAGCTTGACGCGGTTCGGCGTCGCATCGAGGATCTCGATGACGATGTCGTCGCCGATGCGGATGGATTGGCCGATTTTGCGGCGGATCACAAACATGGGGACTCCTGGCGGAGAGGATGCAGGTGGGAATAGGGGAAGTGAGCCTGCACGGACTGGACGCCGAGGCGCGTCTGCGGGTTCAGGACCACGGGAGCGAGGAGATTGGCGGTGGGGGGGCCGGACTGGGGAAAAGTGAGGATGGCGTACAGGAGCAGTTCGGACTGGTCTTCAGACCACTGCAGGGCGGCCTTTTCGTCGCTGGACAACTCGAGGCGGTAGTCTGGCATGAGCAACGCCACCGGGGCGCAGGCGAAGCGCACGGGCGGTTCGGATTCGCTCTCAAGAACGGCCAGAGGCGCCCAGGCGGGGTCCGTGACGAGGCGGAAGCTGGTGAGGTGCTCGAAGGCAGGGATGCCGAAGGGGAAGCGGTAAGTGGTGAAGCAGGAGGATGCGGAAGACGGCTCGGCCATGGTTGCCACTCTTGGAATCAGTGGGCCCCATGGCGGAGAAATCTCCGATGGAAGCGGGCTTTGTGGTACAACGGGAATTTCCGGCAGGCAGTTGATGGGCGTCATTTTGAGTCTGGGGAAGCACAAGGCGGTGCTGCGGCGCGGGGAGTGGCGATGCGCCGATCTCGGCTGGGAGCGGTGCCTGAACCGGTGGACGGAAGAGTGGCTGAAGTCGGGAGACGCGCCCGGGCTGGAAGAAACGGATCAGGAGATGGCGGTGGCCCGGGAGATGGCGAATCGCGCTGGGGGGCGGGTTTTGTATGTGGCGCGCAGCTCGCCGGCGCGAACGGCGCGTGATTTCTTCCCCAAGCGGCAGTACCGCCTCGCATTTCCGGACGCGGAATGAGGAGCTGGCGCTTGCAGGCGGACCGGCTGATCGTGTGGGTGCACTATCTGCTGATTCAGGGGGCGGTGACGTTCATCCGGCTCATTGGCCGTCGTCGAGACGGGGCAGAAACTGGCTGAGCTGAGGGAGGACCGCGCGGGCGAAAGCCAGAGCCTCCTGCTCGGCAGGGGCTCCCTCCTCCATCGGAACCACGAGGCGCACGAGGCTTGTATCGGACCTGCGGTAGCGCAGGGAATCGGCGACGAGCCATAACTTGGCGGCGTACTCGCTGGCGACAATTCTGGCGGGGGTCTGATACCAGTAAAGGACGAGGCTGCGGGAGGCGCCGCGGGCGACGATATAGCGGTTGACCTCGACGGGGGCGCCGGAGGGCAGCTGGATGCGGACGGTGCCGGAGTCCAGCGGGGCGTAGCCTGAACCGGGCAGGCAATTCTTGGGGGAGTGGGGCGCGACGCCCGTGGTCTGGGAGCGGAAAAACGCGACGAAAAGGTTGACGGTGGCCGGCGATCCGGGACGCAGGTAGACGCGGTTGAGACTGTCGTCGGCCCGCAGGACGCGCTGGACGTCGGGGTCGATTTCGTAATCGGCGATCATGCGCCAGCCGTCGATTTCGGCGGGGAACTCGCGGAGAGGCCTCGCGGCGAAGCCGCGCTCGGTCTTCGGCATGAGGTGGTAGGCCGCAGCCTGGCAGACCAGCAGGAGGCTGAGGAAGATCGCCGCCTTGCGGCGGCCGGGCTTCAGGAGGTCAGTTTGCAGGGGCATGGCGGGGCGCAACCCTTGCGAGCAGCCGGTGGACGGCCACGAGCAGGATGAGAGCGAGCAGGAACATCAGCCAGCCTTCCATGCTGTGGAAGACGCCCTGAGCGAGCTCGGGATCGTACTCGCTGAGGAGTCCGGTGAGCGTGACGCGGATGGCGTTGACGAGAATGGCGATGGCAGGCGTCAGCACCAGGAGGACGGCCCGGACCCAGGTGCGCGAATCGAAGAAGTAGCCGTAGATCAGAGACAGATAGGTGAGAGACATGAGCGAGCGGATGCCGCTGCAAGCTTCGACAACGGACAGCCGCTGGCTGGGCAGCTCGAGGATGTTGCCCTCGCGAAGGACCGGAATTCCCATCAGGCTGAGGGCGGTCTCGGCCACCTGGCTGGCGAACAGCTGGAGGGGGAACGTGATCTGGTTGTAGATGACCGCCGGCAAGGGAACCATGAAGACCAGAAGGAACAGGGGGAAAGCGAGATCGTACAGCAGGCGGAATCCGCCGAGGCTGATGACCACGCCCCAGAGGGAGATCAGGAAAGAGCCGCGCATGACGGTCTGCTCCACGGCGAGGGTGCCGATGAAAAGGAAGAGTCCGCCGAGCGCGACCACCGCCAGCCCCCACAGGCTGGGCCTATAAGAAGCCGCCAGCAGCCTGTCCCGCTGCTGCCAGATGATCCATGCAGAGACGGCGGGGACGAAAAAGCCATGGCCCATGTCCTCGTCCCTGTACCAGTCCCGCACCATATTGGCCAGCACCGGGTAGTACAGGGCGACCAGCAGCAGGCCGAACCAGGCGATCAGCAGCCAAGGAAACCGGCGCTGGCCGATTCCCTCGGTCACGGCGGGAGCAGCGTTCGATGTCATGAGGATTGCGGTCCGGCCCCCCTCAAGAGACGCGTCCGCGGCCGGCCGCGGACGCGCCTCCTTCGAGTCGATTTTCTCAGGGAACCCATTTTACCAGCAGGGGGCCGAGCCGGTTGGTCACCCAAAGGGGGAGCCGCTTCCAGACGGCGAGAAACGGGCTGAAGCGCGGATTGGCGGGACTGATGTGGGGCAGGGTGCGGCGGCGGACGAGGAGGATTTCGTAGGGCAGCTCGCGCATCTGCGAGCCCCACTGCGATTTGAAGAAGAACACTCCGTCTTCCGGGATGTTCTTGCTGCGGCCGAAGTCCAGCACGCGCAAGCCCCGCTCAAGTCCCGAGCGCATCAGGTCCCAATAGAGGAAATTGTTGGGCGCGAGATGGTTGAATTCGCGGTCTGAGGCGCCGTAGTAGGGCATGATGGCGCCCTTGTACTCGAAGGTCAGCATGACGGCGACGGGCCTGTTTTCATGGAGCACCTCGAGCACGTAGACCGATCCGGCGAAGGCTTTCAGGATGCGGCGGAAGTGATCGCGCGGGAACGCCGGCGTGCCGAGCCTGCGCAGGTTGGTGAAGTAGATGCGGAAGAACGGCTCCAGATCGGATGCGTGGCGCGACGCGAGGCCGCACTTGACCGCCTTGCGGATCAGGTTGCGGGTCTTCTTGGGGATCGTGTAGAGGAGCTCCTCCTCGGTGCCGGCGATCTCGTGCGTGAAGGTGACGTAGCGGCGCACGCGCTCGTAGCCGAGACACTGCGAGTCCCAGGCGTTGCGCAGCTCGACATACTGGACCTTCTCGGCGCGGGCGAGATTCTCGAGCCCTTCTTTCAGCGCGAGCCGGGCTTCTTCGCCCGAGACCAGCGCTCCGCCGTAGACGGCAAAAGGAGAAGACAGAAGGACGCGGCCGGACAGCGGCGAGACGACGAGAAACAGGGGCAGAACGCCGTGGATGCGGCCGGCGTCTTCCACGAGCAGGCCGCGCGGCTGGTAGCCGAAGGTCTCGCGGATGCAGTCGCGCCAGGCGGTCAGGTGGAACGGGGTGCCGTGGGGATGCGAGTCGACGAAAGAGTTCCAGGCGGCATCGTCATCGGGGAGCGCGGGCCGGACGCGGAGGCTCATGATGCGGAGTAAAAGCGGGCGATGGACTCGCAGACGGCGCGCACGGCCGCCGGGCCGAGTTCAGGGTAGACAGGCAGGGCCAGCACTTCGCGGGCAGCGGCCTCGCTCGCCGGGAAGGCGCCTTCCGCGTAGCCCAGCGGGGCGAAACAGCGCTGCAGGTGCAGCGGCAGCGGATAATACACCTCCGAGCCGATCCCGTCTTCGGCCAGGCGCTGGCGCAGCCCGTCGCGCCGCGGAGCGCGGATCACGAACTGGTGGTACACATGGCGGGCCGGATACGGCGGGAGGGGCGGCGGAATGACCGGCGCGCCGAGAGATGCGAGCGTTTCGCGATAGAGGGAAGCAAGCTCCGCGCGCCGTGCGGTCCATTCATCCAGATGACGGAGCTTGACGCGGAGCACGGCAGCCTGCAGGGTGTCGAGGCGGGAGTTGGTGCCGACTTCGTCGTGGAAATAGCGCACGCGGGAGCCGTGCACGCGGAGTGCGCGCAGGCGTTCCGCAAGGGCGCCATCGTTGGTGGCGAGGATGCCGCCTTCGCCGGCGCCGCCGAGATTCTTCGTCGGAAAGAAGCTGAAGCATCCGATGGCGCCCATGCTGCCGGCGCGGCGGCCTTTGTACTCGGCGCCGATGGCCTGGGCAGCGTCTTCGATCACCGCGATCCCCCGCTGGCGGGCGAGCTCAAGGAGCGGATCCATGTCGGCGCACAGGCCGAACAGGTGGACGGGCATCAATGCCTTGATCCGCGGATGGCGCTCCAGCGTCTCGCGCACGCGGCCCGGGTCGAGATTGAATGTCTGCGGATCGATGTCGGCGAAGACCGGCCTCGCACCGACGTTGGCAATGGCGCCCGCCGTGGCGAAAAACGTGAACGGAGTCGTCAGGACCTCGTCGCCTGGCCCGATGTCAAGCGCGCGCAGAGCCAGCAGCAGGGCGTCGGTGCCGGAGCCGCAGCCCACGGCATGGCGCACGCCGCAGTAGGCGGCCACTTCCTCTTCCAGTGCGGCGACGTCGGGGCCGAGGATGAACTGCTGCGACTCGAAGACGCGGCGCACGGCGTCTTCGATCTCCGCGCGGATGGTTTCATACTGCGCCCGCAGATCGAGCAGCGGAATGCGGACTGCCGTGGAACCGGACACGCATTCATGATAGCGGGAAGCCCGGCCGCCCATGGCGGACAGTTACAATGGGGAGTCCAAAGCGACCGGCTGATGTGCGGCATAGCGGGATTCCTGACGCGGGGCGGCGTGCGCGCCGAAGAGAGCTGGGCGCGCCGCATGGGGGACAGCCTCGCGCACCGCGGGCCGGACGGCGAAGGGTATTTCGTCGAAGACCATCTGGCCCTCGCCCACCGGCGCCTGAGCATCATCGACCTGGAAAGCGGCGCGCAGCCGATGGCGAACGAGGACGGATCGCTGATCGCCGTCTTCAACGGCGAGATCTACAATTTTCTCGAGCTGCGTCCTGAACTGGAGAGGCAGGGGCACGTCTTCCGCACGCGCAGCGACACGGAAGTGCTGCTGCACCTTTACGAACAGCACGGCGAGGCGATGACGGAGCGTCTGAACGGGATGTTCGCCTTCGCCATCTGGGACCGGCGGAAGCGCGAGCTGTTCCTGGCGCGGGACCGGTTCGGCAAGAAGCCGCTGTATTACCTGCTGGATCACGGCCCTTTCCGCTTCGCGTTCGCAAGCGAGGCCAAGGCTCTGCTGGCGCTGCCCGGCGTCGACCGGAGCGTGGAGCCGTCGAGCGTGGCGGACTTCCTGGCGTTCAGCTACGTGCCGGAGCCGCGCTCGATCTTCCGCTGGATCCGCAAGCTGCCGGCGGGCAGCTCAATGCTGGCGGGAGAGGAGCGCCTGAAGGAGCGCCGGTACTGGAGGCTGGAGTTCGGCGAAAGCCGGAGGACCTGGACGGAAGCCGCCGGAGAGATCGACCGGCTGGCCTCCGACGCGGTGCGCCTGCGGCTGGTGAGCGACGTGCCCCTGGGGGCGTTTCTGAGCGGCGGCGTGGATTCCAGCGCGGTTGTGGCCTACATGGCGCGGCACGCGCCCGGGCGCGTGCGGACGTTTTCCATCGGTTTCAGCGAGGAGGCGTACGACGAGACGCGTTACGCGCGGATGGTGGCTGCGCGTTACTCGACAGACCACCGGGAGCAGACGGTCCGGCCGCAGATTCTCGAGATGCTGGACGTGCTGGCGGAGCATTTCGACGAGCCCTTCGGCGACGCGTCCGCCATTCCGACGCTGTATCTGGCCCGCATGACGCGGCAGTCCGTCACGGTGGCGCTCAGCGGAGACGGAGCGGACGAGATCTTCGCCGGCTACCGGCGCTACTGTCACGCGGTGATTGAAGAGAAGATCCGCCGGAAGTTTCCCGGCTGGTTCCGGCGGACGTTTTTCCGCATCGCCGGCGGCATTTATCCGAAATTCGATTATCTGCCGCAGATTTTCCGCGCGAAAACGGTGCTTTCGAATCTGAGCCGGGACCTGGCGGCCGCCTATTATCACTCCATGACCGTGTTCCGGGGCGCCGAGCTGGAGCGCATCCTGACGGGCGAAGCCCGCGCTGCGCTGGCGGGCTACGACACGCTCAAGCAGTACGAGGAGCGCTTCAGGCCCTACCGGGAGCTGGCGCCGCTTCATCAGCTGCAGGCTGTCGACGTGGAGACGTATCTTCCCGGCGACATCCTCGTGAAAGCCGACCGGGCGACGATGGCGTATTCGCTCGAGAGCCGCTCGCCCTGGCTGGACTACCGGCTGGGCGAGCTGGCCGCGTCGCTGCCGCCGGCGTGGAAAATCTCGGGCCGGAACGGGAAATTCATATTCAAAAAAACCGTTGAGCCGCTGGTGCCGGCGGAAATTCTGTGGCGCCCGAAAATGGGATTCGTGATGCCGCTGAAAGAATGGTTCCGGGGCGAATTGCGTCCGGTGTTCGAGCGCGAGGTGCTGGAAGGCGGCGAGGCCCTGATCGACCGGAGCGAGGCGGCGCGGTTGCTGAGGGAGCATCTGTCCGGCGTCCGCAATCGCGACCGCTGGCTGTGGAACCTGCTGGTTCTCCAGAAATGGGCGCGGCGCTGGGGCGGGCTGTAAGAGGCGGCTATGCAGGCAGCAGGCCGAGCCACTCCGCCATGCGGCGGATGCCTTCCTCAAGCGGCGTCTCCGGCGCCCAGCCGAGGAGGCGTCTGGCTTTGGAGATGTCGGCGTAGGTGATGGGCACGTCTCCAGGCTGCAGGGGCTGGCGGTCGATGACGGCTTTGCGGCCGAGCACGCGCTCCAGCGCGGCGATCATGTCGCGGAGAAGCACGGGGCTCGAGTTGCCGAGATTGAACACCTCGAAGGCGGCGTCAAACTCCATGGCCGCGAGGATGCCGGCCACAATGTCCCCGATGAAGGTGTAGTCCCGGCCCGTGGAGCCGTCGCCGAAGACGGGAATGGGCCTGCCGGCGGCGATCGCCTCGGCGAATTTCCGGATGGCGAGGTCCGGGCGCTGGCGCGGACCGTAAACGGTGAAGAACCGCAGGCACGCAATCTGCATCCCGTACAGGTGCGAATAGACGTGGCAGAGCGCCTCGCCAGCGATCTTCGAGGCGGCGTACGGGGAAATGGGCGCGCGCACGGGGTCGTCTTCGGAAAACGGCACGCGGCTGGCGGCGCCATAGACGGAGCTGGAGGATGCGAAGACGAAGCGCCGGACGCCATGGCGGCGGGCCGCCTCCAGCAGCACGGCCGTGCCCTCGACGTTGACGCGCTGGTAGAGGGCGGGCTGCTCGAGCGAGGGCCGGACGCCGGCGCGGGCGGCCAGATGCAGGACCGCGCCGGGCCGGAAGCGGGCGAAGAGGCCTTCCACGAGCGCCGCATCGCAGATGTCTCCCTGAACGAACTCGAACGGCCCTGCCGCGCGCACCTCGTCGAGGTTGGCGCGCTTCAGCGCGGGATCGTAGTAATCGTTCAGATCGTCCAGGATCAGCAGAGCGGCGCCGCGGCGCAGGAGCGCCTCGGCCAGATGCGAGCCGATGAAGCCGGCGCCGCCGGTGAGCAGGACGCGGGGGGCCGGGAGAGAAAAGGCGTTCATGGGCGTTCCGGATCAACAGACGAGAAAACTATTGTTTGAAACACATCGAGCACTTCCTGTGCAACCTGCCGCCAGCTCCGGGCGGCCCCGCGGCGGGCGATGGCCTCGCGGTCGAAGCCTGCGCGGAGCAGCCGCGCCAGGGCGCTGAAGAGGGCGCCGGGATCTCCGGGCGGGACGATTTCGCCGCACTCCGGGGCGTCCAGGATCTGCTCCACCGCCCCGACGCGCGCGGCCACGACGGGCGCGCCGCAGGCCAGGGCCTCCTGCACGACATTGGGCCAGCCTTCCCGGAGCGAAGCCAGGCAGAAGACGTCGCAGGCGGAGAAGTACTCGGCCAGCGTCTCCGGCGGCACGGCCCCGGGCAGGTGGACATGAGCCTCGAGGCCGTGGCGCGCAATGATGCGCGCGAGTTCCGGGCGCGCGTCTTCGCCGCGGCCGGGGCCGCCGAGGATCCAGAGATCCGCGGGCAGTCCCCCGGCGTGCAGCCGCGGCAGCACATTGGCGAGCAAATGGTGGCCTTTTTCGAGCACGAGCCAGCCGGCCGAGACGATGTGCAGGCGGGACGGATCCATGGCCAGGCGCCGGCGGGCCTCTTCGCGGGGGCGCGGATGGAAGATGGTGGTGTCAACGCCATTGCCGATGACGCGCGTGCGGGCCGGATCGGCGCCCAACTCCACGGCGAGATCGCGGAGCTGCGGGGAATTGGCCATCACGGCGGCGGCGGCGCGGAACGCCGCCTGCATCTGCGCGCGGCGGCGCGGGCAGCGCGCGTGGATCAGCTCGTTGCCGCGCAGCGTGGCCGTGAAAGGAACGCCGAAACGGCGTGCGAGCCGCATGGCCGCCACGCTTTCGGGAAATCCGAAGTGCGCATCGATGACGTTGAACGGGAAGCGGCGGCGCAGGCGGCCCAGCCACGGCGCCATCTGCGCGGCCATCCACGCCGGATGGAAGAACCCGAGCCCCGGCGGATAGAGCCAGCGCCGGTAGTGGACCGTCAGCGCCCCGCGCTGAACGGTTTTCACTCCGTGCAGGCGCGGCAATTTCGGCCGCCGGCCGGCGATTTCGAGCCAGGGCACGGGAACGGCCGCCTCGACGGGGGCCAACTCTGCCAGATGCTCGAGCCGCCGCGCGACAAAGACGCCGAAGCGGGGCTCGTCCGGGCGCGGAAATACGCTGGAAAGGCTGAGCACCCTGGGGACGGCCGCGCCCGAGTCCGGAGACATCGCTACTCATCGTACAATTCCCCGGCCGGAGGGCCTTCGGGTATGCTGGTGTTTCAGCAATGAAATTCCGGAAAGGAAGGAACGTCGCATGAGCCAGGAACTGTCCCGACGCAGCTTCGCCAGGAAGGCCGCCGTGCTGGCCGCGCCCGCGGTTCTGCCCGCCCTTGGCGCCAATGAAACGATCCGCATGGGCGTGATCGGCACGGGAGGACGCGGACGCTACCTGATCGAGCGGAGCTTCGAGGGCAACAGCGGCCGCTTCACCGTGGAGGCCGTCTGCGACACTTACGCGGGCAATCTGGCGAAGGGCAAGGACGTGGCGGCCACGCGCGGGGGGAAGACGCCGCGCGGCTACGTCGACTACCGCGAGCTGCTGGCGGAAAAAGAAATCGACGCCGTCATCATCGCCACGCCCGAGCATCTGCACCACCGCATGCTTCTGGACGCGCTGGCTGCGGGCAAGCACGTCTACGTTGAAAAGCCCCTGGCCCACACGATCGAAGAGTGCCAGGACATCATGAAGGCCGTGGCGAAGAGCAAGAGCGTGGTGCAGGT
>Ga0101944_10003433_pt1 | contig 22117 bp, 17 predicted proteins | sample DewCreD2012metaG_FD_75245 | JGI IMG/M metagenome (GOLD analysis project Ga0101944, IMG submission 75245) | Hot spring sediment bacterial and archeal communities from British Columbia, Canada, to study Microbial Dark Matter (Phase II) - Dewar... ... | reverse complement strand
TCGACCATCGCCTCGGCGGCGTGGAGGGACGGGCCCCCGGCCGGCAGGCGCGACACCCAGCGCGCGTGCTGTCCCACCGTGACGTGGTCCGCCTCGCAGCCGATGCGCCGCAGACCGAGATCGAGCAGCGTCCGGACGATCGCCTCGTCGTAGGACCCCTCGACCGGGACCATCGTCGTCAGCGGGGGGGCCGCCTCGGAGGCCAGGAGCCCGCCGACCGCGGCACTGTAACGGAAGTCGGTGAGCAAGTAAAGCTGGGCTCGGGTGACCACCAGCACCGCCGCGCTTCCCGCGAAATTGGTGAGGTAGCGGATGTTAGGCAGCGACACGACGACGAGCGCGTCGAACCTGCGGTCGAGCGCGGAGCCGTTCCCGTCAACCATCGTCTCGTCCTCGCTCGAGGAGCGTGCGGAGCATCGCCTGCTGGCGGCGGAGCATGGCCTGGGCGGCTTCGGCGGGCTCGGCGTCCCTCGCAGCCCCCAGCGGCGACTCGTCGAGCGCCGCGCTTTGGAAGAACAGATCGATGCTCTTCACAACGAGCGAGGCGAGGGCGACAAAGAACAGCGTGGTCTCGATATACGCGACGGGATGCCCGGCGCAGTAACGCGGCAGAAACGTTCGGCCCAGCACCCCGGCGTGAAGCAGGGCATAGAAAACGCCGCTGGCTGCAAGTCCCCAGAAAATGGCTGACCGGGCAGCCGCCTCGATCCGTCGCTGCAAATGGCTCACCGTGGGATTCCTCGATTCCTTGGGGCGATCTCGGGCGCGACCCGAGCGCAACACTACCCTGAGGCGTCCAGAGAATCGACCGGACCGGCCATGCAAATTCAGGGAAATCCTGAGAATTGACCGAACCGGCAAATTCTGCCAAAGTCGGCGTGAAACTACGCCGATACCTCCTTGTGTGGTCGCAAGGCATCCGGCGCCCAAGCAAATCGAAAGAAATCCTGGTTAGCACGTTCCCAGGGGGGGATCACAGTCCGGGCCGGTCCGAGCTTTCGGGTCGCCCGGACTGTACTTTTTCTTGCTCTCGTTGCCCGAAAAACACTTCGGGCCCATCGGACATTTCCGCCGGTGTGGGGCCATTCTGGAAGCCCCTTTCAAGACCCAAAAAGTGAGGCCATCTTCCCCTCCATCTTGAGGACCATGCGGTCGCTTCCCAGGGTTCCCCGAATCCCTGTGAGAACGGTGCCTCAGGCTGAAGGCCTGGCGGTGCACTCTGACGGAGAGGGCCGCGCTTAATGACTCAAAAAACCAACCGCTGCTCGAGGCGAAACCCCCGCACAGCGGTTGATTTCCCGTAAGACGCACGGGAAGAAGCGGGAAATTGGAAGTCAGACTCCATGTCCCGCTAATAGGGACGCCAATAGTAGCCCCCGTAGGGCATGTTGTAGTGGTAGAATGGATTAGGGGTCGGCAAACCCCTCCCTTGTCGCAGAAACGGACCGATATAGAACATGGGGTTCTGATGCATGTTCACCGCGGGCCCCGTCGGGAAGGGGAAGTTGGTGAACGGCAACGGCGTCGCCCGGGGGATCGCCCCCGGGAAAAACCCTATTCCATATCGGTTCGTAGTCAGCCATCTCGATCGGGCGTAAGCCTCGTTGGGGGCAAGGATCTCTGCGGCGAGCAGGATCAATGCCAACGCCAAACAGCATTTCGTCAACCGGCTCATGGTCTATCTCCCTTCGATGTCCCTGGGCGGCGACCCAAGACCGGGGACTGGCCTGGAGATAGTGGGCTGATGGGAACCCGAACCGAAAAGCGCCAGTCCCCGCTCCTGGATCGCCGCGGAGCTTGCGACTGGTTCTTCCAAAGAATCGTATGGCCCTAGGTCGTCTCCGGGCAATACCGAGCCGAGCAGTTGGGAGTCTCCCACAATCGGACGCTGACGACGGGCAACCCCTGGGACCTGGCCCGATCGAAGATCAGGCGCGCGAGGTTTTCTGCGGTCGGGTTGAAATCCACCACGAAGAGCGGCTCGCCGAGTTGAAGCAGGGCGGGAACGGCGGGATCGTCGCGATGGAGGATCATGCGGTGGTCGAGGGTCTCGTCAATCCAGGCGGCCAGCGATCGCTTGATCTCGGAGAAATCGAGCACCATCCCTTGCGAGTTCAAATCATCCGAACGCAAGGTGACGACCGCCCTGCCGTTGTGCCCGTGCAAGTGCCGGCATTTGCCTTCGTAGTGCAGCAGCCGGTGGCCGTAGCAGAAGTGAATTTCGCGAGACACCTGAAACATGGGTCGCAAAGGCCTCCAAGTCGCCGCGGAAGCGGTGGTCCTACGACCTCGCCGCGGCGGAACGCGGCTTCGCGTAGACCGTCGGATCGGGCCGCCCCGCCACGCGAAACGCGGCCTGACGCTCCGCACATTTGTTGCACTTCCCGCAATGCATCCCCGCCGCGGGCGCGATGCACGAAAACGTGAGTTCCAAGGGCAGCGCCTTGCCCTGTTCCATGACTTGACGCTTGGTCCAACCGGCGAACGGGCGCAGGACGCTCAGGCGAGGGCCCGCGCCCGCGTTCACCACCGCCTCAAACGCCTGGAAGAAATCCGGCGTCGCGTCGGCAAAGGGATTGGTGGCCAAAACGCCAATCGCCAGCGTCGGAATCCCGCGAAGCTGACACCACAGCGACGCTTTGAGGAGCAGCAGGGCGTTGCGGCCGGGCAGATACACGGCGTCGTCGCTGCTCGCGTCGTCCGGCGGGTTGTTTCCCGTCAGGCTCCAATGGCCCTCGTAGACGTCGGCCAACGGGAGATCCAGCACGACCAGCGGGTCCAGCGAGGCGAAACGTGCGGCCAATTGGTCAAGGAACCGCCGGGCCGCCGCGAGTTCGATGGCTTCCCAATACAGGCCCGACCGGACGTAGAAAGGCCGCACCCGGCGTCCGCTTTCCAGCAGATATCCCGCGAGGATGCTGCTATCCAGCCCGCCGCTCAACATCACCCCGACGGTTGACTGCTCTGCTTGAATCATTCGAGCGCCCTTGGACCGCACTATTGTAAGTTGGCGGCGGCGCACGGAGAAGAGGATAAGCCCATCGTGACCGTTCTCAGGCCGTCCCCGGCAAAGCAGACAGTTCCACTTGCGGGAACTCCGCTGCGGAAATCGGGACAGTTGCCGTCCCTGGCCAAGCCCCACCGGCCGCCCGATCCGGCTCCGATCGTTGGAGGAACCCCCGCCGCGGCGATTCTCAAAGGGGGGCTCTTGCCCGGAATCCGCGATGCCGAAGAACGCATTCACGCTACGGCGAGGCGGCTTTTCCCGCCTCGGGTCCCGCCTGGATGCGCATCCGTTGGATGTCGAGTTCGGGCACAAGCTGAAAACGATCCAACTGCGCGGCGGCGTAAAGGTCGTCCTCCATGCCGATGGCCACCAGCTTTTGCCCCGCCAGGCTCTTGCGCAACTGGTCGGCAAGCACTCCGGGCGGGATTTTCTCGCCGCCGCTCGTCATGGCGCGAGGAAGCGCATCGATCCAGCATTGGCGCGCGCGGATCGCCTGGCCGTTCAGCCGGTAGGCGTCCCGCGTGCCGCGTTGGAGCCGATCCACCATCAGTCCGGCGAAGAGCACGTCGTCGCGAGTCACGTCGTCGTCGGAACCGGCGCAGACCAGCGCGATCCGTTCGCGCGAGGCTAGCCGGTGGGCCAGCGCAGCGGCGTTGACGAACGCCCCGAGGAGGATTTCGTCGGCCGCGCGGCATCGGCCCATCGCCCGCGTGCCGTTGGTCGTGGTCATCACGACCGTTTTGCCCGCCACGGCCGGGGCGTCGTACTCCAAGGGCGAATTGCCCAAATCGAAGCCCTCGATGCGCAGCCCCCCGCGTTCGCCGCCGAGCACGACGCGCCAGCGCGGGTAGGCGGAGGCCGCCGCCAGCGCGTCTTCGATCTCCAAACAAGGGATGACCTCGGCCGCTCCCGCCTCCAACGCGTACACAATGGTGGTCGTGGCCCGCAACACGTCGATCACCACCGCCGTCGTTCCCGACAGTTCCGGTGGATCGAATTGCGTGGGTAGTTCGTAGACGTCCAACCGCTGCCGCATGGCGTTGTTTTCCTCGAACAGGACGCTGGCCGAGCGACGGGCGAGCGAATCGTCAGCCCCCAAAAGCGTCTGCCACGCGCCGATTCGCGAGGCCACCCGTCAAGCCGTTCCCCACGGGGACAGCCCTCGCCCGCCCGACGCGGGATCCGCGACGCCGGAGACGCCCGCCTCCCCAGGGCCCAACCCGACGCGGCAACGCATCCCGCCGCGTCCAACCGGTGGGATCGCCCTCCGGTCGCGAAATCTTACGACCGGGGGGCGATCGGTGCAACCGCCAAGATCGCGGGCTGCAAGAAATCGGTAGTTCTTCACGGTCCCCTGAGCGGCAAGGGGACCGCGCGATTTTCGCGGATTTCGCTGCGAGAATCGGGACGATCACTGGTGAACGGCTATTGGAAAGGTTTGTTGGCGCCCGGGCCGGAGGGATGGACATGGAACCGCCCGGCGGGGTATGTTTTTGGGGAACAGGAACGTGGAGATTTCCCGCCATCAGGAGCCCGTCGTCATGAGATTTCGCCGCCAAACAACCGTTGTGTTGGGACTATGCGCCTGGACCCTCCTGGGAGTCTTGATGCGCCCCCTGTGGGCTGCCGAACCGATTGAAGCGGGCAAGCCCGCCGTCCACCAAACGCCACTGGCGATCGATGCCACTCGGCAAGGCGCCCCGATTTCGCCCTACATTTACGGCCAGTTCATCGAGCACTTGGGGCGATGCATTTACGGAGGCATCTGGGCCGAAATGCTCGAGGATCGCAAGTTCTTCTACCCGGTGGGCGACAAGCAGTCGCCTTGGAAGACGTTCGGCGGCGCTTCGGTCGTCATGGATCGCGAGAAGCCGTTCGTGGGCCAACACACGCCGCGAGTCGTTGCGGCCGCCGGTCAAGAAGGCGGATTGGTCCAGGCCGAGTTGGGATTGCGCAAGGGCCGCCGCTACGTCGGGCGCATCTGGCTTGCGGCGGAGCCGGGCAAGAGCGGCCGGGCGCGGGTGAGCCTGGTTTGGGGGCCGAATCCCCAGGATCGGCAGACTGTCAACGTCGCGTCGCTGGCGCCGGAGTTCGCCAAAACCGACCTGGAGTTCACCGCCGGGGCGGATACCGACGACGGCCGCTTGGAAATCGCCGGCCAAGGCGGCTTCCGCGTCGGCACGGTCTCGCTCATGCCCGCCGACAATGTCCACGGCATGAGGGCCGATACCCTGGCGCTGTTGAAGCAACTGGATTCGCCGATTTACCGATGGCCGGGCGGGAATTTCGTGAGCGGTTACAATTGGAAGGACGGCATCGGCGACCGCGACCGCCGCCCGCCGCGCAAGAACCCGGCGTGGAAGGGCGTCGAACACAACGACTTCGGCCTGGATGAATTCATGGTCTTTTGCCGCGAGCTGGACACCGAGCCCTACATGGTCGTCAACAGCGGCCAAGGCGACGTGAAACTCGCCGTCGAGATGCTCCAATACGCCAATGGCAAGGCCGACACGCCCATGGGTAAACTCCGCGCCCAGAACGGCCATCCCGAGCCCTACCGCGTCTGCTGGTGGGGAATCGGCAACGAAATGTACGGCAACTGGCAACTCGGCCACATGCCGCTGGACAAGTATATTGCCAAGCACAATGAATTCGCCAAGGCGATGCGGGCGGAAGATTCGACCATCGAATTGGTCGGGGTGGGCAATGTCGGCCCCTGGACCGAGGGCATGTTGACCCATGCCACGGACTCGATGGACGCGATCAGCGAACACTTCTACGTGGGCGCCAAACCGGACCTCGTGGCCCATATGCGCCAGATGACCGACAACGTGCGGCGGATCGCCGACGCCCATCGGAAATATCGCAAGGAAATCCCGGCCGCCGCGAAAAAACCGCTCCCCATCGCCTTGGACGAGTGGAACTACTGGTACGGTCCCGACCTCTACGGCGAAATCGGCGTCCGCTACTTCCTCAAGGACGCGTTCGGCGTGGCCGCCGCCTTGCACGAATACGCCCGGCAAAGCGAGATGTACGTGATGGCCAACTACGCCCAGACAGTCAACGTGATCGGGGCGATCAAAACGTCGAAAACCGCCGCCGAGTTCGAGACCACCGGATTGGTGCTGAAGCTCTATCGACGCCATTTTGGCGACGCGCCGCTGACGACCCGCATCGGCGAGCCGCTCGACGCCATGGCCTCGCTCAGCAAGGACGGCAAGACGCTCGCCGTGGGAATCGTCAATCCCACCAGCCGCGCGCTGGAGATTCCCCTGGAGGTCAAGGGGCTGAAACTGAGCGGATCGGGCCGCCGGTTCGAGATCGCCGGAAGCGACCCGATGGCCTACAACGAGCCCGGCAAGCCGCCCCGCGTCTGCCTTGTAGAACAGTCGGTGGTGGGGCTTTCAGGCAAGCTGCCGGTGGCCGCCTACAGCGTCACCCTCTATGCGCTCGGCGTCGCCAAGGAGTAGACCGACGGCCTTCACGACAGCTCACCAGAGAGTGCAGGTGGGACCACGCCCCCGCCCCGCCGCCCGGAAGCAAAGGCACCGGGGGGGCGGGAGTCGTTGTTGTGGTTGTTTTGGCCACGGGCGACCCAGGAAGCGTGACGTAATTGGCACGTCCCGTCGCTTTGCTTCCCGCTCCTGCCGCGGCGCCTCGCCCAGCAGACAGCCGCCTGCGTCCGACCGGGGCAACGCCTCCGATTCGGCTTCGGCGTGCGGCCTGCGGCGAGGTGATGTGTCGCGTCAGCACTGGTGGGTGGCCACTGCCCACGCAATGTGCTCTTCGCCGAGGCAACCGTTCAGGGGGATGTCCTGTTTGTCGCGGCCAGGTCCGCGAAAACGAGACAGTGCCGTGAGGCCAAAAGGGCATCGACGCTTTCTTCGGTCCGAAACGGCCTGAACAGTCAGCCGGTCCCCGGCCTGTCAACGGTTCCTCGTCGATGTCCAACGCGCCCTCGCCGAATCCGGCCCACTGCGTGGTCAGTGCCCGCCCTGTGCTGACAGTCCCCTTGCCGGCACGGGGGACAGATTCCGTTCTTGCCACAGGCGATCAGAACAGGAAGCCTTCGGGCCCCTCGGCGATGCGCTGGTCTTCTGTCCTGGGCCGGTATTTGCCGGCGCGATAGACGTCGGTGTGGCGGTAGATTCCCTCGGGATGCAGGGCGCTGTAGGTGTAGAAGGTCACCGTCACGCGGTCGCCCTCGCGTTTCACCTGGGGGGCCCAGTTCGCGGGCCGCGACTGGTGCCATTTCCATTGTTGGGCCTTGCTTCGTGGCCGGTCTTGGTCCGGCCCGTGGCCGCTCGGCAGTCCAGCCTTCCAGGGGTCGCCGTCGAGAATGAAATGGGTGCGCCAGCGGCAGCCGTGCCACGCCGCGCCGAACTCGCGGAGTTCGCGGCGGAGCAGCGAGGCCGCCAGGTACGACCACGGCGAGTCGTCGCCCTCGACCGCCTCCATGGCGTCGTCCAGGGCCTCCGACGGCTTCGGGGCCTTGAGCAGATGAGTTTCCAGGATCGGGCAGTCCTTGGGATCGGGGAACTCGGCGTCCTCGGGCATCGCCCACACCACCCCGTTGCCATTGCCGTGCTCGCGGAACAAGTACGCCCGAAGCACGTAGCCCTTGCGGAGCCGCAGCGGCTGGAAAAGCTCGAGCAACCGGTTCGGATCGTAGCGGCTCTTGGACCACCCCTCGGGTTCGGGCGCGGCGCCCTCGGCGGGTTCGGACAGCCTGGCGGCCTTCTTGCGCAATTCATTGAGCCTGGCCGCCGACGGGAGGGCCGAGGGGGTGCCCTCCGCGCGGCGAGTGCGGATCGATTTGCGGGGAGCGGCCGACGGTTTCTCGGCAAGCCCCCCGCTTTCGGCCGCCGACGAACACGCCGGCCCCAGGGCCACGCCGACCAACGCAACGAGAACACAGGTTTTCAGGCAATTCATAAGACACTTCTTCACAATCTCAGGGAACGGTCCATGCAGGTTTCTCGGCCCCCGGCAGACGGCAATGCAGGGCATCGGCCTCTACGCTCAGTTGCGGAGGACTCCACGAACCGGCTCGGCCGGTCTGGAAGACCCACCAGCGGATCGAACGCCCCTCGGGCAGCGTGGCGACATGCTCCAAGGCGAGCGGTCCGCGGCTGCCGGGATGGCGGCCGAGGGCGGCGGCCTCCAGTTGGCCGGGAAAGGTTCCGATCCACAGGGCATGTTCGCCGTCGCTCAGTCGGGCCCAGCCGGCGGGAAACGACCAGGCCAAAAACGCACCGCCCAGCCAGTGGGTGCGCACTTCCACTCCCGATGGCAGGCCCGCCAGGGAATCGCGGACCACGACCGCCGGATCGTTGCCGGGAATGAGCCAGACGTTCCGCAAGACCGAGGCGCCGGGCGGCAGACCTGGGTAGCAGGCGGTCAATTCCACGGCCGCGTGCTGACGTCCTCCGTCCTGGGCCTCCAGCGCAACGAGTCGAGCGCCCCGACGCGTCGGCGGCGTTCCCGCGATCACCGGGACGTTGTGGGCCTGGGGGCCGATCGTGTATTCCCGCTCAGGACCCGGTCGGTATTGCTGGTAGCCCGGATCGGTGATCCAAAACCGCGCCTGCCAGCCGAAGATCAAATGGCCGGCGTCCGCGTGCAAGTGGCCCATGTCGCAGCGGGGCAACCCGATGGCCGCCAAAAGGCTGCGCTGGTTCCATCCCGTCCGCAAGGTCGCGGAAGCGAGTTGCTCGCTGGGTCCGGCGTGGGGAGGCGCGAACGTGCGACCGAAAAACTCGGGGTTTCGCAGGATTGCCGCCAGAGTGGCGGCGGGCATGCGCCGCACCGGAAAGCGGCGGAGCACCCAGCCGCCTTCCTCCAGACCGTACCATTCGACCACGCGGACGAGAACATTGATCCAGAACGGCATCTCGGGTTCGACGTCGCCCAACGGGGCATGAAGATCCACGCGCCCCGGCAACCCCAAGTGCACCCACTCCCGCGCCATGCCGCAGAGCGCCTCGCGGCCCAGGGGCAACCACGTGCCGCGGTCGGGCGTTTCGGCCAGCCACTGCGTGACGGCGTCGGCCAGAAAACCGTCGTAGGCCGTTCCCTCGGTGTGGCGCTCCGCGCCGGTGCGGTACTTCCACCACGCCTGAACCACCTCGCGGACACGGGGTTCAAGGGTTGCGTTCAGAGGGTGGTCGATCGCCCGGGCGAGCTGGGCGCTTTGGACCAGGGCGATGGTAGGGATGTTGTGGAGTCGGGCGGGAGTAAGCGGTCTGCTGTCCGCCCACGTCTGCTCGAACCACGGGCGCACGTCGCGCTCCAGGAGAAACTTCGCCGCCTGCATCGCCTGCTGACGCAAAGCGGGATCCCAGCCGGCGGCATCGGTCGCCGCGACACAAAGACTCGCGGCCAGATGGGCGGTCGCGAGCGAGACGGCCCCTCGCTCGGCCTTGAAGTTCTCCCAATGGGCCAACGCGGCCAGTTCTCGCTGCCAAAGGGTCCCCGCCTCGGCGTCGCCGAGGCATCGCCAGCCCGCGTGCAGGGTCTGCCATCGCTCCTCCAGTTCCCACGCCAGCCAGGTGGTCCACGGGTAGGAAATCCCCGGGATTCCCTGGGGCAGGGCTTGTTCGTTGGGCCTTTTGTCGAGTGGCAGCGGAAACGCCATCGTGTGTCCGATGCGGTAGTAATGCACGTGGAGTTCCCGACGGCGTTTCTCGGCCGCGACGCGCTCGGCAAGCACCGCCTTCGCTTCGTCCAACGTCCAGGTCCGATCCACGGCGGCGAGCAACTCGGGCCATCGTTCGTACGCCGAGACGTCGTACGGGAGCGGCATTCGCGGCCCGGGAACCAACCCGACCCAGGAATTCTTTTCTTCCGCCGCTCGCGCGTCGCGCGCTCCAGCGGCCAGCAACAGGCAGGCCCAACCAACCAGCCACGCGATTCTCGAGTTGCTCATCGGAGGTGCGTCCTCGCCTTGGAAGCAAACGAAGCCTCTGGAAACGCAGCTCCTTGCCGTGGGGATTCCATCCCTTGCCCGCAGGACCGTTCTCGTGGCCACGCCGATCAATCCCGCCAGGCCTCGGAGACGGTGATTAGCCGCGCCGCCGGTACGTCGTAGCCACGGCGGACTGCCGGCCCTCAGCAACCGAAAGATACTCGCCCCGCAGCCAAGTGACAACGGTCCTGCCCCGAGGTTTATGGCCACCCTTTTTACAACCTCAAATCCGTGATACGCTACGGTTAAGTTCGTCCGCGAGGCAACCTTTAGGAGACCCGATCATGGTGAAGAAGGATCAGACCGTTTGCGATTGCGCGGAAAAGATGTGCTGCATGACTTGTTGCCCTTGCCATCTCGACCTCAAGAAATTGAAGCCGCTGGTGAGGAACGCGAAGTTCATCTGCAAGGTGTGCGGGCGCGTGGCCAACGAGAAGAAGTATCTCTGTCAGCCCGTGGCGCTCGGTTGAGCCCAAGACCGATTCCCTGACCGACGCCGGCAGAAACAGAAACAAGAGAGGCTCGCCGGATGTCCGCGACGATTCCCAAGCGTCCGTGGGCGGGGCTGGTGGTCTTGCTGGGCGTGTGTTTCGCCGTGGCCTGGGCGGGCAGCGCGGCAACGACGCCAAAGATCAGCGTGTGGTACGCGGGCCTGGCCAAGCCGGCTTGGAATCCGCCCAATTGGGTCTTCGGACCCGTGTGGTTGGTCCTCTACTGCTGCATGGCGGTGGCCGCCTGGTTGGTTTGGCGCCCGGGCGGATTCGCCGCGGCCTGGCGGCCCTTGACATGGTTTGGCGTCCAGCTTGCGCTGAACGGGCTGTGGTCCTGGATCTTTTTCGGACTGGAGAGCCCCGGCTGGGCATTCGTGGAACTGGCGCTGCTTTGGACGGCGATTGCCGTGACCACCGTGGAGTTTTGGCGGCGTTCGCCCGTCGCGGGCGTTCTTTTTCTCCCATATCTCGCGTGGGCGACGTTTGCGGGCCTGCTCAATTTCACCATCTGGCGATTGAACGCCTAGACGGCGAAGCCCTGACCGCTGCCCGCGGGGTTCAGGAGGCTATCATTTCGTCGCCGTCCAGGACCGTCGGGTGGGCTTTCCGGCTTCGTCGAGTTCAAACAGGGCGCCGGCTCGCGGATCGACCACGAACCATCGCCCCGCGTGGATGGCAATGCCCACGGGATTGTCGAAAGGCTCGCCGTTTGCCCATTTTTCGGCCTTTTGTCCGGGGGCGATCTTCCAGACCGCCTTGGCGTAGCCGTCGACCACGTAGGCCGTGCCGTCGTCGGTGACGGCGACCGCATGGGGGTATTGGAAGACGCCGTCATCGACGATCGTCGTCGGCGGCTCGCCGGACGCGGCGATGCGGAGGAGTCTTCGCCCGGAAATCACCCAGAGCTGGTTCTTCGCGTCGAGGAACAATCCCCGCGGGGCCTGCACGGCGGCGAACGGTTCGACGGCGCCGCCTTCTTTCGGCACCCGAACAATACGATGCAGCTCCAGGTCCGAGACAAGCAACCTTCCCTCGGCGTCGACCGCGATGCCCATGGGGATGCCGATTTGGCCGTAAGGCTTTCCCTGGGCGGTCAGGGGTTGCGCACGGCCCTGCGCGTCGACCCGATACACGTCACACGTGGCGCTGTCTCCGGCCAAAAGCCGCCCTTCGCGGTCCAGCGCGAGGCAGCGAACGGCGTTGAGCGGGGTGCGAAATTTCTTCGAGCCCTGGAAGACCAGGCTTAAGCGCCTGCCCTCCCAACGCCAAATGCCCGGCAGGTCCCGATCCGCCAGGTAGATCACGCCCGCCTTGTCCACGACGATGGCCACGGGATAAGCCGGCCCGGCCGCCACGGCCCAAGGACCACCCACCATCGCGACCACCACGACGGCCGCAAAGGCCATACGCCAAAGGAAAAACTGTGGTCTTGAAATCCGCCCCATGCCATCAATCCGGATCTGTAAGCAACAGGCCATACGCCAATGGAAAAGCCGTGGTCTTGAAATCCCGCTCAAGTGTGGTTCCCCGAAGACCTGCGATGGCCCTTGGCTCCTCGCCCGGGTGCAGGCCGGCGTGGGCGGGGAGGGATTGCCCTTCTCTTGCAACCAACGGCTCACGGGCGCCGTTGTCGCATCCATCTGGTAAAGCGGGCCGACCGTGGTTGAACTCTCACGCCAAACAGCGGGCCTGAGATGGAAACCTCTTCTCGACGAACCCTCTATTGGCGGGAAATTGGGACTACTCAATCGTTACCCTTTGACCAGCCGATGGCAACGCGGTGGCGAATCGCTTCCGACACAGGGGTAGCTAGAACCAAACCCGGAACGTGTCCCTGTTTGGGAGAGGCTCTCTGCGCATTTTCGCCTTGTTCGCGGCGGACAGCAAGTCTGCGGACGGGAGAGCGTGCGGCTGAAGATTCGTGGCGGGTTTAAGCGGCCAGGCGAAGGCGGGGATCCTGCCCGCCCGTTGCACGTGGAGCGCGGGCATCCTGCCCGCCCGTTGCACGTGGAGCGCGGGCATCCTGCCCGCCTGATGCACATGGAGCGCGGGCATCCTGCCCGCCTAATGCGGGCGAGACGCCCGCGCTCCCCGGGACGTTTGCGCTCCCCGGGACGGCCACGCTCCGCGAGACTCCCGCGCTGCCTTTCGTAATTCAGGTCAGACCAATTGTGGATCGCGGTTTGGCGTCGTCAAAGGCCCCGCCACCCGTGTTGACCAGCAGCGTGATGTCCGCTGAGGCCTTGGTGAACATGGCGCGGCGGAACTCGCCGCACCCTTTTGCACAATGTGCCGAACGGGGCAGCACGAGGCCCATGCGCCCGCCGTCAGCGCACAGCAGGTCCCAGAACCGACAGCAGAACGCCTTATAGACATCGGCGTCGCCCGTCCCCATCCCTGGCAACGGGCCGTTGCTCCGTGCGTTGCGCAAGGCTTCGGCTTCCGCGACCTCGCGATGAAACTGCTCGACCAAATCCGGCCGGTTCTTGCGGTAGCGCTTCTTCACCGCCTCCTGGTCGTGTTGTGCAAGGGCCTGGAAGCCCGGCAAGTAGCAGCTCCAACGGTCGTCCTCCTCCAAGGTCGCCTCTTCCCACGGTGGGTTGCCGAGAATCACGTCAAAGCCCGCACGCTCCGGGAAGAAGAGGGACTTGCTCCGTCATCTCCGCCGTGACTGGAGGGACGCGCTCCGTCGCGTCCGTCGCGGCGGTCGCTTTCGGCCACGACGGAGCGTGGCCTTCCAGGCGGTGTCGTGAACGATGCCGCCGCTGCAAAGCAAACCCAATGGCTCGACCTATCCGGCGTTGTGGCTTGACTTTCAGCCGCCGGAAGGACTACCGTGGGGATTGCCGCAGCGTGGGAGAATGATGGGCAATGGCCATTCACTTGCCGGGTGTCGCCAATCCGGATTCCGAACGTGCCCGCTGGCAGGCGTCCCGGGACTCCACAAACGCCGCTGCCCAGTGCGTGTTGGGGAACGAGCCTCTTTCGGCAACGCCGCGGCCCAGCGTGTCGATCGTGGTGGCGGCCCGGAACAACGGCGCGTACCTGGAGGACGCGCTGCGTTCCGCCCTTTCGCAGTCCTTCCCCTGCGAGGTCATCTACGTCGATGACGGAAGCGAGGACGACAGCGTGGAGATTGCGGCACGATTTCCCGGGGTTCGCACGATCCCCCGGCCACGCGAGGGGGTGTGCGCCGCGCGCAACTGGGGGCTGGCCGAGAGCCGCGGGGAGTTCCTGGTGTTCCTCGACGGGGACGATCAGTTGCCCTATCGCTATGTCGAGTCGGCCCTGCGGGCCCTGGATGCCCGCTCCAGCTTTTCCTACTCCCCTGCCCAGGCGTTCGGACTGGTGAACTATTTCTGGGACGTGCCGGATTGGGATGGAAGCAACATCTGGGCGAGGAACTTCGTCCACACCTCCGCCTTGCACCGGCGCGCGGACCTGCTCGCGGTGGGCGGGTGGCAGGAGGGGATTGGAACGGCTTGGGATTGGAACCTGGCCCTGCGCTATGCCAGGGCCGGATGTCGCGGCCAACCGGTTCGCGACAATTTTCTCATGTACCGCCAGCATCCCCATTCCTTCTCCCGGCGCTTCCGGCAAAGGGCCGACGCGGACATCCCGGCCAACGCCCGATTCTTCTGGCTGACCCGACACGCGCTGAGCCGCTTTCAGATCGGGCTGGTCCTCAGCGATCGGGTTTTCGATCTTTTCGCCCGCGAATGGTTGCCGGCCGTGCGGCGGAACCTCGAGCACTACCGTGCGAGGATGGCCGAAGAGGAGCCGTGCGGGCCGTTGGGGAGGGTGGAGCCCCGGCTTCCCGCCCTGGAAATCGCCTACACCGGCCAGCGCCGGCTCCTCGACGTCCACCGCGTGGTGGACCGCTTTGCCGACGACTTTTGCGACGTTCAGGTGACGAGGATGTCTTTCGCTACGCCCCTTGGCGCGCACGGCGATGTGGAAGGCGAGCCGGCTCGACGAAGCCATCTCAGCGTGTGCCTGGCGGCGGCCTACAACCGGTTGCTCGATTCGCCGTCCGAAGTCGTCTGGTTTCTCGAAGACGACGTCATCCCGCCCGACCATGCTTACTACCACCTGGTCCGCACCCTGCTCGGCGCGGATGACGTGAATGCGAAGTTTGCGGTGAGCGGGTGTTATCGGAATCGGCACGCTCCCCAGTGGTATGTCTTGGCCGATTGGCCCTCGGACGATCCCCAGGAGCTGCGGCACTACGAAAGGCTCGGCGAGACGCCGTTCTACGTGGATGTGTCGGGCACGGGATGCCTGGCGATCTTTCGGCCGTTCGCGCCGCATCGATTCGACAGCCACGTGGGCAAGGCGCCGGCGCACGACTGGGCGTGGTGCCGCCGACTCGCTCAGTACACCGAAGCGTTCCGGCCCGCCCAGCGCAAGGTGCTGGCCCTGCCCTCGGTGGTTTGCCGGCACTACCAGGACAACGAGCGATTCGTCTGACGGCGATTCACGTTTCCCCGATGAGCCGCATCAGCCGGGCCACCTGCACGCGCACGGCTTCGAGATCGGGGTTGAGCCGCAAGGCGCGGCGGAAACTCTCCAGCGCGGCGATCGGGTTGCCGCGTTCGAGGTAGGCCTGGCCCATGCCCGCCGCTGCGGCGAAATGATAGGGATTGATCTCCAAGGCCTGGCGGCAGTCGTGGATCGCGTCGTCGTAATGCTTCAACGAAAAGTGGGCGATCGCCCGCTGGTTCCAAGCCTCGGCCATCCATTCCGCGTCGCGGAGCAACTCGTTGGCTCGCCGGATCGCCGCGTGGAAACGCTGGGATTCGTTCAGGCGAATGATGACCCCCAGGGTGCGCCGCTGCCGGGCGTCGCCGACGCGGGTCCAGACTTTGCGAATGCCGTGCTCGGCGATCGTGCGCACGAGCCGGTCTTCGTCTTGCAGGGCCTTGCCCAGCGTGGCGTTCGCCTCATAGTCGCCCAAAAAACCCAGGGCGAGCACGGCCGCGCGGCGGATCCGCGCCGAATCGTGTTCGGCCAGCCGCTGCAACGTCCCCTGCGTGTAAACGCGCGACACCTCGCGAATGAACGCCGCTGCGTCCTGGCCGTCCAAGTATCGATCGTAGGCCTGGGACAGAAAAGGACGGGTCAACGGTTCGTCGCACACCAGAGTCGCTCCCACACCACCGTAACCGTCATGGTCCTTCACGAAAGGACGCCCACGCGGACGAGGCCAAAGCCCCCCGCCGACCCTCGCTGCCCGGACGTTGCGCCATGGCCCGGAAAAAAACGGCCACGCTCATTGGGGGACTGGTTCATTTTTCGGGCCGCCAGGGACCGAACAATGCGCCCCTCCCCTTACCGGCGCCGGTCCAGCAACGCTGTCTTGCCTTGCCTTCTCCGAAGAACCACGAAACCACCGGCCTCGTCTCGACGGCCGCACATCAACTTTGATTGTAACCTTCCGATCCGCCGGGACCAAGTGAAAACTCGATGGGCAGGGGTTTTCACTTTCCGTGGGCCGGAAATTGGGAGAAAATAAATCGATAAGGGACGCCGCAGCCGTAACCGTTTACGGGCCGGGGAGTTCCTCGGGTTTTGGAAGCCCCGCGGGCTGGTGTTGCTCGACGCGGACAAGAACCTTCCTTGCCATGGTGGCGAAAAGGTCGATCTCGAAGACACTTGCGACGATGCGGTGGGGGCTGGCCGCGTGCTGGCTCGTGGTCTCGGCCCCCGGAGGAGCCTTCGCGGGATCTCCGCCCGGGGTGGTATGGCTTACGGGCGAGGCGCTTCAGGCCCGCCTCGACGCCCTGATCCCCAAGGTGTTCTGGTCCAGCGTGCCCCTGCGGACCGTCGTCCGAAGCCTCTCCACGAACCAGCGAATTGCCATTCTGATGGATCGCCGGGTGGATCCCGAACAGCCGGTGGATTTGTCGCTCAGCGATGTCGCGGTCCGGGCGCTCTTGGAGAGGATTGCCGAGCCGCGCGGACTCGGATGGACGCAAATCGGCTCCGTGGTCTACTTCGGTCCTGCGGAAACGGCGGCGATCCTGCGAACCTTGTCCGCCCTTCGGCATGACGATGTGGCAAAACTCCCCCCTGCGGCAGCGGCGGTCTTTCGGCGCAGCGAGCCGCTGGCTTGGGAAGACTTTGCGACGCCTCGCGAGTTGTTCGGACGGCTTGCCCAGGCCGCCGGCAGGACCATCGCGGGACTCGATCGAGTGCCGCACGACCTTTGGGCGGCGGCGGACCTCCCCGCCTTGCCCTGGGTCGATCGGCTGACGCTCCTCGCCGTGCAATTTGATCTGACCTTCCGCATCGGGGACGACGGTCGTTCCGTCGAACTGACGCCGTTGCCGGAAACCATCGCCCTGGTGCGGCGCTACCCCGGCGGACGAGATCCCCAGCGGCTTGCCCAGCAGTGGGCCGAGCTGGCTCCGGAGAGCCAGGTGAAGGTGGTCGGAAACGACGTTTGGGTGCGGGGCCTGTTGGAAGATCACGAGCGGCTGGCTTCCACGCCGGGAAGCAAGACGAGAATCCCGCCGAAACGTCCGGCGACGCCCCGGGGAGCGGCCAGCAAACGCCAAGAGATCCGCTTCACCGTCCAAAACGCCAAGGGCCCGTTGGATCGCATTCTCGCCGAACTGGGGCAGAAGCTGGGGATGGAGGTGAAGATCGATCGCGAGGCCCTCGCGCGGGCGGGGATTTCGCCCCATCAGACCGTGGCGTTCAGCGTCCAAGACGCCACGGTCGAGGCCCTGTTCGAGGCGGCGCTCCGTCCCGCCGGTTGCACGTTCCGCCGCGAGGGGAACGTGATCGTGGTCGTCCCCGCCTCTCCTTAACGGCAAAATCGGTTATACTCCCGGCGTGGCCATCGCGCGCCGCAGGGTCCGAAATCCTCCAACGACCATGAACGATCCCCGCTGCTTGATTCGCGTCGGTCATAGTCCCGATCCCGACGACGCCTTCATGTTCTATGCCTTGGCGAAAGAGCGCATCGCCACGGGCCGTTACCGGTTCGAGCACGAGCTGGTGGACATCGAAACGCTCAACCGCCGGGCGTTGTCCGGCGAACTGGAATTGACGGCCGTGAGCCTCCACGCCTATGCCTACTTGACCGACCGGTACGTGCTCTGCACCTGCGGGGCGAGCATGGGCGACCGCTACGGCCCAATGGTCGTCTCCCGGGGGCCTCGGGCCCTCGATGCGCTGCGCGCGGCCTCGATCGCCGTTCCCGGCACGCTCACTACGGCCTACCTCGCCCTGCGCCTCTGCCTGGGCGCGGAATTCTCGCACGTCGTAGTTCCCTTTGACAAAATCCTCCAGGCCGTGGCCGCCGGACACTATCTCAACCAGAAGGTCGATGCCGGACTGGTGATTCATGAAGGGCAGCTCACCTATGCCGACTCGGGGCTCCATCTGGTGGTCGACCTCGGCGACTGGTGGTTCCACGAGACCGGCCTGCCGTTGCCGCTGGGGGCCAACGCAATCCGCAAGGACCTTGGACCGGAAGTGATCGGCGACGTCCACCGCCTGCTCTTGGAGAGCATCCGCTACGGCCTGGAACACCGCGAGGAGGCGTTGGATTACGCCTTGGCCTTCGGCCGCGACCTGGACCGCGCCAAGGCCGACCGCTTTGTCGGCATGTACGTCAACGAATGGACCTTGGATTTCGGCCCCCGAGGCCGCCAGGCTGTGGCCGAGCTGCTGGCCCGGGGCCACGCCGCGGGAGTGATCCCGCGGCTCGTCGCGCCGCAGTTCGTGGAATAGCCCAAATCCGGATAAACCTTGTACTTGCGTGGAGTTGGAACCATGGAACGACGGACCTGGTTGTTGGCCTTGCTGGCCGCGTGCCTCGGCTCCTGTCCAGCGCCGGCCGCCTCGACCGTCTGGATCGAGGCCGAGCAATTCCAGGACCTGGGCGGATGGGTCAACGATGCCCAGTTCATTGATCAGATGGGCTCGCCCTACGTGCTGGCGATCGGCCTGGAGGGGCCGGTCAAGGACGCCGTAACCCGCGTGAAGATTCCGTCGGCGGGCAAGCATCGCCTCTGGGTCCGCACGCGCGATTGGACCCCGCGGCACAGCCCCGGACGGTTCCAGATCGTTCTGAACGGCAAGGCGGTCGAGCATGTCTTCGGGCAGAGCAAGGCCCAGGGATGGACGTGGGAAGACGGCGGCGTCCACGACCTGGCGGGCGGCGAGTTGAAAGTCCGCCTGCACGACCTGACCGGTCATTACGGCCGCTGCGATGCGATCTTGCTGACTTCGGACCTCCAGGCGCGTCCGCCGAGCGATCGCGATGGGCTCTTGGCGGCGCGCATTGCCTTCGGCGGTGTGAGCCGAGAGATCGAAGCCCGCGGACCGTACGACACCGTGGTGGTCGGCGGCGGACTGGCCGGAACCATGGCGGCCATCGCTTCCGCTCGGATGGGGGCCAAGACCGCGTTGATCCAGAATCGGCCCGTGCTCGGCGGCAACACGAGCACCGAGATCCTTGTCCGCCCCGAAGGCGACACGACGCGGGAACCGCTCGATCCCGGCGAGACGGGGATCATCGAAGAATTCCGCGGCCCGACCGAAGAATACTCCGATCGCATGCTCAAGCTCTGCAAGGCCGAGCGGAACCTCGAAGTCTTCCTGAACACCCACGCCACCGGCGTCCAGCGCAAGGGGCCGGGCCAGATCGCCGCCGTCGAGACGCTGGAAGTGACCACCGGCCGGCGGCGGGCCTTTGCCGGGTCGATCTTCATCGACTGCACGGGCGACGGGGTGATCGGCGTTTGGGCCGGGGCCGAATACCGCCACGGGCGCGAGCCGAGTTCCATGTACCAGGAAACGCGTGCGCCCGAGCAAGGCGACAGCGGCACCATGGGCGGCACGCTCCGCTACGCCACGGAAGTCGCCGCCGGGCCGGCGCCGTTCACCGCCCCCGCATGGGCCCACAAGTTCCCCCGTTGCTCCGATTTCAACCGCGAGCGCCACCCGCAGTTGCGCTTCGGCGGATGGCAATGGGTCATCGAGTATGGCGGCGTGCTCAACACCTACGACGACGCCGAAGAGATCCGCGACGAATTGCTGCGGATCATCTGGGGCATGTGGGACCACGCCAAGAACCATTGCCCCAAGCTCGCCGAAGAAGCGAAGAACTACAAGCTCGTTTGGGTGAGCCACGTGGTCGGCAAGCGCGAGTCGCGCCGCCTGCTGGGCGATTACGTGATGACCGAGCACGACATTTCGCCGAACCGGCTGTTCGAGGACCGCGTGAGCTACGGCGGCTGGGGCGTGGACCTGCACCCGCCCAAGGGTTTCTATGATCCCGGCCCGCCGGCCACCTTCTCACACAAAGTCAAGTTTTCCGTCCCGTTCCGCAGCCTGTACAGCAAGAATATCGACAACCTGATGATGGCCGGACGGAACATTTCGGTAAGCCACGCCGCGTTGGGCGCGACGCGGGTGATGATCACCTGCGGGCTGCAAGGCCAGGCCGTGGGGACCGCGGCCGGACTGTGCAAGATCCACAAAACCACGCCGCGCGGGCTGTATCAGAGCCACATCGCCGAATTGCAGCAGCAACTCCTCAAGGACGGCTGCTACATCATCGACCTGCCCAACAGCGATCCGAAGGACCTGGCCTTGGGGGCCAAAGTGAGCGCTTCCAGCTTCTCGCCGCCCGCCACCCTTGCATCTCCGGGCGCGCTGAAGCTCCACCCGCTCAACCACGATCGGGCCGTGATGTTCAAGGCTCCGGGGCCGGAGATCCGGTCGATCGCCCTCTATCTGGAATCGACGAACGCCGGGCCGACGGAAGTCAAGTTGACCCTGCGAAGCGCGGCGGCCTTGGCCGACTTCAGTTCCACCAAGGACTTGTCGACCGCGACGGCCAAGGTTCCGGCGAAGAGCCAGGGTTGGGTGGAGTTTGCGGTCAACGCGTCCGTCAAGCCGGGCTATTACTACGCGATGTTGCCCCGCACGCCGGGCGTAAGCTGGCGGCTGTTTGATATACCTCCCCCGAACACGGCGAGGGCGTACCGCTCGGGCGACCAATGGGTCGCCATGCCCGAGTGCTATCAATTCCGCCTCGTCCCGGCGGCGTCGCCCGAAACAACGACGGAGGAAAAGACTTTCCCGCGCCAACGAGAGAAGATGTTTGCGCCGGAGAACGTGGTCAACGGCTTTGCGCGGGCCGTTCGCGGCTGGCCCAATTCCTGGCGGCCCGACCCCGCCAAGCCTTTCCCGCAATGGGTCGAGCTGGACTTCGGCCGCGAGGTGACTTTCAACACGGTTCACGTCGCGTTCCAGACCCAAGAGCACCGGGCCGTGGCGTTTCGCCTCGAAGTCCCCCGCGGCGAGGCCTGGCAGAGCGTGGCCGAAGTGACCGGCAATGTCCAGCGGCGACGCGTCCTCCGGTTCGAGCCCACCAAGGCCGCCCGGCTTCGCCTGGTGATTGCCGAAGCCCAGCCGGAAATGGGCGTCTGCGAAATCCGCGTGTACCACGAGCCGTAGCGGAGACGCCCCGGAGCTTCGTCGCGCGCCGGGAAAAACGAACCCGCCGCGGCAATCCCAAGCAGGAGGCCGCGCGTCGGTTCACCGAAGGTCGCGGTGGTATTCTTGCAGGCTCTTGACCTGCCCCCGGCCCTCGCGGAACGCGGCGATGCCCTTGGCCGCGGCGGCTGCCGCGGCCAGCGTCGTGACGTAAGAGACCTTGTGCCGGATGGCCGTGATGCGGATGTAGGAATCGTCTTCGGTGCCCAGTTTGCCCTTCGGCGTGTTGATCACCAACTGAATCTCGCGGTTGACGATCGCGTCGGCGATGTTCGGGCGGCCTTCGCGCATTTTCAGGATCCGCTCGGCGGGAATGCCGTGGGCCGTCAACAGGGCATGGGTGCCCTGGGTCGCCTTGATCTTGAAGCCCAGATCGGCGAAGCGCCGGGCGACGTCCAGCACGGCCGGCTTGTCGCGGTCGGCCACGGTGATCAGCACCGTGCCTTCCAAGGGCAATCGCGAGAGGGCGGCCTCCTGGGCCTTGTAGTAGGCCAGGCCGAACGAATCCGCCATGCCGAGCACCTCGCCGGTGGACCGCATTTCCGGCCCCAACAGCGGGTCCACGCCGTGGTACATGTTGAAGGGCAGGACCGCCTCCTTGACCCCGAAATGCGGGATCGGCCGGCACCTCAGGCCTAGCTCGCCGAGCTTCTTGCCGAGCATGACCTGGGTGCCGATGCGGGCCATGGGGATATTGCACACCTTCGAGACCAGCGGCACCGTGCGGCTGGCGCGGGGGTTCGCCTCGAGGATGAACACCGTGTCGCGGCAGATCGCGTACTGCACGTTGAGCAGGCCCACCACGCCGAGTTCGATGGCGATCTTGCGCGTGTATTCGCTGATGGTCTCGATGTGCTTGTGCGGGATGCTCACCGGGGGGATCACGCACGCCGAATCGCCGGAGTGGATTCCTGCCTGCTCGATGTGCTCCATCACCGCCGGGACGAAGGCGTCGCGGCCGTCGCAGATCGCGTCGGCCTCGGCCTCGATGGCGTTTTCCAGGTACTTGTCGATGAGGATGGGGCGCTCGGGCGACACGTCAACCGCCGCGGCCACGTACAGCTCGAGCATCTTCTCGTCGTAAACGATCTCCATGGCCCGGCCGCCCAGCACGAAGGAGGGGCGGACCATGAG
>Ga0101944_10003432_pt1 | contig 22134 bp, 19 predicted proteins | sample DewCreD2012metaG_FD_75245 | JGI IMG/M metagenome (GOLD analysis project Ga0101944, IMG submission 75245) | Hot spring sediment bacterial and archeal communities from British Columbia, Canada, to study Microbial Dark Matter (Phase II) - Dewar... ... | reverse complement strand
GCGGATGCGCTCGACGATGCGCGCCTTCAGCGCCTCGTCGAGTTCGACGCCCGGCCGCAGCACGACGAACAGCGGCATCCACGACTCGCGGCCCAGGTACTCGAGGTCCACCACCAGCGAGTCGAGCACCTCGGGCAGCGCCTCCACCGCGCGGTACAGCTCCGCGGTGCCCATGCGGATGCCGTGCCGGTTGATGGTCGCGTCCGAGCGGCCGTAGATGATCGCGCCCACCGCTTCCGGGCGCGGGATCAGGCGGATCCAGTCGCCATGCCGCCACACGCCCGGCCAGGGCTCGAAGTAGCTTTCGCGGTAGCGCGCGTCACCCGGGTCGTTCCAGAAGCGCAGCGGCAGCGACGGGAACGGCGCGGTGCACACCAGCTCGCCCACTTCGTCGATCACCGGCTGGCCGGCGTCGTTCCAGGACTCGACCTTCAGGCCCAGCGCGCGGCACTGCATCTCGCCTTCGTAAACCGGCAGGGTCGGCAGCCCGCTGAGGAAGGCGCCGGCGAGATCGGTGCCGCCGGCGATGGAGACCAGCCACAGGTCGCGCTTGACCGCCTCGTACACCCAGCGATACGCCTCCGGCGGCAGCGGCGAGCCGGTCGAGCCGAGCGTGCGCAGCGAACCGAGATCGGCGATCTGCGCCGGTTCGATGCCCGCCTTCATGCAGTTCGCGTAGAAGGCGGCGCCGGCGCCGAAGAAGTCGATGCGCTCGCCGGCGACGAAGCGCCACAGCGCGCCGAGGTCGGGCCAGCCGGGGTTGCCGTCGTACAGGCAGCTCGTCGCGCCGACCAGCAGGCAGCTGAACTGCACGTTCCACATGATCCAGCCGGTGCTCGTGTACCAGTGGAAACGATCGCCGGCCTGCACGTCGCGGTGCAGCCCGATGCCCTTGAGCGCCTCGAGCAGCACGCCGCCATGGCCATGCACGATCGCCTTCGGCACGCCGGTCGTCCCGGACGAGTAGACGACCCACAGCGGATGGTCGAAAGCGACCTGCTCGGTCGCGAGCTGCGCGTCGCGCGCGGTCAGTTCGCTCCAGGCCAGCGCGCCGGGGAACCTGGACGCGCCGTCGGACCCGCCCAGCACCGGAACGATCGCGGTGTGCGCCAGCGACGGCAGCGCGGCGCGGATCTCGGCGACGACCTCCGCGCGGTCGTAGGTCTTGCCGCCGTAGCGATAACCGTCGCAGGCAATCAGCAGCTTCGGCTCGATCTGGCGGAAACGGTCGAGCACGGCGACCGGTCCCATGTCGGGCGAGCACACCGACCACACCGCGCCGACCGACGCGCACGCGAGGAACGCGACCATCGTCTGCGGAACGTTCGGCAGATACGCGACGATGCGGTCGCCCGGCGCGACGCCGAGCGACCGCAGCGATTCGGCGAGCGACGCGACCTGCCGCCGCAGCTCGCGCCAGGACAGTTCCTCGCGCGCGCCGCTTTCGTTGCGCGCGACGATCGCCGGCCGTGTTTCGGTCGAGTGGCGGAAGACCTGATCGACGACGTTCAGCCGCGCCCCCTCGAACCACCGCGCGCCGGGCATGCGCGGCGCGTCGAGCACGCGCGTGTACGGCACCGAGGCGCGCACGTCGAAGAACTGCCAGACCGCGCTCCAGAAGCCTTCGAGGTCGGTCGTCGACCAGCGCCACAGCGATTCGTAGTCGGCGAACTGCAGCCCGCGGTTGCGCGCGAGCCACTCGACGAAGGCCGTGATCCGCGCGCGGCGGATGCGCTCTTCGGAGGGTCGCCAGATCGGGTCGGCGGGCAACGTGTCGTTCATGCCGGCCAAGGATGCGCAGCAATCGCGGCGGCGTCAACTCGGCTCCGGAGCGCAGCCGCAAGAGCGGGTTTGACCACCGAGACACCGAGAACACAGAGAAAAGGAATCTCTCCGCGCCTCTGAGGTGAATACAACGGCCTGCGAGGACGCAATTCTCACCACAGAGGCACAGAAGAAAACCAAAGTACTTCTCGGTGTTCTCGGTGTCTCGGTGGTGAACCCAGCCGCCGGCGCATGCCGACGCGCCGCCACCGCGGGCGGCTATCCTCGCGCGCATGACGATGCTTTCACTGCTCGATGCGCAGCTCGCTTTCGGCGATCTGCCGCTGCTCGACCGCGCGCAGCTCGCGGTGGACGACGGCGACCGGATCGGGCTGATCGGTCGCAACGGCAGCGGCAAGTCATCGCTGCTGGCCGTCATCGCTGGCCGACTCGCGCTCGACGGCGGCGAGCTCAAGCGGCGCGACGGAGTTCGCGTCGTGCTCGTCGAGCAGGAGCCCGCGTTGCCTGCGGCGCACACGTTGCGCGAGAGCCTGCTCGCGCGCGGCGGCATCGAAGGCATGCACGACGAGCGCGAGCGCTGGCGCACGGAGGCGCGGCTCGCCGAGTACCTGCACCGCTTCGGGCTCGACGGTCACACGAACCCGGCCGCCGCATCGGGCGGCGAACGCAAGCGCGGCGCGCTCGCGCTGGCACTGGCGCTGCAGCCCGACCTGCTGCTGCTCGACGAGCCGACCAATCATCTCGACATCGACGCGATCGCGCAGCTCGAGGCGCTGCTCGCCGAGAAGGGCGCGCCGACGCTGATCGTCATCACGCACGACCGCGCGTTCCTGGACCGCGTGGCCACGCGCATCGTCGAACTGGACCGCGGGGCGCTGCGCGCGTACCCCGGCAACTACAGCGACTTCGAGCGCAGGCGCGAGAGCGAGCTGGAGGCCGAGGAAAAGGCGGCGCGGCGCTTCGACCGGTTCTGGGCGCAGGAAGAAGCGTGGATCCGCAAGGGCATCGAGGCGCGCCGGACGCGCAACGCCGGGCGTGTCGCGCGGCTGCAGCGGCTGCGGAGCGAACGCGCGGCGCGGCGCGAACGCAGCGGCCGGATCAAGCTCGCGCTCGACGCGGGCGAGCGCTCGGGCAAGCTCGTCGCCGAACTGGAGGACGTGACGAAGCGCTTCGCCGAGCGCGTCGTCGTGCGCGGTTTCTCGACGCGCATCCTGCGCGGCGACCGCATCGGGCTGATCGGCCCCAACGGCGCGGGCAAGAGCACGCTGCTGAAGCTCATCGTCGGCGCGCTCGCGCCCGACCGCGGGACGGTGCGGCTCGGAACCAACCTGCGCATCGCGTACTTCGATCAGATGCGCGAGGCGCTCGATCCGGACCGCACCGTCGCCGAGACGATCGCGCCGGGGTCCGACTGGGTCGAGAGCGGCGGCACGCGCAAGCACGTGATGAGCTACCTCGGCGACTTCCTGTTTCCGCCGCGGCGCGCGGCGGCGCCGGTGCGGACGCTGTCGGGCGGCGAGCGCAATCGGCTGCTGCTCGCGCGGCTGTTCGCGCAACCGGCCAACCTGCTCGTGCTCGACGAGCCGACCAACGATCTGGACATCGAATCGCTCGAGCTGCTCGAGCAGACGCTGCAGGACTACGACGGCACGCTGCTGCTCGTCAGCCACGACCGCGCGTTTCTCGACAACGTCGTCACGCAGACGATCGCCGCCGAAGGCGACGGCGTTTGGAAGGAGTACGTCGGCGGCTATTCGGACTGGCTGGCGCAGCGGCCGCAGGGAACCCCCGCTCCCCGAGGGCGGGCAGAAGAAGAGGGGCGACCAACCAAGGCCGAGAGCCCCTCGCACCAACCCTCTCCCCTTGCCCGGGTAGACGGAGCGAAGAAGAAGCCGAAGCTCAGCTTCAAGGAGCAGCGCGAGCTGGAGTCGCTGCCCGGCGAGATCGAAGCGCTCGAGCGCGAGCAGTCCGAGCTGACCGCGGCGATGGGCTCGCCCGACTATCACAAGCGCGGCGCCGAGGCGATCCGCGCCGACCGCGCGCGCGCCGAGGCGATCGAGCGGCTGCTCGCCGAGAAGTTCGACCGCTGGGCCGCGCTCGAGGACAAGGCGAAAGCGGCCGCCGCCTGAGCGCGGTTATGCTTGCCGCAAACAAACAGGGCGGCGCAGGCTTCGCAGCGCCGGCGCACAACGAGGAGACCCGTGATGAATTCCGCCGCCACGCTGGCCGAGCTCGACCGGCAGCAGTCGCTGCATCCGCACACCAACCTGCGCAAGCACGAGGAGCGCGGGCCGATCATCATGTCGCGCGGCCGCGGCATCTACGTCTACGACGTCGAGGGGCGCGAATACATCGAGGGGCTGGCCGGCCTGTGGTGCTGCTCGCTCGGCTTCTCCAACGAGCGCCTGATCGCCGCCGCGACGAAGCAACTCGCCACGCTGCCGTACTACCACGGCTTCGCGCACAAGACCTCGGACGTGGCGATCGAGGCCGCGCGCGAGCTGCTCGCGATCGCGCCGGCGAAGATGGCGCGCGTGTTCTTCGGCACGAGCGGGTCGGACGCGAACGACACCGCGATCAAGATCGTCCGCTACTACAACAACGCGCTCGGCCGGCCGGACAAGAAAAAGATCATCGCGCGCACCCGCGGTTATCACGGCGTCAGCGTCGCGACGGCGAGCCTCACGGGGCTGCCGCACCTGCACACTGGTTTCGATCTTCCCGGCCCCGGCGTGCTGCACACCGACTGCCCGCACCATTACCGCTACGCTCGGCCCGGCGAGAGCGAGGAGGCGTTCGCCGCGCGGCTCGCGCGCAGCCTCGAACAGTTGATCGAGCGCGAAGGGCCGGAGACGATCGCCGCCTTCATCGCCGAGCCGGTGATGGGCGCGGGCGGCGTGATCCCGCCGCCGGAGGGCTACTTCGACCTCGTGCAGCCGATCCTGAAACAGCACGACATCCTGCTGATCGCCGACGAAGTCATCTGCGGCTTCGGCAGGACCGGCCAGATGTGGGGCAGCCAGACCTACGACATCGAGCCCGACATCCTGACCTGCGCGAAAGCGCTGACGGGAGGCTACGTCCCGTTCTCGGCGACGCTGATCTCGCAGCGCGTCTACGAGCCGATCGCCGAGCAGTCGGCGAAGATCGGCACGTTCGGCCACGGCTACACGTATTCGGCGCATCCGCTCGGCGCTGCGGTCGCGATCGAGGCGATGAAGGTCTACCGCGAGATCGATATCGCCGCGCGCGTCCGCGCGCTCGCGCCGCGGTTCCAGGAGGGACTGCGCAAGTTCGCCGCGAGCCCCATCGTCGGCGAGGTGCGCGGCGTCGGGCTGATCGCCGCGGTCGAGCTCGTCAAGGACAAGGCGGCCAAGGAACCGTTTCCGCCGGCCGCCGCGATCGCCGGCTACTTCGCCGAACGCGCGCACGCGCACGGGCTGGTGTTGCGCGCGCTCGGCGACGCGGTCGCGCTGTGCCCGCCGCTGGTGATCGAGCCGGCCGAGATCGACGAGATGCTGGCGCGCTTTGCCCGCGCGCTGCGCGACACCGAGGCCTACGCCGAGCGTTTGCGCCAGCCCGGCCGATGAGCTTCGTCGCGTTCGAGCGCGTCTGCAAGACGTACGACGGCGTGGCCAACGTCGTCGATGCGCTCGACCTCGAAATCGCCGAAGGCGAGTTCCTGTCGCTGCTCGGCCCGTCGGGATCGGGCAAGACGACGACGCTGATGATGCTCGCCGGCTTCGAGCGTCCCACCGCCGGGCACATCCGGCTGCGCGGCAAGCCGATCGACGCGCTGCCGCCGTACCGGCGCAACTTCGGCATGGTGTTCCAGAACTACGCGCTGTTCCCGCACATGACGGTCGGAGAGAACCTCGCGTTTCCGCTCGCGGTGCGCAAGCTGCCGCGCGCGGAGATCGAGGCGCGCGTCAAGCGCGCGCTCGACATGGTTCAGTTGCCGGGCTTCGAGACGCGGCTGCCCTCGCAGCTCTCGGGCGGGCAGCAGCAGCGGGTGGCGGTCGCGCGCGCGCTCGTGTTCGAGCCGCAGCTCGTGCTGATGGACGAACCGCTCGGCGCGCTCGACAAGCAGCTCCGCGAGCAGATGCAGCTCGAGCTGCGCAGCCTGCACGAGCGGCTCGGCATCACGACCGTGTACGTGACGCACGACCAGTCCGAGGCGCTGACGATGTCGGACCGCATCGCCGTCTTTCACGGAGGCCGCATCCAGCAGATCGACGATCCGCAGACGGTCTACGAGCGGCCGGCGAACCTGTTCGTCGCGTCGTTCATCGGCGAGAACAATCGGCTCGCGGCGCGGCTCGTCGAGACCGGCAGCGACGGCGAGTGCGTCGCCGAAGTCGCGGGCGGCGTGCGCATCCGCGGCCGCGCCGCGGGGGCGTGCCGTGCGCAGGCGCAGGCCACGCTGTCGGTGCGCCCCGAGCGAATCGCCATCGCCGCAGCCGGCGACCCGGCCGACGGCGACAACACGCTGCCGGGACGCATCGAAGAGACGATCTTTCTCGGCGGGCACGTGCGCGTGCGGCTGCGGGGCGCAGCCGGCGAAATGGTCGCCAACGTGCCCGCGCAGGCGGCCGGCGCGATCCCGCCGGTGGGCGCAGCGGCGGTCGCACGCTGGCCGGCCGCGAGTACAGTGGTGTTTCCGGAGTGAAGTTCTTTCTTGGAGGGGAGACGATGAGCATCAGGACGTTGAATGCCGCGCTCGCCGTGGGCGCGGCCCTGGCGATCGGCGGCACCGCCGCGTTCGCGCAGGGTCGGCCGCTGTCGGTGGTTTCGTGGGGCGGCGCCTATCAGGACGCGCAGAAAGAGGTGTACTTCAAGCCGTTCATGGAGAAGACCAAGATCAAGCTGGTCGACGAAAGCTGGGACGGCGGAATCGGCGTGCTGCGCGCCAAGATGCAGGGCGGAGCGAACAACTGGGACGTCGTGCAGGTCGAGAGCGAAGAGCTTCTGCTCGGCTGCGAGGAAGGGCTGTTCGAGAAGCTCGACTGGGCCAAGCTCGGCGGCCGCGACAAGTTCCTGAAGGATGCCGTGCACGACTGCGGGGTGGGCGCGATCGTCTACAACTTCGTGCTCGCGTACGACGGCGACAAGATCAAGGACGGGCCGAAGAGCTGGGCCGACTTCTGGGACGTCAAGAAGTACCCCGGCAAGCGCGCGCTGCGCAAGGGTCCGAAGACCAACCTCGAGATCGCGCTGCTCGCCGACGGCGTTGCGCCGGCGGACGTCTACAAGACGCTGTCGACGCCGGCGGGGGTCGACCGCGCGTTCAACAAGCTCACGCAACTGAAGCCGCACCTGATCTGGTGGGAGAAGGGTGCGCAGCCGCCGCAGATGCTCGCCTCGGGCGAGGCCGCGATGGTTTCCGCCTACAACGGCCGCATCGCCGCCGCCAACAAGACCGACAAGAAGAACTTCAAGATGAGCTGGAACGGCAGCCTGTACACGATCGACTCGTGGGTGATCATGAAGGGGTCGCCGAACAAGGCGGCCGCCGAGCAGTTCATCGCGTTCGCGAGCGATCCGCAGAACCAGAAGAACCTGCCGCCGAGGATTCCCTACGGCATCACGCACGTGGCCGCGACCGCGCTCGTCGACAAGGCCGTGCTGCCCGATCTGCCGACCAATCCGGCGAACCTGAAGGTGTCGCTGTATCTGAACGACAAGTTCTGGCTGGAGAACCTCGACAAGCTGAACCAGCGGTTCAACGCGTGGCTGGCGAAGTGACCTTCCTTCCGTAGTCAAGCGCCTCTCGCCGCAGCGTCTTCCCGGCCCCGGCCAGAGGCGTTGCTCTGCCCCCTCTCCCCGGTCGTGGGGAGAGGGTTGGGGCGAGGGGCCGTCAGCACGCGCAGTCACCCGCGAATGGCTTCGCCCACGCTCGCCGCGCAACTCGCCCGCGCCGAGCGAACGAAAAAGCTCAAGGCGGTGCTGCTCACCGCACCGCTTCTGCTTTTCCTGCTGCTCACCTTCCTCGCGCCGATCGGCGCGTTGCTGACGAAGAGCTTCGTCGATACCGAAGTCGCCGACGCGCTGCCCAATGTGACACGCGAGATCAAGCGCTGGGACGGTCGCGCGCTGCCCGACGAGGCGACCTTCGCCGCGCTGATCGACGACGTGCGCGCCGCGCGCGCGGCGGGCACGCTGGCGCCGGCGGCGACGCGGCTGAATTACGACGTGAGCGGCTTCCGCACGCTGCTGTTTTCGACCGCACGCCAACTGCCCGAGCGGCTCGAGCTACCCGCGCGCGAGACGCTGCTCGCGATCGACCCGAAGTGGAGCGAGGTCGAGACCTGGGGCGCGATCGCGCGCGCGGCGGGGCCGACGACGTCGCTGTACCTGCTCGGCGCGGTCGATCTGAAGCGCACCGCCGACGGCCGCCTTGTCGGCGCACCGCGCGAGGAGGCGATCTTCGTTCAGGTGCTCGGCCGTACGTTCGCGATCGCCACCGCGGTCACCGTACTGTGCCTGGTTCTCGGCTATCCGCTCGCCTATGTGCTGGCGTCGCTGCCGGCGCGAACCGCGAACGCGCTGCTCGTGCTCGTGCTGCTGCCGTTCTGGACTTCGCTGCTGGTGCGCACTTCCGCGTGGATCGTGCTTCTGCAGCACGAGGGCGTGCTCAATTCGGCGCTGCTGCAGGCGGGGCTGATCGATCAGCCGCTCGAGATGCTGTACCGGCGCGCCGCCGTCTACGCGGCGATGACGCACGTGCTGCTGCCGTTCATGGTGCTGCCGCTGTACGCGGTGATGCGGCAGATCCCGCCGGTGCACGTACGCGCTGCGCTGTCGCTCGGCGCGCCGCCGTCGACCGCATTCTGGCGCGTGTATGCGCCGCAGACGCTGCCCGGGGTCGGCGCCGGCGTGCTGATGGTCTTCATCCAGGCGCTCGGCTACTACATCACGCCGGCGCTGGTCGGCGGGCCGGACGACCAGATGCTCAGCTACTTCATCGCCTTTTACGCGAGCAAGACCATCAACTGGGGCATGGCCGCCGCGCTGTCGCTCGCGCTGCTGGCGGCCACCGTCGCGCTGTACTACGTGTACGACCGCCTGGTCGGCATCGACCGGATCAGGATGGGATGAGCGTGGCGTACGAAACCGCGACCCAGCGCATCGCGCGTTACGCGTTGCGGGCCTTCGCAGCGCTGGTGCTTGTGTTCCTGATCGCGCCGATCGGCGTGATCGTCCCGCTGTCGTTCTCCGCGGGTTCGTTCCTGCACTTTCCGCTGCCGGGACTGTCGCTGCGCTGGTACGAGGACTTCTTCACGTCCGACCTGTGGCTGCCGGCGCTGAAGAACAGCCTGATCGTCGGCAGCGGCGCGACCGCGATCGCGACGGCGCTCGGCACGCTCGCAGCCTTCGGTTTCTGGCGCGCGCGTTTCCCCGGCCGCCGGCTGCTCTTCGCCGTGCTGCTGTCTCCGCTCGTCGTTCCGGTCGTGATCGTCGCGGTCGGCGTGTACTTCGCGTTCGCCAAGGCCGGGCTCGTTGACGGTTATCTCGGGCTCACGCTCGCGCACGCCGCGCTCGGCAGCCCGTTCGTGGTGGTCACCGTGCTGTCGACGCTCGCCGGATTCGACCGGAATCTGCTGAACGCCGCGGCGAGCCTGGGTGCGCCGCCGTGGCTCGCGTTCCGCAAGGTCGCGCTGCCGATCATCTTCCCCGGCGTGTTCTCGGGCGCGCTGTTCGCGTTCGCGACCTCGTTCGACGAAGTCGTCGTCGCCCTGCTGCTGACCGGTCCCGGCCAGCGCACGCTGCCGCGCCAGATGTTCGCGGGCATCAACGACAACATCAGCCTGACGATCACCGCCGCGGGCACATTGCTCGTGCTGCTCGCCTGCCTGCTGCTGATCGCGGCCGAACTGCTTCGGCGGCGCTCCGAGCGGTTGCGGCTCAGTCCACCCGGCTGATCGGTCGCTCGAATCGAGTCGGCGAAGTCGGCGCCGACTCGCGTTCGGTCCCGCCTTGCAACGAAGCGTTACAACTTCAACACCGATCGTCTTGTAGCCCGTACTCGCATCGCGAGAATGAGCGTTAGGAAGACAGCATCCGGAACGCTGGTCGTTCCCTGAAGCACAGGGGAGTCGCGATGAGAGTCATGAAGATCCTGATGGCCGCGTGCGCCGTTGCGCTCGGCCTTCTGGCCGTGGCCGAACCGGCGCAGGCTCACGGGCGCTGGCGCGGCGGCGTGGTGTTGCACTTCGGTTACCCCGGCCCCTACTACTGGGCGCCGCGCTACTGGTATCCGCCGCCGGTTTACTACGACCCGCCGCCCGTGGTCGTCGTGCCGCCTGCACCGCCTCCGCCGCCGGTCTACGTGGAGCGCGACGACGAAGTCGCCCCGCCGCCGGCGCAATGGTGGTACTGGTGCCCGAGCGCGAAGGGCTACTACCCGTATGTGAAGGAATGCCCGGGCGGCTGGCAGCGGGTTCCGCCGCAACCGACCAACTGACATCGCTCGCGGAGCCGATCATGCGACGTAACTTCAAGCTCGCGGCGGTCGCCGTGGCGCTTGCGCTGGCCGGTTGCGCGAGCGTTCCCACGGGGCCGTCGCTGCAGGCGCTGCCGGGGCGAACCAAGTCGTTCGAAGCGTTCCAGTACGACGATGCGGTCTGCCGCGATTACGCGCTCGCGCAGATCGGCGGGCGATCCGCTTCGGATCGCGCCAACGAAGCCGCCGCGGCCAGCGCGGTCGCCGGCACCGTCATCGGCGCGGCCGCCGGCGCAGCGATCGGCGGCGACAGCAGCGCCGCAGGCGTCGGCGCGGGTCTGGGGCTGATCACCGGATCGATGATCGGCGCCGGCCAGGCGCAAGGGTCGTACTACGCGTCGCAGCGCCGCTACGACGCGGCCTATTACCAGTGCATGTACGCGAAGGGGCACAAGGTGCCCCTGTACGGGCGCTACACACCGACGCCGCGCCGCCCGCCGCCCCCACCGCCGCCGCCCAGCGCGCCTCCGGTGTATCCGCCGGCGGATCTGCCGCCGTCGGCGTACCCGCCGCCGAACGCACCGCCGCCCCGGTAGCTACGCCGCGGCGGGCAGCCGCCCGCGCGTGCGGGGTCAGCGGACCATCACGCGCGAATCAGCGTGCGCGCACGCGTCGACGACCGCGACCGCGGACATGTTGACGATCCGGCGCACCGTCGACGCGGGCGTCAGGATGTGCACCGGGCGCGCCGCGCCGAGCAGGATCGCGCCGATCGTGATGCCGCCGCCGGCGGTCACGCGCAGCGCGTTGTACGTGATGTTGGCGGCGTCGACGTTCGGCATGACGAGCAGATTGGCCTCGGTGGGCAGGTTCGAGTCGGGCATCAGCGAGTCGAGGACGGTCTTGGACAGCGCCGCGTCGGCCTGCATCTCGCCGTCGACCGCGAAGTCGGGCTTGCGCGCGAGCACGAGCTCGAGCGCATCCCGCATCTTCTGCGCGCTCGGTGCCTCCGAACTGCCGAAGCTCGAGTGCGACACCAGCGCGACGGTCGGCACCAGACCGAACCGCCGCACCGCCTCGGCGGCGAGCATCGTCATCTCGGCGATCTGCTCCGCGGTCGGGTCGATGTTGACGTGCGTGTCGCAGATGAAGAGCTGCCGGTTCGGCAGGATCAGAAGCTGCATCGCCGCGAACGTCTTGACGCCCGGGCGCAGGCCGATCACGTTGCGCACGTACTTCAGGTGGTCTGCGTAGCCGCCGACGGTGCCGCACAGCATCGCGTCGGCGTCGCCGCGCCGCACGAGCATCGCGCCGATCAGCGTCGTGCGCGTGCGCACCTCCGCCTGCGCGAGCGCGCGTGTCACGCCCTTGCGGCGGGTCAACTGGTAATACTCGCTCCAGGTGTCACGGTAACGGGGATCGTCGAGCACGTTGACGACTTCGACGTCCTTGTCGAGCCGCAGCCGCAGCCCGTAGCGCTCGACGCGCATCCGGATCACGTCGGGCCGGCCGATCAGGATCGGCCGGGCGATGCCCTCGTCGACGACGACCTGCGCTGCGCGCAGCACGCGTTCTTCCTCGCCCTCGGCGTAGATCAGCCGCTTCGGCGATTTTTTCGCCGCGGCGAACACCGGCTCCATCGTGCTGCCGGACTGGTACACGAAGCGGCGCAGCCGCGCGCGATACGCGTCCAGGTCGGCGATCGGCCGCGTGGCCACGCCGCTCGCCATCGCCGCCTCGGCCACCGCGGGCGCGATCCGCTCGATCAGACGCGGGTCGAAGGGCTTGGGGATCAGGTACTCGGGGCCGAAGCGCAACCCTTCGGCGCCGTAGGCGCTCGCGACTTCGTCGGGGATCTCCGCATGCGTCAAGTCGGCGAGCGCCCGAACGGTCGCGAGCTTCATCGCCTCGTTGATCGTCGTCGCGCCGACATCGAGCGCGCCGCGGAAGATGAACGGGAAGCACAGCACATTGTTGACCTGATTCGGGTAGTCGGACCGCCCCGTGCCGATGATCGCGTCGGGCCGCACCGCCTTGGCGACCTCCGGCATGATCTCGGGCGTCGGGTTGGCCATCGCGAGGATGATCGGCTGCGGCGCCATCGTCTTGACCATCTCCGGCATCAGCACGCCCGGGCCTGACAGCCCGAGGAAGATGTCGGCGCCGGGCACCGCGTCGGCGAGCGTTCGCGCGGCGGTCTCGCGCGCGTACCGCGTCTTGCTCTCGTCGAGTCCGGGCCGACCGACGTAAAGGACGCCCTTGCTGTCGGCGACGAGGACGTTCTCGCGCCTCAGACCGAGACTCCCGAGCAGGTCGAGGCACGCGATCGCCGCCGCGCCCGCGCCGCTGCACACGAGCTTCGCGCGCGCGATGTCCTTGCCGACCAGCCGCAGTCCGTTCAGCACCGCCGCGGCGGCGACGATCGCGGTGCCGTGCTGGTCGTCGTGGAACACGGGGATTCTCATCCGCTCGCGCAGCTTGCGCTCGACGTAGAAGCACTCGGGCGCCTTGATGTCCTCGAGGTTGATGCCGCCGAAGGTCGGCTCGAGTGCGGCGACGATGTCGACCAGCTTGTCCGGGTCGCGCTCGTTGATCTCGATGTCGAAGACGTCGATGCCCGCGAACTTCTTGAACAGGCACGCCTTGCCTTCCATCACCGGCTTGCCCGCGAGCGGACCGATGTTGCCGAGCCCCAGCACGGCGGTGCCGTTGGTGACGACCGCGACCAGGTTGCCGCGCGCGGTCAGCGTGTAGACCTCGCCCGGATCGCGCACGATCTCGTTGCAGGCCTCGGCCACACCCGGCGAATAGGCGAGCGCCAGGTCGCGCTGCGTGACCATCGCCTTGGTCGGAACGACCGAGATCTTTCCGGGCGTGGGTTGACGGTGATATTCGAGCGCGGCGTCGCGCAGGTTCTCGGACATGGTGGTCTCCGGAGCGATGGCGCGCGACCCTCGGAACGGTCGCGCCTTCGCTGCGGAGATTACCCCCGCCGCGCGCCGCGGGGCGCGGTCAGTGCCCTGAACCGGCTTTCGCGCGCAACACGCCGTCGCAGGTCTCGCGTTCCGGGGTGTGCGCAGGCAGCTTCGCGCAGTGTTCGCCGAGCCGCCTGCGCAGCGCCGCGAGCACGACGTCCTGCCGGCTCGTCTCGGCCCAGCCGACGATCCGCCCGCCCATGCGTTCGAGCACCGCACGGTTGCGCTCGTGGAACGTCGCGGGCACCGGGTCGATCTCGCCGATCACGCTGCGCGCGGCGGCCTCGATTCGCGCAGCGTCCTCGGGCGTGAGCTCGATCAGCGCGTTGACGTACGACGCGCCCCACTGCAGCCGCGTCGCCGGGCCTTTCGACGCCGCGTAGGCCTGCTCGTACCATCCGAGCGCGGCCGCCTTGTCGCCGCGCTTCTTCGCGTTGCCAGCCAGGCCCGACATGAAGTAGTAGGGCGAGTGCGAGCGCGCGAGCTCGCGCTTGAGTATCGCGTCGGACTCGTCGAGCAAGCCCGCTTCGCGCAGCGCGTACGCGGCGGCGCTGATCACGGCCTGGCGCTCGTAGCGATCGGTCGTCTCGCGGTCGGCGCGTTCGGCAGCCGCCCGCACCTCGGCGACGAGCCGCCCGGGCAGCGGCGCGTCCTTGGGCAGATCGAGCCGCGCGAGCGCGACGCGCGCGACCGCGGCCGAGACACGATCGGCTTTCGACAGGCTCGCATCGTCGCCGAAGCGCGCGAGCAGCCGGTCCCACTCGGCGACGAGCGCCCTGCGGTCGGCGCTGCCGGGGGCGGTGACGTACCCGGCGATCTCGCCCGCCGCGTCGGTCAGCACCGAGAAGTTCTCGCGCGCGAGCTTGGCGTCGGCGAGCACCGACTTGACCTGCGGATACGCGGCCGGCGCGGCGGGCTTGTCCTTCGCGCCCGCGGCCGCCGCGATCGCCTTCAGCGTGAGGCGGGCGCGCGCGTCGGCGACCGCGTGCGGGCACTGCTGCGCGAGCCGCGCGAGTGTGGCGGCGACCTGCGCCTTCGGCACCGCGGCCTCGTGGTCGGTCTCCCACGAGTAGTACGCGAGCAGCCGCCAGTCGGCGGGCGTCAGCACGGGGTTGTCCGACAACGCCGCGGCGAGCAGCGCCTTGACCGGCCGCGTCGCGTGCATGCCGAGCGTCAGCACGCGCATGTACTGCTGCGGGTCGACCTCGCCGGGCAGCCGGGTGACTTCGGTGCCGTCCGGGCGGAACAGCACCATCGTCGGATAGCCGCTGACCTTGAAGCGGCTGGCGAGCAGTTGCGCCGAAGGCGAATCGCCGTCGATGTAGACCGGAACGAACACCCGCGAGCGCTCGATGAAATCGCGCCGGTTGAAGATCGTCGCCTTGACCTGGTTGCACGGCGGGCACCACTCGGCGCCCCAGTACAGGAACAGCGGCCGCCGCTCGCGCTTGGCGCGCGCGAACGCCGAATCGACATCGCCCGCGTGCCAGGCGATGTCCTGTCCGCTCGCCTGCGTGCCCTTCGCGGCGGTCGCCGCGTGTGCCGCGCCCGCGCCGAACAGCGCGGCGAGCAGCGCGATCAGCCAGTGCTTCATGCCGCCCTCCCCCTCCGAACGTCAGCTCGTGCGCCCGACGATCGAGGCGGTGGCGATCAGCTCCTCGAGCAGCGCCATCGCCGCCCGGCCCGACGTCGCGTACGGGTCGAGGACGGGTTTCTCCGAATACTTCAACAGCGTCGACGGGTTGACCTTCGCGAGGTTGACCTGCCCCATCGTCCAGCCGGCGAACCGCCGCTCCGTCACCTCCTCGTAGTGCAGCAGCACCACGTCGCGGTGGCGCTTGTCGCGCACGATCTTGTTGTACAGCCCGTTGACCGCGTCGCGCCCGCCCTCGAGCACCTGCATGTAGACGTCGCCGCCGTGGCACAGGATGCCGGTGATGCCCAGCTCCGGGTTGTGCTTGCGCGACTGTGCGAGGATCGACTCGATCACTTCGTGCGTCACGGCGTCGGCGGTGCGGCTGGCGTACAGCAGGCGGACGAGCATCGCAGCGGCTCCTCGTTCAGGCAGCCTTGTTCCTCAGCAGCGCGAGGAACTCGCGGCGCAGGCTCACGTCCTTGAGAAACACGCCGCGCATCACGCTGTTGATCATCTTGGAATCGGTGTCCTTGACGCCGCGCCACTGCATGCAGAAGTGGTCGGCCTCCATCACCAGCGCGAGCCCGTCGGGCTGCATGCGCTCCTGCAGCAGATCAGCGAGCCGCGCGACCGCCTCCTCCTGGATCTGCGGCCGGCTCATCACCCAGTCCGCGAGCCGCGCGTACTTCGACAGGCCGATCAGGTTCGAATGCTCGTTGGGCATCACGCCGATCCACAGCTTGCCGATGATCGGGCACAGGTGATGCGAGCACGCGCTGCGCACCGTGATCGGGCCGACGATCATCAGCTCGTTCAGGTGCTCGACGTTCGGAAACTCGGTGACCGGCGGCTCGGGGACGTAACGGCCGCGGAAGACCTCGTTGACGTACATCCGGGCGACGCGGCGCGCGGTGTCCTGCGTGTTGTGGTCGCTTTCGGTGTCGATGACCAGGCTGTCGAGCACGCCGAGGAGCTTGCGCTCGACCTCGGCGCGCAGTTGATCGAGCTCGCCCGGCTCGATGAACCGCGCGATGTTGTCGTTGGCGTGGAAGCGCTCGCGTGCGCGCTTCAGCCGCTCGCGAATCTTCTGCGACACGGGCACGCCGACATCGTCGGCGGCGTCGCGTTTGCGGGTCGGATCGTCCATGGCTCAATCGCCCGGCGGTGACAGGCCCGGATCGTAGCCCGAACCGGCACCGGCGCGCACCGGCGCCTACAGAAAGCGGTACTCGAGCCGGAGCATATGGAAGTTCACACCCGGATTCGGATGGCGGATGCCCGCGTTCGAATAGTGGACGAAGCGATAGCTCATCTCGAACGCATCTTCGTCGCCGAAGCTGCGGCCGACCGCGAGGTGATCGCTGAACTGGAAGTGCGTGCTGAACCGCCGATCGCGGGTTTCGTACAGATCCGACAGCGTGTTGATCCCGATGCCGAAGTCGAAGAACCAGCGCCCGATGCGCGCATCGCGCAGCCGCAGATAGGGCGTGAAGCCGACGACCGTGATTCGGCGCCGGTCGACCGCGTCCGGTTGCGTGAACTGCCAATGCGCGACCGAGACCTCGCCGAAGGCCGACAGGCTCATCGTTTCGCGCGACCACAGCGGCGCGGCCGGCGCCGCGACGAACGCGAGCCGCAGCGTGTCGGTGCCGTTGCCGCGGCCGGCCTCGGCCGCGATTCCGCCGCGCCACCGCACGGTGTCGGCCAGCGACGCGACGGGGGCGACGGCGAACGCAGCCGCTGCGCACGCGAGCGCCGCGGCGCTCACTCTCAGATCGAAAGTCGTCCTCATGCGGCGGAAGATACGTGCCCGGCCGAGGTCCGCGCAAATCGCCGCGAGCGCTGCGGCGCTCTGGCAAACTGCGCGGCGCATGAATCCCGTCGTCCGCGTCCTCATCGCCGCGCTTTGCGCGGTCGCACCGAACGCGCATGCCGGCGCGTTTTCGTTCGCGCTGATCGGCGACTCGCCGTACGGCCCGGCAGAGAGCGCGCTCGTCGAGCGGGTGATCGACGAGATCAACGCCGACGCGTCGATCCGCCTCGTGCTGCACGCAGGCGACGTCAAAGGCGGGCGTGAGCGCTGCGACGACGAGTTGCTGCGCGCGCGCTACGCGCAGCTTCAGCGCCTGCGCGCGCCCGTCGTGTTCACGCCCGGAGACAACGACTGGACCGATTGCCATCGCCCCGCGGCGGGGAGCTTCAACCCGGTCGAACGGCTCGCCGCGCTGCGCGCGATCTTCTATCCCGATCCGCGCCGAACGTCGGGCGGAACGCCGCTGCCCGTCGAGCCGCAGAGCGCGCAGCGCGGGTTCGCGCCGTTCGTCGAGAACGTCCGCTTCCTGCACGAAGGCGTGGTGTTCGCCACACTGCACGTGGTCGGCAGCAACAACGGGCTCGAGCCGTGGCGCGGCATCGACCCGGACGACGGCCCGCGCAGTCCGCGCGCTGAACGGTTGGCGGAATTCGAGCGCAGGCAGGCCGCCGGCCTGGCGTGGCTCGATGCCGCTTTCGCACACGCGCGGTCGGTCGGCGCGCCGGCCGTCGTGCTGCTGATGCAGGCCAACCCGCGCTTCGACCTGCGGGCCGGCGATCCGAGGCGAGCGGGGTTCGATGCGCTGCTCGCGCGCCTGGCGCAGCGTGCGGCGGAGTTCGACCGGCCCGTGCTGCTCGCGCACGGCGACTTTCACGATTTCGTCGTCGACCGGCCGCTCGACCGCGAAGACGCCGCGCCCCGCGTGCCCAAACTCGTACGCGTGCAAAGCTTCGGCAGTCCGCGGATCGGCTGGGTCAAGGTGACCGTCGATCCGGCTGCGCCGAGCCCGTGGCGCTTCGAGGCGGTCGACGTGCGCGCCGCACCCGCGCAGTGAGGGCGCGATCCGGGCGCTAGCGGTAACGCAGCGTGGCCAGATAGGCGACGATGTCCTCGACTTCCTGTGCGGTCAGGAGCGGCTTGGTCGCGGCTTCCCCGCCCGCCGCCGCGCGAGCGTCGGCGCGGTGGAAGCTCGGCATCTCGACCTTGGGCATCACCCGTGCGTAGTCGACCACCGACAGGCGGAGCTGTGCAGGCGTGAGGCGGGCGCCGACGCCGTCGAGCGCCGGGCCGCGGTCGCCGCCGCCCGGAAGGTCCTTGATCGCATGGCATTGCAGGCAGTTGGCCGCCTCGCGCTTGGCGATCAGCGCGCGGCCGCGCGCCGCGTTGCCCGGCGCGCCGGTCAGCGCCTGCGGGATGCCGTCGCCCTCGACCCGGTAGTTGGCCACCTGTGCGTTCGCGCTGTCGGCGAGCGTCAGCACCAACGCGATCGCCGCGGCACCTTTCATCGTGCTCCGGGGCGGCAATCCGCTTGCTGCTGCGAGCCGGCGCGGCAGTGAGTCCTTCATTGCGCACACTTTGCACCACGCGCGCGGCGCAGGTGTTGGGCTAGCTCAACCCGCGCGCGGCAAGTCACCCACAGGAGGGAGCCGACTGCAGCCCGGCGGCGTGCTACCGTGGAACCGCCGCTGCGGCCGGCCGCCACGGGTCGGCGAACGCCGAACTCGCGACCGCCGTCAGGGTCCGAGGGATTCTCGGCGCGTCGCGTGCGTGAGGCGCCTTCGGCCGGCCGCGATCGGGCTTCAGGGAGTGGTGCCATGACGAAAAGGGCAGCGCTATACAGCCGTTCGCGCGATGCGCCCCGGCCCGCGCCACCGTCAGCCACGACCGATGGACCGTCCGCGCCATCGCGCGACACCCCCGCCCGCACCGCGCTGCTGCATCGGCTCGCTGCGCGCCGCCACGTGCTGGGACCGGCCGCCGTTGGGGGGCTGATCGTGGCGCTCGGCTTTGCCGCAGCGCCGTCGTTCAAGCCGGCGCCACGCGCGATCACGCAGCGCGACATCGACCGCGCGGTGCTGCATACCCTCAACACCAAGCCGCTGCCTTCGGCGGCCGCCAAAGCGTACGAAGCGGTGCGTCGCTCGGTCGTGCTGGTGCGCGGCACCACGCCGGGCGAAAACGGCAAGGACGACAGCGACGACGCGGTCGGCACCGGCGTCGTGATCGTCGAGTCGGGGATCATCCTGACCAACCTGCACGTCGTTCTCCAGGCCAAGGACTTGCGCGTGGTGTTTGCCGACGGCTCGGAGTCCGAGGCGACCGTCGTCGGGCTGCGACCCGAGCACGACCTCGCCGTACTGCGCGCCAGGGTCGTGCCGGACGACCTGCAGCCCGCCACGCTGGGCTCGACGCAGGGGCTCGCGCCGGGCGATCAGGTCATCGCGGTCGGCTTTCCGTTTGGCATCGGCCCGTCAGTGTCGGCCGGGGTCATTTCGGGTCTGAAGCGCGAGTTCCGCTCGCCCCAAGGCAAGCGCGTGCTGACGAACCTGATCCAGTTCGACGCCGCGGCCAACCCGGGCAACTCGGGCGGCCCGCTCGTGACGATGGGCGGCGAAGTCGTCGGCATCGTCACCGCGATCCTCAACCCGTCCGAGAGCCGCACCTTCATCGGCATCGGCTTCGCGGTGCCGATCGAAAACGCCGCCGAAGGCGTGGGGCTGCACCCGTTCTGACCGCGAATCCACCCAACCGACCCGGCCCGCCACGATGAACGACACGACCCCCGGCAAGCATCACATCGCCTCGACGATGGAGCGGATCCTGTACGAGGTAAAGAAAGTCGTCGTCGGCCAGGATCACTTCCTCGAATGCGTGCTGGTGGCCACGCTCGCGCAAGGCCATCTGCTGGTCGAGGGCGTTCCCGGGCTGGCGAAGACGCTGACCGTCAAGACGCTCGCGCAGACGATCCGCGGCACGTTCCGCCGCATCCAGTTCACGCCCGACCTGGTGCCGGCGGACCTGGTCGGCACGCGCATCTACAACCAGAAGACCGGCGACTTCGCGACCTCGCTCGGTCCCGTGTTCACCAACCTGCTGCTCGCCGACGAGATCAACCGCGCGCCGGCCAAGGTGCAGAGCGCGCTGCTCGAGGTCATGCAGGAGCGGCAGGTCACGATCGCCGGCGAGACGCACCGCGTTCCCGAACCCTTCGTCGTGATGGCCACGCAGAACCCGATCGAGACCGAAGGCACGTACCCGCTGCCCGAGGCGCAGATCGACCGCTTCATGATGAAGGTGCTGGTCGACTACCCGAGCGAGGACGAGGAGCGCGTGATCGTCGAGCGCGTGACCGGCGCGGCGACCGCGGTGGCGGCGGTGGCGACGACCGATCAGCTTGCAGCGCTGCAGCGCGAATGCCGCAACGGCTTCGTCGACCCGGCGCTCGTCGACTACGCGGTGCGGCTGGTCACGGCGACCCGCGCGCCGCACAAGGCCGGGCTCGCCGATCTCGCGCGCTACATCACCTTCGGCGCGAGCCCGCGCGCGACGATCCACCTGATCGAAGCGGCGCGCGCGCTCGCGCTGCTGCGCGGGCGCGACTACGCGCTGCCGGAGGACGTCGTCGATCTGGCGCCCGACGTGCTGCGCCACCGGCTCGTGCTGTCGTACGAGGCGCTCGCCGACGGCCAGACCGCCGACGCGCTGATCGCGCAGATCATGCGCAAGGTCGCGGTCCCGGACAAACCGTTGCAGACGCATGCCAGCCATGCCCGCGCGCTCCAATAGTGCAGAGCAGGTCCTGCGCCGGCTCGAGTGGACCGTGCTGCGGCGGCTCGACGGCCTGCTGCAGGGCGACTACCGCACGCTGTTTCGCGGCTTCGGCATGGACCTGGCGGACCTGCGCGAATACCAGTATCACGACGACGTGCGCCACATCGACTGGAACGTCACCGCGCGGCTGCAGACGCCGTACGTGCGCGAGTACCGCGAGGATCGCGAGGTGGCCGCGTGGTTCCTGCTCGACCTGTCGGGTTCGGTCGATTTCGGCTCCGGCGCGACCAAGAAGCAGGCGGTCGCCGCCGATTTCGTCACGCTGCTCGCGCGCATCCTCACGCGGCGCGGCAACCGCGTCGGCGCGGTGTTCTACGGCGACAGCGTCGATGCGGTCGTCCCGCCAAGAAGCGGCCGGCGCCACGTGCTCGATCTGCTGCACCGGATGCAATCGCGGCCTGCGGCCCGCGGCGCGGCGCAGACCGATCTCGCCGAGCTGTTCGTCGCCGCGCACAAGCTCGCGCGGCGCCGCTCGCTGGTGTTCGTCGTGTCCGACTTCCTGAGCGTTCCCGGCTGGGAGCAACCGCTCGCACGGCTCGCGCAGCGGCACGAGGTCATCGCGATCCGACTGTACGACGCGCTCGAGATGGCGCTGCCCGACCTCGGCCTCGTGCTGCTGCAGGACGCCGAGACCGGCGAGCAGATCGCCATCGACACGCACGACGCGGCGTTTCGCCGCCGCTTCGCGGCCGCCGCACAGCAGCGCGAAACGCGTCTGCGCGAGGCCTTTGCGGCCGCCGGGGTGGACGCGTTGGAACTGGCTGCCGGCGGCGATCTGGTCGATGCGGTGCTGCGCTTCGCCGATCTGCGCAAGCGGCGCGGCCAAGGCGGCGCGCCCGCGCGCAGCCGGCTCGCCGCGCACCTGGAAAGCCGCGCGGCCCCGATCAACGGCCGCGCGGCGGGAGCGGTGCGGTGAAGTTCCTCTGGCCCGAACTGCTCTGGCTCGCCGCGGCGTTGCCGTTGCTCGTGGTCGGCTATGTGCTGCTGCTGCGCCGGAAGAAAAAACTCGCGATCCGCTATGCGAGCCTGGCGATCGTCAAGGACGCGATGACGACCGGCAGCCGCTGGCGCCGCCACGTGCCGCCGGCGCTGTTCCTCGCCGCGCTGGCGCTGCTCGTCGCGGCGACTGCGCGGCCGACCGCGGTCGTGACGCTGCCTTCGCAGCAGCAGACCATCATCCTCGCGATGGACGTGTCGGGCAGCATGCGCGCGAAGGACGTCGAGCCCAACCGCCTCGTCGCGTCGCAGAACGCCGCGCGCGGATTCATCGCCGACGCGCCGCGGCATACGCGGATCGGCATCGTGACGTTCGCCGGAACGGCTTCGCTGGTGCAGGCGCCGACGACCAACCGCGAAGACCTGCTCGCCGCGATCGATCGCTTTCAGCTCCAGCGCGCCACCGCGACCGGCGCCGTGGGCGCCGCCTTCAGCGGCCATGCCGCGCCTGCCGCCGCGCCGCCCGCGGTCCTGATCCACCGGCGGCGGTTCATTTCGCTCCCTCCAGTTCGATCCCGGCGTACAGGCTGAACGGCGGTAGGTGGAACTCGACCGCGCTCCCGGCCGGTACCGGTTTCAGGAGCTGCCCTTGCGGCGATTCCAGACTGCGGAACGTGGCCGACGCCCACTTGCCCGCCACCGACAGCGTCACGTC
>Ga0101944_10003431_pt1 | contig 22139 bp, 12 predicted proteins | sample DewCreD2012metaG_FD_75245 | JGI IMG/M metagenome (GOLD analysis project Ga0101944, IMG submission 75245) | Hot spring sediment bacterial and archeal communities from British Columbia, Canada, to study Microbial Dark Matter (Phase II) - Dewar... ... | reverse complement strand
ATCGCATGACCGTCGAAGGCAATTACGCCTATCACACCGCGATCACCGGCAACGGCATCTATATCGACTCGGCCGATCAGCTTGTCGTCCGGAACAACATCGCCGAGAACAATTCCACCGGCATCTACGTTTCCACGGACCAGGCCGATATCTACGGCAATCAGGCCCACCACAACAGTCGCGGCATGCAGGTGACCGACACCGCCGGCGCCGCCCGGACTCGCGTCTGGGGCAATCAGGTCTTCAGCAATACGGGGGATGCCGGGCTCTACGTCGAGGCCAACGTCGAGGCTTACTCCAACCAGGTCTATGGAAACACCAATGGATCGGCCGCCGGCGATGTTGCCGGCATCATCATTACCGGTTCCGCGTCGGTGATTCGAGACAACAGCGTCTTCAGCAACGAGACGGGCATCTACGCGACCGGCGGGCTGATCCGCGGCAACCGGGTGTTCGGCAACACCGGCAACGGCCTGCACCGCGACGGCAACGACCAGGCGGTCACGTTCGAGGCCAACACGGTCTACGGCAGCAGCACCGGCGTCCGGATCACCGCCGGCCGCGGCGTGACCACCAGCCTCATCAGCAACGTCATCTACGACAGCGCCAACAGCGCCGTCTGGGCCGATTCGCTCCACGCGACCGCCTCCATTCTCGCGGTCAACAACACGGTCTATCACGAAACCGGTATCGCCCTGAGGTTCGTCTCAGGCGGCAACTCGATCCGCCTGGCGAACAACATCGTCTACTTCAAGGGAGGCTTCGGCATCGAAGTGACCGGCAACGGGAACAACTTCCAGAGCAATTACAACGACTGGTACCCCGCCCTGCCCGGCGCCAGCGTCGGCACCTGGCTGGGGACCGCGGCCGCCACCCTCGCCAACTGGCGGTCCGTCTCCGGCAAGGACGCCAACAGCATCAGCGTCGATCCGAAGTTCATCGATCCCGACGGCGCCGACAACAAGCTCGGCTGGGAGCAGCCCGACCCCGAGAGCGCCTACGCCGATTTCGGCGCCGACGACAACTTCCACCTTCGCGCCGGCTCGCCCGCAATCGACGCCGCCGACTCCGACCTGGCTCCCGCCCTCGACGCCGACGGCCGCGCACGCAACGACGACCCGGGAACCCTCAACACCGGCCGCGGCGTCTACAGGTACTTCGATCTGGGGGCCTTTGAGTTCGGCGGCTCCAGCACCGACTCGGTCCCGCCCGCGGTCACCGGCTTCGTGCCCCTGGGCATGGCCGACAACGCGCTGACCAGCCAGGCCATCACCCAGTTCACCCTGCAGTTCAGCGAGCCTCTCGACGCCGTCAGCGCACGCAGCGCCGGTCTCTATTCGCTGGTCGAGGCCGGTCCCGATGGCGCCTTCGGCAGCGGCGACGACGTGATCCTGCCCGTGGGCGCGATCACCTACGTGCCCGGCGAAACGCAGGTCCGCCTCACCTTCGCCTCGGCCCTGCCGCAGGGCAGGTATCGCTTCACCATCAGCAGCGTGCCCGGCAATGCTCTGGTTGACCAGGTCGGCAATGCCCTCGACGGCGACGACAACGGCGCCGCCTTCGGCAGCTTCGTGCGCAACTTCACCGTCGATCGCACGCCGCCAACCGTCGCGCAGGTTCTCCCCAGCGGCGCCGTCGCCACCTCGCCGGCGCAGTTCGTCGTCACCTTCGCCGAGAATCTGGCCATGCTCGACGCCACGGTCCTGGCCGCGTCCAGTTACAGGCTGGTCTCCAGCACCGATCCGATCTTCGACAATGCCGACGACCAGGATATCTCCGCCCGCATCACCGGCGTGTCGTACAATCCCGCCACGCTGACGGCCACCCTCACGCTCAATTCCCCGCTGGCCACCGGGCGCTATCGCCTGACCGTTCTCCCGGCGGTCACCGACCAGGCCGGCAACGCCCTTGGCGGCGGCGTGCCCTATCACAGTGTCGTGCTGGTTGACAGCAGCGTGATCGAGGGAACCTCCGGCGACGACTTCTACTACGTCAGGCGAAACGCCCTGGGTGCCCTGGATGTCTACGCCGGCCCGGCCATCCCGCCGGTCACCGCGCCGATCCGCACCATTCCCGCCTCCAGCACCCTCCGCTTCTCCACCCTCGGCGGCAACGACACGGTCACCATCGATTTCGTCGGCGGCGAGGCCATCCCCCTGGGCGGCCTGTTCTTCGACGGCGCCGCCGGGACGTCCGACCAGTTGGTCATCCTCGGAGCCTCGGCCAGAAACCAGGCCGTCGTCTATCGCGCCAGCCCGACCACGCCGGGCTCCGGCCAGATCGACCTGGCCGGGCGGAATATCGACCTGGTCGGCGTCGAGCCGATCACCGTCAGTTCGCTGGCCAGTTTCAAGGTCATCACGCCCAACGGCGCCGATGCGCTGACCTTCGACAAGCCCCAGGACGGCCGCAACCGGATGACCGGCACCTCCGGGGGCATTGCCCTCTCCCCGGTCACGTTCTTCAACGTCACCGATTTCATCGTGGACAGCGCCGCCAACGATGGCGCTGCGCCCAACGACACGATCGCCGTCTCGGCCGATGGACTGGCCCCTTCGGGTCTTGGCAGGCTCATTGTCGATGCCGGCGCGGGAAGCAACACGCTCTCGGTTGCCGGTGGGGCGGTCAATCTCCAGGCCCTGGGCAACGGCACGCTCTCGCTTCAGACAAGCGGGTCGGCGAGCGTCACGCTGCCGGTGTCGCAGCGCCTGGCGACGGTCGACATCCAGGGCGGCACGGTTCGGATCGCCAACGACTCCGGTTCCGTCCTGGTCGCCGCGGCCCTGTCCATCGCGCCGGCTGGCAAGCTCGACATTTCCAACAACGCCTTGATCGTCCAGTCCACCCCTTCGGCCCGCGGGCTGGTCCTCAGCCAGATCCTGGACTGGATCGGCGCCGCCCGCGGCCCGACCGCCACGTGGACAGGCTTTGGGATCACGACCTCCGCAGCATCGGCCAACAAGGGTCTGGCTGCGGCCATCAACGATCGCGGCGGCGGGGGCGGCACGCTCCGCTCCACGTTCTTTGGCGAGTCGCCCGACCGGAATGCCATCCTTGTCCGCCACACCTGGAACGGCGATGCCAATCTCAACGGCCGTGTCGATGCCGATGACTACTTCCAGATCGACAGGGGCTACTTCCTGGCCTCCCAGGGCCAGCCCATCGACAAGGTCTATCGCAACGGCGACTTCGACTTCGGCAAGGATATCGACATCGACGACTATATCCTGGCTGACGCCGCCTTCATGGCCCAGGCAGCCGGAAGCGGCGGCGGTGGCGGTGGATCGGCCGCTTCGCAGGTTCCCGACTCGTCCGCCGGCGATCAGCCCGCCGCCGCGACTGGGCAGCCCGTTGTGGATGACCGGCCGACCGTTCCCGCGGATCTGGCGGCCCTGGAGATGACTGCCGCGTTGTATCCGCCCGAAGCGGTTTTGAGCGGCGACTCGCCGGTTGTGACGCGCCTGCCGGGCGCGGGAGATTTGCTGTTCAGCGACAGGCCCATTCTCGCCTGATGCGGAACGCCAGGGAGTGTTTCGCGGCGTGCGGAGGGTGCGGGGGGGGTGTTTCGCCCGGTGCATCCTCGCCGGCGGTACGCCGTCCTACCGCAGCGACCGGATGGTCATATTGCGAGAGTCGACGATTTCCAGCGTTCTGGTGTTGAGCACGAGGAAGTCGGCCGTGATGGTTTCGATTCCCTTTTCGGCCGTGCGCTGCATTTCCACGGGAGCGCGTTCGCGGCCGCGGAGTGTCAGGCGATGCCCCACGGGGTCGTATTCCATCGTGTCGGCGGTCAGCGTGGCGCCGCGGTCTTCGACGCGGATGTTTCCCGACGCGGTGACGCTCTTCATCTGCATCCTGCTGCTCATTCCCGACATGCCCAGGGCCGCGGGGCGCGTGGCCGCCTGCGGTGATTCGGCGGGCTGGGTGGCCGGGGGCGCTTCGAGCTGGGCGACCAGGCGGTCGGCAAACAGCCGCAGCGGTGTGACATCCTGCTTGCCGGCATCGAGCCGCGCGATCTGGACGTCGCCGAGCATCTCGATCTGCCGGGTCGCTTCGTCGTAGGTCAGGCTCCTGGTCCAGGCGAAGGCGGTTTGACCGCGCATCCCAAGGGGATCATCGGCGGCCTCTCTGGCGGCCGCATCGGCGGACGGCTCGCGGTTGTCCACGAACAGCAACTGGCCCGCCTGGGGGATGCGGAGCTTCTGATCGTCGCGGCTGTAGTGAATGGAGTCGGACTTGATGTGGAAGCGGCGCAGGAGGTTGGCGGCCTTGTCGTAGAGGTCGGACGTGACCTCGGCCCCGTCGTGGATGGAAAAGGCGCGGACTTCCCGGTCGGCCATCAGGTCGATGTCCCTGCTGGGGCGGGTGGCTGCGGCGACGGCACCAGGGGCGGGTTGAGGCGGCGTAGCAGGCCGGGTGGCGGGGCGCGTCGTGGCCAGCCGGATGCGATCGCCCTTGATGGTGTTCACCGCCCCTTCCTCATCGACGGCCTCCACGAGAACGCCGCCGACGGCCTCGATCACGTCCTGCTTGCCGTCGGCTCGCATGGTGCGCTGCCAGGCGACGTGAAGGGGGCGGTTTTCAGAGCCTGCGCCTTTGCCCACTCGGCTGTCGAGCCGGCCTTCCTTCGTGACGGTCAGTTCCTGACTGGTCGCGTCCATGCGGATGACCGGCCCGGTCAACGTGCTCTGCTCCTGAACCACGGTGGCCGGCTGGCCGTGCAGCGTAACAACCGGCTGGCCGTCCTTCATCTCGATGATCAACTGGTCGGCCCGGGCCCGCTTGCCGTCGAACGTGGTGATCCGCACATCCTCATGGGCCACCAGTCCCTCAAGCTGGGCCGAGGCGACGGCGTCAGTCGCCCTGCGCGTGGTCGGCGGCAGGACCGGCTGCGACGGCATGCTGGCCTGGGTGCTGTTCGGCTCGGGGCGCGGCGCGGGCGGCCTGAGCGTGGCCGACACGTAGCCGGCCTCCAGCGTGCGTTCGGCCTCGGCCGCCTTGCCGTTCCTGATCGCCAGCACATTGCGCACGAACCGTTTGCCATCGGGCGCCCGCTCGGTGAGCATCTTGAGGTTCTCGCAGTCGAAGGTGCGCCGGTTCTGCGGCTGCTCGGGGTCCTGCATGACGCAGCGGACGCGGCCCGAGGCATCCATCTGTTGAATTGTCTGCGAAGGCTTGGCGGGGCGGGTGCCCGGTGCGCCGGCCTGGGGCTGATCGGAGGTGAACAGGAGCTGAAGCGACTCGCTGGTGAGCGTCATGTCCGGCGGAGCGACGCGAACGCCGCCCTGGAGGTCGGCGCGGGTCAGGACCATGGATTCCAGCGAGTCGCCGTGCAGGTACAGGACACAGCGGTCGCCCCAGGACACGTCGAGCATGTCCTTCTTCTTGGCGTCGCCCGTGGTTTCGTCCAGCGGCAGGCGGGCTTCTCCCTTGCCCGAGAGCCTGGCCGTTCCATCGGCCTGCGAAAAGTAAAGCGAGCGAGCAACAATGCGCGTGTCGCGGGTGTCGGTGATCTCGATGTGCGGCCTGGGGGCCGCGTCGAGCTGGACGGCCGAGTCAATCGTCCAATGGGTCAGGCTGCCGCACTGGATCGTGGACGACCCGGTCTCGGTGGTGTGGGTCACCTCGACGGGGGAATCGGCGGTGCCGATGAGGCGCACGATGGATTCTCCCGGAGCGATGCGCGAGCGGTCGATGTTGATCGGGGTGATGGTGAGCGGGCCGCTCCAGCGGATCTCGATGGGCTGCTCATTGGGTTGCGACGCAGGCGCGGCCTTGCGGGTGGAAGGGCCGCGGGCGACCGCGGGCCTGGTGGCCGGGGATGTCGTGCGGCGAGGGGCGCGGGCTGCGTCGGGTGCGCCTGAGCCGGTGATATCCCCCAGGTCCCCGTCGCCGTCGTCGAGGAAGTCGATCTGGAGTTCCTGTGCGAAGGCCAGGCGTGCGGAGTCCTGGAACGCCTCGACGTTCTTCCTGAACAGGGCGCGGTAGATGGGCCGCTCCTCGGGCAGATCGCGCGCCGGGCGCGTGGCGGGCCGCGCGCGGTTGGCGCGGATGGCGGCCCCGACGGCCCTGGAGTCGGCGGCGGCGAAGGCCCAGCCCTCCAGGGGCGCGGAGGGCGAGGGCAGGGCTGCCGACGGTCGCATGGCAGCCTCGGGCCTGAGCTTCATCACGCGGCTGGGATTCTTGATCAGCAGGCGCCTGCCGTGGGCGATCTGGAGAAAGTCGAGTCGGCGGTCCAGCTCGTTGTACTGGATCTTCAGGCCGGACCCGTCGAACTCGAATTTGCCGCGCACCGTGACGGGGACCTGGTCGGCCGGGACTTCCCGGCCCTTGTCATCCGTGTAGCTCTCGGTGGCGATGCGGAACGTCTCGGTGTCGAACGAGGCGTTGTTCATGCTCATGACGATCGAGGGCTCGGTGGCTCCCGCCCGGGGGAGGATGTCGATGCGCACGTCCTTGAGGTCGCCGCTGCGGGGGGTCTGGTTGAAGCTGGCGCTGACGGCGTCGTCGCCCCGTCCCATGCCCTGCTCCATCGTGATGTATCCGCGCGTGCCCACGATCCGGACGACCTGCCCGTTTCGCAGGAAGAACTCGACCTCCGGGCCCTGGACCTCGGCGCGGCCATCCGGGAGGAAGCGATACTGGCGGGCGCGCAGGCGGCTGGTCAGTTCGCCGGTGGCGGCGTCGTACCTCTCCCAGTAGGGTTGACCGGCCTGTGGAACGCGGGTCGGGCCGGAGGTGGGCAGCGTCGGATCGGCGGAACGGGTGGATGTGCGCGTCCCCGCCGCGGACGCCGGGAGGACCGGTCGATTGGCCGGCGTGGAGTCCTGCATGGTCCAATAAACGCCGAAGACCAGCGCAAGGACGCACGCCGTGATGATCAGGACCAGGAATGATCTCATGTTTCGGATTCCACGTCGAACATCTTCAGGACCACCAGGTCCTGGACGTCGATCAGGCCGACGGGTCGGTCAGCCTCGTCCACGACCGGCAGTTCGTCGATGCGGTGTTTCTTCATCAGGGCCATCGCCTCGCTGGCCAGGCGGTCGGCGCCGATACGCTTGGGATTGCGGGTCATGACCTCGCGGACCGGACGGGAGAGGACGGTGGCCGTGCCGTCGGTCAGCAGGCGGCGGAGATCGGCGTCGGAAAAGATGCCGCTGATCTTGCCGGAGGAGTCGGTGAGGATCACCGCGCCGCTGCGGCGCTTGATGCGGCTGGTGTCGTGGAGGACCTGCGCGACCGTCAGGTTTTCGGATGCGACGGGCAGGTTATCCCCCAGGCGGAAGGTCATGGCCTCGCCGACCTTGATGAGTCTGCGCCCCAACTGCCCGGCGGGGTGGAAGAGGGCGAAGTCGTCGGCCGTGAAGTTGCGGAGCTTCATCACCGACAGGGCCAGGGCATCGCCCAGGGCGAGCATGGCGGTGGTGGTGGCGCTGGGAGCCAGTCCAAGCGGGCAGGCTTCGTCAATGCGGCCCAGTTCCAGGACCACGTCGGAATGCCTCGAGAGCGAACTGGCCGGGCTGGAGGTGATCGAAATCACCGGGGCGCCCAGCTTCTTGATCACGGAGAGCATGCGGAGGACCTCGTCGCTCTCCCCGCTGTAGGAAAAGATCAGGACGATGTCGCCCCGGCGTATGGCCCCCACGTCGCCGTGGAGGGCGTCGGCGGGGTTCAGAAAGTGGGCCGGCGTGCCGGTGGAGGAGAACGTGGCGGCGAGCTTTCCGGCGATGTAGCCGGCCTTGCCGACGCCGCTGGTCAGGACCGATCCCGGGCAGTCGAGGATGAGTTGCACGGCGCGCTCGAAGCGGTCATCGATGGCCTGGCCGGCCTGGCGCACCGCGGCGGACTCGGATTCGATGATCTGGCGGGCGAACTGTCGGATGGATTCAGGCATAAACGCGTGCGGGGCGACGTACACGTCGCCCCGCGTCTGGATTATCAGGGAGGCTGCCGTAAAATCAAGACAATGCCGGCCGACTACCGCGTCGAACTCGAGGTTTACAATGGTCCGCTGGACCTTTTACTCTACCTGATCAAGCGGGACGAACTGGACATCTACGACATCCCCATCGCGCGAATCACCGATTCGTATATCAGCTACGTCAACATGCTGCGCCAGTTCAGGGAAGGAGAGGGACTGGACATCGACGTGGCCGGGGATTTCATGGTGATGGCGGCGACGCTGATGGAGATCAAGTCGGCGATGCTTCTGCCCAAGGCGCCGGCCGGCGACAACGCCGGCGAGCCGACCGCCGCCCAGGAACTGGCCGATCCGCGTTACGAACTGGTGCAGCAGCTCCTGGAGTACAAGGCGTTCAAGGACCGCGCGAACCTTCTGGCGGCCCGGCAGGAGTTGCACCAGCAGCGCTTCCCCCGCGTGCCGGCGAAGTTGGAGGCAAGCGACGAGCCTCCGCCGCTCGATCTCGACGAAGTGCAGATCTGGGACCTGCTCTCGGCTTTCCAGCGGCTGATGGCCGAGGTCGGCCAGCGCAAGCCGCGCTATCACGAGGTCATTTACGATGACACGCCGATCGACCTTCATGCGGCGGACATTGAGGATCGACTGCGGCGGGAGCGGCGCCTGTCCCTTCGGCAGTTGATCGAGGGCCGGCAGTCGCGCAGCGAGATGATCGGGGTGTTTTTGGCGCTGCTGGAACTGGTGCGGGAGCGGAAGGTGATCGTCCACGCCGGGGACGCTCCCAACGAGATCGTGATCGAGACTGCGCCGCCGGAGCACCGGCGCCCGGCACCGCCGATTCACCTGGCCGAGCAGAGCCAGCAGGAGGAGTCCGGCTCGGTTCCCCAATCGCCGGCGACGGCCGATGAGCAACCAGGACAGTAGTTGACCTCGGGCGCGGTGCATGGACCGGCCGCAGGATAAAACGCTCCGCTGAATTGGCTCCTCTCGCCGAGTGCTTCATGAATCACCACCGGCGCATTCCCCTGACGCTCATCCTGGGAGCGATCGTCATCCTCGCCTGCGAACTGCTGCTGTTTCACGACGTGCGTCGCACAGGCCGAGGGCCGTTGCACGCGCACCAGCAGATCGAGGCGGTGAAGGCGGCCTATCCGCCGAACTCGCCGATGGAAAAGGCGGCGCGGTGGGCATCAATCAACATCACCGCCGTGGTCTGGGTGGGCTACCTGCTGCTGCTTGACGGCGTGCTGGTGATGCAGAAGGGGGGTAGCCCCGTTCGCCGCCGGCCGCACCATTTCTTCCTGCTGTGCCTGGCTTCCGTGTTCATCTGGTGCGTGTTCGACACGATCAACTTCTACTCCATTCGCGCCTGGCGCTACATTGGCATGCCCGAGAGCCAGGCCAAGCGATTCGTCGGCTACTTTTTCGCCTTCGCCACGATCGTTCCCGGCATGTTGCTTACCGGGCAGGTCCTGATGAACCTGGGGTTGTTCGACTGGGCGTTTTTCCGCGTCGCGCAATCCGGCATGGAAGCCCGGCGACGGATTCTCCGGCTATCGCTGCTGGCCGGCTTGGCCATGTTCGTCTGGCCGGTCGTTCATCCCGACCCGGTCACGAACCTCACTCTCTGGTGCAGTCTCGTGTTCCTGCTCGACCCGATCAATTGCTGGATCGGGCGGCCATCCATGTGGCGCGACTGGTTCAACGGCAACTTCGCCCGCACGCTGGCCTGTTTTGCCGGCGGGCTGACATGCGGACTTCTGTGGGAATTTTGGAATTACTGGGCGCTGACCAAGTGGGTCTATCGGCTGCCGTTTCTGGGATCGTGGGAGTTGGTGCGGTACTTTGAGATGCCCGTCATTGGTATGCTGGGATTCCTGCCCTTCGGGTTGGCGTGCTGGGTCATGTGGCAGACGATGCGCACGGCGCTGGACGGGCTGGCCGAGCCGCTGCCGGATGATCGGACGCTGTTGTGAGCGGAATAGCGAGGAGCGCATGATGACAGATCGGTGTGGATGCGGCGGAACCTGCGGGCCCAATCGCCGGGACGTGCTGAGACTGGCCGCCGGAGCGGCGCTTGTTGGCAGCGGGCTGGGGGCGGCGGCCGGGCCGTTCGAGAGCGGGGACTTCGAAACGCTGGTCCCGGCCGACAAGAAGCTCTCGCCGGAGTGGATCGCGTCGCTTTACGAGCGAGGCCGGCGCAGCGTCTACCGCGGGGCCGATCTGGAGAAGATCGGCATGCCCGTCGGCGGCATCTGCACCGGACAGCTTTACCTCGGCGGCGACGGGAAGCTCTGGCACTGGGACATCTTCAATCGCATCTACGGCACGGGCGCCGAGCATTACGCCAGGCCGTTGACGCCTTCGTCGCCGCTGGCGCAGGGATTCGCGGTGCAAATCGCCGGGGAAGGCGGCTCTCCGCAAGTGCGGTCGCTGGACCGGGAAGGCTTTCGCGATATTTCATTCATCGGGGAATACCCGATCGGCTACATGGACTATCGCGACGACGATTGCCCGCTGGCCGTGTCGCTGGAGGCGTTCTCGCCGTTTGTTCCGCTTCAGGTGGACGTGTCATCGCTTCCCGCGACCGTCATGGTCTTCACATTGAAGAACACCGGCCGCCAGACGATCGAGGCGGAGATTGCCGGGTGGCTGGAAAACGCCGTGTGCCTCAACAGCCGCGAGCAACACGAAGGCCTGCGCCGCAACCGCATCGTGCGCGATGCCGGTCTGCTGATGCTCGAATGCAGTGCCGAAGAGCAGGCGGCGGCCGGCGCCGCGGCCCGCGCCGACATCCTGTTCGAGGATTTCGAGAAGCAGACCTACGAGGGCTGGACCGCCACCGGAACGGCCTTCGGTCCCGCTCCCCTCGAGAAGGCGAAGATGCCCGCATACCAGGGGGATGTCGGCTCGGTTGGCAAACGCCTGGTCAACACCCACAACGTGCGGCAGGGGGAGGATGTCGCCCGCGGCGATCAACACGTGGGCACGCTCACGAGCAGGCCCTTCACGATCCAACGCGGCTTCATCAACTTCCTGATCGGCGGCGGTTCGCACAAGGGCAAGACCTGCATCAACCTGCTGGTGGACGACAAGGTTGTGCTCAGCGCCACCGGGGCCAACGACAACCGCATGCAGCCCAGGAGCTGGAACGTACGCAAGTGGATAGGCAGGACCGCCAGGCTCCAGATCGTGGATGATGAGAAGGGGCCGTGGGGCAACATCGGCATCGACCAGATCGTCTTCAGCGACAGGCCGACCGCCGCACCCCTTGCCATGAAGGATGAGCCGGACCATGGCACGATGGCCCTGGCGCTGCTCGACCCCAAAGACGGCGATCGTGGCTTGGCAGTCATGGCGGCGGAATTCCCCCAGGCCGCCTTCGCCGGCCAGGATGCCGTCTGGCAGTCGCCGCTGGATCGCAAGCTCATCGGCGGGCTCGTGCGAAAGATCAGGCTGGAGCCCGGCGCATCGGCCACCGCCGCGTTCCTGCTCACGTGGCATTTCCCCAATCTTCGCCTCGATCCGCGGCACAACCTGGTGGGGCGGTATTACGGCCCGCCCCGCTTCGACTCCGCCTCCGCCGTTGCACGGCATGTGGCGACAAACTTCGGTGAATACTCGAGGCTGACGCGCCTTTGGCACGACACATGGTACGATTCCACCCTGCCCTACTGGTTCCTCGATCGAACTTTCCTGAACACGTCGATCCTGGCCAGCTCGACCTGCTACCGGTTTGCCAACGGCCGCTTCTATGGTTGGGAAGGCGTGGGGTGCTGTCCCGGCACCTGCGGCCATGTGTGGCACTACGCCCAGGCCGTGGCCCGGCTGTTTCCTGAACTGGAGCAAGACCTCCGCCGACGCGTGGATTTCGGCCTGGCACAGCGTCCCGACGGCGCAATCCTCTTCCGCGGCGAATTCAACGATTTCCCGGCCGTCGATGGCCAGGCCGGCGCGATCCTGCGGATGTACCGCGAATACCAGGTGTCTGGCGACGCAATGCTGCTCAGGTCCCTCTGGCCCAACGTGAAACGCGCGATCCAGTGGCTGATAAACGAGGATGGCGACGGCGACGGCCTGCTCGAAGGCAAGCAGCACAACACCCTGGACGCCGACTGGTACGGCCCGGTGGCCTGGCTTAGCTCGCTCTACCTGGCAGCCTTGCGGGCCGGGGAGGAAATGGCGAAGGCGGTCGGCGACGATCTGTTCGCCCGGCGGTGCCGCGAAATCTTCGACAGGGGCAGGACCAGCATCGTCCAGAAGCTCTTCGACGGCGAGTATTTCATCAATCGCCCCGATCCAAAGCGGCCCGACACGATCAATTCCGGCACCGGCTGCCACATCGACCAGGTTTTCGGGCAAAGCTGGGCGTTCCAGGTCGGCCTGGGGCGAATTCTGCCCGAGGCGGAAACGCGCAAGGCGCTGGCATCCTTGTGGAAGCACAATTTCACCCCCGATGTCGGGCCCTATCGCAATGCCCACGAGCCGGGCCGCTGGTATGCCATGGCCGGCGAGGCCGGGTTGCTCATGTGCACCTTCCCGCGTTCCGACTGGGATTATGCCAAGGCGGCCGGCAAAGGCCCCGATTGGGCGGCCGGATACTTCAATGAGTGCATGACCGGTTTTGAATACCAGGTGGCCGGTCACATGATCTGGGAGGGTCTGGTGCAGGAGGGGCTGGCGATCACCCGTGCCATCCACGACCGCTATCATCCCTCCCGACGCAATCCCTTCAACGAGGTCGAGTGCGGCGACCATTACGCCCGCGCCATGGCCAGCTACGGTGTCTACCTTGCCGCCTGCGGTTTTGAATACCACGGCCCCAACGGCCACATCGGCTTCGCTCCGCGCCTGAGCCCCGACAACTTCCGTTGCGCATTCACCGCGGCCGAAGGATGGGGAACTTACTGGCAGAGGCGCGAGGGCAACAAGCTCGTGGCGGCCATCGCGCCCCGCATGGGCAGGGTGAGGGTGCGCTCAATTGCCCTGGCGCATGAACCGAAAACGACACGCGTCTCCGTGAGTATGAACGGTCAGAGCCTGCCCGCGAGCCTGGTGCAGACCGGCACACGCGTGCTGGTCACGCTTGATGCCGATGCGACGATCAATGCCGGGCAGAAGCTGGAAGTTGCTGTGGGGTAGGAGATCATTTATGAGAACGCGATTCCCAATCCTGTGCGTGGCGGCGCTGGTCCTGGCGATTTCGCCCGCGTGGTCGGCCGAAAAGCTCAAGGCGCTGATCATCGACGGTCAGAACAACCACGACTGGAAGGCCTGCACGCCCATCCTCAAATGGGTGCTGGAAGACTGCGGACTGTTCACCGTCGATGTGAGCACCACGCCGCCGGCCAGGAGTCCCGCCGAGGCATGGAAGAACTGGCGGCCAAAGTTCAAGGACTATGCTGTCGTCGTCTGCAACTACACCGGCGATTCCTGGCCCGCCGAGGTCAAGAGCGATTTTGAAGCCTATGTGCGCGAGGGGGGCGGTGTGGTGATCGTTCATGCGGCCGACAACGCGTTCCCCGACTGGCCCGCGTTCAACGAGATCATCGCGGTCGGCGGATGGGGCGGTCGCAACGAGAAATCAGGCCCCATGCTCTACTGGCAGGATGGAAAGATCGTCCAGGACAACTCCCCCGGACCCGGCGGCACCCACGGCGCCCAGCACGAGTTCATTGTCGAGACGCGCGTCCCCGATCACCCGATCGTCAAGGGCCTTCCCGCACAGTGGAAGCACGCCAAGGATGAGCTCTACTCCAGGCTCCGCGGCCCGGCCAGGAACGTCAGCGTCCTGGCAACCGCCTTCGCCGCGCCGCAGACCGGCGGCACCGGCAAACATGAGCCGATCCTCATGGTCATCGACTACGGCAAGGGTCGCAGCTTCCACACGGTCCTGGGACACGGGCCGGAGGCCATGTCCGGCCTGGGATTCCAGGTGACGCTGGCGCGCGGCGCCGAGTGGGCCGCCACCGGCAACGTCACCCTTCCGCCGCCCAGGCCCGGCCAGCTCACCGCCGATCAGGCCGCCATCCGCGAACCCAATTGAACTCGCGAGGTGCCGATTGAGACGCTGCATGGCCGTCCTGCTGGCGGCGGCATCCCTGGCATATGCCGCCGCCCCGGCGACCGACCCCCTGACGCTCAAGTTCCACCGCCAGGCGATCCGCCGCTTTGTCTTCAGCAACAACATCCCGCTGACGAGGCTCGCACCGGCCGAGATCGTCGCACTGGAACTGATGCACCCCGTCATGCCCGGCGATGGCCAGCGCTGCGTCTATTCCCTGGGCGACGGAGTGCTTCACATCACCGCGCCGGTTGCCGGCGAGTCGGCCCTTTACGTCGGCGGCGTCAATCCCTTCGCCACCTGCCAGATCGACGTTCGTTCCATCGAAACGACAGCCCCGTTGGAGATCGCCATCGAGCTTGCGACGATGGACCGCTCAACGCGAGTGCAACTGGTTTGTCGCTACCCGGCCGACCGCGATTCAGTCCGACTTCGACTCGTGCGGGATCACAAGGTGATCCGCCAGCAGGTCTTTCGCGCCGACCGCGCCCTCGAGCCGCCTTACATCCTGCGCGCTCAGCTCTCCGGCGTGAGCCTGTCGGCCTTTGTCACCAAGGACGGCCGGACCAGCTACCTTGGCCACACGACGCCCGGCGAACTGTTTGGGGATGTCATCGACTTTCGCTCCCGGAAGATCATCGCCACCAGCAGCTTCAATGTCTTCACGTCATTGCCCGCCGGGGCGAAGGTGACCCTCGGCGGGGCCGAGTCGTTCCTTTCCGCGGGCCTGGGGCAGGCCGACATTCGCCCCATCACCCGCAGGGACGGCGCGCCGATCATCGAGGACGGCCGGCTTTTCTTCACGTTCAGTGCCCGCGGCCTGAACATCTCCGATTCGTTCCAGGGGGTGATGAGCCTCAATCCCTCGACCTTCGATATGCGGTTCGAGGGGGCTATCGTCTACGACCGGGGCGATGGCCTGTTGCGCAACGACTACAGCTCGCACGTGTTCTACGATGACGACGCCCGCGAGTGGCGGTCGTTCGCCTCCTGCTTTTCGGTGGACAAGGCCGGTCGCGGACCCACCGGCCTGGCGCTGGGACGATCCAGACACGATCCCCGCCGCGGCTTTTCGGTGCTCCAGGAGAAGCTGTTCACCGGCATCCAGGCCGAGCACGAAGACCCCTGCATCATCCACGACGAGCAGGCCGGAAAGTGGCGACTGCTGACCACGCGACTGGAGGGCATGCGTGCCATGCTCTTTGAGGCCGACAACTGGGATGGGCCTTATCGACACATCGCCGGGCCCGTCGATCGCAACTCCACTGGCACCCTCATCCAGAAGATCGGCCAGAGGCGATACGTCTTCTGCGGAAGCTCCGACCGCGCCGTTTACATTTACTCCTACCCCGACCTGAAAATGTTGGGGACACTGAACATGGACCTGCCGCCCTGGCTGCCCGAGGGCAACGGCCGCGTCTGGCCAAACGTCTTTCCGCTGCCGGCGGGGTACCCGGCACGCTACATGGCGCTGATGATGGATCGGCCCAACTTCCCCGGTGTGCGCGGCGGCAACTGGAGTTATGGCGCGCTTCACCTCTACTGGGCCGACACCGACTCGATCGACGGGGAGGCCTTCGAGTACCCGCTGCCGCCGGGGCCACCGTGATCGATCGCCGCGGTGGACTTGTTTGGCCGATCCGTTAAGATTTCCTGTCGCTTTCCGCAGGAAACGAAAGGCTGCATGACCGTTCGCGATTACTTCAGGGACATTTACGACAACGTCAGGTCGATCGCCGTCGGGATGACGATCACACTCAAGTACTGCTTCCAGAAAACGGTCACCGTGCAGTACCCCGATCAGCGGCTGAGCTTTGCCCCGCGCTACCGCGGAATCCATGAGTTCGAGGCCGATCGCTGCATCGCCTGCGACCAGTGCGCCAAGGCCTGTCCCGTCGATTGCATCTACATTGACAAGACCGCGCCTCGAAAGATCGACAAGGCAACCGGAAAGGCGGCCGGGGGCGAACTCGTGCGCTTCGCCATCGACTATTCCAAGTGCCTGTTTTGCGCCCTGTGTACCGAGCCGTGCCCCACCGAGTGCATCCACATGGGCAAGCTCCACGACCTGAGCTCCTACAGCCGCGAGGACGTCGTCGTCGAATTCACGGATCTGGACAAGAAGGGCCTGCGTACGCCCATCCCGCTGTGGATGGAACGCAACGCCCAGAAGTATGAATGGGTCAGCGAGGAACTTCAGCGGGTGAAGGCCGGCAGGTTGGCTACCACCGCGGCGGACATACCGGCCGTCAAGTAGCTTGAATCCGCCCCGGAGGCGAACCGGCCAACAGCCCAGGAGGACCATCATGTCGATTTCCCGGCGAACGGTCATGGCGGCGACGGGAGCACTTGCGTTTGGCTCCCTCATCGGGGCGGCCGGTTCGGGCAGGCTTCATCTGGCCAGCAACGTCTATCCCTGGGGCACGTTTTATGGCCGCGAGGGAAAGGACTTCAACAAGTCGATGGATGCAGGGCTGGCGGAAGTGGCGGCCGCGGGCCTGGATGGTTTTGAGCCGATCATCGGGTCGCCGCAGCAGATCGACACCATGATTGCCATGCTCGGCAAACACGGGCTGGAAATGCGGTCGTTCTACGTCAACAGCTCGCTGCACACGGCCGACGAGGCGAAGAGAAGCATCGAGCAGATCGTCGCGATCGGGCGCAAGGCGCGGGAAGCCGGCACGCGCATCATCGTGACCAACCCCAACCCCATCAAGTGGGGCGGCACGGAGAACAAGGATGACGCGATGCTCCGCACGCAGGCCCGCGCGCTGGATGAACTGGGCGGCAGGCTGGCCGAGATGGGGATCACGCTCTCATATCATTTCCACGATCCGGAATTTCGGGCCGGGGCCAGGGAGTTTCACCACATGATGTGCGGGACGGACGCCAGGCTCGTGACCCTCTGCCTGGATGCGCACTGGGTCTACCGAGGGACGGGCAATTCGGCGGTCGCGGTGATGGACGTGGTTCGGCTTTATGGCCCGCGGATCAGCGAACTGCATCTGCGCCAGTCGCGCAACCATGTATGGACCGAGGCGTTTGAGGAAGGGGACATCGACTATCCGGCTCTGGCGGAGCATCTTCGCAAGCTTGGGGTCAGGCCGCACGTCGTGTTGGAACAGGCGGTGGAAAGCGGCTCGCCCAGGACAATGAACGCTCTGGAGGCGCATCGGAAGGGCGTGGCGTATGCGCGGAAGGTGTTCGCTGATTTTGCGTGACGGGCCGCGGGGGCGGACCCAGTAGCACGGGCGTCTTCGCCCGTGCCCAAGCTCCGCGCCGACACCGAAGATCAAGACATCCTCAACATCGCCGTGCGGTCCTTCACCTGACGCCGAGACGGTCACGCACCCGGTTCTACCCGACTCAGGTCGCAAGGCAAACAATTTTTGGCAAAATTCATCGAAAGACTGAAATCGTGGTGGGAGGCGCGGGTGATTCAGGTCTTCTTGCGTTGCCCTCGCAATGGACCGGAGCGCGTCCATCGGGGCTTCAGCGGAAAGGGCGGGCGCCAGGAGTCCGAGCATCATGTTGTCTTGATTCGGGATCATGTCGGCTCGGTTCGTGGTTCGACTGCCCGAAGGGGCGTGTTCAGCCCAACATCCCGACGGTCCATGGGTATATTTGACTGAACCACGGGGCCGCGATACGACGGCTCAAGACAGCTTGACACAGGAACATCATGAATCACATTCACCAGCCACAGGTCGCTTCGCGTCGCAGTTTTCTCAAGACTTCGGCCGTGTTGACCGGCGCCGCGGCCGCCCAGATGGTCATTCCGCGCGCGGTGCGTGCGGCCGGCAGCGACGCCATTCGCGTGGGGCTGGTGGGTTGCGGCGGGCGAGGTTCGGGTGCGGCGGCACAGGCGCTGTCGGCTGACAAGGGAGTGATCCTCACGGGTCTGGCCGATGCGTTCCGCGATCAGGCGACGCGAACTCTGGGCAGCCTCAAGGAGCAGTTCAAGGACCGCGTGTCGGCAACGCCCGACCAGTGCTTCGTCGGTTTTGATTCTTTCAAGCAGTTGATCGCCAGCGATGTGGATGTGGTGCTGTTGTGTTCTCCGCCGCACTTCCGGCCGGCCCATCTGAAGGCGGCGGTGGAGGCCGGAAAGCACATCTTCACCGAAAAGCCGATGGCCGTCGATGCACCGGGTGTGCGGTCGGCCATGGCAACGGTGGAGGAGGCCAAGAAGAAGAACCTTGCGATTGTGGCCGGATTCTGCTGGCGCTATCACGACGCGCATCGACCCACGTTCGCCCGCGTGCATGACGGGGTGATCGGGGACGTGCAGACGGTGTACTCCTACTACAACGCCGGCGGGCTTTGGGTCAAGCCGCGGAAGCCTGAATGGTCGGACATGGAGTGGCAGATTCGCAACTGGCTCTACTTCACATGGCTCTCGGGCGATCACCTGGTCGAACAGGCCGTGCATAGCGTGGACAAGGTGGCGTGGGCGATGAAGGATGTGCCGCCGGTGCGGGCGATGGGATGGGGCGGGCGGCAGGTGCGGACGGATCCGGCCTATGGCCACATCTACGACCACTTCGCCGTCGTTTACGAGTGGGAGAACGGCGCGAGGGCACACGTTTACTGTCGGCAGCAGGACGGCACGGCTGGCGGCGTCTGGGATCACATAACCGGAACCAAGGGCGTCTGCACGCTCAACAGCGGTCAGGTTCACCAGGTCAAGCCGTACGGAGGACCGGAATGGAAGTTTGAAGGTGAAGCGCGGAACATGTACCAGGTCGAACACGACGAACTGTTCGCCTCGATCCGCGCCGGCAAGCCGATCAACGACGGCGACCGGATGATGAATAGCACGATGATGGCCATCATGGGGCGCATGGCCACATACACCGGCCTGCGCATCACGTGGGAACAGGCGATGAACTCGAAGGAAGACCTGACGCCGCCGTCTTACGAATGGGGTCCGATTGCGACGCCCCCCGTGGCGATGCCCGGAAAAACCAAGTTTCTCTGACCTGATTTGCACCGGTTGAGGGAGTGTGACACTCTCTGCGGCCGGCGACTTGGAACTACACGGATGGATTGCATGGCACGGGCATCCTCGCCCGTGCCCCAGGTACCACAGGGCACCGACGCAGAGAAATCCCTCAAAACCGCCGTCTGGTCCTCAATTCAACGCCGGGACTGTCACGGACCCACTGGTTGACCGCAGCCAGTAGAGGATCTGGGACGTAAGTTGGGCGTCGGTTTAATTGGGACGGAATCAATCTTATATTGAGAATTGTCCTAATCTCGGTATTGGAAGGCAATAAGGCGAGGCGGCGGGCGTTCTGGATTAATAAACGGCAGACGGGCCAGCCGGCGTTCCGTGACGGCGGTCATCGAATGCAGGGTAGTTGTCTTGACACCATCGAACCCCGCGCGCTTGGGCGTCGTTTTATAGGCGGGGCTTCGCGAGGGCACGGATGGACATGCGCGGATCATCCGTCAGAACGATGTCAGTGCCAGGCCCCGCTTTGTGTCGCAGCGAAAGTGGCGACATGGACTTACCGATCAGCAGTAAAGCAAGGAACATCGGCGTGGCCGATGCTCAGGAGGTCAGGTTGTGTTGACCCACGGTGTGTCGGCATCGTTGCCGGGAGAATTCGAGCCTCAGTCGGCGCTGGTTCTGGGGTGCAATGAGCTGTTGCCGGCGTTCCCGCAGGTGCTGGTGGACCTGGTTCAGGCGCTGGTGAACGGAATTCCGATAATCGGCATCGTGGACAGCGAGGACCAGCGGCGGTCGGTGCTGGCGCTGTTGTGCGACTGGGGCCTGCCGGCGCACCTTCTGCATTTTGTGTCCCTTCCGGTGCGGGGGATGTGGGTGCGGGATTACGGGCCGAGCTTCGTGCGGCGTTCCGACGGTTCGATTATCATTCTCGACGCTGAGTACGTGGAAACCAAGCGTCCCAACGACGACAAGGCGCCGACAGAACTGGCGGCGCTGCTGGGGTTGCCGGTTTGCCCGGTTCCGTTGACGCTGGAGGGAGGCAACCTGCTGAGCAATGGCCAGGGGCTGTGTCTGACCACCGAGATCACGTTCTACCGCAACGCGACCAGGGGGCTTTCGCGCGAGCAGATCGCCGAAATGCTCCGGCGGTACTACGGCTTCGATCAGATTGTCGTTCTCGACCCGCTGCTGTCGGAGGTCACCGGGCACGTGGATATGTTCGCCACCTTTGTGGCGGCCGACCATGTTCTCGTCGGGGCGTACGATGCGAAGGTGGATCCCGTGAACGCCGACCGGCTGGACGCCAACGCGGCCCGACTTGCGGGATTGCAGACCAAGGCCGGTCCTCTGCGTGTAACCCGCATCCCCATGCCCAGCAACCGGGGTAGTGTCTGGCGGACGCACACGAACGTCATCTATGCCAACGGGTCCGTCCTGATGCCGACATATGGCAGCGTCGATCTGCAGGCCGAGGAGGAGGCACGCCGCATCTACAAGACGCTGCTCCCGGGATGGGACGTGAAGGGGATCGACTGCTCGCGCCTGATTCTGCACCGGGGGGCGTTGCGGTGCGTTTCCATCAACATTCCCTGGCTGGACGACCTGTTTGACCGGCCGGACCGGGGAACGGACCGCGTATCCCTGCTCACCGCAACGGAGTATTCCTGGCCGTAACCCGACGGGCCGGGGCGGTCAGAATTCAAAGCGACTGGTGGCGAGCCTTCGGCCGATTTCCGCCAATACCCGCTGCTCGTCGGCCTGGTCTTTCGCGATGAACGTCACGCTGAATCGCACGTAGGCTCCGGCGTCATCCCAGGGGACGGTGCTGATGAGCTTCTCGGTGATCATCCACTGGCTGAACTGCTCGGCGTTCTCGAAGTTGATCCGCTGACCGTTCGCGCCGATGGCCGCCCTGGGGCACTTGACGTAAAGGAAGAACGAACCCTTGGGTTTGTGGGCGGAAAAGCCGCTGTCGTTGAGCACCTTGACCAGGCCGTCCATCCGCCGCGAATACTTGGCCGCGATCTGCTGAGTAATCTGGGGGTTGTCCAGGGAGACGGCGCAGGCTTCCTGGATGGCCAGGAACTGGCCCGAGTCCGTGTTGTCCTTGACATCGCCATAAGCGCGGACGATCAGGGGATTCCCGACGACGAATCCCAGGCGCCAGCCGGTCATGTTGAATCCCTTGGACATCGAGTGAAGCTCGACGCCCACTTCCATCGCGCCGGGAGTGGCCAGGAACGAGAGGGGGCGGCCCTCAAAGACCAGGGCCGCGTAGGCCGCATCATGAATCACCACCAGGTTGTGCCTGAGCGCGAAGTCCACGACCTTGCGGAAAAACTCGGGGGTGGCACTGGCGCCGGTGGGGTTGTTGGGATAGTTGATGACCAGCGTCTTGGCACGCTTGAGCTTGTCGGGCGGGATGGAGTCCAGGTCCGGAAGGAAGCCGTTGGATTCCAGCAGCGGGATGTTGTGGACCTCGCCGCCGTAATACCTGGCGTGTGTGCCGAAAACCGGATATCCGGGCGTGGTCATCAGCGCCACGTCCCCCGGATTGATGAAACAGGCCGGGAGGATCGACAAGGCGGCCTTGGAGCCGATCGAGTGGATGACGTTCTTCTCGGGGTCGATGCCATCAACGCTACAGACGTTCTTCATCCAACGGGCGGCGGCCTGACGGTAAAGCATGCCGCCGTTGTCGGCGTAACCCCTGTTCTCGGGCTTGCGGGCGGCCTGATCAAGAGCGTGGATGGACAGGTCGAAGGCCATCTCGTCGGGTTCCCCGACCCCCATGTCGATCAGTTCCGCGCCGGGATTGGCGGCCAGGGCGGCCCGCTTGGCCCGCTTGATCTTCTCGAACTTGTAAATCTCGGTGCCCTTGCCGTAGGCCGGGCCGCCGATCCGGTTGGCGAAGAGGTTCTGGATGTAGGGATCGCTCATGGGCGTCTCTTGGGTAAAAAGAAGGGGGGATTCTAAGAAGGGGGATCGGAGGGGGCAAGGGCGGGCAATGGTCGGGCGATCAACCGGGTGCGTGACACTTCTTGCGGCCGGCGGTTCTGGATGGCGGGGGCGGCTCCGTAGCACGGGCGTCCTCGCCTCGTTGTTCTACACATTTTTGGCGGTGCGAGGGAGGAACTGCCGATCCAAGTAGCTCATGGATGAGTCAGGAACAACAGGTGTCAAAGAAATGATCGCGT
>Ga0101944_10003430_pt1 | contig 22143 bp, 23 predicted proteins | sample DewCreD2012metaG_FD_75245 | JGI IMG/M metagenome (GOLD analysis project Ga0101944, IMG submission 75245) | Hot spring sediment bacterial and archeal communities from British Columbia, Canada, to study Microbial Dark Matter (Phase II) - Dewar... ... | reverse complement strand
CCGGAGATGTTCAGCGAGTTCATTACGCCGCACCTGACGGAACTGACGGCCGGTTATCGCCAGCAGGGTTACTACGTCATCAAGCACACCGACGGGAACATCATGCCGATCCTGGACGATCTGCTGGCCAGCCAGCCGCACGCGCTGCATTCGCTGGATCCGCAGGGCGGCGTGGACATGGCCGAGATGGTCCGGCGCGCGGCTGACCGGGTCTGCCTGATCGGGAACGTTTCCTGCGCGGCGCTGGACACCGGTACCGACGCCGAATGCGTCGAATCGGCGCGGTATGCGCTCGAACACGGCATGAAGGCGCCGGGCTACATTTTCTCCACGAGCAACTGCATCTATACGGGGATGAAGCTGGAGCGGTACGAACTGATTCTTGAGGTCTGGCGTCAAGAGGGGAATCGCCAGGTGCCGTGCTGCGGAAAATCCTGACCCCGTGCGCCGCGGATGCGGGTTGGGATCGAGGCGCGCGCGAAGCGAACGCGGGGCGGGGGCGTTCCTTGCGCCTGCAAACTCGATTCAAACGCCCCCCCTGCACGCCGTCCTTTTCAGCAGGCTTACTTTCGCTTGACACGGGATTCCGAGTGTCTATAAGGTGGCCGTCGTCTTGCCACGGGCGGCCGATAGTGGGCCGCCGATTTTGTTCCCAGACGCATCGCCGTCCGTGGGGAAAGGTTAGGACTTGAACCATGGCCAATCCGAAACGTCGTCATTCGCATAGCCGGACGCGCCTGCGCCGTGCTCACGATTTCCTCGCCAAACCGCACGCGGGTACGTGTCCCAAGTGCGGGCAACCGGCCGCACGCCACCAGGTCTGCGGCTACTGCGGTTTCTACCGCGGGGTTGAGGTGATCAGGATGGAAGCCGAGGAGCAGGCTGAAGAGACGGCGAAGGCGGAAAAGGCGGAGAAGTAGGTGCCCGCAGTCCTCTTCGGGTCGGCTGGATTCCACGCGGTCCCTCCTCAAGTTGAGGCCACGCTGGCCGGCGATGCCCGAGCCGGCGGCATGGCGTTTGGGGTCGTTCGCGGACGGACGCGGGCCGAGAGGTGATGCATTCGCATGGCCAAGGATCGCCAGGCAACCTTCTGGGGCTCGGCTCGTATGCCCCCGCGAAGGTTCTGACCAACCAGGATTTCGAGAAGTTCATCGATACCACGGATGAGTGGATCACGACGCGCACGGGCGTCAAGCGTCGTCATGTCAGTGCGGACAACGAGAGCACCAGCGACTTGGCCCTGAATGCCGCCCGGGCGGCGCTGCGCGACGCGAAGATGGATCCCCAGGACATCGATGTTGTTCTGGTGGCCACGTTCAGTCCGGACTACATCACGCCGGCCACCGCCTGTGCGGTGCAGGAGAAACTGGGACTGGGACCGCACAGCGTTCCGGCCTTCGACATCAACGCGGCCTGTTCGGGGTTCATTTACGGATTGGCCACGGCCAAGGCGTACATTGAATCCGGCATGGCGGATACGGTGCTTCTGGTCGGCGCCGAAGCCATTTCGAGGTTCACCGACTATCAAGATCGCACGACCTGCATCCTTTTTGGCGATGCGGCCGGTTCGGTGGTCGTGGGCCTGAAGGAGGGCGCCAAGGGCCATGCGGTGAAGCAGGTGCGGCTGTGGGCCGACGGCCGGGGCAAGGAGCTGATCGTCACGCCCGCGGGCGGTGCCGTTCGCCCCGGAAGTCACGCCACGATCGACGAGCGCCTCCATTGCATCCGCATGAAGGGGCGCGAGGTGTTCAAGTTCGCCGTCTCGCAGTTTGTCGACATGCTGCGCGAGATCATGGAGAAGTACCGGCTGAAGGGCGAGGATATCGGCGCGATCGTGCCGCACCAGGCGAACATCCGGATCATCGACGCGGCGGCCGAGCGGTTGGGCCTGGCGCGGGACCTGTTCCTGACGAACCTCGAGGAATACGGTAACACCTCGTCGGCCTCCATCCCGTTGATGCTGGACGAAGCCTACCGCGCCGGACGGCTGAAACCCGGAAAACCGGTCCTGCTGGCTGCCTTTGGCGGCGGCTTGACCTGGGGATGGGCACTCGTAGAATGGTAGATGCCGCCATGCGACCCGTGCTGGTTTTTCCCGGCCAGGGTGCCCAGGCTGTGGGCATGGGCAGGGATCTGGCCGAAGCGTTGCCCGAGGTGCGCGACCTGTTCGAGCAGGCCGATGCGCTATTGGGCATCCCCCTGACCCAGGCGATGTTCGAGGGTCCCGAGGCGGCGCTGGTGGACACCGCCGTCCAGCAGCCCGCGCTGGTGCTGATGAGTCTGGCGGTGTTGAAGGCCGTGGAAATCAAGCAGGGGCGGCCGCTTGAGATGGCGGCGGCGGCCGGTCTTTCGCTGGGCGAATACGCGGCCCTGGCTTCGGTCGGGGCGTTGACGTTCGAGTCGGCGATCCGGCTGGTGAGGCGCCGCGGACAGTTGATGCAGGAGGCCGCGCAGCAGGTGGCCGGCGGCATGGCCGTCGTGCTGGGTCTGGACGAGGCGAAGGCCTCGGCCGCGTGCGCGCAGGCCGCGCAGGATTCCGGCGGGGTCGTGTCGCCCTGCAATTTCAACGGTGGCGGGCAGATCGTCATCGGAGGCGCGGGGCCGGCGTTGGCGAGAGCCATGGAGCTGTGCAAGGCGGCCGGCGCGCGGCGTGCGATGAAGTTGCCGGTATCGGGCGCCTTTCACACGGCGTTGATGGAACCGGCGGCGCGGCAGTTCCGGGAAGTGCTGGCGCAGACGCGGTTCGAGCGCGGGCGTGTGCCGGTCTACGCCAACGTTTCGGCGCAGCCGGTGCAGGAGCCGGACGAGATCCGCGAATCGCTGGAGCGGCAGCTCACCAGTCCCGTGCGCTGGGAACAGACGATCCAGAATCTGGTGGCGGCGGGCCACACGCGGTTCCTGGAACTGGGTGCGGGCACGACGCTGACGAACCTGATTCGGCGCATCGCGCCCGATGCACAGATCCGGAACGTGGGCACTTGGGCCGAAGTGCAGGCCTTTGCCGGTTGAAGCGGTGGCGCGGGTTTCCGGCCTGCGCCGTGGAGTCCGAGGACAGCGGCGATGTTGAAAGACCGGGTCGCACTGGTGACGGGCGGCGCGCGGGGCATCGGCCGGGCGATCGGCGAGTGCCTGCACGAGGCCGGCGCCCAGGTTGCGGTCTGCGACGTGAACCTGGAGGGCTCGCAGGCGTTGGCCGCCGAGTTGTCCGGGAAAGGCGCGCCCGCCCGCGGGTATCTTTGCGACGTGTCGAGCGCCGAGAGCGCGGACGGCTGCGTCGAGCAGGTCGTGAAGGACTTCGGGCGCCTGGACGTCCTGGTCAACAACGCCGGCATCACGCGCGACGGACTGGTGCTGCGCATGACGGATGACCAGTGGCAGAAGGTCATCCAGATCAATCTGACCGGCACGTTTTACATGACCCGCGCGGCGGCCAAGGTCATGCTGAAGGCGCGGCGCGGCGCGATCGTGAACATCGCCAGCGTCGTGGGCGTGATGGGCAATGCGGGGCAGGCGAATTACAGCGCCTCCAAGGCGGGCGTGATCGGACTGACGATGACGACGGCGCGCGAGTTCGCGTCGCGCGGCGTCCGCGTGAACGCCGTGGCGCCCGGCTTCATCGCCACCGACATGACGGCGGTGTTGAGCGACGAGCAGAAGGCGAAACTGATCCAGAATGTGCCGCTCGGGCGATTGGGTTCGCCCGAAGACGTGGCCAAGGCCGTGCGGTTCCTGGCTTCGGACGAATCCGCCTACATCACCGGCCAGGTGCTGAACATCTGCGGCGGAATGGTGATGTAGGAGCGCGACCGCAGGAAGGTCGGGACCGGAAAGGCCGGATCCCGGAACGACAAGACGAGGACGAACCATGACAACTCAGGAAATCCAGGACAAGGTCATCGAGATCATCGCCAAGCAGCTCGAAGTGGACAAGGCCAAGATCGCGCCGGAAACCAAGATCGCCGAGGACCTGGGCGCCGATTCCCTCGACCGCGCCGAAATGGTGATGGATCTCGAGGACGAGTTCGACGTCAACATCCCGGACGATGCCGAGAGCAAGATCAAGACGGTGGGCGACACCGTGGCGTTCATCGAAGAGCAGATGAAGAAGGCGGGAAGCTAAGCGAGCCATGTCCGATCAGCGCCGGCGTGCCATCGTCACGGGTGTCGGGGCGGTCACGCCCCTTGGGGTCGGTGCCTCCGCGCTTTGGGACGGCCTGCTGGCGGGACGCAGCGGGATCGCCACGATCACGCTGTACGACCATTCCCAGCACTCCGTCCACATCGCCGCCGAGGTGAAGAACTGGGACGGCAGCGCCGTCGTGGGCCGCGAAGCGCGCCGGATGGACCGCTTTACGCAGTTCGCAATGGCCGCCTCCGACGAAGCGATCGCCGACGCGCGGCTGGATTTCGCCCAGGAGGATACCGCCCGCGTCGGCGTCGTGATCGGCACCGGCATCGGCGGCATCATCGAAATCGAGGAACAGAAGGAACGCCTGATGGCCAAGGGGCCCGGCCGCGTCTCCGCGTTCCTGATCCCCAAGCTGATGGCCAACGCGGCCGCCGGACAGGTGGCCATCAAGCACCGGCTCCGCGGGCCGAACTTCTGCGTCGTGACCGCCTGCGCCTCCGGCGCCAACTCGCTGGAAGCCGCCCTCCGCCTCATCCAGTACGGCCACTGCGACATCGTCATCGCGGGCGGGACGGAGGCGGCCATCGCGCCGCTGGGCATGGCCGGCTTCGCCAACATGGGCGCACTCTCCATGCGCAACGAGGCCCCCGAAAAGGCCAGCCGACCCTTCGACAAGGACCGCGACGGCTTCGTCATGGGGGAAGGCGCCGGCGTCCTGATCCTCGAGGAGCTGGATCACGCCATCAAGCGCGGCGCCAAGATGTACGCCGAGTTCGCCGGCGCCGGCCTTTCCGGCGACGGCTTCCACATCACGGCCCCCTCCGACGACGGCGACGGCGGCATCCGCGCCATGCAGGCGGCCTTGAACGATGCCGGCCTGAAAACCACCGACGTCGACTACATCAATGCCCACGGCACCTCGACCCCGTTCAACGACAAGATCGAGTCGCTGGCCATCAAGAAAACGTTCGGCGCCCACGCCGCGCGGCTGGCCGTCAACAGCACCAAATCGATGACCGGCCACACCCTCGGCGCCGCCGGCGGCATCGAAGCGGTCGTAAGCGTGCTCTCGATCCATCACGACAAGCTGCACCCGACGATCAACCGCGATACGCCCGATCCGGACTGCGACCTGGATTACGTGCCCGAAGGCGCCCGCTCGCAGCCCGTTCGCGTGGCGCTTTCCAATTCGCTCGGCTTCGGCGGCCACAACGCGACGCTCGCCTTCCGCAAGGTCATGGTCTAAGTACCGCGCCGCCATAAAGGGGCCGGGTTCGTGGCGAGCGCACGCGCCGAAGGCCAGGAGCCGCAACCCGAGCGCCCTATGCTCCTGGAGTCTTGCCATGCCGGTCTGCCGACCCTCCGAACTGGCCCAGCGCATCGTCGACAACGCGACGCCGCTCGAGCGCGACGAGGCGCTCGCGCTCTGCGATCCGGGGCTCGATCTCTTCGAACTCCTGTTCCATGCCAACCGCCTCCGCCGGCACTTCAAGGGCGATGTCGTCAAGGGGTGTTCGATCGTCTCCGTGCGCACCGGCGCCTGTCCGGAGGATTGCGCCTTCTGTGCGCAATCCGCGAAGCACCAGACCCATGTCCGGGCCCACGGTTTTCTGCCGCCGGAAGCGATCGCCCAGGCGGCCGCCGCGGCGCGCGAGGCCGGCAGCTATGCGCTGGGCGTCGTCGCCAGCGGACGGGGACCCAGGGACCGCGAACTGCCTGCCTACCTCGAATACCTGGACGCCATGCGGGGCGTGGAAAAGCACCTCGACGTGGGCCTGTTGACCGAGGAGCAGATCCGGGTGTTGAAAGCGCACGGCATGGCCTGTTGCGGACACAACCTGGAAACCAGCCGCCGCTTCTTCCCGAAGATCTGCAGCACGCACACCTACGACCAGCGGGTGGAGACTCTCAAGGCGCTGAAGCGGCAGGGCGTGAGGATCTGTTCGGGAGGCATCTTCGGCATGGGCGAGACGTGGGAGGATCGCGTGGACCTGGCGTTCGACCTGCGCGACCTCGATGCGCAGAATGTCCCCATGAATTTCCTGCACCGGATCCCCGGCACGCGCCTGGCGGACCGCGAACCGATGGCTCCCCTCGAAATCCTGCGCACCATTGCCGTCTATCGTTTCGTCCTCTTCGACCGGGACATCGGCGTCTACGGCGGCCGCGAAGCGAACCTGCGCGATTTGCAGTCCTTCGTCTTCTTCGCCGGCGCCAACGCCCTGCTGCTGGGGAACTACCTGACCACCCTGGGCCGTTCGGCCGAAGCCGATCGCCAGATGATCCGGGATCTCGGTTTGCGGTTGCAGGAACCGTCCCGCTGACGAATGTCCCTACGGCGAGACCACGCCCGCCGGCAGCGACGGAGGGGGTTGGGACGGAGGTGGCGGGGGCGCGGCCGGCGGCATTCCGTTGCCGTTCGCCGGGAAGCCGTTCCCATTTTCGGCCACGGCCGCCAGGTGCATCGGGGTGCGCGCGTCGGGCGTCAGCACGCCGTCGATGATGTGGTCCACGCGCGTGGCGAACGGTTCCAGCCGGACGTCGTGCGTCACGCAGAAGACCGCTTTCCGGCCCGCTTCGGTCTCCTGTTTCAGAAGCTGCATGATCGAGAGCCCGGTGTGCGTGTCCAGCGCGGCGGTGGGCTCGTCGGCGAGAATGATGTCGGCGCTGCCGGAGAGCGCCCGGGCGATCGAGACGCGCTGGCGCTGGCCGCCCGAAAGCTCGTCCGGCCGGCGGGACATGCAGTCGGCCAGTCCCACGCGTTCCAGCAGGCGCCGGGCTTCGGCCCGTCGCTCGCGCCAGCCGTAGCCTTTCAGCTTGAGTGCCAAGGTCACGTTTTGGATGGCGGTGAGAGCCGGGAAGAGATTGTAAGTCTGGAAGACGAAGCCGATGTGCCGCAGACGCAGCTTGGGCAGCTGGTCCTCCCCCATCGTCGTGACATCCTGTCCGCAGAGCCAGATGCGCCCGTCGCTGGGCTTCATCAGCAGCCCCATGATGGAAAGCAGGGTCGTCTTGCCGCTGCCGGACGGACCCTGCAGCAGCACGAACTCGCCCGCGCGCAGCGTCAGCGAAGCGTGCTGGACGGCGTGCACCGAGGTCGGCCCCATGCGGTATTCCTTGCTGATCGCATGGAGCTTGATGAGTGTCTCGCTGGGTCTTGCCACGTCGTCTTCCCGAAGGTTTCGAGGCTGCTCTGCCGCACGGGGTCGCATTATATGTGGAGCGGGGGGGAGTGGCCAGTGTCGAGACGAGGAGGCGGGGATACCCTGAAAGGGTTGCGCCCGATCCTGTATACTGGATCTGCGCGGTCGAGGGGAGGATCTGGCGATGGCCGAGCCCTTCTACGTTCTGTTTCGCGACGGTGCGCCGGACGATTGGTCCCGCGCGGCACAGGTGCTGGATCTGGCCAGCCCCACCCTGCAGCGGGGCGATGCCACGCGTGCGTGCCGATTCGGCTTCGGGCTCGTCCCCGCGCCGCTGCCGGAAGCCGAAGCGCTCCGGGTGGCCGGCGCATTGGACCGCGCGGGATTTCCCGCCGTGGTGCTCCCCGAGCGTTCGCTGGTACGCGCTCCGGCCCCGTTTGTCCTGACGAATGCCGACGCCCTTCCGGACGGTCTGCGCATACAGGTGGACCTCAAGGGTACCCTGCAGACGCTGCCGTGGCCTTCTCTTCGACTGGTGCTGGTCGAATGCGTCAGGCCGCGCGGCCTCTCCGTTTCCAGGCTGCCGGTCTGCACGGGACCGCGCGTGGGGGCGGGGGGGCGTTTGTCGGTCGCCTCGTCGCTCGCCGCCGGCGTCGGCGTTCTCGGCGACATCCTGACGGCGGAGTCGTCCGGCGACTGCTGGATGGCGGGATGGGAGAGCGACTATCGCGTCGCCAGTCATGGTTCGATGCATGCGCCCGAGCCCGAACCCCCGCAACCCCTCCCGCCCGAAGTCTGGCTGGAACTCTTCGCCTTGAAACCGCTCCTGCGCCTCCGCATCCGGCAGAGCGCCTTCAACTACGATTACCTGGGCGAGCGGCTGACGACCAGCAGCCGGATGAACTTCGCCTTCCTGTTGCGCGACATCCTGAAGTTCGCGCCCGGCGCCGCCAAGGTTGGCCAGATCGGCCCGGCCCTGGTGGGTCTTTCGATGGACCACCCCAAGAAGATCGTCCTGGAGAGCGACCACGAACGCGCCGTCACGGCGCTGTTGACCCGCGAGGCGATCGTGGGCCTGCCGCGGTAGGCGCGCCGCTTTCGGCATCCGGCGTTTGACGCCCGCTTCGCAAACCGTACCCTAACCGCACCGCCACCCATCCGCTCAAGGCCCGGCGTAGGGCCACGGGGATAGCGGGCGAGTTCGGATCTTTCAGGAGGGGAGTCGACATGGCACGACCGGTTACGCTCTTCACAGGTCAATGGGCGGACCTCGATTTCGAGACGATGTGCAAGAAGGCCAAGTCGTTCGGCTACGACGGGCTGGAACTGGCCTGCTGGGGCGATCACGTCGACGTTCGCAAGGCTGCCGCGGACAAGAAGTATGCCGAAAGCCGCAAGGCGATCCCGGCCAAGCACGGGCTCCAGGTCTTCGCGATCTCCGCGCACCTGGTCGGCCAGGCCGTCTGCGACAACATCGACGGCCGGCACAAGAGCATCCTTCCCGAACACATCTGGGGCGACGGCCAGCCGGAAGGCGTCCGCCAGCGCGCCGCCGAGGAGATGAAGATCACGGCGCAGGCCGCCAAGAACATCGGCGTCTCGATCGTCAACGGGTTCACCGGCTCCTCCATCTGGCACCTGCTCTACAGCTTCCCGCCCGTCACGCCCGAGATGATCGATGCCGGCTACGCCGATTTCGCCAAGCGCTGGCGTCCGATCCTGGACGAGTTCGACAAGTGCGGCGTCAACTTCGCGCTGGAAGTCCACCCGACCGAGATCGCCTTCGATACCGCCTCGGCCGAGCGGGCGCTGGAGGCCGTGAAGAACCACAAACGGTTCGGCTTCAACTTCGACCCGAGCCACCTGGTCTACCAGAACGTCGGCTACATCCATTTCCTGCGCAAGTTCGCCAAGCGCATCTTCCACGTGCACATGAAGGACTGTTACATGTCCAAACTGCCGTGCGAGGCCGGCGTCTTCGGCGGCCACATCAACTTCGGCGATCCGCGCCGCACATGGGACTTCCGCAGCCTCGGCCGCGGTTCGATCAACTTCGAGGAGATCATCCGCACGTTGAACGACATCGGTTACCAGGGTCCGCTCTCGGTCGAATGGGAAGACGGCAAGATGGACCGCGAGCACGGCGCGAAGGAGGCCTGCGCGTTCGTACGCGAGATCGACTTCCCGCCGAGCGCCATTGCCTTCGACGCGCAGTTCGACAAGGAAAAGCAGGCGCCGAGCAAGAAGAAATAACAGCCCTCAAGCCACAGAGGGCACGGAGAACACGGGGAAGGCGATTGCGGATGATGAATTCCGAATGAGCGGATTCCGCGCCAGACGCCCATTGGAGTTCAGCATCCGACGCTTTTTATTTCTGTGAGCTCCGTGCTCTCTGTGGGGACATCGTTCCAGCCAGAGGAGAACCGCTCATGTCCGAAGACGCCAACAAGGAAATCCCCAGCTTCCGTTTTGTCGAGAAGAAGGTGGATACGAGCTGGAAGGAAGAGATCCGCAGGGAGCGCGAGGCGGCGGCCAGGAACGCGGCGGCCGCTCCGGGCGCATCCGCCGCGTCAGCGGACAAGGCGGCCGGCGGCGCCGAGGCAGGCGGCAAGCCTGCCGAAGGCCAGCCGGCCAAGGGCGGCGTGCAGCCGTCCAAGCTCTTCATGAATTTCCTGGCGCAGATGGTTCAGCAGGGCCTGATGCAGATGGGCGCGGTCGAAAATCCCTTCACCGGCCAGCGCGAAGTCGATTTGGAGGGCGCGCAGTTCACCATCGAGCTGCTCAAGGTCCTGCAGGAAAAGACGAAGGGCAATCTGGCCGACCAGGAGAGCCGGATGCTCAACGAGGCGCTCCGCGAGATGCAGCTCCAGTACGTCGAAGTTGCCCAGGCCGTGCGGGCGCAGATACAGAAGCAGGTGCAGAATCCGCCGGGGCCGAAAGGCCGGCGATAGCGTGGCGGCCGGCGGGAAATCGTACCCACCATGAAACAGACCGACCTCGTCAAACACCTCGACGAGTTGCTCAAGCCCCGCGAGTTCAAGGACTCGTCGCAGAACGGATTGCAGGTCGATGGCGCGCCGGAGGTGCGCAAGGTCGCCTTCGCCGTCGATGCGTGTCTGGCTTCCTTCAAGGGCGCCGTAAGGGCCGGCGCGCAGATGCTGATCGTCCACCACGGGATGTTCTGGGACAAACCGGTTATCCCGACCGGCACGGCCTACCGGCGCCTAAAGGTCCTCTTCGACGCCAACGTCAGCCTCTATGCCAGCCATCTGCCGCTCGACGCGCACCCGACGCTGGGCAACAACGCCGAACTCTGCCGCCTGCTGGGCCTGCGCAAGCGTCGCGCATTCGGCGAGTACCACGGCCAACCGATCGGCTTCGGCGGCGAGTTGCCCGCTCCGTTGACGATGGAGCAACTGGCCGAACGTCTGCGCAAAGCCACCGGCGACCGGAACGTCCACGTCTTCACATACGGTCCGAAGCGTGTGAAGTCCGTCGGCTGCATCTCGGGCGGCGCCGCGGGGATGGTCGAGCAGGCCCAGCGCGCCGGGTTCGACGCCTACGTCTCCGGCGAAGGCGGCCACGGGAACTTCCACGACTTCGCCGAACGCGGCGCCAACGTGTTGCTCGGCGGCCACTACGCCACCGAGACGCTGGGCGTGAAGGCGCTGCAGGCCCATCTCGCGCGGAAACTCAAGCTGGCCACGGTGTTCCTGGATCTGCCGACGGGAATGTGACGCGTTTCGGCGGGCGGGCCATCCGTTCCGACCTGCGATCGGGCGGATTCTCTTCCCTTTCTGCCACCTCCTTCCTCCTATAGAATGGCCGCATGTTCGTCGAAACGCCCACGGCCCTCTGGCTTTTCCCTGCGGGAGTCCTGGCGCTCCTGCTGCTTCAGCTCTGGCAGGCCCGGCGTCGCGAACTGCTGGTGGGCAGCCTTTTCATCTGGCGGCGGGTTGCGGAGAAGGAACGTGCGCGCCCCCGTCGCCGGCTGGTCCTGGACCGGAGCTTCTGGCTGCAGGTCGCCGCGCTGCTGGCGCTGGCCCTGGCCTGGGCGAACCCCGTCTGGCAGGGCCTTTCGGCGCCTGGCCGGCGCTTTGTGATACTCGTGGACAACGGCCCCTCCGCGCGCTTGCGGCAGGCCAGCGGTGCGCCGCTCTGGGACCGCGTGCGTTCGATGGCGAGCGGGTTTCTGGAAGGGCTGAGCGCCGGGGACCGCGTGATTCTTTGTACGGCCGTGCCTTTTTCCCGCCATCGTCCCTCCAACGACGGCCTGTCCCCGCAGCGTGCTCGGGAGGATTTGGGGACGATCTCGCCCGGGTTGACCCCGATCGAGACCACGGAACTTTGGCGTTACGCGCTCGAAGAGGCCCGCCGGTGGGCGAGCGATGGCCATCCGGTGCGCACGCTGGTTTTTTCGATCCGTCCGGCTGCATCCGGAGCCGCCGATCACCCGTCGGCCGCCTGGGTCGCCGTGCCGTCCGGCGGCGTTTTGGGCAATGTCGCCCTGACCGCGTTCGGCGCTTCGCCGCCCTTCGAACCCGGCCCCAACGAGCTGCTCGTGCAGGTCCGAAACTTCGGTGCGGAAAGCGTGTCGGGCCGCGTGACGTGCGAGGCGGACGGCGGCCCGGCCGTTCCTCCGCGGGAGGTGACGCTTGCGCCGGGCGACGTCGCCGGTGTTGTTTTTGCGCCGGGTCCGTTCGCCCACCCGCTCCGTTTGGCCTGGGTTTCCGACGCCGGCCCCGATGCGCTGCCCGAGGACGATCGGATCGCCGTGGTGCCGAAACCGACCGGTCCACCGCGCATTCGCTGGCATGGTTCGGCGCCGCATCTGCAGGACTTGTATCGCCTCGCGCTGGGCGCGCAGGAACTTTCGCTGGAGGCCCGGGAGACCGCCGATCTGGACGTGTTCGTGGAATGTCTTCCCGCCGCGCCGGTGGCGGACTCGAACGCGGTGCTGCTGCTCGCACCACCTGCCGAATATTTCCCCTTCGAGGTGCTTCCCGGGGTGCTGGAGCGTCCCGTGGCGCGATTGGGCGAGAACGACCCGCTCACGCGCGGGCTGTCCGAGAGCGCCGCGGGACTGGACTGGCCGATCGCCAAGGCGCGCACGATCCGGCAGGTCGGCGACCTGCGTGTCCTGGCGCAGGACCGGCAGGGAAACGTCCTGGCGGCCCGCTTCCTGTTGAAGGATGACCCGGCGAATCGTCTTCGGAAGCCAAGCGGCGAACGGGTCGAGCGCGTCGGCCACGTCTGGGCCTTCGTGCCCGGCGAAGGCCTAGGTTGGGCAGCCGAACGGAAATTCGATTCGCCGGGCTTGGCCACGGTGCTGCTACGCCTGGTGCGCGAGGCCTGCGGCGCCGATCGGCCTTTCCGTCTGCGCAGCGCCGAGGAGCTGGAAGGTCAGTTGGGACGACCGTTGCCGCTGGCGTGGGTTCCCGGTTTCGACGAGAGGGAGGACGCGGGGCAGGGCGTCCTGGACGCGCGCGCTTCGCAGTTGCCCGCGGCCGCAGCGGACACGGTGCCCGCCAGCTTGGCGACGCTGGCGCCCGCTGCCGTGCCCGAGCGTCATCCGCTCGGGCGGCTTTTCGTCCTGCTGGCGATCGCACTGCTGCTGTTCGAGGTGCGGGCAGGCAAAGGACCCGATCCGACCGTGTAGGGACGAAACCGGAGTACCGCGCCGCAGAAGTTCCAGACCCATGGCGCAGCGCCTGCGGGCCCGGCTCTTCGTTGCTTGCCCGTCACCGATCTCCTACGAATAGGCTCCTCGCTCGCGCCTCGATCCGGACCCGCATCCGCAGCGCACGGGGTCAGAAACGTCTGCGGCACGGTACTTGGGCGATCCCGCCCGCGCGGCAGTCACGCCTCTTCGGCGGGCCTGGCTTCGATGAGGCCTTTGAGGTATTTCGAGCACGCCGGGAGCAGCTCGTCCGGATCCGGGTCTTTTTGCAGCGCTTCGACGGAGAGGTACCCGCGGTAGGCGCCGGCCTTCAGCAGGTCCACGATCCGCGGCATCGGCACGAAGCCTTCGCCGAAATCGCAGGGCACCAGGCGCGTGCGGTCTTCGTTGAAGCCGCAATCGTGGACGTGGATGTGGCGGATCTGCGGTCCAAGCGAATCGTAGGTGTCTTCGACCTTTTCGAGCACGCGCAACGGGTGGAGCACATCCCAGAGCACGCCCAGTTTCTTCGGGTTGTAGACCTGGTGGACGATCTCCTGGATGTACTTCGAGTGGCTGCAGGAACCCTGCGTTTCGAGCAGGACCATCGAGCGCAGTTTCTCGGTCTCGGCGAACTCGGCCACCTCGGCCAGCGACTCGGCGATGTAGTCGACCACGCCGACGGCCTCCAGTCCGGGAGGGATGTCGCCGCCGAAGACGCGGACGTAAGGGGTGCCGAGGGTATCGGCCAGGCGCAGGGCCTTTTTCAGGTTTTCGATCGATTTGTGGCGCTCGACGATATCCGGCGAAGCGAAGTTGTACGAGGTCGCCAGGCAGCAGATGGCCAGATTGGAATCGTCGAACTGCTTGCGCACTTCGGCCAGGTACTCGGCAGAACTGTCCAATTCGACACCGTGGAGATGGCCCTTGCCCAACCGCAACTCGACGCCGTCGTAACCGTAGCTTTCCATGCCGTCCACGATGGCGGCTGCGGTCCATTCGGCACAGACCCACGTGGTGAAGCTGAGCTTCAGATTGAAGGTATTTGCCGGAAGAGTGGCCATGCCGGTCATTCGCTCCTGATTGCCAAGAACCCGAAAAAACACCGCTCCCCCGGGCGCATCGGAGCCCCACGGGGGACACGCGAAGCCCTTTGTGTGAAAGGGATGACAGAGACTAGTTGAAGGAGGGCTCCGCGTCAAGGAAAGGACATCACTTGGCGAAGGGGAGCGCTTCGGGGAATCGCCCCGCCCCGGGCTTCTTCATTCGCCACCGGCCGTGCACGACCGCGCTTGATTCCGACCGCGCTTCTCCTATGCTGTCCCCGCTTTCGCATTCAGGACCGCGCCGTGCGGCCCTGTTTTTTTGTCGCCCGACCGCAACCGATTCCGGTTCCGCATCGGCAACCGATCCGAAAGGAGCGCCCATGGCCCTTCAACTCGCCCGCCGTATCCGTGAAGTCCAGCCCTCCGCGACGCTCGCGGTGGACGCCAAGGCCAAGGCATTGAAAGCGCAGGGCGTCGATATCGTCGGGTACGGCGCCGGCGAACCCGATTTCGACACGCCTGCCCACATCGTCCAAGCCGGGTCCAAGGCCATGTCCACCGGGGACACCCGGTACGGCGCCAAGCGCGGTGCGGAGCTGAAGAAACTCATCTGCGAGAAGTTCAAACGCGAAAACGGGCTGACCTATGACCCGGCGCAGATCGTCGTCAGCAACGGCGCCAAGCACAGCCTCTACAACCTCTTCCAGGTCCTGGTCGACGAAGGCGACGAAGTCATCATCCCGATGCCGTATTGGGTGAGCTACCTCGAAATGGCCCGCCTGGCCGGCGGCAAGCCGGTCATTCTGGAGACCAGCGAGGCGACCGGATTCAAGATTTCCCCGGAGCAACTGGAAAAGGCGATCACGCCCAAGTCGCGGCTGTTGGTCTTCAACAGCCCGTCCAATCCGACCGGCGCGGTCTACTCCCCGGAAGAGATCCGTGCGCTGGCCCGGACGATCGAACAACACAACCTGGTGACGATTTCCGACGAGATTTACGAGCACCTCGTCTACGGCGGCATGAAGTTCCTGAGCCTGGCGGCGTGCAGCCCGAAGCTGCATCAGGATCTGGCGATCACGGTGAACGGCGTTTCGAAGACCTTCGCCATGACCGGCTGGCGCATCGGTTACGCGGCGGGTCCCAAGGCGATCATGAGTGCGGTGGCGAACCTGCAGAGCCATGCGACCAGCGACCCGGCGGCCTTCAGCCAGGCGGGCGCGGCAGAGGCGTTGCTGCAACTGGAGGCCTCGGCCGCCGCGGTGAAGCGGATGCACGCCGAGTTCGACCGGCGCCGCCAGCACATGGTCAAGCGGCTGAATGCCTTGCCCGGCGTGACGTGCCTGGAACCCAACGGGGCTTTTTACTGCTTCCCGAACGTCTCGGGCGTCTTCGGCCGGACGCTTGCCGGCCGGGAGATCCGCTGTTCGATGGACTTCGTGACCGTCTGTCTGGAAGAGGCCAAAGTGGCGCTGGTGCCCGGCGAGGCCTTCGGTTCGCCCAGGCACGTGCGTCTCAGTTACGCGGTCGGCATGGAGACGATCGACCGGGGGTTGGACCGCCTGCAGAAACTGCTTTCCTGACCGGCCGGCACGTTTCCGGCCCGGTCGCGAGAACGCCCCGCCCGTTGAGGAGTTGGCTCGATGATTCCGATGACGCAGGAAGGACTGAACAAGTTGAAGGCCGAGCTGGCGGTTCTGGAGGAGCGGCGTCCCCAGATCCTGGTCGCCATCCGCGAAGCGCGCGAGAAAGGCGATCTCTCCGAAAACGCCGAATACCATGCGGCGCGCGAGGAGCTGGCGATCACCGAAACCCGGATCGCGGAGCTGAAATCCAAGATCGGCAACGCTTCGATCGTGGACGCCAGCAAGATCGGCGGGGACAACATCGTCTTCGGCGCGACGGTGAAGCTCAGGAACCTGGACGACGGCGAGGAAGAAGAGTTCACGCTGGTCGGCGAAGGCGAAGCCGACCCGTTCGAGAACCGGATCCTCACGACCAGCCCGATGGGTCAGGCCCTGCTCACGCACAAGGTGGGCGACGAGGTCGAGGTTCCCGCGCCGAAGGGGAAGCTGCGTTTCAAGGTCATCGCGGTGCGGTTCGGTTGAGTCAGGGCTTTTTCTTCACCGTCGTCCCGTGCTTGGCCTGGTGCTGCATGATCGCTTCCTTGGCCATGTCCATCTGGCGCATGCCTTCCAGCAGGAGCGCCGTGACGTTGCCCTGGATGGTGCGTATCGTGACCGGCTCGCCGCGGTCGAAGCGGAACGATCCCTGCTTCATGTGGAAGAGCAGGAAGAGCGCGTCGGCGCCTTCGATGTCCATCATACGCGCATGGCAGACGCTGCCTTCCACGAAGTAGATGGTTCCGGCGCGTTTGCCGTCGTTTACCGTCAGCGTACCCGTCAATTTCATCGGTTCGATCAGGCTGAGGATCTGCGGCAGCTCGATGGCCTCCAGGCGTCCGGCAAGTTCGGCCTGCTGGGCTGCCGCGCCGATCGGGGGCGCCGAGGGCGCTTCCACGTCGATCTGCGTGGGTGCCCCTCCCTTGCCGACCTCCGCGGCGGCTTTGGAGGCGGCTTCCATCTGCTTGCGCCGCAGGGCCGCGGTCTTGGACGCGATCTGCGCCTTGCTGCCCCGCTCCCAGCGGCGCAACATCTGCTGCAGCATGCGCTGCACCAGAATGCTGAATTGCTGGGCCGGGCAGGGCAGTGTCAGCCACCCGTCGCGGACCGACTCCCCGCCCTCGGGAATCAGGTCGGGAAGCTTGTAGTTGGATCTCAAAAGAAAAAGGAACGGAATGTCGAGGGTCTTGATGGAAGAACGGACCGTGCGGAAAAAGACCAAATCGTCGAGTCGCGGTGCGGTCAGGTCGTACACGACCAGTCCCACCTCGCCCGTCTTCACCTGGTTCCAGGCCGCCACCGTGTCCTGCGGCACATCGACCAGCACGCCTTCCCGATTGAGGATTTCCTCCAGCATGCGCGGCGTCTGGGGATCGCGGGAGACGATCAGTACCTTGAGCGGCTCCGGTGTCTGTGCGCTGTCGCTGGCCATGGAATCCTTTTCTGCGGCTCCCTCATCCGGATAGTCGTCAGCGTCATTTATACCCTTTCCGTTGGACCAAGAAAAGGTAACTCCGCGGAGATCCACCCGGGTCGTCGGGGTGACCGAAGGCATGGTCAACCTTTCTCTGGCACGTTTCCCAAGGTGCCTGCTACAATGGAACCCTTGGCCCAGCCGTCTTCACGGAGCGGAAATGAGCCCTGCGCCCCTCCAACCCCGCTGGTGGCAACGCCTGCGCGATTTCTTTGCGCACCGGCCTTCCGCGGAACGGGAAGTCGATCTGCCGCGCGACTTTCTGGAACTGCTCGAACGTCTGCGCATCCTTTCCGTCCGTGCGACCGGCGCCGGTCTTCGTCAAGGTTGCCGGCTCGGCGCCTACCGCGGCGGACAGCTCGAATTCCTCGACTACCGCGCCTACGTCCACGGCGACGATCTCCGCTACCTCGACTGGAACCTCTTCGCCCGCATGGGCAAGGCCTACATCAAGGAATTCGCGCGCGAAGAGGCCGGCGCCATTCACCTGTTACTCGATGCTACACCATCCATGGCTGTAGGAAAGCCCTCAAAATGGACCTTTGCCCGTCGCTTGGCCGCGCTCTTTGCACACGTGGGCTGGACCGCACAGGATTCGGTGCGCGTGCAGGTTTTCCATGCCCACGGCTTGCCGCCTGCCAGTTTCCCTCCGAAAGGGTCTCCAGGCAACACCACGCAACTCCTGGATTGGCTGCGTCGCCAAACCTTGCCGGCCCTCCTCGTTCCTCCCGCACAGGTGCAGGCGCCAAGCCCACTGGGCGAAGGCATCCGCCAGTTCCTGGCCACCCGTCCGCGCAGAGGGCGCGTCTTCCTGCTCTCCGACTTCTGGGAGGATGAGCAGGCGTTGACGGCTTCCTTCCATCGGCTGACGGCGGCAGGATTCGATCTCTCGGCCATCCATATCCTGGCGGCCGAAGAAATCGCCCCGCCCGCCGGCGGGGACTGGCGGCTGCTGGCCGACGAGGAGCCCGGAGACCTCGAGCTCACCTTGGCGCCAGCCGTCAGCGCCCGATACACGGCCGAACTGGAAGCGCATCGGGCGACCGTGGAATCGCTCCTGCGCCGTCGCGGCGGTTCCTACCTGTTTGCGCCGTCCGATATCTCGATCGAGCGCGTTCTGATCCAGGCGCTGCGGCGAAGACAATGGCTGGGATAGCGGGGTAGAGGTCTGCGGTGTCGCAAGGAGTCCGGATCGCGGCTGGGCATCACCCTTCGAACGTCACGCCCATCAAGTGATGCAGGATGTAGGCCTCCAGCCCTTCGTAGTCGCGGGCCGCGACGAACCGGCGCTCCCGTTCGCGGTCGAGGGTACGGACTTTTTCCACCAGGTGCAGGAAGATCGCGCGGCTGTTCTTCAGGTGCGCGATGGCCGGTTGGGCCGTGGTCGTGCGCATCGCCTTGACGTCCATCCCGACAAACTCGCCGTTCCGTCCGAAGCCGCCCTCTTCCAGCACGCGGACCTGGTTGAACGCCAGGCGCAGGTTCACGGCGCCGAAGGATTTGTCTTCGTCGAACTTCAAGCCGTTCTGGTCGTTCAGGTGCACGCTGGCGAGCTTCCGGTGCGCCAGCGCGAAGGCCATCTCGTCGGACGGGTCCAGTCCGGCCAGGAGCGCATGAGCGCTTTCGATCAGGCCCGAAACGCGCGCGGGGTCGTCGGAGGCGTACGCCAGCGCGATGGCATGACCGATGGTCGGCACATAGGCGCAGTCGGTCGGCTCGTTCGGCTTGGGTTCGATCCAGAGGTTGACCTTCTTGTTGTAGGCCAGCAGCGCATTGAGCGCGCCCAGCAGACGTTCGTAGGCCTGCCGCGCGTTCTTGGCTTCGCGCACATAGCTGCCCTCGCGCGCCAGCCACAGGACGATGTTCGGCGTGCCGACTTCGAAGGCGATGTCGATGCAGCGTTTCGCGCGGTCGAGCGCGTACTCGCGGTCCGACGCGTCGTTCGACGTGAAGCCGCCATCGACGGTCTGCCGGGCGAACCAGAGCCGCGGCGCCACGAACTCGGGCGTCAGCCCGCGATCTTTGAGCATCCTGCCGACCGCCGCCGCGCGCCGGGCCGTCTGCTGCGGCGTCTTGGCGTCGAGGTTTTCCACCACATCGTCGTCGTGGAACTGCACGCCTTCGTAGCCCAGGGGCTTGTAGAGGTCGAACTTCTCCTCGATCGGCATCGGCTGGCGGACCTCCGGCCCGAACGGATCGGCGCCTTCGCTGATGTTCCACGGTCCGAAGGAAAAGCGGTAACGGGTCGGCTGTGCCATGGCGTGGCTCCTGTGAAGGGTTGCGTCGACGAATCCTGAGTACCGCGCCGCAGAAGTTCCAGACCCATTGTTTGCGGCTGCGGGTCCGGCTCTTCTTTGCTCGCTCGCCGCCGACGGGCGGCTCGTCTATGTCATCGGCAACCACAATTTCGACATCCCGGCGGCGCTGGTCGAGACGCGTCTGCCCGGCGTGGAACTCGTCGGGCCGCACGACGGCGCGAACCGGGCCTGTTCCGAGACCGGCGCGCGGCTGGTGGTTCTGGGGCACACGCACCTGGCCATGACGGACAACCCTGCGCGCTTCCCGCCGCGCCATCGCAGGACCTACGCCAACACGGGCTGCTGGTGCCGGGGCCAGCCCCACGTGGTACTCGCCGACACGGAAAACGCCACGTTGGAACTGCGTGCCGTGTGCCGTTCGGGCGACTGGGTCCCGCTGCACGGCGAATGACACCGGCGCTCACTTGGCGTTCATCTGGTCGAGCAGCGAACGTTTCCGATATTCCTTCTCGAGATCGGCGCTGGTCAGCGAGCCGATCTTCTGGCGGAACCAGTAATGCCAGGCCATCGGGTGGCTCCCCAGATCCTTGCCGGCGATCAGTTTGAGCGCGTCGGCGACCGGGTGCCCGACATCCGCGGTCCCGCTGGTCGCCTGCCCTTGAGGCATGAAGACGGGCATCTTGCCCCCGTACGGGCCCACGGGCAGTTCGCGCCAGGTGCCCTGCGGCTCGTCGGTCTGCGGCGTGGCCGAACCGACTTGCGGCGGCGGCAGCGCGGCGACCAGGGCGGCAAGGGAACGAAGATCGTCGATCTCGCGCAACGCCCACGAGGCCGCACGCTGGGACGGCACGTCCTCGCTGACCGCATACTGCAGGATGTAACCCACCGCACGGTCGTCGCAGAGCGTCCGGATCGTCCGGCAGGCTTCGCGCCGGACTTCAAGGTCCGCATCCTTCATTGCCACCCAGGCGACCGATTTCGCACCCTCCGCCGAAAGCACCTTCATGGCAGCCAGCGCGCGCAGCGCCCCCAGGCGCAGCTCTACCGGCGTCTTCTCCTTCGGATGCAGGATGCCCACCAGCAGCGGCTCCGCGCGTCGGCCCAGTTCGACCGCCCGGGCCAGCGCCGCACGCCTCTTTTCGCGGCTGGGATCGCCGAGCGCCTCGAGTTCCCGAAGCATCGCCCGGTTTTCGGCCGCCAGCCTCTTCTGCGCCTCCGCCTGCAGCAAGCCGACCGGTGCGGACTTCTCGGCCGGTACCGGCGCGGCGCCGCGGATCACCTTCTCGATGCGGACTTTCGCGATGCCGCGCTCTTCCCCGTTTTCGGTCCGCAGAATCAGCGCCTCGTCGTCTTCGCGGACCAGGCGGCCGCCGACTTCCCGGCCATCCTTCAATAACACGACCACGGGAGTCTCCTCGGCCGCACGGGCGGCCCCCATGCCGACCCAAAGCACCGCCAACTGGAGGCAACAGGCCAGGCGATAACCCATGCCGACAACCTCCCTTCACCCACGATTATAGACGTGCCTGGAAGGTCGATCCATAGGCGTTTGACGCCTGGACGCCCGAGCAAACGGCGTGGACCGCCATGACGCCAAGGGCGCCAACGGAACGGCAACGACGGATACCCCATCGGTGACGCGGGTGGGCGACCGGCTCTTCGAACTGCTGCCCAACGGCCATGTCTACGGCGCCACGCCGTTCCATGACGGCCAGTGGCATCACGTGGCCACGACGGTCGGCGAGGGCGGACAGAAGCTGTACGTGGACGGCCAGCTGGTCGGTTCCGGAAAGCTGTCCAAACGCACCCGCACCAGCAACCGGCTGGGCCTCGACCTCGGCCCCGGCGGCGACACGGGCATGGTGGCGCTGGACGAACTGCGCGTGCACGGCCGCGCGCTGAGCGCGGAGGAGGTTCGAAAACTTTACGCGGCAGGGGGCCGCTGATCTTGCGGGAACTGCCCGGGATGTCGACCGGAAGCACGTGCGTGCGGTCGGCGATGGCGGTGAAGTCGCCGGGTTTTCCGGCTCGAGCCAGCGCGGCGGCCAAGGGTCGAGCCCCGCGCCGCCTACTTCTCCGGCGGGACTTCCTTGATCCTCAGGTCCTTGTACCAGGCCTCCGCCGGCGGGCCGCTGTGGATCTGCACGGCGATCGCGCCGGTCTGTTCGATCTTCTCGTCGGGTTCCGTGTAGTCGACCGTCGGGCAGCCGGCCAGCCAGAGCCGGATCCGCCGGCCGACGCAGCGGATGACGTAGGCGTTCCAGTCGTCGCGCTTCAGGACCCGGTCCAGTTCGGCGGCATCGGGTCTCGCCAGCACCTTGTTCCGGCGCGACTCGTCGTACAGGCAGCCCCAGTAGTTCTGGCCCAGGTCCGCCTGGTAGCCGATCATCTCGTTGTGGTCCGGGATGCGCTTGCTGCGGATCTGGATGCCGCCGTTGGCGTCCTTGCCGAGCAGCCTGACCGCCAAACGAAGTTCGAAGTCGGCGTAGACCTTCTTCGTGCTCAGGAATTCGTTGCGCGGAATCCGCTCCTTCAGCGTGCCTCCGACGATCGCGCCGTCCTCGATGCGGAAGGCGTTGGGCGAACCTTCCCAGCCCTCGAAACTCTTGCCGTCGAAGAGCGGCACGGCCTCGATCCGGTCGAAGAGCGGGTCCGGCGGCGCATCCGCGCCTTCGGCGGCCAAAACGCGCGACGGAAGGATCGCCGGCGCGGCGACCGAAGCGCCCAGCGCAAGGGTGCTCGTCGTCAGGAATCGGCGGCGGGAATGCGGAGACATGGACCGGTCCTCCCGTGGGTGCTGGCGGGTTGCAGGGCG
>Ga0101944_10003429_pt1 | contig 22158 bp, 16 predicted proteins | sample DewCreD2012metaG_FD_75245 | JGI IMG/M metagenome (GOLD analysis project Ga0101944, IMG submission 75245) | Hot spring sediment bacterial and archeal communities from British Columbia, Canada, to study Microbial Dark Matter (Phase II) - Dewar... ... | reverse complement strand
ACCTTATACAGCGCTTCGGCGTCGCGGCGGTCGGTGATCGCGTCGTCCACGTGGCTGTGCCCCTGACCGATGGCGAAACCGTTGGAGCCGTCGTACGCCTCGGCCCACCAGCCATCGAGGATCGACAGGTTCAGCGCCCCATTGAGGACGGCTTTCTGCCCGCTGGTGCCCGAGGCCTCCAGCGGCCGGCGCGGGTTGTTCAGCCAGACATCCACCCCCTGCACCATGTGGCGGCAGACGTTCATGTCGTAATCTTCGATATAGGCGATCCGATTCGCGAAGCGCGGGTCGTGCCGCAGGCGGGCGATCATCTGGATATAGCGTTTGCCTCCCTCGTCCTTGGGGTGGGCCTTGCCGGCGAAGATGAACTGCACCGGCCGGTCCTTGTCGTTGCAGATCGCGGCCAGGCGGTCCAGATCCGTCAGGATCATCGTGGCCCGCTTGTAGGTGGCAAAACGCCGGCCGAAGCCGATCGTCAGCACGTTGGGGTCGAGCACGTTGCGGGCGGCCTCGACCGCTTCATCGCTTTCGCCGCGGCGGCGGCACTGGCGGCTGACGCGCCGCCGCACGAACGCCAAAAGCAGGTTTTTCAGGGCGTTGTGCGTCTCCCACAGCTCGCCGGGATCGACACTGTGGATGTGCTGCCAGACTTCCGGCTCGCCCATCCGGTAGATCCACCCGGCCGGGAAATGCCGGTCGTAAAGCTGCTGCATCTGCTGGGCCAGCCAGGTGGGAATGTGCACGCCGTTGGTGATGTGGCCGATCGGAATCTCTTCCTCGACCCGCCACGGCCACAGGGCGGCCCACATCCGCCGCGAAATATGGCCATGAAGCTGGCTGACGGCGTTGGCCCGGCGCGAAAGCTTCAGCCCCATCACCGTCATGCAGAAGGGCTCGTGGTCGTTCTGCGGCTCGACCCGGCCCAGCCCCATGAGCTGCTCGTAGCTGATGCCGAGCTGGTCCCGCAGCGGGCCCAGATGCTCCTCGACCAGGCCGCCATGGAACCGGTCGTGCCCCGCCGGCACCGGCGTGTGCGTCGTGAACACCGTCTGCCGGGCCACCTCCCGCAGGGCGTCGTCGAACCGCAGCCCGTCGTCGTGCATCCGCTCGCGGATCACCTCCAGCGGGCCGAACGCGCTGTGTCCCTCGTTGAGATGGTATACACCCGGCGTGATGCCCAGCGCCCTGAGCGCCTTGACGCCCCCCACGCCCAGCACCAGCTCCTGGCGGATTCGCGTCCGCTCGTCGCCGCCGTACAGCCGGCTGGTCAGCTCGCGATCCTGCGGGCTGTTGCCTTCCACGTCGCAGTCCAGAAGGTACAGGCGGACCCGCCCCACCTGCATCATCCACACCTTGGCGAACAGCGGGCCGCTTCGCGTATCCACGCGGATGGTGATCGGCTTGCCGTCCGGCGACAGGGCCGGCTCCATCGGCACATTCTCGACCTTGGTGTCGATGTATTCCTCGTGCTGCCAGCCATCCATGTCCAGGTGCTGCTTGAAGTAGCCCTGGTCGTAGAACAGCCCCACGGCCACCAGGTTCACCCCCAAGCCGCTGGCGCTTTTGATGTGGTCGCCCGACAGCACGCCCAAGCCGCCGGAGTAGATCGGGATCGATTCGTGCAGCCCGAACTCCGCCGAGAAATAGGCCACCGGCTTGGCCCCCAGCACGCCCGCATTCCAAGCGGCCCAGGTCTCCCGGTTCGACATGTACTCCTTCAGCCGCCGGTAGGCATAGTTGATCCGGCTGTAGAGCACCATTTCGGCTGCGCGCTGGGCCAACCGCTCAGGCGTGAACTCGCGCAGCAAGGCCACCGGGTTGTGGTCGAGCTGCCGCCAGCGGATCGGGTCCAGATCGCGGAAGAGGTTGATCACCTCCGGATGCCACGTCCACCACAGATTGCGGGCCAGCGCCCAGCATTTGTCATACAGCGATTGGGCCGACAACTCGCCTGCCACGTACAGAGTCGGCTCCGAGACCGTGGCCGGATCGATGGTCGTCATGCGTCTGTCCTTCCCTCCGCCTCAGGCTCGAACGCGAGTGCGACGGATCGAGTATCGGCCGGGGTCGCCGACCGTTTGCGATATCTTCCAGAGGTTGTTATCGGCAGACGCGCCAACGTGTCAAGCAAACCCCCGACGGATGGCCGCCCAGTCGCGACCAGACCGCTTCCTGGCCCCCCTGCCGGGAGGAAACTCGAAACCGTCTCCGGCCGCCGCATGCCGCTTTAAGCCCGCGGCTCGGTCGGCGGCGTCATGGCAGCAGCAAGCTGCTGGCGCTGCATGATAGCAGACAATAGCCATCGTTCGCAGGGCAGCAGATACAGCGCCGTGAGCACCGCGTTGAACTGGAAGCCATAGGGGAAAGTCGTCAAGATGCCCAGATAGAACAATACCAATCCGGCGCCGATCCATGCCCGCAGGGCCGGCACCACCGCCAGCACTCCCGCCGTCTCGACCAGCAGCGTCAGCCACTGGGCCACGCGGGCGGCGGTCCGGCTCGCCAGCAGCAGTTTCGTAGCGGGCGAGCCCGGGTAGCCCCAGAGGTAGACCCAAAGCTGGAGCGAGACGCCGTTGGGCCAGTCCCAGCCGCTGGCATAGAGCTTCGACAGGCCGGCCGCGGTGTGAAAGATGCCCAGGTAGGCGATCGATGCCAGCGTCAGCCAGCGAGGAACCAGCGGCGTGTGCCAATAGCGGCCGGTGGTGCGCAGGTGCCTTATCCGAGGGGCATCGGCTGTGTGCCACAGGGCCTGGAAGATCAGCAAAGTATTGGGCACATGGAAGATATGCGCGGTCTGGTAGGTCGTCTCGACATGCAGCGACCAGAGGATGGTGAACGCTCCCACCGTCAGCCAGCACGACCAGGGCACCGCGCGACCTGTCATCCACAGCGCCGCTCCGACCAGGAGCAGGCCGCGGACCGCCAGCCAGATCGCGTCGCTGCGGACCACGCCGTCGGGCAGCCAGAACAACAGCGACGCGACCCCTTCCCGAGGCCCCTCGTGGATCGTGAACGGGCACAGCGCCAGGGTGACGCAGGCCAGCAGCGACACCGTCAGCACAAGCTGGTTGAACTGGACGAGCTGCCGCTGGTAGAGCCGATCCAGGACGCGGCGCGCCCACCCACTGGACCGGTCGACCGCCGCGGGAAGCTCTCCGCTCATCGGCTGCGAAAGGCGAAAAAGTAGGCGGCCAGGAAAAACCCGACCGCAACCACGAACCAGCGGACATGCCGCGAGGCCAATTGCCGACCATAATGCGCGGCCAGATAGCCGCCCGCCAGGGAGGCCGCCATCATCGCCGGCGCGAATGTCCAGACGACCTTCCCCTCGATCACGAACACCAGCACCGCCACGGCGTTGATCGCCGTCCCTAGCACGGCCTTCAGACCGTTCATTTGATGGATGTCGGTCAGCCCCATCAAGCCCAGCCCGCTGAGCATGAGGATGCCGATCCCGGCTCCGAAATAGCCGCCGTAAATGGCGATCAGCGTCTGCAAGGCTACCATCCCAGCCAATCCGCGCGGGGTGACCCGATCCAGGCCGTTGCTGGGAACGGGATGATCGTTCTCCATCACCACGACCGCCCGGCGGCGGACCAGCAGCGGCTGCAACAAAAACAGCGTCGTCGCGACCAGGATCAGCCACGGCACAAGCTGCGCGAAGATGCCCGGCGGCAGCCGCGTGACCAGGAGTGACCCCACAGCGCCCCCCGCCAGACTCGGGGGGAGCAGCCAGACCAAGAGCGTTCGCAGCTCCCACAGCTCACGACGCAGTCCCCACGCGCTGCCCAGCGAGGCTGGAACCAGGGCCACGGTGCTCGTGCCGTTGGCCATGACGGCCGCCGCGGCAGACCCGTAAGGCCCGGTAAGCACGCCGATCAGGGCCGGAAACGTCAGCAGCGTGCCGCCGCCGGCCAGGGCGTTGATCCCGCCCGCCAGGAACGCCGCCAGGCACAGCCAACCCCACTGGACGAAGATTTGCATCATCAGGGGAGCATTCTCGCTAGTTCGCGTGCCGAGACAACCCGCCTTGCGGCAAGGGCGTCTCCCAGCGCCGACACAAGATGCCCCCGGGGGTGTGCCTCCGGCGGTGCCCCCGGTTGCTTCGCGAATCGGGGCCTGCAACGAAGGATAGCCCCGGTGGCTTCCGCGTACGTGTTTCGGCCTGGGTGTTCGTGTTTAGCCCAGGGCCTTCGTGTTTAGCCCTGGGTAGCCCCGGTTGCTTGGCAACCGGGGCGTGCAAGAGGCGCCCGCTGGGGCGTGGCGCTGTCAGGAGGGCGGGGCCGAAATGGTTGGCACCCCAGTGCCTCCTGTGAACCCAGGTTGCAGAGCAACCTGGGCCACCCTGTCTGATCCTTGTTGACGGGTGCCCCCGGTTGCTTGGAAAGCGGGTAGCCCCGGTTGGTTTCCAACCGGGGTACGCAAGAGGCATTTGATCGTAGATCGTATCGAGGGCGTGCAAGAGGCGCCCGCTAGGGCGTGGCGCTGTCAGGAGGGCGGGGCCGAGATGGTTGGCCCCCCAGTGCCTCATGTAAACCCAGGTTGCAGAGCAACCTGGGCCACCCCGCGAGGCTGCCGACGTGAGCCAGCGCATCCCTGCATGCACGAAAACGCAAGAAAGAAAGAGGGGCGCACAGGATGGCGGCCCGCCCGAGGGGTCCCCCGCTAATGCCGCACGGCCGGGCCGAACCCCTGCCGCCGCTGCAAGCTATAGCGCTCCAGGGCGTCTTCGATGATCGGGATGGCCGTGCTGGCCGGCTGGAACTCGTCCACTTCGACCGACTTGCCTTCCAACGTCTTGTAGTCCTGGAAGAAGCGGCGGAGCATGTTCAGGCGGTGTGCCGGCAGCTCCTCCGCCTCCTGGAAACTGTTGAATTCCGGATCGTCGATCGCCACCGCCAGCACCTTGTGATCTTTCTTGCCGCTGTCGATCATCGTCATCAGGCCGATCGCCCGCGAGCGGACCAGCGTCAGCGGGTCGACCGCTTCCTGGCAGAGCACCAGCACATCTAGCGGGTCGCCATCTTCGGCCAGCGTCTGCGGGATGAAGCCGTAATTAGCCGGGTAGTACACCGCCGAATAGAGGATGCGGTCGAGCCGGAGTAAGCCGGTCTGCTTGTCCAGTTCGTATTTGACGCTGCTGCCCCGGGGAATCTCGATCACCGAAATGAATTCGGCCGGCAGCCGCAGGCCGGGTGTCACGTCGTGCCAGGGATGGGTCATGGCATCGGGCGGAACAATGCGCGTTTCGGAATCACGACGGAGGGTGGCTCCACAAGGTTACGTCGTCTGACAGCGCGATGCACCAGCGAGTGCCTCCTGCAGGCCCCGGTTGCCGAAGCAACCGAGGCTACCCCTCGACCTTGGAAAGTGAACGCCGGGTGTGATCCTCAGGTACCGGCCACGACGCAGCGTGGGCCTCCAAGGCGACGGCTTCTGACAGCATAACGCACCAGCGAGTGCCTCCTGCAGGCCCCGGTTGCCAAAGCAACCGAGGCTCCCCTGTTTATCTAGTTTGCGCTGTTTTTCGTTCCCTTGGCGGCGGGTCGGGGTATGGGCGATTATCCTATCGCCCGCCGGTTCCGTCGGCCAGCCGGGCTGCGAGCCCATTCACCAGGCAGGCAGCCGGGCTGGGGGCTGATGGGAAAGCCGGTCCGTGAGCCAATCGCCCAGCCCGCAAGTCAGGTACCCCCGCCTCACCGCACCAGTCGCTGCGCGCCCGCGTACAGGTCCAGGTCGGCCCGGTCGCCGATGCGTGCGAAGACGCGGCGAATCTGCGCGTACCCCCCGCGCAGCGTAAAGTCGCCGCAGCGCCCCGCCGACTTGGCCCCCAGGACGTAATAGTGCATCTCCCGCACCTCGCCCCAGCAGTGCCAGGCAGGCGCGCTGGTCTCCGCCAGATCGCGCTGCACGTGCGACAGCGTCTCGGACGCCGCGTGCCCTGGGGAGGCGACGTTCCTCTCCGACGCCACGTGTCCCGCGTCCCCCGCCGGCGACGTCCCGTCCGGAGCCGGCCAGGCCGGCGGCCCCCCCCGGCCACAGCCTCAGGGCCCACCCGCACGGCGACGGTGCCACCTGCAGCTCCGTCGCCAGCGTCTCGTCCGGCCGGAAACCGACATTGGCCACGATCCGGTCGACCCGCAGCGTCCGCCCCGCCGGCCCGCTCAACACCACCTCCAGCGGTCCCTCCGGCGCGATCTTGCGCACCTCTTCCACCATCGCCAGCGGCAGGTGCTCGACGCACGCGGCCTGGCGGGCCAGTTCGTTCGCCTGTCGGGCCAAAGCCGCCCGCTGGGGCCACGGGTCGTCCGGCCGCACCGGGATCGGACCACCGCCAGCAGGCCCTTCCCGCCGGGTGACCCAGGTAATCCGCGTGCCGGGCACCTGATCGGCCAACGCCACCAGCACGACCAGGTTCGTGGCCGCCGCCATCCCTGCACCGACCAGCAGCGTGTGCCGGCCAGCATACTGCGCCCGGTCACGCCCCAGGATGTCGGGCAGGCGATGCTCGATCTGGTCGGCCAGAGCCAGTTCGCCCACGGCCGGGATGCCGCCGTGTCCCAGCCAGCGCGGGGTTGCCCAGACTCCCGTGCAGTCGAGCACGCCATCGAATCGCTCGATCCGCTCGATGCCCTCCGGCCCGCGGGACAGTACGCGGAACGCAAAGTCCCCGCGCTCCTCACCGCAGGGCAGGTCTTCCTTGAGCAGCTCTTCCTTGCCTACCGCCAGCACGGTGGTGCCCAGCGCAGGTGCTCCTCGATGAGATCGCTGTGGGCCAGCGGCTCCAGGTACCGCGCGACCCACTCGTCCCCGGTCAGGTGTGCCTCCGGCGAGGGAGCTTGCCAGCTCGGGTCCTGAGCTTGGAGAGCCGCCAAGCCCAGCGGGGTGCAGCACTGGCTGAAGGGGGCCAGCATCCGCACATGCCCCCACTGGCGGACGTGCTCAGCCACCTGCCCCCGCTCGTAGATCACCACCTCGTAGCCCAGGAAGCGGGCGTACAGGGCGGCCTCCAAGCCGATCGGGCCTGCCCCGAGGATCGCGAGTCGTGCCGGTGTGTCGATCGCCATGCCGCAGCGTACCCCGTCCACCGTCCACGGAGCAAGGCGGCGGCGTTTGGGCTTGTCAAAACGGGCGGACTGGGGCATCTTAAGCGCCTAGGCGGCCGCCCGACGCCGCCCCGCGCGGTAGAATGGCACGGGACGCTGGTCCAGGTCCGTCGCTTGTCGTCATCCAGGCTCTGCAATCGTTCAGGCTTTGTATCGTTTCATGGGGGTCGCGCCATGCCACTGTTCGAGGTCGAAACCGACGCACACATCATTATCACCTGGGCCGCCGACGAAACGGCCGCGCGGGGGGTGGTCCGCGAGGCTTATCCCAGCGACCGCGTCATCCGCCTGACCAAACGGCCCCGCGACACCTGGGTGATCAGCAAAGGGGCCTTGGGGCTGACCAACCAGCAGATCGACGTGTGCTCCGTCGCCCGGGATTGCCTGGCCAAAGCGGCCGGCGACAAAGTGCATGCCATCCGGCTCTACATGCACGAAACGGGCACCGATCTGGAGCATGCCCGCAAGGTGATCGAATCGAACATGGTCATGGGCTGGTAGAAGCGCCCTAGGGCCGCCGGGCGACGGTCCGCACCCGCCGGACGTGGCGGGACAGACGGGCAGCCCTGCGCCGGCTACTCGATGATCATGTCGTCGACCGTCTTGCCGGAGGGGATCATCGGCAGCACGTGCTCGACGTAGGGCACCTGCACGTTGAGCAGGTATGGCCCCTTGCTGGCGATCATCTCTTCCAGGGCCGGCACCAGGTCGGCCTTGCGGCTGATCGTGGCGGCCTCCCAGCGGTAGCCCCGGGCGATGGTCACGAAATCGGGATAGCGCTCGCTGACGAACCGGCCGTTGCCGCGACCCGTCGCTTCGGCATGGTCGATGGGGCCCAGGTACGTGTGGGCCCGGTTCCGCCCATGGAAGCGGTCCTCCCACTGCACCACCATCCCCAGGTGCTGGTTATCCAAGAGCAGCACCTTGACCGGCAGCTTCTCGCAGTAGCAGGTGGCCATCTCCTGGATGTTCATCTGGAAGCTGCCATCGCCGTCGATGTCGATCACCAGCGCGTCGGGATGCGCCGCCTGCACGCCCATCGCCGCCGGCAGCCCGAAGCCCATCGTCCCCAGCCCGCTCGACGAGAGGAACGTCCGCGGGTGGCGGAACTTGAAGAACTGGGCCGTCCACATCTGATGCTGGCCCACCCCCACGGTGATGTACGTCTTGCGGTCGGCGGTCAGCCGCGACAGCTCGCTGATCGCGTGCTGCTGCAAAATGCCGTCGAACTCCTGGTCGTACTTGAACGGCTGCGTCCGCTTCCAGTCCAGGCACAGCTTGACCCAGGCCGAGATGTCGGCCGGCGGCTCCACGATCTTGTTGATCTCCGCCAGCGCGTATTTCACGTCGCTGCAGATCGGGATGTGCGCTTCCTTGTTCTTGTTCAGCTCCGACGGGTCGATGTCGATGTGGATGATCTTGGCATGCCTGGCGAACGCCTCCAGCTTGCCGGTCACCCGGTCGTCGAACCGCACGCCCAGCGCGATCAACAGGTCGCAATCGCGCACCGCCCAGTTGGCGTACACGCTGCCATGCATCCCCAGCATGTCCAGGCATAGCGGCCCATCCGCCGGATATGCCCCCAACCCCATCACCGTCATCGTCACCGGGATGCCCGTCTTGCGCACGAACTCCCGCAGCTCCTCGCTGGCATTGCCGCTGATGATCCCGCCGCCGGCATAGATCACCGGCCGCCGGGCCAGCTTGATCGCCGCCACCACCTGCCGGATCTGCTCCGGCCTGGCCTTCCGCGGCTTCCCGTTGTAGCCCGGCAGGTTCATCGGCTCGTCCCAGTTGGGCACGCACATCTGCTGCTGGATGTTCTTGGGCATATCCACCAGCACCGGCCCGGGCCGGCCCGTCGTCGCCACGTAGAACGCTTCCTTCATCACCCGCGCCAGGTCCTTGATGTCGGTCACCAGATAGTGATGCTTGGTGATCCCCCGGCACACTTCCACGATCGGCGTCTCTTGAAACGCATCGCTGCCGATGACCGGCGTGGGCACCTGCCCCGTGATCGCGATCAGCGGCACGCTGTCCAGCTTCGCGTCCGCGATCGCCGTCACCAGGTTCGTCGCCCCCGGACCGCTGGTGGCCATCACCACGCCCGGCTTGCCCGTCGAACGCGCATACCCCTGCGCCGCAAACGCCCCACCCTGCTCATGCCGCGGCAGGATCGTGCGGATCTTGTCCGCATACTTCGTTAGCGACTGATGCAGCGGCATGCTCGCCCCGCCCGGATAGGCGAACACGACCTCCACACCGTGATGCACCAGCGACTGGACCAGAATGTCCGCACCACTCATGAGCTGGGTTTCGGTCGTGGGCGTCACAGCAGGCATGGTCACCTTTTTCCTTCCAAAACGCGAAATGCTCGGGCCGGCCAACGTCCCGACCCATCCTGAGAGCGTCCCCCGACCCTCAGGATTCACACCCTTGCGCCAACGGCGGCGGAACTACTTACACTATGCCCATTTCCACGTTTCGGCAACGCCCAACCTACGAACCAAGACAGTTCTAGACTGCAATTTTTATTTTATTAAATCCATACTATCGGGTGGCCAACTGAGACTCGATCAACTCGCATCTGCGCGCCCGCCGTGGCCAAGTTCCAGCGGGTGGGGTACTGTTGGACGTAACGCAAGCAACTGCTGCCGCCGGCAGCCGTTCGAGGGACATCGCCCAAGGCAGCATCCCGACAAAGTTCGTGTATCAAGTAAAATAAGATGATAAATATGAGTTAGCGCTGCGATGGAGAGGGCTTCACCAAGGACGGCGTGCCGTCCCAGGTGGCGACACAGCACGATCTCCTCTCCCGCTGTGGCCGCTCGAACATGCAATTTTCGCGGTTCGCGTCGATGAACCGCCCGAAGCAAGTACGCAATATAGAAAAAACCATCAAAGTGCAGCGACAATGACGACGCGTCCAATCACGAAAGTCGCCCTGATCGGCATGGGAACGGTGGGCACCGGGGTTGCCCGGCTGCTCATCGATCACGGAGATCGGACGGCACGGCACGCCGGTCAGACGCTGTGGGTCGAGGCGGTCGTCGTGCGCGACCTCAAGAAGCCGCGGGACTATGCCCTGCCGGAGGGGGTTCTGACGACCGATTTGGACCGCGTGCTGCGGAACAAGGAGATCAAACTGGCGGCGATGTTGGTGGGGGGTGTCGAGCCGGCCCGGACGATCACGCTGAAGCTGCTGGAGAGCGGCAAGGACATTGTGACGGCCAACAAGCTGCTGTTGGCCGAGCATGGTCCGGAGCTGTTCGATCGGGCGCGGGAGCTGGGTCGGTCGATCGCGTTCGATGCGTCGGTGGCAGGCGGGATTCCGATCATCACCAACATCGGGCAGTGCTTTTCGGCCAATCAGATTCTGAGCCTGCACGGGATTCTCAATGGGACGACGAACTTCATCGTCTCGCAGATGGAGGAGCAGGGAGCCGATTACGCCACCGCCCTGCGCGAAGCGCAGCGGCGCGGCTACGCGGAGCCGGACCCCACGATGGATGTCAGCGGCGCGGATGCGGCGCAGAAGCTGGCGATCCTGGCGCATCTGGCGTTTGGGGCGCGGGTGCATTGGAGCGAGATTCCGCGGGTGGGGATCGATACGCTCGACCCGGCCGACTTGCGCTATGCTCGCGAGCTGGGCTATCGGATCAAGCTGATCGCGGTGGCCCAGCTCCACGACAGCGGGCTGGAGCTGCACGTGACGCCGACGCTGGTGCGGATCGGCACGCCGCTGGCCGAAGTGCGTGGGGCATTCAATGCGCTGGAAGTCGTGGGCGACGCGGTGGGGCCGGTCTTCTTTCACGGGCTGGGCGCTGGCCAGATGCCGACCGCCTCGGCCGTGGTGGCCGACATGATCGATACGGCCGTGGGCCGGACCGGCATCACCTTCCGCACGCTGAACCTCTGGTCGCAAGATGCCGCGCGGGTGCTGCCGCTGGACCACAAGCAGCTTCCAGGCCGCTACTACCTGCGGCTGACGGTGGAAGATCGTCCGGGTGTGCTGGCGGAGATCGCCGGCGTGCTCGGCCGGCATCAGATCTCGATCGCCTCGGTGATCCAGCACGAGCCTACGGGGGATGGTCCCGACCGGGTGGTGCCGCTGGTGATCATGACCTACCAGGCCAAGGAAGGGGCCGCCCAGGCTGCGATGACCGAGATCGACCGCCTGCGCTGCGTCCGCCCGGGCAGCGTGCGGATGCGGGTGCTCGATTGACGCCCATGGAAGGGGAAGCGCGGTTTCCGCATCGGCCCAGCGTCGGGACAATGGAGCCGTCCAGCGCCGTGTCGCACCGCGCCTCGGCCCAGGCGGCACCGGACCTGAGCCACCAGCGGGCGGCACCGTCCGCACCCGTCCGGCGATCCGCACCGACCATCCGCGGCGGTCGTCTGGCGGTGCGACCTCCTCCGGCCTTGAAATCGCCCTGCGTATGAGAATCGCTCTACTACACAATGCGGTGTCGGACGCCAACGGCCCCTGCACCAACGAGGTCCAGGCGCAGCTCGAGGCGGTCGAGGCCGCCCTGCAGGCGCTGGGGCACTCGACGCGCCGCCTGGTGTGCACGTTGAACTTCGAGGCGGTGGAAGAAACCCTGGCCAGCGACCGGCCGGAACTGGTGTTCAACCTGGTGGCGTCGCTGGCCGGCTCCGACCGGCTGGCGCACCTGGCGGCGGTGCTCCTGGACGACCTCGACCTGCCCTATACCGGAGCCCCTGCCCGTACCCTGCACCTGACCTGCAACAAGCCGCGTTCCAAAGCGCGGATGCGGGCGCTGGGCCTGCCCACGCCCGACTGGGTGCTGCCGGCCAGTCCACCCGGCTGGACGCTGACGCCGCCGTACATCATCAAAGCCGTCTGGGAGCACGCTTCGCTGGGGCTGGATGAACATGCGGTGATCACCGAGGGGGACGGCTCCACCGTCCGCGAGCAGATCGAATCGCGCTCCCGCCAGCTCGGCCAGGCCTGTTTTGCCGAACGCTACATCCCGGGGCGGGAGTTCCATCTGGCGCTGATTGCGGCGGGCGAGCGGCCGCGGGTGCTGCCGCCGGCCGAGATCGACTTTTCCGGCCTGGCCCCGGGCAAGCCGCACATCCTGGCGGACCAGACGCTCGGTCCCGCGCCGGAGTTGGCATCGACCGCCTGCCGGTGGCGTTTCGATTTTCCTCCCGGCGACAAGCCGCTGCTCGACTGGCTCACCGCCCTGGCCTTGACCTGCTGGCAGTCCTTCGACCTGGCCGGCTACGCCCGGATCGACTTTCGCGTGGACGAGCGCGGCCAGCCGTGGATTCTGGAAGTGAATGCCAACCCCAGCCTGGCTCCCCAGGGGCTGTTCGCTGCGGCGCTGGCGCGGGCGGGTCTGCCGCTAGCCCAGGCCATCCAGTGGATCGTCGAAGACGCCTTGCAGCCGCGTCGGCCACCGCCGGAGCGCGAAGGGGCACCTTGGGTAGAAGAACCCGCCCTGTCGGCACTCCGCGCGCCGGCCCCCGCAGACCAGGCTGCCGCAAAGGCCCAGGTGCCGGCGCCGGCATCCCGCGACGCCAAGCCGCTCTCGGCCACGCCGGGCAAATCGCATGCGGCCGCCGGCCGCCGCCCTCGCGGAGTGAAGCTGCGCAGTAATCTGACCAGCGACGATGTCGAGCTGGTGCAGCAGATCGTCACCGCCTGCGGCAGCTTCCGCGTCGAGCAGGCCGAGCAGGCCAAGGCCCTGGTCCTTCGGCGGATCGAGGAAGGTCCCTCCTGCGGCTACGACGTCTTGCTGGCCCAGCGCAAGGACGATGTGGTGGGCTTCGTCGTCTATGGGAAGAATCCGCTGACCATCAGCAGCTTCGACATCGAATGGATCGTCGTCGAGCCCAGCCAGCAAGGACAAGGGATCGGTCGGCTGCTGCTGGAAGGGGCCGAGCGGCAGATCGTGGCGGCCGGCGGCACGCAGATCGTCCTGCGGACCCTCGAGCATCCCGACGAGCCGGCCCCTCACGCGATGTATGAACAATGCGGATATACGCGCCTGGCCGTGCTGGAAGACCATTATGGACCGGGCGAGAACCAGGTGCTGTATCGGAAGGTGCTGACCCCTTGATGCGTGCTAAACCAGCCTCCATCCTGGGACCGACCACCTGTCTGGAAGGGCCTGCCTGGGAATGCTCCACGACCGCATGATCCGACCTTGGGTGCTGGTGCTCACCGGCTTTCACCATACGCCGCTGTTCGGCCGCGTGTGGCTGCTGGTGGCGATCCTGGGGCTGTATGCCGCGCTGGTCGCGCTGTTGCACCGCGTGCACCTGGTCACGGGCACGTTGATCGGCGCGCAGTTCCACGGGTTTTTGGGGCTGGTGCTGGGGGCGCTGCTGGTCTTCCGCACCAACACCTCGTACGACCGCTGGTGGGAGGGGCGGAAGCTGTGGGGGCAGCTTGTCAACGACAGCCGCAACCTGGCGATCAAGGTGCAAGCGTGCGTGCGGGCCGACCGGGCCGACAAGCAGCGGCTGGCACGCTGGCTGGCCGACTTCGCCTATGCCCTCAAAGAGCACCTGCGCGAGGGCGTGCAGCTTGCCGACCTGTCTGGCTTCGCCAACGAACGCGTGCAACCTCCCCCTGGCCATGTGCCGGCCTACATCGCCACGCGCATCTACCAGCAGCTCGAAGCGTGGCGCCAACGGACACAGCTCGGCGAGATCGAGCTGCTCTTCCTCGACCGCCACGTCGCCGCCTTGATGGACATCTGCGGCGCCTGCGAACGGATCAAGAAAACGCCGATCTCCGTTTCCTACCGCTGGTTTGTCCGGCAGTCGATCGCCATCTACCTGCTGGCCCTGCCCTGGGGACTGATGGAAACGTTCGGCCTGTGGATGGTGCCGGCGGTGGCGATGATCGGTTACTTCATCGTGGGCGTCGAGATCATCGCCGAGCAGATCGAAGACCCCTTCGGCCGTGACGAAGACGACCTGCGGCTGGACGACATCTGCCGGACGATCGAGCAGAACGTCCTGGAGATCGCGGGCTCGTCACGCACCGAGAGCGTCCCCGAGGCGATCGACATGCTCTAGCCGCCTGGCAGCCGCGTGCGGCCGGCGCCGTCTCGGGAGGCGATCGGGCGCGCCAGCGCGTCAGGACGCGCTCATCGCCGCCGCCTCCTGGCGGCAGGCCGCCAGGACATGGTCGATCACGGCGTGCATCTGCGCCTCTTCCGCAAACGGCGACAAGACGTACGACTTGAGGGCGCAGATCGGGTGCCCGCTGCGGCTGAGGCGGGCCTGGTCGGTAAAGCCGATCGCCACGCCACGTCCCGCAAACGCCGCCTCCGCCACGCGGCGATAGATGCGCCGGTTCAGCTCGTTGTGGGCCAACAGCGGCTGGACGTAATCCGGATCGTGCCGCTCCCGCTGCTTGACCTCGAACGTGTCGACCCCGCTCGGGTAGGCGCGGAACAGCGTCACCGGCCCATAGTTCTGGTCGTTGACGATCGACAGCTCCGGCCGGCTGATGATCCGTTCCCGCAGCACCTCGGCCATCTCCACGGCATGCCCCAGCAGCACCCGCAGCCCCTCCTTGCCCAGCCACAGCAGATTGGCCAATGCCGCCAGCACGCCCGTGGCGCTCCGCGAGGTCTCCAGCGTGAACAGCCCGGGATGGTACTTGCCGCTGTGGTACAAATAGGGCATCGTCTGCCGTTGCCGGGCGATCCGTCCGAAATCCGACCGGTCTTTCAGCAAAAACAGCGACGAGATGTACGGCGCAAAGCCGGTCTTGTGGAAGTCGATCCCCAGCGAATCGGCCAGCGGCAGATGGCGGATGCGGCTGGCCACCGCCGCCAGCGCCCGCACCGTCCGCCCCCGGAAGCCCAGCGGATTCTCCGCAAAGTCGTAGTCACCAAACACCGACCAGGCCCAGCCGATCACCGCATCCGCGTGCAGATGCGGCAGACAGGGCAGCTCGAATTCGCGGGCCAGCCGCTTCCGCACACCGTCCAGCCCGGCCAGATCGTCCAGCCCCAACGCGTCGGTCGTCCCCAGCGTGGCGACCATCGCCGCGATCGCCTCCCCCCGACCTAGCACCTGCCGCGCCGCCTCCTCCCACGCCGCCACATCCACGCTGTTGTCCAGCCCGGCCGGCACCCGCACCACCTGCTTCTGCCCCAGCCCCAGCCAGCCCGCTGCCGTCACGCACGCATGATGGCTCTGCTCCGAACAGAGCACCACCGCCCGCCCCGACAGCCCCTCCTCCAGTGTGCCCGGCAGCGCCTTCTCCAAACCGATCTTCAGGCCGTATAGCAGCGTCCCCGTGCCGCCGAACGTGAACACGCCGCCCGCCGACGCCGGATCGTAACCCACCAGCTCGGCCAGCATCGACACCACCCGCACCTCGGCTTCCGAACAGCCGCGGCCCGACTCGTCGCTGCACAGGTTCGGGTTGTACAGACTCGGCAGCATCACCCCCAAAATGCTGGCGATCGACGGCGGCGCGATCACATTCACCTGGCTCCGCGGGTGCGACGGGATCACCAGGCCGTCCAGCACCTCGACCAGCTCCGGCAGCACCGCCTCCAGCGGCCGCGATAGATCGGCCAGCCGGCTGGCCTGGGCTGCTTCATAATCCAGCTCCCGCGGCTTTCCCAGGATCGGCGCCTGCGACTTGAGGGCGTCCACACGGTCCAGCGCCCGCAGCACCGAAAACGCCACGTAGCCGTCGTGCACCGGATCGGAAACGGGAGTGGGAAAGCCCTGCCGCAAGGCCGCCAGCCGCTCTTGATACAGCCCAGCCACCGCCCGCCCCTCCCATGCGCTTGCCGGCCCCAGAGCACCAGCGCCCCACTGCCCCCCGATGCCCCATCGCTCCTGCTAGCCTGGCGAGGGGCCAGACGCGCTCGCCCGGCAGCCCGCTACCGACCCGACCGGCCGCGGCCATAGCCTCGGTCTCGACTCCGGTCCGGCTGATGGGCCCGCGCGGCCATATTAGCGTCGATCAGGATCCGCACCGCGTCTTCCCAAGTAGGAATCTTCTTGTGTGCGGGCACGCCCACCGCCTGGTCATCTTCGTCTTCGCCGCCTGCCTCGGCACGGTCTTCTTCCATGTCCGCGGCCGCCTCGGACGAAGCCGGCTCCCACGAGGCACGCGGCTCACCCTGGTCCGTACGCCCCTCGGCTGCCGGCCGCTCTCCACCCCGCCGACGCCGACGCCGCCGCCGTCGCCGACGCTCCTCGTCGCCAGTCCGCGCCTCCCCCTCCACGCGGGCCGCACGATCTTCGGTCGCCTCTTCCTCCGCAGGCTCCCACATCGCTTCTCGCTCGGCCTCCAGCTCCTCCTCCAAATCCGCTTCTTCCCCCGCCGGCTCGATGTCGTCTTCGTCCCGAGAACGCACAGGCTCGTCCCGCCGATGCACCGGTCGGCCCGCCTCTTCCCGCACTCCCTCGCCGCCGCGCCGTCCTCGACGACGTCGCCGACGCCGGGAGCGGCCCTCCCGCGCTGAAGGCTCCTCCGCCGCAGCCCGCTCACCCTCCAAGGCGATTTCCTCGCCGGCCTCGATTTCCTCCTCCTCCAGAGGGGGCAGATCTGCCGCTTCCGCCGGCCGACGACGCGGCAAATCCTCTTTCGACACCGGCTGCCGTGTCGCTGGCCGCTCGGCGGGGCGTTCCATCGGGCGCCGCGGGGCCTCCCCACGACGCCCAAACCCCTCTTGGGAAGGGGTTTTCGGGCTAGTCGGGGCTTCTTCGGTGCGCGCACCTGCCGTGCCAGCACTCTCGGGGCGGCCGCGTTCCTCCCGCGTCCGCCGCTCGAACATCCGCGGCGGCTGGCTGACCGGCCTGGCAGGCGGAGCGGGGGGTGTGGCGGCAGCAGGCGGCACTGGAGCCGGCGGAGGCGCTGATTCCTCCGCAGAAGGAGGGGGCTGCTCCGGTTCGGGCGGCACTTCCAACCCCAGCGCCCCAGCGATTCGCGACCAGTAGCTCGGCGAGCGCGAGGCCGGGGTACCCGTCGGCTTGGCGGCCGGCTTGGCCTTGCGCGGAGGCGGCGGAGGTGCGGCGGCCGGCGGAGGTGCACTCGCTGGCGGCGGCGGCAAGACGCCAGATTCGCCCGAGGGAGGGGCTTCTGCCGGCGGTGGAGAGGGGGTGGATGGCTGTGGGACGGGGATGCCGAGCGTCTCCAGCAAGGCGGTCCAACGATCCGATTTCTTCGATTCGGTCATGTCGCACACTCAGGCAGGAGCACGGTGGCGCCGCGCGACCCACCCAGGTCCTGCCTTCCCACGGATGAGAAGCCGGCCGAACGTGCCGCGCGGGGCGATCGGCGCGAACCATGCGGGCGTTTGCCCCGCGATCCATGGCTAAGAGGGTCGCGGCCAGAAACTGAGTGCAATATACCGGCCGCCGATGCGTGTGCAAAGTCGTATCCGCCCCGCCACCTCCTCGCTTCCCGACCACCTCCCCGCCCGCTCGTTCACCGTCGCGCCGCCTCGTCCCCCACGAGGTGCCCAGCCCACGGGTGGCCCACGTTGCTGGCACTGGTTTAGCCTGCGGGTAGCGGGTAGCCCCGGTTGCTGTGCAACCGGGGTGGACAAGAGGCATCGCCTGGAGGGACGCGCTCTGTCGCGTCTGCCCCACGTGGAGGGGCGTGCTCCCTTACGTCCGACCTACCTCGCGACTCGGCCACGACGGAGCGTGGCCCCCCACAACGGGTGGCCCGGGTTGACTCGGCAACTTGGGTCTGCAGGAGGCATCCAACGCGAGTGGTCCCTGAGGCTCAGGCATCCTCGCCGTGTCCCATGAAATGAATGAATCGTTAGGGCAAAGAAGCCCCCACCATCTCACCATGCCCGAGCGACCGACCGCACCTCGTTCGCGGCACCCTGGCTCTTTACGAAAACTTGACGCCCGGCCACGACAACGGTACATTGTATCACCCAGTGTAGGGGGGGGCTTTGGGAGGCTTTTGGGCCGCGACGACGTTTGCCCGCCGCTGTGGGGAAATCGCTACGCGACGCCCCCATCGGTGCCCGGTAGCCTCCGTAGTCACTGGAGCCGCTGCTTTCCCAGCCCGGCCGATGGCCACCTCACTGGCCGCGGGCCCGGTAGAATGAAACGGCGTATCACCTGCCAACAATGCGTCACAGGCAATCAACGGGGCGCCATTATCGTGTTCGAAACCATTGACTTCGTGGGCGTTAGACTTTCGCAGCAGCGGCCTAAAGTCGTCCGTTCTGCTATGTTGCCTGCTACGTTTTAGACTTACGATCACGCTGCTCCCTACTTCGCCATGACTGGGATTCTGCCTTCGGTAGACGAACTGTTCCGTCCTCTGTAAAATCAGCTCATATGGCTCTACGCGAACTGGGCCACATGGCGGTATCTTTATGCTCACTCCGAAAAACGCATCCATCTGCTTAACAAGTGCGCTGCTTCCTACTTCTATCTCATCCACCATGCGTTGGTCGATCAAATACAGATGGGACTCAGCAGGCTAACAGATAGCGCCAAAACCAAAAACCACGAGAACCTGACATTTGATCAATTACACAGCCGCGTTGAAGCCTGTGGCGATCGGAGCCTCGCTGTTTTAATCCAACCGTCGCTGGTGCACCTGCGCGACAAGTGTAAAGCGATCCGATTGCACCGCAATAAGAGACTCGCTCATCTCGATCTTCAGACGGCATTGGGGGTGAGCCGCAAACGACCGCCCCGCGTCTCACGGAAAACAATTAATGAAGCACTTTGGACTGCCAGCGAGTATTTACACACAATCGAGACACATTACTGCAATAGCGCAACCCATCACGAGCCTTTAATGGTGGACAGAGGCGCTGACGGATTGGTGGCAACGCATCGCCTAGGTCTCCGATATGACGGCATATACAAGCAGAAACACATCCCTTGGAATAATATGTCTAACAGCCGGTGGAACGATTCGTGAAACACACTTCCCTCTGATGGATGCCCACGTTCGGTCACAAGTACAACATGTCAGCTTAAAAGGTATTCCTCATGATCGAGAACAATCCGACTAGCGTAAGCGTCGCTTTTGAAATGCTGCTCGAGGAGGTCGAGGCGGAAATCGACTTCGTAAACCGAATCGGCGCCCGTGCTTTTGAGTCGCGAGATTACGACAAGGCCAAAGAGGCGCTGGAGCGAGCAGCACAGGTCACAGGCTTTCGCGACAAAATCAACGGCCTGCGTCGGGAGTGGGAGAGCCTCTTTGCGCGCGAAGAAGATGGAGAAGGTACAGAAGGCCATGCCGAGCGTCGTAACCTTGGCCGCTTGCGACGAGGCCTCCGGACGCGCGAGAACGCGTACTATCGACCAATTCTCGAAGCGCTGCAGGCGCTGGGCGGGTCGGCTCCGATGAATCACGTTCTCGAACGTGTGCTGGAGACGATGCGGAGCACGCTGAAAGACGTCGACTTTGAACCGCTTGCTTCCGATCCTGACATGCCGCGGTGGAAGAACGCGGCGCAGTGGGCACGCAACTCTATGGTCAAGGACGGACTCCTGCGGAATGACAGTCCCCGAGGGGTGTGGCAGATCAGCGAGGCAGGCGTTCGGTTTCTCCGCGGCGAAGGCAGCAGTTAACGAGGCGCTGCAGCCTACGATCATGGTGTGTCAGTTTCCCGGGATACAATGGCCTTCCAGTTTCCGCCAAGGGTAATTCTGATGGTGACCTATGCCTTGGAAGAAACCGCGCGTATCGCTCACGAAGTCCCAAATCCAGGCCGGGGTGGGGGCCGAGTTGCTGGTTCTGTGTCAGGCCCTCACCGCGGACGGAACACTCACGGCCCAGGAGATTGCCGAATTACGACAATGGCTTGAGACGAACCGATCGTCTGATCTCCCGGCAATCGGGTTTCTCGCCGCCACCGTGGATCGCATCCTGGCTGATCGCAAAGTCACTGCGGAGGAGTACAAGGAGTTGTACGCCGCGATCGAGGCGGTATTGCCACCTGAGGCGCGTCGATTGGCTGCCGCTCAGCGGAAGGCTATCGAGATGGAGCAGAAGGCCAAGGCCCGCCAGGAGCGCGAGGCCCAAAAGCAACGCACACGAGAGGAACGGGAGCGGCGACGGCCGCTCGAGTCGATCAACTTTATGGTGGCGGGGGTCCATTACGAGGGCAGGCCGGAGGTCATTCGTCGGTACGTGTACGAGGGCGACCCGGTGTTTCTGGCCCGCGACCCACACAACATTTACAGCCCGAATGCCATCGAGGTCCGCCTGCGCAACGGCATGCAGATCGGGTATGTCCCGGAGGACTACGCCTGTGATGTTGCGTCATTGCTGGATGAGGGGTACCCGCATAAAGCGTACATCACCAAGGTGCTCAGGGGTGGCCGCGTTCCCATCCCCGTTGTGCAGGCGTACATCCACCGAAAAGATGCCGATATCGAGAGGCTGGTGTTCCCTGAAGACGTACCATTGAAGCGGCTCCCGACTGCCCGGAGGTCTGCGGCGCGCGCGGCAAAGCCGGGCTGCATGGGAGCTATACTGTTGATCCCCATCCTCGTAGCGTCGGGAGTGGGCCTGGTAGCTTGGCTTTTGTCATAGGGCGGCGGTTGAACCGACTGCCGGAGCAGTCGGTTGGCAGATGAGCGTTTTCCTGGTTCGTAGTTCACTCACCCCATCGCTCCTGTGCCGGAGCGTTCGAGATCGCCGAGGATCTTGCGATGATGACACATCTTGACCTCACGGAGTCGCAAATCGACGTTCTGTCGGAGCTTTACGCCGAAGTCGACTGCACACTCGACGACTTGCCCTATACGGAAGAGTTCGAGCGGCTGTACGCTCAGTTCCTGACTCGAGCTGGGGTGTCTATAGAGCGGCACTATGTTTGGAAGGCATTGTGCAACGCGCGTAAGGCCAGCAAACTCATTCGCAAGGCGAGGTAAAGTGACGCGTTGAACCAGATCGGCGAGCCATTGTCGGCCAGGCTCCGATGCTTGACTTCCGCGACGTCGATTCTTGCGAGCTGCGGATACTTGCCGCGAGCACCGACAGGGGACGGATTCGATCGTGGTAGCCAAGCCGATTACCTTGTTCCGCCGGGCGGCGGGTTACGATGCCGCAGCCATGGTTTGTGAGGGTACGGACGGCACGTTTATGCTCTATCAGGGAACTCCGCAGCGGGTCGCCGCGGGGCGGTCCCGAAGGGGCGCGGCGAATCAGGGGTCATGGTGGCCCAGGGTCGCGCGGAGGCGGCGGGCGTTGTCCTCGACGATCGCTTGCCGCTGCACCTGCGCCAGCACCGACTCTTTGAGCTTCAAAAAGGCCGACTCCCACACAAAGAAGGGAAAGTACGAGCCAAATAGCAGCCGGTCGAGCGGAGCGTGCGCCAGCCAGCGGGTAATACCCTCCAGCCCCTCCAGCATCGCCGTCTCGACCCACACCCGCCCCGTCGCCAAGAGGCGGTCCATCAGGTCGGGCCGCACGGCCGAGGGGCTATTGAGCAACTGCACGTGCAGCCGCGCGATCTGCGGCACCAGCTCCACCAGCGGCGTCAGATCGACATCGTCGGCCGCCAGCAGCCGATGCTGCGTCCGCGGGTCTTCCATCCGCACGGCGATCTGCACGAGCAGTCCGCGCTGCGCGGCCGCTTCGAGGAGCGCCTTGGCCGGCGGCTGATCGAGTCGGTAGCCGTGGTAGCCGGGATGCAGGCGGATCGCCCAAACGCGGTGTACCTCGTGGCAGCGCCGCAAGTCCTCCTCCCAGCCGGGCAGCCCCGGATGCACCGCCCCGCACGGCAATAGCCACCCCGGCCCATGTTCGGCACACCAGGCGGTCAGGCGGTCGTTCACGCCCCGCAGGTCCCGGTGCAACAGGGCCTCGAAGCTGCCCACCCACGCTTGACGTACGCCATAGCGCTTAAGCCGCGCGGCCAGTTCGGCTGGGTCGTCGCCTGCCAGTCGCCGGGTGGGCCATTGCCCGAGGTACACGTTCGTGTCGATCATCGCCGCTCGTCGGTGGGGCCGTCGCTTCTCACAGCCGCACCCCCTTGGCCCGCAGGATGGGAAACAACAGCCGCCGCAGGTTGCCCTGGAGGATGTTCTGCCGGTCGGCCGGCGTCAC
>Ga0101944_10003428_pt1 | contig 22174 bp, 20 predicted proteins | sample DewCreD2012metaG_FD_75245 | JGI IMG/M metagenome (GOLD analysis project Ga0101944, IMG submission 75245) | Hot spring sediment bacterial and archeal communities from British Columbia, Canada, to study Microbial Dark Matter (Phase II) - Dewar... ... | reverse complement strand
GAGGGCGGCATCCTTGCCGCCCGGAATGAGCGTGGCTCCGGGCGGGCGACATGAACTTGCCGAGCGCCCCGTGCGGGCGGGCGTTGCTTTCCGCCGGGCTGGGAAGCCCGGCTCCACGTCAGCCAAGGATTGCCGACGCTACCACCGCACACATATGAAACGGACTTGCAAGAAAGTGAGATGCGCCCCCGCCCGAATCCACGGTGATGCGGGCTTTGACTCCATTGCTGCAAAGTGGTAAAAGGAAAGCGTGAAGCTGAAATTCAATTCCGAACGGCTGGGCCGGTTTTGCCGCGAACGCGGCATTGCGCGGCTGGAATTGTTCGGCTCGGCTTTGCGGGATGATTTTCGCGACGAGAGCGATGTGGATTTGCTGGCGACGCTGCGGACGGACGCGCATCCGACGTTGCTCGACTGGGCCGACATGCAGGAGAAGCTGTCCGACCTGTTTGACCGGCCGGTGGACTTGGTCAGCCGCCGCGCCATCGAGAGCAGCCGCAACCGCTACCGCAAACATTCCATCCTCATCACGGCCACGCCCATTTATGCGGAGGGATGACGCTTATCTGTAGGACATTCTGGAGGCGGCCAAAGCCATCCGGCGTTTCACCAACGGAGTTTCGCTGGAGGCTTTCAAGGCGAACGAGGAAAAATTCGAGGCGGTGAACCGCAAGTTTGAAATCATCGGCGAAGCCGCCCGCCGCCTGTCTCCCGAAGCGCGCAATCTCTTTCCCGAAATTCCGTGGCGGCTGCTCACGGCCATGCGGAACATTCTCATCCACGATTACGACGACGTGGGTTTGGACGTGGTTTGGGACACCATCGAGCGCGACCTGCCTTCGTTGATTTCCCATTTGGAAAAACACCTTGCCGCCCATCCGCCGCCGGAAGCCTGAGTGAATCAGGCTGGTTCATTTCAACCGCGAACCAAACGAAATACGCGAACGGGAAAACTTTTCGTGTGGTTTGGGTATTTCGCGGTCATGCCCCGGCAGATTTCTTCGCGTAATCAGCCAGTTGTTTTTCCAGTTCGGCGATGCGGGCTTCGATTTTCTGGCGGTCAGCGCGGTGTTCGTCCATTTCCATCGGCGGGAACATGGATTCCGCGTAATACGGCAGGTGGCCGGAGGTTTTATACATTTTCTCCCGGGCCAGATGTGGCGTGCGGACGCGGACGTAGCCGGCGGCGAATTCGGTTTCCTTGGCCAGTTTCTCCAGTTCCTCGACGAGCACCGTGCCCTTGGGCAGCCACAGCGGCATGCCCGGCCCGACGTATTCGGTGTCAATCGCGTAGAGGCCCATCTCCGCGCCAATCTTGCGATGGTCGCGCTTCCTGGCCTCCTCGAGCATTTTGAAATACTCGTCGAGCTGCGTCTTGTTCTTGAACGCCGTGCCGTAGATGCGCTGGAGCTGCGGGCCTTTTTCGTCGCCCTTGTAATACGCGGCAGCCACGCTGGTGAGCTTAAACGCGCCGATGTTGCCCGTGCGCATCACATGCGGTCCGGCGCACAGGTCAATGAAGTCGCCGTTCTTGTAGTAGGAGATCGGCTCGCCTTCGGGAATCTGCTGGAGCAGGTCCAGTTTGAACTTGCTCGGACTGGTCGGTCGTTCGGTCAGGCCGCCGAGGCGTCCGCTGTGCGCGTCCTTGATGGCCTGCTCGCGGGTGACAACGATCTTTTCAAACGGGTGGTTGGCCTTGATCTCCTGCTTCATCTCGGCCTCGATTTTCTCGAAGTCGTCGGGCGAGATGCGGTGGGAACATTCGAGGTCGTAGTAGAAGCCGTTCTCGACCGGCGGGCCGTAGGCGAACTGGGCGTCGGGCCACAGGCGCAGGATGGCGGTGGCCATGACGTGGGCGCAGGAGTGACGGAGGCGCTCCAGCTCGGTCATCTGGTTGCGCTGGTCGAGCGTTTTGCGGTCGGAATTCGGCGCGGTGGGCGCGGACTGTTGTTCAGCGGACATGGCGGGAAAATAGTCGTCCCCGCCCCCAAAGAAATCCCAAACTTCGAGAGAGCGCCGACTGCTGGTCCGGGGTGCCGGGGCGGAGACCGGCGCTCCGGTTACGGGGGCAGCCCGGCTTCCAATGGTGGCCGCGCAACCGGGGCCATGAACCGCACCCCCCCCCGCGCCCGGCGGGACATCACCCTTTCCGCATCCGATGGGAAAAGAGATGGAGGAAAAATTTGCCGAACCCGGATTGGCGCTTTGCCCCCGAAACCCAGGCGCCGGTGCCGTAGTGGGACGGGCGTCCCGCCGGTCCGGCAGGGCGTTCAAGCCAACGCCGAGGTTTGCATCTGCGGACACGCGGAAACGTTTGTGGGGCAGGCGCCCGCTCGCGCCGCCGCCCGCGTTCCGGCCTGCCGGTTCACCGGACTCCTGGCCCGCGGCGCCGACATGGAGTGACCGCGCGGGTGCCGGAGGGCGTCAACTCGCGCTTTCGCCACCGCCAATCTGCGCTATGCTGGCCGTCCGATGAACCTGCTGCCATTTGGAAATCTGCCGCCCCACCGCCCGCGCCGCTTCGTGCCGGCGCAAGTGGACTGGAATGACTGGTCCGCCATCGCGCCGTGGTTCGACCGGCTGGACGCCACCTTCGCCGCCGCCGACTCGCCCGCCGCGCTCGAACGCGCCCTGCTCGACTGGAGCGAACTCAACGCCGCTCTCGACGAGGAATCCAGCCGCCGCTACATTGCGATGACCTGTCACACGGACAATCCCGAGGCCGAGCGCGCCCACCTGCATTTTGTCGAGGCCATCGAGCCGCAGACCAAGCCGCGCCAGTTCGCGCTGCAACAGGCCTTCGTAAAGCATCCCCAACGCGCCGCGTTGCCCCGTCCGCGTTACACCGTGTTCGAACGCGACACCGTGAGCGCCGTTGAACTCTTCCGGCCCGAGAACGTGCCGCTCGAAACCGAGGAGGCCAAACTCGGCCAGCAATACCAGAAGCTCTCCGGTTCGCTCACCGTCCCGTTTCGCGGCGAGGAGAAAACGCTCATCCAGATGGGGCGCTATCTTGAGGAACCGGACCGCGCCCTGCGCGAAGAGGCGTGGCAACTGGTAGCCGAACGGCGGCGGCGCGAGGCCGAAACCTTCGACGCCCAGTTTGATCAGCTTGCCGTCCTGCGCGGCCAGATCGCGCGCCACGCCGGCTTCGCCAATTACCGCGATTACGCCTTCAAGGCGCGCGGGCGCTTCGATTACACGCCCGCCGACTGCGAACGCTTCCACGCTGCCATCGAGGCGGAGGTCACGCCGCTGTTGCGCGCGTTGCACGCCGACCGCCGCCGCAAGCTCGGCCTGCCCGCGTTGCGTCCGTGGGATCTCGCGGTGGACCCGTTGAAGCGTCCGCCGCTCCAGCCATTCCGCGACGTGGACGACCTGGTGGCCCGTTCGCAGCGGGTGTTCGACCGCCTCGACCCCGAGCTGGCCGCCGGCTTCGCGCAACTGCGTGACCTGCGCCTGCTCGACCTCGCCAACCGCAAGGGCAAGGCTCCGGGCGGCTACCAGTCCACGCTGGCCGAGGCCCGTGTGCCGTTCATCTTCATGAACGCCGTCGGCCTGCAGCGCGATGTCGAAACCATTTTGCACGAGGCCGGGCACGCCTTCCACGCCCAGGCCACGCGCGAGGAGGACCTCCACGCTTATCGCGGCGCGCCCATTGAGTTTTGCGAAGTCGCCTCGATGAGCATGGAACTGCTGGGCAACGAATTTCTCGAGGAATTTTACTCGCCCGCCGACGCGAACCGCGCGCGCCGCACGCATCTCGAAGGCGTCATCACCACGCTCGCGTGGATTGCCACCGTGGACGCGTTTCAGCACTGGCTTTACACGCACCCGGGCCACTCCGTCGCCGAGCGCGATGCCGCGTGGGTGAAGATTCATGCGCGATTCAATGGCGAGGTGGACTGGAACGGCCTGGCGCCATTCCGCGCCAAACTCTGGCACCGCCAACTGCACATCTACCTCTATCCGTTCTACTACATCGAATACGGCATCGCCCAGTTGGGCGCGTTGCAGGTGTGGGCCAACTCCCGCCGCGACCGCGCGGCCGCGCTGGCTGCTTACAAGCGCGGCCTGGCCCTGGGCAACTCGCGTCCGCTGCCGGAACTCTTCGCCGCCGCCGGCTGCCGGTTCGAGTTCAGCGAAGCCACTGTGCGTCCCTTGATGACGATGGTGAGCGACGAACTCCGCGCGATGGCGGAATAACCCTTGGTGGCCATGCGTGTTCTCGTCACCGGTGCCACGGGCTTCGTCGGTCGGGAAGTGGTGCGGCAACTGCTCGCCGCCGGGCACACCGTGCGGGTGCTGGCCCGCAATCCGGAACGCGCGGCGGCGGCGCTGAAGCGACCCGGAACTCCGGTTGAAATCCACCCCGGCAACGTCCTTGCAGCCGGTTCCCTCCACGGCGCGGCGGACGGTTGCGACGCCGTCATTCATCTGGTGGGCATCATCAGCGAAATCGGGGAGCAGACTTTCGAGAACGCCCACCCGCGCGCCACCCGGAACGTGCTGGCCGAAGCCATCCGCGCGGGCGTGCGGCGCTGGATTCAGATGAGCGCGCTCGGCACCCGGCCCAACGCCGTCGCCCGCTATCACCAGACCAAATGGGCCGCCGAGGAAGCCGTGCGCGCGAGCGGACGCGACTGGACCATCCTGCGCCCCTCGCTGATTTACGGGCCGGAGGATCATTTCGTGAATCTGTTCGCTGGCATGGCGCGCTGGTCGCCGGTGCTGCCGGTGATGGGCAACGGGAAAAACCTGCTCCAGCCGGTGGCCGTCGAAAACGTCGCCCGGGCCTTCGTGGGCGCGCTGAACGAGCCGCGCGGCGTCGGGCAGACATTGGATGTTTGCGGCCCGGAGCGGCTCACGTTGGTCGCGTTGCTTGACGCCATCCTTGCCGCGCTGGGCAAACGGCGGCTCAAGCTGCACCTCCCCCTTCCGCTGGCCCGGGTTCAGGCCGCGCTGTTGGAAACCTTGTTTCCCCTCGTGCTGCGCCAGGCCCCGCCGTTGAACCGCGACCAGTTGCTCATGTTGCAGGAGGACAACATCGGTGACGGCGCGCTGGCCGATGAGTGGTTCAGGCTTCGCCATGCGCCTTTCCGGGAGAACCTCCGGCGTTACCTGGGCAAAAACTGAAGGGCCATAGCCTGGATATTTCATACCCCGCACGAAAGGCTCACCGAGCGGAGCGCCGGTCGGTGACCGGCTTTGGATGTTTTGCCGCGACAAGCCGGTTGCCCACCGGCGCTCCGGCCCCCGGAGCGTGAAATATCCGGGATAGGGCGGGGCTTGCCGACCGATTCGTCGTCGGGCCGCGCGCCGCTTTCCGGGTTTGCAATGCCCGGGGTCGCCCCTAAATTCCAACCATGCTGTTGGTCATAGATAACTACGACTCCTTCACCTACAACATCGTCCAGTATCTCGGCGAGATGCAGGTGCAGATGGAGGTTGTCCGCAACGACCAGATCAGCCTGGACCAGATTCGCGCCCGGCAACCCGAGCGCCTGCTCATCTCGCCCGGGCCGTGTTCGCCGCGCGAGGCCGGACTGTCCAACGACATCATCCGCGAGTTCGGGCCGAAAGTCCCCCTGCTGGGCGTGTGCCTCGGCCACCAGTGCATCGGGCACACCTTTGGCGCGAAGGTGATCGTCAATTACCGCATGATGCATGGCAAAACCTCGCCCATCCGGCACAACGGCAAGGAACTTTTTGCCGGCATGCCCAACCCCTTCGAGGCCACGCGCTACCATTCGCTCGTCATCGAACGCGCTTCGCTGCCGGACCGCCTCGAAATCACCGCCGAAACCGACGAGGGCGAAATCATGGGCGTGCGGCACCGGGACTTCCCCATCTGGGGCGTGCAGTTCCACCCGGAGAGCATTCTGACCGAGCACGGGCGGACGCTGCTCCGGAATTTTCTCACCCTGCGTTGAAGCCGGCCGCCGCCATCGTGAAGTTGCGTCGCGTCCTCGCGGGGCTGCTGTTCGTTGGAATGCTCATCCCGGCGGGGGCGCAGCAAATCAAACTGCCCGAACTCCAGGCCGGCTCGCGCACCTACCGCAACGTGACCGTGCTCGGATACAACGAAACCGACCTTTACTTCACCCACAGCGGCGGCATCAGCAACGTGAAACTGCGCCGGCTGGATGCGGAGACGCAAAAACGCTTCGACTATAACCCGGAAGCCGCCGAAGCCGCCGAGCGCCGGCAGGTCGAGGACAACCTGCGCTTCAACCAGCAGGTCGAGCAAACCGTTGTGGAGGACCACGAACGCCGCCGCCTCGCCGCCCGCCGCGCCGAACTGATCCACGAAGCCAGTCTCGCCGACCCGCTCACCGAAAAGTCCCTCATCGGCGTGCGGCTGCCCGAATGGAAGGCCGAACGCTGGATCGGCGCGAAGCCCGACCCGCGCGACCGGGCACAGGTGATTTTTCTCTGGGCGCCGTGGAGCCTCGCGTCCCGCAAGTTCCTGCCCGCAATGAATGCGCTGCACGAAAAGCTGGGCGCGGAGGCGGTGTTCGTCAGCCTGGTTTCGGAGCCGGGCAACGACCCGGAAGCTGAAGCGGGCGTGCGGGCGGACTTTGCCACCGCGATTGACCCCGCCGCCCAACTCGTCAAGAAACTCGGCCTGAACGAACTGCCCGTGGCGCTCGTGGTGGACGCGAAGAATGTCATTCGTTTCATCGGGCACCCCGCCGCGCTGAACGAAAAGGGCCTGAAGGAACTGCTCGCGAAATTTGCGCCATGAAGCCGTTTGCCCCCGCCGATCCGCAACGCTTCCAGATGGCGCTTGAAAGCTTCGATGCCGCCAACGCCGCCGATCCCCGGCGCATCGCCGTGGACGGCGTCGCGACCCCCTACGAACTGGCCTACGCGCGCTGGTTGACGGACTGGGTGTTGCGCCTCGCGCCCGCCGCCTCCGAACCGCTCCGGCTGGCGGCGCGCTGCCAGCATTTGCGGCGCTGGGAAATTCCGCGCACCAACTTTCCCGCCACCCGCGCGGGCTACCTGCAATGGCGCCAGCGGCTCAAGGAATTCCACGCCGACCAGGCGGGCGCGATTCTTCGCGAAGCGGGCTACGACGAAGCCACCCTCGAGCGCGTGCGCGCCCTCAACCTCAAACGCCAGCTCGCCACGGACCCCGAAACGCAGGTGCTGGAAGACGCGCTGTGTCTGGTGTTCCTCGAACGTCAGTTTGCGGAGCTGGCCGCCAAGGCCAGCCGCGACAAGCTCATTGGCGCGCTGCAAAAGTGCTGGGGCAAAATGAGTCCGGCCGGTCGCGCCGCCGCCCTCAAGCTGGAGCTTCCGCCCCCGCTGGCAGCGTTGATGCGGGCCGCACTGGAACCCACGGCGGCGCAAACCCAATCGTAGCGTCGGCGGCCTGCCAGACTCGATTTCGGTCCGCCAGTGGCCGCCATTTTTGTTGCGGCGTTCCCGGCGGCTTCGCTTAAAGTCGGCGCATGAAATCGCCGTTCACCGTCACCGCGCTGCTGGCCGCCACCGCGCTCGTTTCCGCCCAGCCCGACCCCAACTGGCTCAACCACGACCGCCACCGCCCGCTCCCGCCCGTCGTGGACCCCGGCACCGCGAGCACGCCCGAGAAACCCGGCCGCCCGCCGTCCGATGCCATCGTGCTGTTTGACGGAACGAACCTCGACCACTGGGCGGCGATGGACGGCACGCCCAGCAAATGGGTGGTGCGCGACGGCTTCATGGAGTGCGTGCGCGACGCCGGATACATCCGCACCCGGCGCAACTTCGGCGACTGCCAGTTGCACCTCGAGTGGGCCGCGCCGTTGCCCGTCAGCGGCAGCGGCCAGGGCCGCGGCAACAGCGGCGTGTTCTTCGGCCTCAACCGCTACGAAATCCAGGTGCTCGACAGCTACCAGAACACCACCTACGCCGACGGTTCCGCCGCCTCGGTCTATGGGCAGTATCCGCCGCTGGTGAACGCCTCGCGCCCGCCGGGCGAATGGCAGAGCTATGACATCCTCTACACCGCGCCGCGTTTTGACGGCGCCGGCAAGCTCCTTTCCCCGGCGCGGGTCACGGTGTTTCACAACGGCGTCCTGGTGCAAAACAACGTGGAACTCACCGGCCCGTCCACCTGGGTCGGACGCCCGCCCTATTCGGCGCATCCCGAAAAGCTCCCCATCGCGCTGCAGGACCACGGCAATCCCGTCCGCTACCGCAACATCTGGGTGCGCGAACTGGGCGGGCCCGGACGGACGGAAGTGACCCCGCCGCGGGCCGCCCTCGAGCGCTATGCGGGCAAATACGAGCGCACCACCATCCTCCGCGAAGGGGACCAGTTGGTGGCGCAATTTGCGGGCGGTCGTTTCCCCTTGTTCGCGGAGTCGGACACCAGGTTCTTCAGCAAGCTCACGGACATCGAGTTCGAATTCCGCCCGGGCGCGACGGCGGCGGACGATGTCGTGTTCATCACCGTGGGCGGCGAGGGTTCCAGCCCGACGAAACGCGCCAATCCGTGACGCCCGGCCCGGCCGGCCATTGCGCGCTTGGCCCCGCGGCCCGCCGCGCCTAACTTGCATCCGTCATGTCTGACCGCCTGTTCTTCCTGCTGGCCGTGCTGGCCTATGGCCTGAGCACGGTTCATGCGGTGCTGTTGTGGCGGAAAGGTTTCCGGCGCGACGACTTCGTCAACTACCTGCTGCTGCTGCTCGGGTTCACCGCCCACACGGTGGCGGTGTTTCAGCGGGGCTATCTCTACAACCAGTGCCCCGTCTATAACATTTACGAGGCCACGACGTTCTTCACCTGGTTCAGCGTGCTGGCCATCCTGGTGATTGGGCTGTGGCCGCGCTTCCGGTTCCTCGGGGCATTCGCCGCGCCGCTGCTCTTTGCCGTGGGGGTGTTTGCCTTGATGCCGTGGCTGGACCCGCCGCACGGGCCGAAGCCCGAATATTCCGGCGGCCTGCGCAGCCTGCACGCGGCCGTCACCTTGCTGGCTTACGGCGCGTTCGGTCTGAGTTGCGCGGCGGCCCTGATGCTGGTCACGCAGGAATCCAACCTCAAACGCCACCGGCTGAACGCCCTGCTCTCCCTGCTCCCGCCAATCGCCCGGCTCGAAATCGCCGTCCGCCAACTGCTGTTCACCGGGCTGGTCCTGCTCACCGTCGGCCTGGGCAGCGGCCTCCTCTACCTCGCGCAGAACCGCGCCAGCTATCCCGTCGGCCCGGACGTGAAGGTCATCTGGTCCGTGCTCGTGTGGGGCGGTTATTTGTTCCTGCAATTCGCCCACTGGCGCGGCTGGGTGCGGGGCCGTCGGCTGGCGCTCGCGGTCATTGCCGCCTTCGGATTTGTCCTCCTCACCTTCTGGGGCACGAACCTGCTCTCTCCCCTGCACAATCCGCCCCCGCCGCCCCCGGCGCAAAGCTGACCCGCCGTGCCCATGTCCGTCGTTGTCATCGGCCTGAGCCACCGCACGTCGCCCGTCGAAGTGCGCGAGAAATTCGCCTTTGCCGAGGCGGAGATTCCGGCGGCGGTCACCGAACTGCGCCAGCGCGGCCTGGCGGAAGAAGCGGTCATTCTTTCCACCTGCAACCGCGTCGAGCTTTACCTGGCCACGCCCCAACCCCCCGAGCAGGCGTTTCCCGCGCTCCAACACTTTCTCGTCACGCACCACGCCTACCCGGACCCGGTTCACGATCATCTGTATCAACTCGCCGAGCCGCAGAGCGTCGAGCACCTGTTCAAGGTCGCCTGCGGCCTGGACTCGATGGTGCTGGGGGAGACCGAAATCCTCGGCCAGCTCAAACAGGCCTACAACCTCGCGCTCCAGCACAAGCTCACCGGTGCGCGGCTCAACAAGGCCTTCCAGCGCGCCTTCCACGTCGCCAAGCACGTCCGCACCACCACCAACATCCAGCGCGGCAGCATCAGCGTGGCCAGCGTCGCGGTGGAACTGGCCGAGCGCATTTTCGACACCCTCGCCGGTCATCCGGTGATGATCATCGGCGCGGGCGACACCAGCGAAAAGACCGCTCGCGCCCTCCAGTCCCGCGGGGCGGACCGGCTCGTCGTCACCAACCGCACCCGTGAAAAAGCCGAAGCCCTGGCCCGCGAACTCGGCGGCCAGGCCATCGGTTTTGATGAGTGGGAAAGCGAGTTTGCCCGCATTGACATCGCCATCAGCAGCACGTCCGCGCCGGGCTACGTCATCGAGCGCACCCGGCTCGAAGCATTGATGAAAGTGCGCCGCCACCGCCCGCTGCTGCTCATTGACATCGCCGTGCCGCGCGACGTGGATCCCGCCGTCAACGGGCTGGACAACGTCTATCTCTACAACGTGGACGACCTGCAGGGCATCGCCAACGAGTATCTCCAGCAACGCCGCGAGGAAGTTGCCCGGTGCGAAACCATCATCCGGGAGAAGGTCCGCGGGCTGCTGGCCGAACGCCGCCCGGCAGCCTGAGCGGAGGCGACACCCGAACGCCGAGAGGAACCGCATCCAAGCCGCATCCGAAAACCGACACAAACCCGAATGACCGAACTCCGAATGCCGAACTCCTCCCGCCGTGCCGCCCCGCCCCCGCCCGTGCTCGCTTCGGCTGCCCTCCCGTTTTTCGGTTTCCGGCATTTCGTCGGAATTCGGAATTTGGAATTTGGAATTCGGATTTAACCCTTCCCTGCCATGCCCCCCATCTTCATCGGCACCCGCGGCAGCGCGCTCGCGCTCGCCCAGGCCAACTTCATCGCTGCCGCCTGCCGCGCCGCGTTTCCCGCGCTCCCTTTCGAGTTGCAAATCATCAAGACCACCGGCGACAAACTCCAAACCGCCAGCCTGGCGCAGGGCGATTTGCCCAAGGGACTCTTCACGAAGGAGCTTGAAGTGGCGCTGCTCGATGGCCGGGTGGACCTCTGCGTTCACAGCCTGAAGGATTTGCCCACTGAGCTGCCGGCGGGCCTCGTGCTCGGGGCCACGCCGCCCCGCGAGGATGTGCGCGACGTGCTTTTCACTCGCGATCCCGGGCACTTGCGATCCGCCGGCGTGAAGGACCGGCGCGGCTTTGGCCCGCACGTTCACCTCCGCGACCTGCCCGCCGACGCGGTCATCGCCACCAGCAGCACGCGCCGCCGCGCGCAATTGCTTGCTGCCCGCGCAGACCTGCGCACCGTCGAGATTCGCGGCAACGTCGCCACCCGGCTCCACAAACTCGCCCGGCAGCCGGAATTGGACGCCACTCTGCTCGCCTACGCCGGCCTGCGGCGGCTCGGCTACACCGTCACCCCCGAGGGACGCATCACCGGCACAGACCTGCCGCCCGGATTGTTTGCCACCGTCATGGAGCTCGACACCATGCTGCCTTGCGTCGGCCAAGCGGCCATCGGTATTGAAATTCGCGGGGACGATGCCCGAATCGCGGACGTTTGCGCCCGTCTAAATCACGCCGACACCCTCGCCTGCGTCACGGCCGAGCGCGCGTTTCTGGCCGCCATGGGCGGTGGCTGTCAGGCGCCCGTCGCCGCCCACGCCACCGTAAGCGGAGCGGAACTCCAGCTCCGTGCTGTTTCGTTCCTGCGCGGGTGCCAACGGGCGGAATTACGCGGCCCGCGCGACCAGCCCATCGCCCTCGGCCAGCAAATGGCGGAGTGTCTGCGCTGATCGCAGCCCATCGTCCATCGCACAGGCATCGGGCCGCCCCGGTGCCCGCACTTCCTTCTTTTCCGGTCCGCGCATTGTCCTATCTTCGCGCGGCATGATTTCAGCGATCCGTTCAGTTCACTTCGTCGGCATCTGCGGCACCGCCATGGCGTCCGCCGCCGCCGCGCTCCAGCAGAAGGGTTACACCGTCACCGGCTCCGACCAGAACGTCTATCCGCCGATGTCCACATTCCTCGAACAACGGCGGATTCCCATCTTCAATGGCTACGCTGAGGCGAACCTCACGCACCCACCCGACCTGGTCGTCATCGGCAACGCCATCTCGCGCGGCAATCCCGAGGCGGAGTTCGCGCTCGAGCACAAGCTGCGGTTCTGCTCGCTGCCCGAACTGTTGCGCGAGTTCTTCCTGCGCGGCAAACGCTGCCTCGTCGTGGCCGGCACCCACGGCAAGACGACCACGACCAGCCTGCTCACCTGGGTCTTCGAACACGCCGGGCTGAATCCCGGGTTCCTCATCGGCGGCATCCCGGCAAACCTCGGCCAGGGCGCGCGTTTCACCGACAGCGAATGGTTCATCCTCGAGGGCGACGAATACGACACCGCCTTCTTCGACAAGCGCAGCAAGTTCGTCCACTACCTGCCCGAGGTCGCCATCCTCAACAACCTCGAATTCGATCACGCCGACATCTTCGACAACCTCGCCGCCGTGCAGCGCGCGTTCAGCCACTTCATCCGCACCATTCCGCGCAACGGCCTGCTGCTCGCCAACGGCGACGACCCGAATCTCGCGCCGCTGCTGAACGTGAACTTCTGCCCGGTCAAACGCTTCGGCCTCGGCGAACACAACGCCATCCGCGCGACCAATCTCCGTTACGGCCCCACCGCCAGTGAATTTGAAATTCCGAGCGCGAAGTTCCACCTCAACCTTGTGGGCGAACTCAATGTGCGGAACGCGCTGGCCGTCGTGGCGGCGGCGAAGCATTGCGGGCTGACCAACAAGCAGATTCAGGCCGCCTTTGACACGTTCACGGGCATCAAGCGCCGGATGGAGGTGCGCGGCATCGCGGGAGGCGTGACGATCATTGACGACTTCGGCCATCACCCGACGGCCATCCGGGAGACGTTGCGGGCGTTGCGCATCAAGTATCCGGACGAGCGGATCTGGGCCGTGTTCGAGCCGCGCAGCAACACCACGCGGCGGAACGTCTTTCAACGGGAACTGGTCGCCGCCTTCGCCGACGCGAGCGCGGTGGTCGTCGCCCAGGTGGCCCGGCTGGAGCTGCTGCGGCCGGAGGAGCGGTTGAATCCGGAGCAGTTGATGGCGGACTTGCGGGCCACCGGAAAACCCGCCGAATACCTGCCCGACGCCGACGCCATCGTGGCCCACCTGGCCGCGCACGCCGAGGGCGGCGACGTGGTGTGCGTGTTCAGCAACGGCGGGTTCGGCGGCATCCACGAGAAGCTGCTCGCCCGCCTGGGCCGGCGGTGACGGGTTGAGCCGGAACGATGCCGTTGGCAGGGGAGCGCACGCGGCCCGTGTCCGGTCGTGGCCGTCCCGGCCACGACCTCGTTCCCACCCTCCCAGCCCGGACCTTTCGGTGCGGAGAAGCTGGAGAACCAGGTTTTTCGGCGGAACGCCGAAAACCACCCGCCGGAGGCGGGTGCTCCCCGTTGTGAATGGCACCCTTGCGCCTGCCCGTTGACGGACAGGAGAGTGAGCAGCAATGTGCGATCGGTTGGTGGAGGTGGCTACGAACGGAGACGTTCGCGCACCGGGCAAGGAAGCGCGGATGTCCTCAACCGGAGCAACGGGCAAAGACACGAGAACCACGGAAAGGGGGGGGCGACGGCTCCGAAAAGGCACGCTGCGTGACGTTTCGGGCGCCCTGGGCTGTTTGGGTATGGCTGCGGAAGAAAATCCGATTCCTGGGCGCTGCCGACCGCAGGATTTCTTGCGCCTGCTTGCGAGCGCCGGATGGGCACTGGTAGCGCGCACGGGAATCGAACCCGTCTTTCGTTTCCGCAAGGCAAAAACAGCGAAATAAGCCAATAAATAGCACGTTCAAACGTGTTTGACGTTACCGTATTTAGCACTTATTTTAGCACTGTTATGGCAAGCGTTCATCAAAGACCCCGTTCCCCTTACTGGCACGCATCCTACCTTGGCCCGGATGGGCGGTGGATTCTCCGCAGCACCAAGCAAACGGACAGGGGCGCAGCCCTTGCCGTGGCGATGGAATACGAGCGCGCATCCAAGCTGGCCCGGCGCGGCGAACTCGTGGAAGCCCAGGCTCGCGAAGTTTTGAAGGATATAATGAAGCGCGCGGACGTTGGCGAAACGCTTCAAACCGTTTCCATTCAGGATCACTTCACGAACTGGCTGGAAGGCAAGAAGAGCAAGAAGGCGGAGGCCACGGGGGAACGCTATGAGGTGGCGGTGAAGGATTTTCTGGAAACGCTGGGCAATCGTGCCCGCAAGCCGCTAACAAGTTTGATGGCAAAGGATGTGGAGCGCTTCCTGAATTACCGCATCGCCAAGAAGCTTTCGCCCGCCACGGTGCGCTTGGATGTGAAGATCATCGGCGGGGCGTTGAACGTGGCCCGGCGGCAAGGGCTGATTACCACGAACCCGGCGGAAGCGGTGGAATTGCCCGAAGCGGAAGGCATGGAACGCGGCACCTTCACCCCGGCGGAAGTGGGCTTGCTCGTGGACGCGGCGGAAGGCGAATGGAAAACCTTGATTGCGATGGCCTACTTCACGGGCGCACGGCTTTCCGATTGCTGCCGGATGCAATGGGATGGCGTGGACTTCGCGGAAGAAACCCTGACTTACACGCAAGCCAAGACGGGCAGGAAGCTGACCATCCCGCTTCACCCGGACTTGCTGGCCCGGCTGGAAAAGCTGGCGAACAAGGACAAGCCGGAAGTGTTCATCATGCCCAAGCTGGCCAGTGAACGCGGCAGCGGACGGCGCGGGCTTTCGGAAACCTTCAAGAAGATCGTGCGGAAGGCGGGCTTGGACTTGGGCACGGTGAAGGGGAAGGGCAATCAGAAATTTTCCAAGCGGACGTTCCACGCCTTGCGGCATAGCTTCACAAGCGCGCTGGCAAATCAGAATGTGAGCGCGGAAGTGCGGATGAAGCTTACAGGACACAAGACGGAAAAGGAGCATGGCAAATACACGCATCACGAACTTCAAAACTTGAAGGATGCCGTAGCGAAGCTGCCCGGGTTGAAGGGGGCGAAATGAACGCCCGCGAACTTGCCCACGGGGAAGACTGGCAACCCGGCTTTGATTGCGCGGGCTGGATCGCCACGGAAAAGTTTGACGGCATCCGCGCACTTTGGGATGAAACATCGGCAAACGTCTTTAGCATAGAACGGAAAATGAAAAAGCCCACAAGCCCCCGTGCAACTCGTGCAACTCGTGCAACTCGTGCAACACAAGCGGAAGCCACTTTGACGGAATCCTTGCTGGCAAACGCCCCAGCGGATGCGAAGCCAATTGTGACGGGCAATGTGTGGAAGGATGGCTTTGCCGTCGGGATCGGGTTTATTCGCACAGTCCGCCCCGGCTTGCGCTTGAAGAATTACACGCCCCCGTTGGAACTTGGCGGGAAGAAGTGGGCTTGGGGCGTGGAAGAAGTAGAGTTTGCCGAAGACGGGGAAACCGTTTCCCGGATCGTGAAGTTCTGGGGGGCGAACACGGAAGCGGAAGGACGAGCAGCCATGAAGGCTTTGGATGCGGCAATCCGCGCGCATGAAACCAAGGCAAAAGCCATACAAGCGGCAGCGGATGCCCGCAAGCCTTCAAGCGATGAACTGGACTTGGTGGAAGCCCGCCGGAAGGTGCTGCGGCAGGAATACCCGGACACGTTCAAAGCCATGGATGCGCTGGCCCAAGCCCAGCCCGAAGCCCGCCCCGAAGCGATGGAAGCCGTCTTGCGCGCTTATGCGGTGGACTTGGTTCGATTGCACAAGCCCGCAAATCTGGCGGACATTTCGCCCTTCACAACATTGCCGGGGGATGTGCCCTTCATCGTGCGACTAGCCAAAGCCCACAAAGCCAAAAGCCCGCATGATCCCGTGGACGCTGAAATTGCAGCCGGGTGGTTCGCGGCGGGATACGATAAAATGACGCCCGCGCAATACACGGAAGCCATTAACGCCAAGACGGGCGCAATGCTGAATCCTGAAGCAATGAAGGCCCGCCGCTTGAAAAAGCTTCGCCTGATGGCAGCGCGGGAAGGCGCGCCCATCAAATCCCCACAGCGGGAAAACTAGGTTTTCCGCTTTTCCCGGTTCCCTGACTTCAAGGCGAGTTGTGTCTTCTATGCCCGCGTCACGCAGGGGTTTCACCTGACGTTGACAAACGGACATAGATGATATGGCACACATAATTGAAGACGGCGGAACATCCGCCCCGGCTTCCAGCCCGGCCCCGCTGGATCACAAATCAAGGCCCATGCCTGAAAAGGCGCGGGAACTACTTCAAGACACATCACGCGGGCTTCCCGTTTGGATTCGTAGTCCAAAACAAGGGACGGAATTCTTCACGGGCTTTTCCCGCGCGAAGCTTTACGAAGCGGCGGGCAAGGGGCACATCCGAAGCGTTTCAATCCGTTCCCCCGGGCAAGTCAAGGGCACGCGGCTTTTTCACCTGCAATCAATTTTGGATTGGATCGCCAAGTGCGAACGGGAAGGAGCCGCATCGTGAACATCTTCCTGGCAATCCAAAACAACACGCACGCGGATCACTGTGCGGGGCGATTCCCGGAATTGAAGTTCATCGTGGAAGACGCGGCCCGCGAAGCCACGGATGGCGAATTTGCGGAACACGGCTTCCGCGTTCGCCCGGCGGATGTGGACTTCGTGGCGGGATGCGTGGCGCACGATGGCTTTGAATCCGTGGCGGAATGGTTCAAGCGCACGCCCGAAGAATTGCGGAAGGAAGGCTTCCGCGTTTCGCCCACGGATGCGGCAACTTGGGAAATTGCCGTGGCGATGGACGTTGAAAAAGTGGCCCGCAATTTCCGGCGGATTTACGGAAAGGCAAAACTTTGAACCTTGCCGAAGCCAAGGAGCGCATCCGCATCCCGGACGTGTGGGCGCATTTCAACTTCCCCGGCGAACCCAAGGCATCTTGCAAATCGCCCTTCCGTGATGAACGCAAGCCCAGCTTCAGCGTGAACGCGGACGGGACTTTGTGGAACGATTTCGCCACGGGTGAAGGCGGGGATGCGGTGGACTTTTTCCAGCGGGCTTCCGGGCTTTCCAAGCCCGAAGCCTGCCGGAAGTTCATCGAACTTGCCGGGGGCAGCAGCACGCCCACACCACGAACGGCCCGCGCGCCACGAGTGGAACCGGCGGCACGAGCGAAGCCCAGCTTCCCGGACTTCCGGCAGGGCACGGCGGCGGAACTGGCGGCACTGGCCCAGCTTCGCGGCATCGGGCTTGAAGGCATCCAGTTTGCCCACGAACGGGGCCTGCTTTGGTTCGCCACGTTGAAGGGCTGCCCGGCGTGGATCGTGACGGATTCCGCACGGGTGAACGCCCAAGCCCGGCGGATGGACGGGCAGGCATGGGAACACGTTCAAGCGAAGGCGTGGACGGCGCGCGGCTCGTGGGCAAGCTGGCCCATTGGCATCAAGGAAGCCCAGCCCTTCCCGGCAATCGCCCTTTGTGAAGGCGGCCCGGACTTCATCGCGGCCCACTACTTCGCCCTTTGGGAACAGGCGACACACTACACGAAGCGGGATGTGCGATGCGTGCCCGTGGCGATGCTGGGCGGCACCTTGAACATTCACCCCGAGGCGCTGCCGCTGTTCAAAGGCAAGCGGGTTCGCATCTTCGGGCACGATGATGAAGCGGGGCGGGAAGCGGCGGAACGCTGGGCACGCCAGCTTGAACCCGTGGGCGCGGATGTAGATGCCTTCAGCTTCGCGGGGCTTGTGAAGGCGGACGGCTCGCCCGCCAAGGATTTGAACGATTGCTTGCACTTGAACGCGGACGGATTCCGCGAAACGGAAAGGATTCTTCCATGATGACGGCGACACGCATTTACACGCCCGGCAAACGGGTGAAGGTGGAAGCCTTCCCCACGATGGGAAACACGCCCAGCGGGGCAGCGGTGAACGGCACGGGGCAACCTGGCCCCGATGCGGCGGAAGATGTTGCGCCCTTCCCGGTGGATTGCCTTCCGCCCATCGCGGCGGATATGGCGCGGGCCATCGCCCACACGGAGCGCACGCCCGAAACGCTGGCGGGATGTTGCACGCTGGGAATCTTGTCCGCGTCCATCGGGGCGGGGCTTCACGTTCAAAGCGGCCCGAACCGATTCACGCGGGGCAACCTTTACTTGATGCCCAGCGCGGAATCCGGCAGCGGGAAAAGTGAAACCTTCCGCCACGCGGCCCGGCCCTTCCACGAGTTTGAACGCGCCTTGATTGATGGCTGGAAGACGAACACGCAAGCCAAGGTGCAAAGCGAAGTGGCGATGCTGGAAAGTGAAATCGCCCACTTGAAGAAGATGGCGCACAAGGCGGATTCCGCCCTTGAACGGGAAGGGCGTCGCGGGGAACTGGAAACCAAGCTGGGCGAACTGGCGAAGGTGAGCGGGGAACAGCACGCGCCCGCCCTTTGCACGGAAGACGTAACCACGGAACGCCTTGCTGTCTTGCTGGCGAATAATCAGGAACAGCTTGCCAGCCTGTCCCCGGACGCGGGCAGCATCGTGAATAATTTGCTGGGGCGTTATTCAAAACTGGATCGCACGGATGAAGGCATCTATTTGAAAGCCTTCAGTGGGGATTACTGCCGCGTGGATCGCCAAGGGCGTGAACCCGTCTTGCTTCAAAGCCCATGCCTTGCGGCCTTGTGGCTCGTGCAACCGGACAAGATTGAAACCTTGCTGGCGGAACGCAGCTTGACGGATGGCGGGATGATTCCGCGCTTGCTCGTGTGCCATACACGCGCCCAGCCCCGGCCCATCGTGGACGGCATCCAAGGCATCCCCCCGGACACGGCGAACGCATGGGCGCAACTCGTGGGGAAGCTTTTGCGTGCCTTCCGCATGGCAGCGGAACCCGTGGCGATTGAACCCACGGACGAAGCCCGGCAAGCAATGAAGGAACACTTCAACCGCATAGTGGAACGAAGGCTTGGGGATTTGCGGGACGTGTCCACGTTCGCGGCCCGGTGGAATGAACAGGCTTGGCGCATTGCCGTGTGCATCCATGCCGGGCTTCACGGCGAACACGCGGGCGCGCGGATGATGGAAGGCGACACGGCACGGAAGGCAATCACGCTGGCGGATTGGTTCGCGGGGGAACAGCTTCGCATCCTTTCCGGCGGACGGCACGCGGCCCGGCGTTCCAAGCTGGATCAAATCCTGGCCCTACTCGTGGACAAGCCCGAAGGCATCCGCGCAAGTGATGTGTATCGGGCGCGCATCGTGCCCTTCGCGGATGAAGCCCACGCCTTGCTTGCGGGCTTTGAAGCGGATGGCGAATTGAGCGGACACGATTCCAAGCCGGACACGGGCGGACACATCACGCGCATTTACACGAAGGCCAAGCGATGAAATCCCATTTCGCCCATGTGCAAGACGTGCAACTCGTGCAACTCGCCAGCAAGCCGGAACGTCTTGCACGTCTTGCACGAGTTACACAAGGGCAAGGGCTGGATTCAATTCTCTGCCCATGTCAAAGACGTAGGTTCTTCCGGGCTTTTTCCCTAAAGCTGGTGACGCGAGGCCCGTCCTTTAAGAACGCGCAATCCTGAAACCATCTTTTTCGTGAAGCCAACCAAGCCAATTGATCCCGGCAGCGGACGCCCCCGCAAGCCCAAGGCCAGCTTGCCAGCAAGGGCCGCCATGCCCGCCTTCAATGACACGCCCGGCTTGCTGGCGGCAATCCAGCGATTGCGCGCGGCGGAAATCCAAGCGGCGGAAGATTACCGGCTCGCCTTGTCCACCGGGGACGCGGACTTGGCGCGGGCGAAGAAAAAGGACTGGCTGGATTTGGTGGAATCACTTCGGAAGGTGGAGCAATCAAACCCGGACATACAAAAGGCGAACGCGCAAACCCTGCCCGTGGCGGATGTGGAACGGGAAACGGCGCGCATGGTGAACGCCTTCCGCGTGGCCTTGGAATCCCTGCCCCGAAGCCTGCCGCAAAAGTTAGTGGGCGCGGATCAAGTGGCGATTCAGGAAACGCTTGCCCAAGCCGTGAACGAAGCCTTGGGCCAGCTACACACAAAGGAATGGACGGTGAAGGAATGAACACCTTGCTTGCCAGTGAAGTGATTGAACGCACGGCCCGCCGGGCGGTGAAGCCCCGCATCTTTGAACCCGTGTGGAAATGGGCGGAACGGAACGTGCGGCTTTCCGTGCGAACCACGAACACGCCCGGCCAATATGATTCCGGGTGGATCGCCTACACGCGGGGATGGCAGGAAGCCTTCAGCAATCCACGGGTGAAGGAAATCGCCATTTGCGCGGCAGCGCAAACCGGCAAGACGGAATCCATTCTGAATTGCATCCGCTATGCCATCGCAGAAGACCCCGGCCCGATGATGTGGATCATGCCAGCGGAAAGCCTTGCCCGCAGCTTCAGCGAAACGCGGCTTCAGCCCAGCTTGAAAGATTGCCCGCCGTGTGCGGAGCAAATCACCGAAGACCCCGATGCGTTCAAGTTGCTGGAAATGCACTTCAAAGATTGCACGTTGAACCTCGTCGGCGCGAACTCGCCCGCGCAACTTTCATCCCGCCCCGTGCGCTATTTGTTCGCGGATGAAATTGACAAGTTCCCCGAAGCCCGCGCCAAGGAAGCGGGCGCGCTGGAATTGGCGAAGGTGCGAACCACAAGCTTTTGGAACGCCAAGACAATCTTGACCAGCACGCCCACGGTGGAAAGCGGGCAAATCTGGCAAGCCTACTTGAACGGCACGCGGCACAAGTATTTTGTGCGCTGCCCGCATTGCCAGCACGAACAGGAATTGCTTTTCCCGCAAGTGCGCTGGCCCAAAGATGAACGCACAAAGCCCGGCGCGGAATGGAATGTGGACGCGGTGGAACGCCTTGCCTATTACGAGTGCCCCGCCTGCCGCCATCACATTGAACAGAACTGGCGGCACGCGATGATTCGCGGCGGATGCTGGAAAGCCACGAACCCGAACGCCCCGGCGGATCGTGTCAGCTTCCACTTGAACGCCCTTTATTCCCCTTGGCGGACATGGGGCAGCATCGCCCGCGAATTTTTGGAAGTGAAGGATTCGCCCAGCGGCCTTCAAAACTTCACCAATAGCGTGCTGGCAGAAGCGTGGAAACCCGTCCAAGGCGAGGCCGTAAGCGAAGCGCAATTGCTGGACTTGCGGGCAGACTATCCCCTTGGAACGTGCCCCGCGAAGCCGCACTTCATCACGCTGGCGGCGGACGTGCAACGGGATTGCGTCTATTTCACCGTGCGGGCTTGGGGGCAGGATGAAGAATCCTGGCTTGTGGATTACGGCAAGCTGCCCACGCTGGAAAGCTTGAACGAAATCATGGCGCGGGAATACAACATTGCGGGCACGGATGAACGCATGAAGCCCATCAAGGGCATGATTGATTCGGGCTACAACACGCAAGCCGTCTATGAATTTTGCAGCGCATCACGCGGGCGGATTCATCCGGCGAAGGGTTGGGAAAAGCTGGCCCAGCCCGTGAAGCAAGCCACGGTTGACTTCGTTCCCGGCGGACGCGGCGGGATGGCCCGACACATTGCCTTGTTCCATTTCGATGATTGCGCCTTCAAGGTGGAACTCTACATCCGGCGGATCAAAGACCGGCAAGGCCCGCGCTGGCACATCCCGTTTAACATTGGCCCGGACTTCATCCAGCAAGTGACGGCGGAAAAGATGGTGGAGCGGAAAAACTACCGTGGCGTGCCGGAACAAGTGTGGCACCGCTCGCACAAAGACAATCACCTTGGGGACTGTGAGAAGATTCAACTCGTTCAAGGCTACTTGCTCGCCAGCGAATTAAGGAAGCCCGCCACGCCCCCGCTTGCGCCCGAAAGCACCGCCCCCCAAGGCCAGCACAATATCTGGCAAACCGCACCCACGCGGGGCGGATGGGTGGGCGGATGGAAGTAGAAGCGGGCTTCCCGCCCCGCATCTTCCAACGTCTTTGAAGTGCCTGAAACGCTTGGACTTTTTAGCACTAGGCTTTAGCACTAACCCTTCCGAGGACCGTCTTGGAACGCACGAAACCCTTGATTCTATTGGTTTTAATTGGGTTTGGTAGCGCGCACGGGAATCGAACCCGTCTTTCAGCCTTGAGAGGGCCGTGTCCTAACCGATAGACGAGCGCGCCAGCCGAAGCTGCGGCGAGCATCCTATGCGGCATCGGCGCGAAGTCAACCACCCCGCCTCCCCTTCCCTCGGCTGGGGCGCATCTCAGTTTATTGCAGGCGGTGGCGGCAGGCATCCTGCCTGCCGTAGAGGGCGGCATCCTTGCCGCCCGGAATGAGCGTGGCTCCGGGCGGGCGACATGAACTTGCCGAGCGC
>Ga0101944_10003427_pt1 | contig 22177 bp, 18 predicted proteins | sample DewCreD2012metaG_FD_75245 | JGI IMG/M metagenome (GOLD analysis project Ga0101944, IMG submission 75245) | Hot spring sediment bacterial and archeal communities from British Columbia, Canada, to study Microbial Dark Matter (Phase II) - Dewar... ... | reverse complement strand
TGTCTCCTGCAGCTGCTGGGGGCCGCCTGAGATGCGCCCTGAGCCTCTCGACCGCAGCCGCGTGCGCTTCCGTCCCCTTGCCGAGCGTGCGAACAAGGTCCAGATCGAGCGCGATGCCGTTCCTCTGGACGCCGAGCCAGAGAATCTGTCAGAGCTGGCATGGAAAGTGGCGCGGGAGACTGCCTCGCGGATCCTCGCCGCCCGTGCAGAAGACCGGCCTGTCATGCTGGCGTTCGGTGCGCACAGCATCAAGAACGGGCTCGGCCCGCTCCTTGCGCACCTCATCCGGAAAGGGTGGGTCACCCACCTGGCCACCAACGGGGCGGCCATCATCCACGACTGGGAGTTCGCCTATCAGGGCGCGTCCAGCGAGGACGTCCGCGGAGGTGTCGCCCGGGGTGAATTCGGGAACTGGGAGGAGACAGGCTTCTACATCAACCTTGCCATCAACGCGGGCGCGTGGCAGGGTAGGGGATATGGTGAGTCGGTCGGAGCCTTCATCAGCAACGAAGGCCTGGTGCTGCCTTCGGAAGACCAACTCCAGCAGGAGGTCCGGGAACGCCTCTCAAGCGACCCGGCGCAAGCGGCTGCGGCGGCGGATTTGCTGGCCCTGATCCGCTGTTTCTCTCTGCCTCCTGGCCCGATGTCCGTGCCGCATCCCTGGAGGCGCTTCAGTCTGCAGGCGGCGGCTTTCGAACTGGGCGTGCCTCTCACGGGACATCCCATGTTCGGGCACGACATCATCTACAACCATCCTATGAACTGCGGCGCCTGCATCGGGCGCGCGGCGCAGCGGGATTTTCTGACATTCGCCGGGGCGGTAAGCAGGCTTGAGGGAGGGGTATATCTCTCAATAGGATCGGCGGTCATGTCGCCGATGGTGTTCGAGAAATCTTTCTCAATGGCTCAGAACCTGGCGCTTCAGCGGGGTGAGCCCATCCGCAATCATTTCATCACCGTGGTGGACCTGGCGGAAAGCCGCTGGGACTGGAGCAAAGGCGAGCCACCGGAAAGCTCGCCGGACTACTACATCCGCTTCTGCAAGAGTTTCAGCCGGATGGGCGGTGAGCTTCGTTACGCCAGCGCCGACAATAGAGACTTCCTGCTGGCTCTCGCCGCCACGCTGGAGGGCCGGGCCTGACGGTGGGCGCACACACAAATGTATCAGATTGTTAAGGGAGTAAAAGTCTGGGGAACTCCAGATCCCGAGGCAGTGGACCAGATGGTGCGATGCCGTAGCGTCGGCAGCGTGGCGGACACGGCGCTGATGGCGGACCACCATAAGGGGTATTCGCAGCCCATCGGGGGAGTGGTTGCGTATCTCGACCACGTCAGTCCTTCCGGGGTGGGTTATGACATCGCCTGCGGCAACAAGGCCGTGCGCACGGACCTCAAACTCAGGGACGTCCAGCCGCGCCTGCACAAGATCCTGGACCGCATCCAGTCGGAGATCTCCTTTGGCATCGGGCGCAAGAACCCGGACCCTGTGGATCACGAACTGTTCGAGTCCGAGACGTGGCGGGATGTTCCCGAACTGTTGAGTCTGAAGAAACTGGCCTATCAGCAACTTGGGACGGTGGGCGCGGGTAACCACTTCGTGGATATCCTGGTAGAACCGGAGACGGAGGACATCTGGGTGGCGGTGCATTTTGGCAGCCGCGGCTTCGGGCACAAGACGGCCACCGGATTCCTGAACCTGGCGAAGAATCGTCCCTTCGATGCTAAAGCCCCTGGCGAGAATATGGACCAGCCTCCCACGATCATCCCTGCCCGCAGCCCGCTGGGAGAGGCGTACATCGCCGCGATGAAGCTTGCCGGGCGGTATGCTTACGCGGGGCGGGATATCGTAACGGATCAGGTGCTGCGCATTCTGGAGGCCCGGAGCACCTTCGAGGTGCACAACCACCATAACTTTGCCTGGAGGGAGAAGATCCCCACCGGAGATCTGGCGGGTCAGGAAGCATGGGTGGTGCGGAAGGGCGCGACACCTTGTTTCCCCGGCCAGCTTGGCTTTATCGGGGGTTCGATGGGCGATATCTCGGTCATTGTCCGGGGCAAGGAGTCGGCGGAATCCCGTGAGGCACTCTATTCGACGGTCCACGGCGCAGGGCGGGTCATGAGCCGTACCCAGGCGGCAGGAAAGATGAACTGGCGCACCAAACAGCGCACGGGCGGAAAGATCAGCCGCCGCGAGATGGAAGAGGCGGTCCGCCGATTCGGGGTGGAGCTCCGCGGAGCCGGAACGGACGAAGCCCCGATGGTTTACCGCAAGCTGGAAACCGTGCTGGACGCGCATCGGGACACGCTGGAGATCCTGCACGTGCTGCGGCCCATCGGCGTGGTGATGGCCGGCGAGGACGAATACGACCCCTACAAGGACTGACTGCCGCCGTGCCCCCTCCTCTGGTGTGGCGCGGCCGGGAACTCCGGGATAACCTGCTTCTGTTGCAAGAAACAGCGACGCCGGGCCGTCTCATGGGCGGCAAAGGCTAAGCTCTACCCGAACATTAGCCATTTTCAACCGCCCCCGAACTCAACGGGCCGGTATCGAGGAACTGGCGCAGGAAGACTATGGACATCAAGGCTCTGGCTGAGAGCGAATACAAATACGGTTTCGTCACGGACATAGAGGCGGAGACTCTACCGAAAGGGCTCAATGAGGACATCATCCGGCGCATCTCCGAGCTGAAGGGCGAGCCGGATTTCATGCTTCAGTGGCGCCTGAAGGCTTACCGGCACTGGCTGACTATGGAAGAGCCGCGATGGCCGAACGTGCGCATCTCGCCCATTGACTACAACGATATCATCTACTACTCCGCTCCGGTGCAGAAGAAGGCGCTGGATAGCCTGGACCAGGTGGACCCGCAGCTTCTGGAAACGTTCGAGAAGCTGGGCATCCCCCTCTCGGAGCAGAAGCGTCTGGCTGGGGTGGCGGTGGATGCAGTGTTCGACAGTGTTTCTGTAGCCACTACCTTCCAGGAGGAGCTGCTGAAGTACGGCATCATCTTCTGCCCCATTTCAGAGGCTATCAAGTGCCACCCGGAGCTGGTGGAGAAGTATCTGGGAAGCGTGGTGCCGTACACGGATAACTTCTATGCGGCCCTGAACTCCGCCGTCTTCAGCGACGGATCGTTTTGCTATATTCCGAAGGGCGTCCGCTGCCCGATGGAGCTTTCCACTTATTTCCGTATCAACACGGCCGGTTCGGGACAGTTCGAGCGGACACTGTTGATTGCGGATGAAGGCAGCTACGTCAGCTATCTGGAAGGCTGCACAGCTCCTCGCCGCGACGAGAATCAGCTGCACGCCGCCGTGGTGGAGTTGATCGCCCTGAAGGATGCGGAGATCAAGTATTCCACGGTGCAGAACTGGTACTCCGGCGATGCGGAGGGTCGGGGCGGCATCTATAACTTCGTGACCAAGCGGGGCAAATGCGCGGGCGAGAACTCCAAGATCTCGTGGACGCAGGTGGAGACCGGCTCCGCCATCACGTGGAAGTATCCCAGCTGCATCCTTCAGGGGGATAACTCGGTCGGAGAGTTCTACTCAGTGGCGCTCACCACGAACCACCAGCAGGCCGACACCGGGACCAAGATGATCCACATCGGCCGCAATACCCGGAGCACCATTGTCTCGAAAGGCATCTCGGCCCGGTTCGGTCAGAACTCATACCGCGGGCTGGTGAAGGTGCTGCCGCGCGCCGAGAACGCCCGCAACTACACCCAGTGCGACTCGATGCTCATCGGGGATAAGTGCGGTGCGCATACGTTTCCTTACATCGAGGTGCAGAACAACACGGCCCGCGTGGAGCACGAGGCGTCCACGTCCAAGATCAGCGAGGAGCAGCTGTTCTACTGCCGCCAGCGAGGACTCTCGGCGGAGGACGCGGTCTCGATGGTCATCAACGGTTTCTGCAAGGAAGTCTTCCGCGAGCTGCCGATGGAGTTCGCGGTGGAGGCGACCAAGCTGCTTCAGGTCAGTCTGGAAGGGAGTGTCGGTTGACAGTGTCTCAGGATTCTCGCGTGCTTCTGGAGATCAGAGGACTCCGGGCGGAGGTGGAAGGGAAGGAGATCCTGCGGGGTCTCGATCTGACCATCAACCGCGGTGAAGTCCACGCGGTTATGGGCCCGAACGGCTCCGGGAAGAGCACCCTTGCTCACGTGCTTGCCGGTCACCCGGCATTTACGGTGACGGGCGGAGAGGTCATTTACAAAGGGATGAATCTGCTTGATCTGGAGCCGGAGGAGCGGGCCCGGGAGGGCATCTTCCTGGCTTTTCAGTATCCCATAGAGATTCCCGGCGTCACCAACGCGACCTTCCTTCGGGCGGGTGTGAATGAGATCCGCAAGCACCGGGGTTTGGAGCCTCTGGATTCCTTCGAGTTCCTGGACCTGGTGCGCGAGAAGAGCAAGCTGGTGCAGTTGGACCAGAGTCTTATCGAGCGGGACGTAAACGAGGGCTTCTCGGGCGGCGAGAAGAAGCGCAACGAGATCTTCCAGATGGCGATGCTGGAGCCGGACCTGGGCATCCTGGATGAGACGGACTCGGGGCTGGACATTGATGCGCTGCGCATCGTGGCAGACGGTGTGAACAGCTTGCGTAGTCCGGAGCGGTCCATGCTGGTTGTAACGCACTACCAGCGGCTGCTCAATTACATCATCCCGGATTTCGTTCACGTTCTGTATCAGGGCCGGATCGTGAAATCCGGCGACAAGGACCTCGCTCTTCAGCTTGAGGAGCGCGGCTACGACTGGATCAAGGAGGAGGCTGCAGCCTCTGAGATCTCGGATGCGTTCACCGGGCGGCTCTGAAGCTGTCCACCCGGGTGCTGTCAAGAAAGGTGTCATCCGACATTGCCAGGAAGTGATTCAAGCGTCAAGCAGGATCTGTCCCCTCATCTGGAATGGCTGGAGAGCTTCCATCGCTCGTCCGGCCCCGCGGCTCCAGTCATCGCGGAGTTGCGGGAAAAGGGGCGGCGCGCCCTTGCGGAGAAGGGCTTCCCCACACGCCGGAATGAGGACTGGAAATACACAGACGTTTCAGGTCTGGCGCGTCGTGTCTTCCTGCCCGTCGCGAGCGGTCTGGGAAGGAAGCTGACGGAGGGAGAGATTTTCCCCTTCCTTTATGAGTCGCCGGAGTGGCCGCGGCTCGTCTTTGTGGATGGCAGGTTCGATCGGGAGCTTTCTTCTCTGCCCGGGGTCGTGCCGGGGCTCGTTGTGGCCAGTCTGGCGGAGGGGCTTGCCGGAGGATGCGGTAGCTTCGAGCGGTGCCTCGGGCAGCTTGCGCGCCCGGAGTTCAGCGGATTCACCGCCCAGAACAGCGCGGCTCTTCGCGAAGGAGCCTTCATCCGCGTAGCAGCCGGGGCGAAGGTGGAGCCGCCGTTGCATCTGCTCTTCCTTGCCACCCAGGAGGGCGCCGGAAGTTACCTTCGCAACCTGATCATCGTGGAAGAGGGTGCGGCGGTCACGTTCGTGGAGACCTATGCCTCTCTGGAGTGCGGCGACTATTTCACGAATACAGTCTCAGAGATCTTTGCCGGGCGCGATGCCGTCGTGGACTGCTACAGGCTTCAGATGGAGTCGCCATCCGCGTACCACGTGTCGCACGTAGAGGCGCGTCAGGAGGAGGGGAGCCGGGTCTCCTTCACGACCGTCAACACCGGAGGCTTGCTCGTCCGCAATGATCTGAATGTTCTCTTGGCGGGTGAGCGCTGCGAGGCGACTCTGAATGGCCTCACCCTGGTGGATGGCGACCGCCACGTGGACAACCATACTGCCATTGATCATGCCAGTCCCAACTGCGAAAGCCATGAGCTGTATAAGGCAGTGCTCGACGGGCGCTCGCGCTCCGTCTTCAATGGTAAGATCTTTGTGCGCCCGGGCGCTCAGAAGACAGACGCCAAGCAGACCAACAGGAGTCTGATGCTCTCGCCTCTCGCGACGGTTAACACCAAGCCGCAGCTTGAGATCTTCGCGGATGACGTGAAATGCACACACGGAGCGACCGTGGGGCAGCTACGGGACGAGGAGATCTTTTACCTCCGCAGCCGCGGGATGAGTGAAGATACCGCCCGTCAGCTATTGACTTACGGCTTCGCTAACGACATTGTGGAGAAGATTCGCGTGGAGCCTGTCCGGGCCTTCCTGGATCGCGTCCAAATGGCCACGCTGCACACATCGTTTGTTTCAGAGGGCTGAGAGATGCCGCCGTCCACCGTTCAACAGGGTCTGCAGTTCCCGGCCACAGGGTTTGACGTCTACCGCACACGTCAGGAGTTTCCCATCCTGAACCAGTTCGTGCGCGGCAAGCCGTTGATCTATCTGGACAATGCGGCCACCACCCAGAAGCCGAACACGGTGCTCTGCGGCCTGAACCAGTTCTACGGTTGCTGCAACTCGAATATTCACCGGGGTGTGCACTTCCTCAGCGAACTGGCCACCCGTCAGTACGAGGACGCCCGTCTGAACGCGCAGACGTTTCTGAACGCCCGCTCTCACCGGGAGATCATCTTCGTGCGCGGCGCAACCGAGGGGATAAACCTGGTCGCCTACAGCTATGGCCGGGCGTTTCTGAAGGAGGGGGATGAGATCATCATCTCCGCCATGGAGCACCATGCGAACATCGTTCCCTGGCAGGTGGTGTGCGAGCAGACGGGAGCCAGGTTGCGCGTCGTTCCCATCAACGATGATGGCGAATTCCTGATGGAGGAGTATGAGAAGCTCCTCAGCGAACGCACGAAGATTGTCAGCGTGGTGCATATCTCGAATGCTCTGGGCACGATTAATCCTGTGAAGGAGATCGTGCGCAGAGCGCATGAAGCCGGCGCCGTGGCACTGGTAGATGGGGCGCAATCGGTCGCGCACGTGCCGGTGGATGTCCAGGATCTGGATTGCGATTTCTTCGTTTTCTCGGGACACAAGCTTTTCGGCCCGACAGGCATTGGCATTCTCTACGGCCGGGAATCCCTGCTAGAGCGGATGCCGCCCTACCAGACTGGCGGCGACATGATTCTGTCCGTCACCTTCGAGAAAACGGTCTACAATGACCTGCCCTACAAGTTCGAGGCCGGCACTCCTAACATCGGTGGGGCCATCGCCCTGTCACCCGCCCTGGACTTCGTCCGCAGCGTGGACCTGCGAAAGGTCGCTCCTTACGAGGACGCGCTTCTGAAATACGCCACGGAAAGACTCCTGGAGATCCCCGGCCTGCGAATCATCGGCAACGCTCGGGAAAAGGCGGCGGTCATCTCGTTCGTTATGGACTGCGCGCACCCCCACGATATCGGCACCATTCTGGACAGCGAGGGTATCGCCATCCGCACCGGCCACCACTGCGCTCAGCCTGTGATGCAGCGTTTCGGCGTTCCGGCAACGGCGAGGGCGTCTTTTGCGCTGTATAATACGCCGGAGGACGTCGAGGCTCTGGTGAAAGGGCTGCAGAAGGTGGTCGAGGTATTCGGTTAATGGCGGATCTGCGGGAGCTGTATCAGGAGGTCATTCTCGACCACAACAAGAGTCCCCGGAACTTCGGAAAGCTGGAAAGCCCCACGCATCAGGCGGAGGGCTACAATCCCCTTTGCGGGGATCATTACTGGGTCTATCTCACCGTCACCGATGGCAGCATTTCGGATATCGCGTTCGAAGGGTCGGGGTGTGCCATTTCCAAGGCTGCCGCATCCCTGATGACCTCGCTTCTAAAGGGCAAACCTGTTTCCGAGGCCGAAAAGCTTTTTGAGCGCTACCGTGCTATGGTCACCGGGCAGGGTGGGGGCGACCCATCAGAGATGGGCAGGCTTGTGGTCTTCTCTGAGGTGAAGAACTATCCCACCCGCATCAAGTGCGCTGTCCTTCCCTGGCACACGCTGCACGCGGCCCTTACGGGCGAACAGACGGCCAGCACCGAATAGGCCCATCATTTCTTTGGCTCCTCTGCGCCGGGCTCCCGCTCCAGATAGAGTCTCAGTGCGAACAGGCTCTGCTCCAGCATTCCCTTCTCGTCGTCCGAGATCAGCACCAGACTCCAGCTTCCATCGGCAAGTCTTGGACCGAGCGCCATTCCCTCGAAGTTGTTCGGGGCCTCCAATCCGAAACTCTTTTGCCAGAGCAGCGTCTTCCGGACAGGGGTAAACTCCCGGCCTTTTAAACCCTCCGTCAGATCACTCACATCGGTGGCCCCTTCCAGATCCAGAAGAAACAGGCGGGAGGTGAAGACCGGCACGTCGGCGATCAGCACCCGCTGGACATCGAGCGCCCGTTCCAATGCCAGCAGACGGCCACCAGGCAGGGCAGCGAGTGCCACCAATCCGCTTCGCTCCCGGCTGTGTCCTTTAGGGGGGCGCGCTCCGACGGGTTCCGTAAGGTACGCGTACTGTGCGGCGGGCTGCAGGTCCGCACCAAACTGCAGCAGCCGCACGAGGCTTCCGGAGTCCACCCTGGACGGCTCACCGTCGGCCGGAAGTGCCTCTTCATTCGCTGTCCAGAGGGTCCGGCTATCGGGATCCAGGGCGAGCGCCTCAAACCCCAGGTTAGGGCGCCGGGTACGGAGGATGGGAGGAATCTTTAACTCGCGGACCATCTTGCCGCGCCGCGAAGGGCTGCCTTCCACGAGCTGGAACTGGCGGATTGTGGGGCCGGTCTCGTCTGCGATCCAAAAGGAGCGGTCGCGATCATCCCAGACAATGTCTTCGCAGTCAGCCCCGTGGTCCAGCTCGATGCGCTCGACCACGCGGGCTTCCTTCACCGCTCCGGTGCGGTCATCCAAGCGCACGGTCAACCGGAACACTGCCGGACGGGTGTCCGAGACGGCGTAGAACGTGTGCAGACCCTCGCCTTCGCTGGAAGGGCCCGCCCACGTCAGACCGCTCAGTTCGTGGGCTCCAATGGCCCCGGAGTCAAGCAAAAACTTGCCCGCCGCCTCCACGCGCACGGGGGGGAGCACCGGAGAGAGAGCGGCCCCCGTGGTTTCTGTCAGGGCGGGTGACGCAATCAGTGATAGCGTCACGAGGATGGCTGTTAAAGTGCGCATTTTGACTATTAAACGGAAGCGGGGCCCGGCAGAGACGCTTTGGGCCCCGCAAAGGCCGGCAGACCTTGCCTGCTGCCTCAGACGATCCAGGGCCTGCGTTGAGGGCGGGCCAGCATGGCGTTTGCTTCGGGGTCGTCCACGAACTCCTCTTTCTTCGGATCCCACCGAAGCTCACGTCCGTGCAACCGCAGGCAGATGTTGGCCAGATGACAGACCGTCACGGACCGGTGCCCGATCTCTGCATCGCAGATAGGCTGCTTCCGGCTGCGGATGCAGTCCAGGAAGTTCTGCCCGTGATCGTCCGACACATACAGCCTTTCCGCATTCGCAGGAAGCGGGTCATTCAGAAGCCTCTCATCGCTTGCCCTGATCTGTCCCCGCGAAACGAATATGGAGCCCTCCTCGCCGATGAAGTTGACGCCGTTTTCTCCCTGATTCGTGCAGCGCAGTGTGACACCGTTAGGATACTTGAACTCCAGGTCGAACTCGGGAAACGTATTGAAGCAGCTCGGTCCCAGAACCGCGGGATATTTCCCGGAACCGTGGACGGACACGGGGCCGGACCGGTCCATACCCAGCGCCCACTGAGCGATGTCATTGTGATGCGCGCCCCAGTCGGTCAGCATACCGCCGGAGTACTCCATCCACCAGCGGAAGTCGCGATGGCAGCGCTCCGGTATATAGGGTGTCCAGCGCGCCGGCCCCAGCCACATGTTCCAGTCCAGGTCGCTCGGCGCGCGCTGCACCTCGAAGGGGCCTCCGTTCGGTCCGGTGGGAAGGTGTGTTGAAACGAGCTTTAGTCTGCCCAGACGTCCGTTCCGGACGAGCTCGCAGGCCAGGCGGAACTTCGCATCGGAGCGCTGCTGGCTGCCTGTCTGGAACACCCGGCCCGTCTCACGCCAGACCTTGACCAGCTTCTTTCCCTCATCAATGGTCAGTGTGAGGGGTTTCTCGCAGTAAACATCCTTGCCGGCCTTCATCGCGGCGATGCAGATATATGCGTGCCAGTGATCCGGCGTGCCGATGACAACGGCATCAACATTGCGATCCGCCAGCAGATCGCGGAAGTCGCGGTAGCCCTTGCAGTCCGGGCCGAACACGTCGCAGGCTTCTTTCAGGTGGGTGGCGTCCACGTCGCAGGCGGCCACCACTTTTACGCCCTGTTTGCTGGCCAGGTGCCGGGTGACATTTAGGCCCATATGGTAGCCCTTCTTGCTGCCGCCGGGACCGATCACCCCGATCTGGATGGTGTCGTTCTTGGCGATTCGGCGGGGACGCGCCGCGGCAGCCTCCGCGCTGGCCGCGCGCGCTTCGCGGGCGAACCAGGCCGGAAGCGATGCCAGCGTGAAACCGGCGGCGCTTCTTGCCAGGAAATCCCGGCGGGACATCTCGTCGGATTCCCGACTCATGTGGTTTTCCTCCGTATTGAAGAAATATCAGCCTGAAGCCGGTAGGCACCCGATTGGTGCGTTTCAGGATGCTTTAGCGTTCCCCGGCCTGCAGTCCTCCCCCTTAGGCACCCTGACGGGGAGAACCGAGGGGTCATACGTTGTGCAGATGCCGGTGATGGATATCCGGGAAATGAGCGTGAGTGTGCCTTACCGGTTGATGGATGTGTTCGTGGCTGTGCGGCCGGGCAGGGTCCCACGGATAGGGATGGGTGTGATCGTGGTGCAGGTCCAGATGTGTGTGGCGATGATCGTGCGTCGTCTCGTCGTGATGGTGCTCGTGGTGATGCCATTCCGTCAGGTGCAGCCATACCCCGGTGGCCATCAGGAGCGCAGCGAGGACCAGCGTCGCGTGAACGGTATCTTTCAGCAAGACAACGGACAGGAAGGCTCCCACGAAGGGAGCCGTCGAGAAATACCCCCCGGCCCGGGCTGCGCCGATCTCTCGCAACGAGGCGATAAACATCGCAAGACTGACACCGTATCCCAGAGTGCCCACAAGCGCTACCTGCAGACTGAGCGGCAACGAGGGCAGACTGCCGCCCGCCCATAGCCCCAGCCCCACATTCGCTGTTCCTGCCACCCAGCCTTTCAGGGCCGCGATCTGCGCCGGGTCCGATGCAGACGCACAACGGGTCAGGTTGTTGTCCAGTGCCCAGCAGAGGCAGGCTCCCATTACCAGGAGGGGTCCCGTCAGGGTCGAGCCTTCCGGCCGGCCCGTCCACGAAAGCGCAACGCCTCCCGCCACGATCAGCAGCATTCCTGCCAGAATTCTGAAGGGAACGTGCTCACGGAATAACAAACGTGCCACGGCCACAGTGAAGACACCTTCCAGATTCAGGAGCAGGGAAGCTGTGGAAGCGCTCATCTGCTGGAGGCCGGTCATGAGAAGAGCGGGACCGGCTGCTCCTCCCAGCAGGATGGCTCCTGCGAGGTACGGAAGATCTCGCCTGCGCAGTGACGCTTCCCCGGAGCGACCGGAAGGGCGCAGCAACAGCCAGATCCCAAGGCCCATTCCAGCGCCGAGATATAGCAATCCTGCCAGAACGACCGGCTGGATGTTCTCTCCGAGGAGCTTCGCAAAGGGCGTGCTGGCGCCGAACAGAAACGCAGCTCCCAGCGCTTGGATTGTGCCTGGTCCTGTCACAGTGGGTGAGAAAAGCCGTGGCGTTCCGCCTCAGCTTATCTCACTTTGACGCAGTATCGCCACCGGTTTGCATTAGGTGTGTCAGGACAGTCCCACCACCTGTCCGTCCACCAGCTGCATGTTCTCTGCCGCCGGCCGCGGCGGAAGGCCGGGCATTGTCATGATGGTGCCGGTGTATATGACCACGAAACCGGCCCCGGCGGATACTCTGGCATCCCGGACCGTGAGCCGGAAGCCTGCCGGGCGTCCCAGGAGCAGCGGATCATCGGAGAGCGAATTTTGAGTCTTCGCCATACACACCGGAAGTCCCCCGAAGCCCAGGCGGGTTATCAGCGCCAGCTTCTTTTCCGCTTCCAGCGTGAACACCACGCGGTCCGCTCCGTAAACCTGCCTGGCGATGGTTTCCACCTTCTCTTCAATGGGACGGTCCAGATCGTAGAGGAACCGGAAGTTGGACGGCCTGTTTGAAATGGTCTCCAGCACGGCGCGGGCCAGGTCTTCGGCTCCTTCGCCTCCCCGCTTCCAGTGGTCCGCCAGCGCCACGCAAATGCCGCGTTCCCGGCAGCGCTGTATGAGGAGCGAAAGCTCCTCTTCCGAATCAGATTCGAACCGGTTGACAGCTACAACGGGCGGCACGCCGTGCAGCTCCACGTTCTCGCAGTGCTTCCACAGGTTATCCAGCCCCCGCTCCAGCGCCGCTGTATCCGGCTCCGCCAGACGATCCTTGGCGGCTCCACCGTGCATTTTGAGCGCGCGCACTGTCGCCACCACCACCGCACACGCGGGCGTCAGACCGGCCGTGCGGCATTTGATATTGAAAAACTTCTCCGCGCCCAGGTCGCTCCCGAACCCCGCTTCGGTGATCACATAATCCGCCAGCTTCAGCGCCAGGCGAGTGGCGATGACGGAGCTGCAGCCGTGCGCGATGTTGCCGAATGGCCCCCCGTGGACGAACGCCGGAGTCCCTTCCAGTGTCTGAACCAGGTTGGGCTTGATGGCATCCCTCAGCAGTACGGCCATCGCCCCCGAGGCTTTCAGCGCCTCTGCGGTGACGGGGTTGCCCTGCCGGTCCAGGGCAACAACGATCCTGGCGAGACGCCGTTTCAGATCCTCAAGGTCCGTGGCCAGGCACAGCAGGGCCATCACCTCGCTTGCGGTCGTAATGTCGAAGCCCGTCTGCCGGGGGAGGCCATTCGCCCGCCCGCCCAGACCGGTCACGATCTCCCGCAGCGAGCGGTCGTTCATATCTATGACCCGGCGCCACATCACCTCGTAAGGGTCTATGTTGAAGGCGTCACCCCGGTGGATATGGTTGTCCAGGAGTGCGGACAGCAGGTTATGCGCCGATGTGATGGCGTGGAAATCGCCGTTGAAGTGCAGGTTGATGTCCACCATCGGGATGACCTGCGCGTAGCCGCCGCCGGTGGCACCTCCTTTCAGCCCGAAGCACGGCCCCAGGCTCGGTTCCCGGATGGCGATGCATGCGGAGTGGCCCAGACGGCGCAGGGCGTCGCCGAGGCCGATGGTCGTCGTGGTCTTGCCTTCGCCCGCCGGTGTGGGGGTAATACCCGTCACGAGGATGAGCCTGCCGTCTGGGCGGTCCGCGAAGCGATGGATAGCATCCATCGTCACTTTGGCCTTTACCGGCCCGTAAAGCTCGATGTCTGTCTCCGCAAGGCCCAGACGCCCCGCTACCGCTGTAATCGGCTCGGGAACGGCCTGCTGGGCTATTTCAACGTCAGTCAGCATTGTCTCTCCCTGTTGCGCGGTCCTTCACAGATGTTTCCTGCGCTTCGACGCGGCGTCCTGCCTTTCGGGCACGGCCTGTCTTTGTATCGGGCTTCGAGAAAAGCTGCTTCAGCCAGAGCGGGGTGATCAACGTGGTGACGACCACCATGACCACAATGGCGGAATAGATGGATGAGGAGATGACAGGCTCTCCGCCCAGCACAAGCGCGGCGCCTATGCTTGCGAAGATAAGCCCCACCTCCCCGCGGGGAATCATTCCTACGCTGACGATCAGCCGGTTTACCCCCTTCTGAACGACTGCCAGCCCGCAGACCATCTTTCCAACAATGGCGGCGGCAACCAGAGCAGCGGCAAGCCCCAGAACGGAAACGTCACCGAAGGATCTCAGGTCCACGTGGAGACCCATTACCACGAAGAAGACAGGTACAAAGATGGCTCCCAGGGGCTGGATCACCTCTTCCAGCGGGCGCTCTCCCCGGACGCGGAAGCGTTCGAAGTGCCGGGGCTCCAGAATAAGTCCGGCCGCGAATGCACCGACGATCGGAGCGAGGCCCACCAGACCGGCAAGCCCCGCAAGCACGAAACAGATGGACACGCTGACTGCCAGCATGACTCCGGGAACGCGCATTGCCGACATCAGATTCATCAGAGGGCGGGCCGCCACGCTGCCGGCCGCCAGGGCCGCGGCCAGGAAGACCGTGGCTTTTCCCAGGATGACCGCCACGTGCCCCATGGAGATTCCGCCGTCTCCACCCCGGTTGGCCGCTGCGATGACGCCACTGACCACCGCAAGCACGACCAGTCCAAGCACATCGTCAATGACCGCCGCGCCCAGGATGATCCGGGCTTCCTTGGTTTGCGTCTTGTTTAGATCCTTCAGGACTCTGGCGGTTATGCCGACGCTCGTGGCACAGAGAGTAGCTCCCAGGAAGACATGCGCCAGAGGCAGTTCCTCCGGCAGGAGAAGCACACCGACGAAATAGCCCAGGATCATCGGCGCGATGACGCCGGCGACAGCCACCACGAGGGAACTCAAGCCCACCGCCAGCAGGTCGCGCATCTTGGACTCAAGCCCGACCTCGAAAAGCAGCAAAATGACGCCCACCTGCGCCGCGATATTCAGGGGGACACTTGTCTTCAGAATGTCGAAGGCGTGGAATCCCAGCAAGGAGAGGTTTCCCAGAAGAACGCCGACGGCAAGCTCGCCCAGGACTGCGGGCTGACCCCTTCTCTCCACCAGCTCGGCCCCGATCTTGGCCGCCACCAGCACCAGGGCCAACTCCAGAAGAAGGGGCAGGATCTCACGCTCGGCCTCCCGGGTGGCTTCTTCCTCCGTCACTGTATGCCCGTGCCAGGTCTGACCGTGTTCCGGTTCGTGAGAAGGGGGAGGAGCTGCGGAGGGGCCGGAAATCACATCGGCGCGCCCTGCCGCGGCGACGGCAAGCGCAACAGCCGCCAGGAGAAGAAAACGTCGAGCCTTGGACAAATCCGGTTATCCTCTGGGTCTCAGATATGGCGCGGGGCCGGGAGACGGTCCGGTGCAAGGGACCGGACCAGGCAGTATCATACTCGAATCTCCCTGCCTTCCGCATACGGAACGGACGGATTCTCCGTGGGTTGCAGGCAGTGTCACTTGCGGGAACAATCTATCCGGTCGCCCACTGGTGCGCGGAGGTATCACAGAAGAGAGCGAGGTGTTGAGTTTGGAGTACAGGAGTCTGGGCAGGACAGGTCTTCAGGTATCGGTTATCGGGTTGGGAGCGCTTGAGGTGGGCCGGCCGTGGGGCATCCGTGGAGAAGGGGATACGGGGCAACCCCCTTCTGAGAGCGAGGCGATTGAGTTCCTGAACCATGTCCTGGACCACGGCATCAACTTCATTGATACGGCGGCTGCATACTGGGCCAGCGAGGAGCGCATCGGGAAGGCGCTTTCGTCCCGGCGGGATGAGTTCATCCTTGCCACCAAGTGGGGAGAATGGTGCGACGAGAGTGGTTCCGTCTACGACTACTCGCCGGGGGCCATGTGGAAATTCCTTGAAGAAAGCCTCCGCAAGCTCCGCACCGATGTAATAGATGTCTATCAGATTCATTCCGCGCCGCTGGAGGTGATCCAGCGGGGAGATGCCCTCGCCGAGATGCAGAAGGCTCGCGAGCAGGGCAAGGTGCGGTTTCTGGGGTGTTCCTGCGGCGAGCAAGAAGCGTTGGCCGCCATTGAGTGCGGGGGCTTCGATACCATCCAGGTCAGTTACAGCCTGCTGGACCTTACGATGGAAGAGCGCGTGCTGCCGGCCGCGTCGAACGCCGGCGTGGGGGTGATCATCAAGGATGGGCTGGCGGCGGGGCGGTTGACCCAGAAGGTGCAGCGGTTGGGAGAGGAGCACGCGGAGCTGAAGCACAGGGTGGAGGTCTTCCGGGATCTTGCAGGCGTGTGGGGAATGAGCCTGCCGGAGATGGCCCTTCGTTTCGTCCGCGCGAATGCGGCGGTCTCCACCATCATCGTGGGAACGCGGTCCCGCATCCATCTGGCGGAAAACCTCCGCGCGGCAGAAGGCGCGCCCCTCTCGGAGGAGCAGATGGCCACGTTGCGGCGCTACCTGAGCGCGCCGCAGGAAGCCTGAATCTGCTGCCCGCCGCTCGTTGCCATGGATGGCTTGCGTTTGGGGAGTTCAAAGATCTGGCGGTTCCGCGTTTCTTCCGGCCGTGCAGCGCAGGGTGTCGGCGCGCTTGCAGCATCGCTCTTCCTTCTTGTCCCGGCGCCCCTGGAGAGGGGCGTCCTCCCTCCCGGAGTGGTGGAATCGCGCGTGCTCCTGCGACGGGCACAGGCGCTTGAAGCACGGCCGAAACGTCCCCGGCCCTATCACCCGCCGCACGTCGTCAAAGTCTGGATGGTGGAACACCGCGGCAGGGTCTTCCGGTGCATCCAGCTCCCGCGATGCGAGCATATGGAGGCCATTCTCTCGCTGGACTGGAACGGTCAGACGCTGGAACAGGCCAAGAAACGGCACGGAGGAGTAGCCGCGTGCACCGACGGCTTCATTCACAGCCGCAATCTTACTCCGGCGGATTTCCTCCAGGCGAACGGCCGCCGCCTGTCCCGGGCGGTCACGGGGCGTTGGATGCTGGTCATCCAGCAGAGCGGGGCGCTGGACATCCACGGCAACTATTTCCTGGTGAAGGGCAAGGAGGGGGTCACGGCGGCAGCTCTGGGCCAGAGGTTGGTGCCTCTGGCATACGACGGCTTTTCGAAAGCATTTATGAACCGGGTTACCGAACGGATGGGCATAGGGCTGACGAATCATCACATTTTTATCGCCGCCGGCCGCTCGGATATCTGGCGTTTCTCGAAGCTTTTCAGCGAGGTGCTGCATTGCAAAGTGGCCATCAACACGGACGGCGGTCACGTGGTGCGCGGACGGTCATCCACACACATCGTGTTCAGGTGGAAGACTCAACAGCCGATAACCAGGTGAGAGGCATTCGCGAGGAGGAACCCGTGCTGTTCAGACGTCACCCCGCCAATCCTGTCGTTGGGCCTTCAGATCTATGGTGGGAATACAAAGCCACATTCAACTGTGCCGCAGCCGAAAAAGACGGCCGCGTCTACCTGCTGTACCGCGCCATCGGGGACGACCCCCTCTCGCGTCTGGGACTGGCCGTCTCTGAAGACGGCGTGAATTTCGAGCGATACGATCTGCCGGTTTTCGAAGGCGACCCTGAGAATCCCTGGGAAAGGCTGGGGGTGGAGGACCCGCGCGCAACATTTCTGGACGGGACGTTCTATGTCACTTACGTCGCCGCCTCGGTATATCCCGCCAGCCATCCGCGTCCGGCGTTCAGTTTCGGAGCGCCCTGGCGCACCCGGGTCTGTCTTGCCGCGACGGACGATTTCCAGGCCTATCGCCGGATGGGAGTCATCCTGCCCGATTCGGACAACAAAGATGTTGTGCTGTTCCCGGAGAAGATCGGCGGCCGCTACTGCCTGATGCACCGGGAATATCCGGATATGTGGGTGGCGTTCTCTGAAGACCTCTTGCACTGGACGGACCATCGCCGCATCCTTTCTCCCCGTCCTGGTTACTGGGACTGCAATCGCATCGGGGCCGGAGCCCCGCCATTCAAGACAGAGCTGGGGTGGGTGGAGATCTACCATGGGGTGGACGACGACCGCCGGTATATGGCGGGCATCGCGCTGCTCGATCTGGAGGATCCTTCCCGCGTCATCGGGCGCTCGCCGGAGCCGCTTCTTCTGCCGGAAGAGTCGTATGAGCGTGAGGGGCTGGTCCCGAATGTCTGCTTCCCGAGCGGTGTGATCGAGCGGGACGGGGTATTCTATGTCTATTACGGCGCCGCTGACAGATACGTGGCGCTGGCCACCGTCTCGAAAAAGGACCTGCTGGACTACCTGGCCCACCTGAGAGAGTAAAAATCGGCCAGGGTTCTGGCGCCGGCGGTCAGGAGGTGTTCGAAATGTCCACCGGTGAGGCTGCCGGCAAAAAGAAACCTAACCGCCTGGCGGGCGAGACAAGCCCCTATCTCCTCCAGCACGCGTTCAATCCTGTGGACTGGTATCCGTGGGGGGAGGAGGCGTTCCGCGCAGCGCGGGAGCGCGATGTGCCCATCTTCCTTTCCATCGGTTACAGCACCTGCCACTGGTGTCACGTGATGGAGCGGGAGAGCTTCGAGAACGAAGAGACCGCCCGGATCCTGAACGAACATTTCGTCAGCATCAAGGTGGACCGTGAGGAGCGGCCAGACATTGACGAAATCTATATGCAGGCGGCGCAGCTCCTGACCGGGGCCGGCGGCTGGCCCCTGAGCGTCTTCCTGACCCCGGATCTGCGCCCCTTTTACGCTGGCACCTACTTTCCTCCAACCGACGCATACGGCCGGCCGGGATTTCCGCGATTGCTCCAGGCGATAGCTCAGGCCTACCGTGAGCGCAGGGAGGACGTGGAGGCAAGCTGCTCCGATCTCAGCCAGGCGATCGTCCAGACGCTGACCGGGCTGGAACGTCCCGGACAGATTAGTCTCGGATTGGTCCGCGAGGCAAGCCGCGAGATCCTGTCCTCGTTGGATCCTGTGTTCGGGGGCTTCGGGAGCGCCCCGAAGTTTCCGCCGTGCTTTGCGCTCCAGCTCCTGCTCAGAGAGTATCACCGCTGCGGCGAAACGTCGTTCCTGGACGCGGTCTCGTTGACGCTGGACCAGATGACGCAGGGAGGCATTTTCGACCATATCGGCGGCGGATTCCATCGCTATTCCACGGATCGCCAGTGGTTAGTGCCCCACTTCGAGAAGATGCTTTACGATAACGCGCTTATCCCGCTGACGCTCCTGGAGGGCTGGCAGGTGACCAAGCGCGAGCAGTGGGCGGATGCGGCGGTGCGGACGCTGGACTTCGTGCTGCGCGAGCTGACCGGTCCCCATGGCGGTTTCCTGAGCGCCATGGACGCAGACAGTGAGGGCGAAGAGGGCAAGTTCTACGTGTGGACGCCGGAAGAGGTGAAAGCTGCTCTCGGGGAACGCGATGGGGAATTGTTCTGCCTTGCCTACGGCATTACGCCGGAGGGCAATTTCGAACACGGGCGGAGCATACCCCACCTGCGGAAGGATCTTGAGGCACTTGCGCAGGAGATTGGACTGGACCCGGATGGATTGAAACGGGACATGGCGCGCCTGCGAGATATTCTTCTCCGCACACGTTCGCGACGGGTTCCTCCTCACCTGGACGACAAGGTCATCGTTTCCTGGAACGGGCTGATGATCCGCACCCTTGCATTCGCAGCGCGTGTGCTGGACCGGCCGGCCTATCTGGACGGCGCACGCCGGGCGGCTTCCTTCATCCTCGGCGAGATGCTGATAGACAGCGGGCTTGCTCACTCCTGGCGCGACGGCCGGGCCGGATTGCCGGCTTTCCAGGAAGACTATGCTTGCCTGCTGCTGGGGCTTGTGGAACTCTATCAGGCGGACTTCGATCTGCGTTGGCTATACGAGGCTGAGCGGTTGGCCGATGAGATGATCTCGCTCTTTCTGGACCGCCAGGGTGGGGGATTCTTCTCATCGCGGGAGTCCCATGAAACCCCGCTGGTGCGAAGCAAGAGTCCTGCCGACGGCGTGACGCCCTCCGGCAACTCGGCCGCAGCTCTCGCCCTTGCGAAGTTGGGGCGGCTGCTCGGGCGGCAGGAGTTCCTGGATATCGCCCGTCAGACCGTTCAGACTTTCGGTCACGCGGCGGCTCGCGCGCCGCGCGCATTCGAGCATCTGCTCATGGTTGTGGACTATCTGGAGAGCCCTTCGAAAGAGATCGTGCTTGCAGGCGACCCGGACAGTCCGGAGTGGGCGGATCTGCGCGCTGTCACCGGAGCGGTGTTTCTGCCGTGGAGCGTGCTCGCCTTTGCAGCCGGACAGGACGACGATCCCGCTCCGGCAAAAGGCAAAACTACGCCGGCTGGCCGCGCAGCGGCATATGTCTGCCGCGATTTCGCCTGCCGGGCCCCCGTGTTCACAGCCTCGGATCTGGAAGCAGCGCTGACCGTCAGGGAGTAGAGCGGCTCACTTCTTGGCCGGGGGATCCTGACGTGGTGGCGACGTGCGCGCCGGCCTTTCGTTCTGCACCTCGACCCGGCCGTCCATCCGCAGGATCAAAACGACTTTTTGCTGGCCGGCGGGCGCGTGCAGGTCACAACGGATGACCGCCGCATCGGGGGGAGTGGCGTCGGTGGGACGGAAGTAACGGTATCCGGCCGGTTTCTTACCGTCCTCGTTTGCTGGGCACCGCAACACGCTGTCCGTCTTGAGGAAGTCCGGATACAACATCTCCAGCTTCTCGGGATAGGCCCTGTGCCTGTTGTGATAGCGCTGAAGCGCGGCCCCCAGCTCGACCAGATTCCGCCGGCAGGTCTCCACCTGCATCCAGGAACGGTACAACCGGGACAGCGACCCGTCGCGGGAGGAAACCGCGAGAAACAGCAGAACCGCCAGCACACACAGCAACAGCGCCGCAAGGCAGCCGATGCAGGCCATAGACCGCCCGGCGGTCCGGATGGGGGGCACGCCGGGTTTCTCTTCGCGACTGGACAAAAGCGACCTCCGTCTTGTTGCCTGGGTCAGGCAGACCCCGTGCATCATAATCGGATGAGCTGCGCGGGGTCAAGCCGGGGTAACGACACATATTGTAGGGCCACCGGGTTGCGCCGGCGCGTCAGGGCGGGTATAACCCGGTAGCGTTGCCGGACAGTGGCCAGATCCGGAGTGCGCACGCGGGCTGTCCGGCGCGATTCACATAGCTGGAGCGGCACATTCTTGGACCCTGTCATCCTTTTTTTCGTGCTCGGTCTGGCAGCGGGCGCTGGGAAGGCGGACCTCCGCCTGCCGCCGGCCATTTATGATTTCCTCAGCGCTTATCTGCTGCTGGCCATCGGGCTCAAGGGCGGAATCGAGCTGGCGGTCCAGCCGCTCGGTCCACTGATCCCGAAGGTGTTCGTGGTGTTGTTTGTGGCCTCTCTTCTTCCGCTGCTGGCTTATCCAGTGCTACGTTTCGCAGGGCGGCTGGGCCGTCCGGATGCAGCGTCGGTCGCCGCACATTACGGGTCTGTCAGCGTCGGCACCTATGCCGTGGCGGTGGCTTTTCTGTCCACGCGGGGCGTGCCCCATGAAAGCTACATCCCCCTTTTCCTAGCGATCATGGAGATGCCAGCCATTGTCGTCGGCATTCTGCTGGCCAGAGGAGTCAGCCGAGGCGTGCGGTGGGGCCGCATGTTTCACGAAGTGTTCCTGGGGAAAGCCATTGTGCTGCTGGGTGGCGGACTGCTCATCGGCTGGGCGGCGGGCCCTGAGGGATTCTCGTCGCTGGAAGCGTTTTACAGTGGTCTTTTCCGAGGGCTGCTCAGCCTGTTTCTGCTGGAGATGGGGCTGCTGTGCGCTGGCCAACTCGGGGCGCTCCGTAGGGTGGGACCGTTCCTGGTGGGATTCGGCATCCTGACGCCGGTGGCATTTGGCCTGCTGGGGTGTGCGGCAGGTACCCTGTTGAACCTGTCCGCCGGCGGGGCGGCGCTGCTCGGCGTGCTGGCTGCCAGTGCGTCGTATATCGCGGTCCCCGCGGCGATGCGCATCTCTGTTCCCGAGGCCAATCCCGCTATCTCGCTCGCGGCAGCTCTGGGAGTCACATTTCCGTTCAATGTCACTCTGGGAATACCCCTGTATTTTCGGATGGCGCAGTGGCTGGCACGGTTCTAGGAAGGATTACCGGTGGGCACATTCCAGGCGAAACTGGTCACCATCATCACCGAGGCCCTGCTGGAGCAGGAGCTGACGCAGCGCCTTGTGGAGCTTGGAGCCACAGGCTACACCGTCTCGGATGCGAGGGGGAAAGGTCATCGGGGCGTCAGGGACGCTGGCTGGGAGCACGGCGCGAACATCCGCGTGGAGGTTCTCTGCGACGAGGAGACGGCCAACCGTATCGCGGCGTTCGTCGTGGAGAACTATTACCGGGACTACGCGCTGGTCGTTTTCATAGATACTGTGGAGGTTCTTCGTGAAAACCGTTTCTGAACAGGCCGGGACTGAATCCTCTGGTGGCCAGCCCCTCGTGGGCGTGATCATGGGTTCCCGCTCGGACTGGGAGACTATGCGCCACGCCTCTGAAACTCTGGAGCGGCTGGGGGTGCCGCACGAAGTCCGCGTGGTGTCCGCGCACAGAACGCCGGATGAGATGCGCCGTTATGCCACCGAGGCGAAGGCAAGAGGACTGCAGGTCATCATCGCGGGCGCGGGCGGCGCGGCCCGCGATGATGACCTGCAGGGCTCTTGGGTT
>Ga0101944_10003426_pt1 | contig 22180 bp, 18 predicted proteins | sample DewCreD2012metaG_FD_75245 | JGI IMG/M metagenome (GOLD analysis project Ga0101944, IMG submission 75245) | Hot spring sediment bacterial and archeal communities from British Columbia, Canada, to study Microbial Dark Matter (Phase II) - Dewar... ... | reverse complement strand
GCGGCCCAACGCGCCCCCCGAGGCGGAGCGGCGCGAGGGTGCCCAGGAGCCGCCGGCCGACGCCGAGACCGCGAAGCGCGGCGGCCAGCCGGCGGCCACTCCGCCGCCGGCGCCGCGGGAGGAGAACCCCTTCGCGAGGGCGCTCGCCGAGCGCGCGGCGCAGGAGTCGGAGGCGAGGCGCATCTTCGGGCGCAAGCCGAAGGCGCCGGTGGAGGGGGAGGACTACGAGATCCGGCCGTGGAACGTGGGCGCGCCGGGACGCACCGACTGCATCCCCGTGCCGCGGTTCCCGCGCGACTCCCTCGGCCGCGCGCCCATGGGCGTCGCCGCCGGCCGCATCTTCCGGGAAGACAACGGGCGCCCGCTGCCGGGCGCCCATCTCCAGATGCTCGGGACCGCCTACTCCACATTCACCGATGATGACGGGTCGTACCGGCTCTCGTACGACCTCTCGCTCATCGAGGACTGTCGCACCCAGTGGGTCCGCGTCTCCGCGGACGGCTACGAGTCGCGGCTCCTGGTGCTCATCGTGGGCCAGAACATCCGCAGCGAGGACGTGCGCCTGCGGCGGCGCTAGGGCTCAGCCCCGCGCCGCCTCGATGTTGATGTCGATCGTCACCTCGTCGCCCAGCACGACCCCGCCGCCCTCCACCGCGCGGTTCCAGGTGATCCCCCAATCGAGCCGATTGATCGTGGTCGAGGCGCTGAAGCCGATCTTCGCGCGCTCGCCGGCGCCCATCATGCCGGTGTACTCCCCGGTCAGCACCACGGGCTTCGTCACGCCCTTCATGGTGAGGTCGCCGGTGATGGTGAGCCGGGAGCCCTGCACCTCGACCTTCGTGGAGCGGAAGGTGATGGTGGGGTACCTCGCCACGTCGAAGAAGTTGTCCGAGCGCAGGTCGTTGTCGCGCCGCTCGTTGCGCGTGTCGATGGACGCCGCGTCGATGGTGACCTCGACGGCGCCCGGCGTCCACGCCGGCGGCTCCCCGGTGATCTTCGCGGTCCACTGGTTGAAGGTGCCCGGCACCTTGGCCACCAGGTGGCGGATGCGGAAGGTGATGTCGGAGTGCGCGAGGTCGACCTTCCACGAACCGGTGGCCGGCGCGGCGGCGGGCGCGCCCTGGGCGGCGAGCGGCGCGGCGAGCGACGCGAGGGCGAGGACGAGGAGCGGGCGCATCGGGGCCTCCTGACTCAGTCGGCGAAGGGCTTGAAGATGGCCATCGCCGCCGCGACGGCGGCGAGGAGCGGCAGGGCGAAGAAGGCGGGCCGCGCGAGCGCGGGCCGCCGGTACGGCAGCGCGGCCGCGGCGGCCACGACCACCCAGATCGCGATCTTGACCCACAGCCACAGCGGGAAGGCGTGCCCCGACACGAGGCCGAGGCGCGCGAGCATCCCGAACCCGCCCAGCAGGATCAGGAAGGTGCCAACGCCGTGGGTGGCGGCGATGAGGCGGCGCTGCGAGTTGGTCTGCTTCGTGGCGCCGTTGGCGACGAGCAGGTTGAGCGCGCCGAGCGCGCTGAAGGTCAGCACGATCCCGAAGACGTGGATCACTTCGTACAGGTACTTCCGGTCCATGCGGTCTCCCTCTCGGATGGCTGGTCTGGCCGGGGCCGGGGCACGACAAGGTCGCAAGGTTAGTCATCGGCTATTTTCCCCGCCATGCCGCCCGCCACGCGCCCGAGCTACGGCCACATCGAGGTGACCCCGCGGGTGCGGGCGCTGCGCGCGACCTTCCGCACCATGGGCACCCTCGCGCCCGGGCTCGCCGCACGGCTCGCCGAGGAGCTCTTCTGCCGCCCGCCCAGGGCGCTTCCCCGGGCGCACGAGGACGCCTTCCTGGCGCGCGGCACCCGCTTCACGGTGGACGCGGGGCCGTGGCCGCTCGCGGCGTGGCGCTGGGGCGCCGGCGCGCGCACCGTCGTGCTGCTGCACGGCTGGGGGAGCCGCGCCGCGCGCTTCCACGCCCTCGGGGACGCGCTCGTCGGTGCCGGGTTCACCTGCGTCGCCTTCGACGGGCCCGCGCACGGCCGCACGCCGGGGCGGCGCGCCTCCATGCCCGAGTTCGCCCAGGCGCTGCGCGCGGTGGTGGACGCGGTCGGCCCCGTGCACGCGGCGGTCGGCCACTCCATGGGCGGCGCGGTGATCGCGCTGGCGCTGCACGACGGGCTCCCGATCGAGCGCGCGGTGCTCCTCGCGCCGCCCGCCGACCCCGAGCAGTTCTCGCACCTCTTCGCGCGGCTCCTCCACATCCCCGAACGCGCGCGGCGGCGGATGGAGGAGAACCTCGAGCGGCGTTTCCGGGTGCGCTGGCGCGACCTGCACATCCCCACGCTGGTGCGCGGCCACGCCGTCCCGGCCCTCGTGGTGCACGACACGGACGACACCGACGTGGCGTGGGCCGAGGGCCAGGCGATCGCCGAGGCGTGGCCGGGCGCGACGCTGATGACCACGTCGGGGCTCGGGCACCGCGCGGTGATCCGCGACCCGGCCGTCGTCGCCCGCGTGGTGCAGTTCCTCGCCGCGTGACGCCCGCGCTCCCGCCGGCGCTCGACGCGCCGCTCCGCGCCCTCGAGGGCGGCGTGGCCGGTCGGCTGGCGTACTACGTGGCCGGCCGCGGCGACGGCGCGCGGCGCCCGGTCGTGCTGCTGCACAGCGTGAACGCCGCCGCCTCGAGCATGGAGATGCGCCCGCTCTTCGCGCCGCTCGCGCGGGAGCGGGCCACCTACGCGCTCGACCTGCCGGGCTTCGGGCACTCCGACCGCGCCGACCGCGCCTACACCCCCGAACTGTACCGCGAGGCGATCGCGCGGTTCCTCGAGCAGGTGAGCGGCCCCGCCGACGTGGTGGCGCTCTCGCTCGGCGCGGAGTTCGCCGCTGCGGTGGCGCTCGAGCGGCCGGAACTCGTGAAGTCGCTCGTGCTCCTCTCGCCGAGCGGGCTCACCGACCGGCCGCTGCGCGACGACGCCACCGTCGCCCGCGACCGCGCGGCCGCGCGCCGCCGGCACGACCGGCTGGCCGGCCTCCCCTTCGCCGCGGGGCTCTTCCGCCTCCTGGTGTCGCGGGCCGGGATCGGCTTGTTCATGCGGCAGGTCTTCGTGCAGCCCCCGCCGCCGGAGCTGCTCGACTACGCCTGGCGCACGGCGCACCAGCCGGGCGCGCACCACGCGCCGTTCTGGTTCGTGTCGTTCGCCCTCTTCACGCCCGACGTGCAGCGCCGCGTGTACGAGCGCCTGGCGCAGCCCGTCCTCGTGCTGCACGACACCTCGACCAACGTCCGCTACGACGGCCTCCCCGCGCTGCTCGCGCGCCGCGCGAACTGGGAGGCCGAGCGGATCGCGCCGGGCCGCGACCTGCTGCACTGGGAGCATGCCGACCGGGTGGTGGCGCGGATGCGCGAGTTCTGGGGCCGCGCCGCGCGATGACGCCGGCCGGCGGCCGGCGCGTCGCGCTCCTCGCGCTGGCGCTCGGCCTTCCCGCGGTGGTGCTCGCCGGCGCCTCGTGGGAGGCGTTCGACCTCGACCGCCACGCCATCCCCAAGGAACTCGCGCTCGAGGTGATGGCGGGGGTGGCCGGGGTGGCGCTGGTGGCGACGCGCGGCGTGCGCGTGCCCGGGCGCGGCGACACGCCGCTGCTCCTCTGGTGGCTCGGCGGCCTCGCGAGCGCGCTGCTCGCGGCCAGCGGCTGGCCCACCCTGCGCGCGCTCGGTCTCGCGTCGGCCACGCTGGCGCTCTTCTGGGTGGCACGCGCGCTCGCCACCGACGGGATCCGCCGGCCGGTCCTTTCCCTGGTGGCGCTCGCCGCCACGCTCGGGGCCGGCACCGGGCTCGTGCAGGCGTACGGCCTGCTCGACATCGGCGTCGCCGCGCGGGCGCCGGGCGGCACCTTCGGCAACCGCAACTTCATGGCGCACGCCACGGTGCTGGGGCTCCCGGCGCTGCTCTTCCTGGTGCTGCGCGCCGAGCGGCGGGGGAGCGTGGCGGTCGTCACGGTGGCGACGGCGCTCTGCACCATCGCCGTCGTGCTCTCGCGGTCGCGCGCGGCCTGGCTCGGGCTCGCGGCCACGGTCACCGTGGCGGCCCTCGCGCTCCGGCGGGCCGACAACGTGGACCCGGGACTCCGGCGTCGCCGCGTCCCGCTGCTCGCGGGCGCGCTGGCGCTCGGCGCGCTCGTCGCCGTGACGGTGCCCAACACCCTCGCGTGGAAGAGCGACTCGCCGTACGCCGAGTCGCTCCGGCGGGTGGCGGAGTTCCGCGAGGGGAGCGGGCGCGGGCGGCTGATCCAGTACCGCAACACCCTGGGGATGGTGGCCGAGCGACCCGTCTTCGGCGTCGGCCCCGGGAACTGGCCCGCCGCCTACGCGCGGCACACCACGCCCAACGACCCGGCCTTCAGCCACGTGGGGCTCGTCCCCACCAACCCCTGGCCCTCGAGCGACTGGGTAACGCTCCTCGCCGAGCGCGGCCTGCTGGGGCTCGCCTGCGCGGCCGCGGCGTTCACGCTCCTCGCGCGCGACGGGGTGCGCGCGCTACGGGGCCCGGAACCCGAGCGCGGCATCGCCGCGCTGGCGCTCCTCGCGGGGCTCGGCGTGATGGGGATGTTCGACGCGGTGCTGCTGCAGGGGGTGCCGGCCGCGCTCGTGCCGCTCTCGCTCGGCGTGCTGGTGGCGGGCGAGGGGACGCCGGCGCGCGGGCCGCACCCCGGCACCGGCTCGCCGCCGCCCGGCCGCGTGGCGCGTCCGGTCACGCTCGCCGCCGCGCTCCTGGCGCTCGCCGTCGTCGGGCGCACCGCCATGGACGCCGTCGCCCTCGCCCGGTACGACGCCGCGCACGCCCTCGACGCGCGGGCGGCGGCGGCGCGGCTCGCGCCGGGACACTTCAAGCTGCAGATGCTGGTGGCGACCGAGGCGCTGCGGCAGCGCGGTTGCGGGGCCGCGCACCCGTGGCTCGAGCGGGCGACGCGGCTGCAGCCCGGCGCGCCCGCGCTCGTCCAGGCGCGGCGCGCCTGCGGGCTGCGGCCGGCGCGCTGAACGTCAGCCGACGGGCGGGGCGGGCCCGCGCTCCACGGGCGTGTCGGGCTGCGCCGCCCACTCCGTCCACGACCCGTCGTAGAGTGCCGCCGTCCGCACGCCCAGGACGTCCAGCGCCAGCAGCACCGCGCAGGCGCTCACGCCCGACCCGCAGGTCGTCACGATCGGCCGGTCGAGCGCCACGCCGGCCGCCGCGAAGACCTCGCGGAGCCGGTCCGGCGGGAGGAGGGTGCCGTCGGGAGCCACGAGCGCGGTGTACGGCACGCTCCGGGCCCCCGGCATGTGCCCGCCGCGCAGGCCGGCGCGCGGCTCGGGCTCCTCGCCGGTGAACCGGCCGGGCGCCCGGGCATCGACCACCTGCTCCGCGCGCGACCCGACGAGCGACTTCATCGCGCCAAGGTCGCGGAGTCCCCGGAGGGGCGCCGCGGCGCGATAGGTCGCGGGCGGGAGCGAGGCCTGCCCCCGCTCGAGGAGGCGCCCCTCGGCGCGCCACTTCATGCTGCCGCCATCGAGCACGCCCACGCGCTCGTGGCCGCAGAGGCGCAGCATCCACCAGAGGCGGGCCGCGCTCATGTTCGCGCCCGAGCCGTCGTAGACGACGATGGCGTCGGCGTTGGCGAGCCCGAGCCGGCCAAGCTGCTCGCCGAAGCGGCGCGGCGCGGGGAACATGTGGGGCAGCGAGGTGTCCGGGTCACTCAGCTCGTCGAGGTCGGCGAAGACGGCGCCCGGGACGTGGCCCTGCAGGTACTCCTGCCGCGCGTGGCGGCCGGAGGTGGGCAGGTACCACGAGGCGTCCACCACCTTCACGCCGGGGTAGCCGAGGCGGCGACCGAGCCAGTCGGTGGGGACGAGGGGCGCGGGGAACGGATCGATGGCCATGCGGCGGGGAAGATACCGCGGCACGGGGGACGGACACGGGGGACGGCGGCGGATGCGACAGATTCGTGATGCGGCGCGCGCGGCGCGCCGGGCGGCGATGGCGGGCCTGGCGCTCGCCGGCCTCGCGGGCGCGGGCACGGCGCAGCAGGCCCCCGCGGGCACCGGCGTCGTCACGGGCCGCGTGCTGAGCGCGTCCACGCGGCAGCCGGTCGAGGGGGCCACGGTGCTCCTGCGCGGCACCGCGCTGCGCGCCGTCACGACGGGCGACGGCCGCTTCGCGCTCGCCGGCACGCCCGTCGGCGTCTTCGCAGTGGAGGCGCGCGCGATCGGCTTCACGCCGCTCGTGCGCTCCGACGTGGTGATCGGCTCGGGGAAGCCGGTGTCGCTCGAGCTGCTGCTCGAGCCGAGCCCCTTCACGCTGGCGGAGCTGGAGGTGGCGGTCGCCACCTTCTTCGCCCCGCCCGCGGAGGCGCCGCCGAGCGCGCAGATCGTGGGACGCGAGGAGATCCGCCGCGCGCCGGGCGTGCAGGAGGACGTGGTGCGCGCCGTCTCGCTGCTGCCGGGCGTGGGCGTCACGATCGGCGGGCGCAACGACCTCGTGGTGCGTGGGGGTGCCCCGTTCGAGAACCTCTTCGTGGTGGACGGGCTCGAGGTCCCGAACATCAACCACTTCGGCTCGCAGGGGAGCACCGGCGGGCCGCTCGCGCTCGTCAACATCGAGTTCGTGCAGCAGGCCGAGTTCGGCGCCGCCGCCATCGACGCGCGCTACGGCGACCGCACGGCGAGCGTCACGAAGATCGGCCTGCGCGAGGGGACCGACCGGCGGCTCGCCGGCCAGCTCAACCTGAGCGCCACCGGTGCCGGGGTGCTGCTCGAGGGGCCGGTGGGGCGGGACGGCTCGTTCTACCTCAACGCCCGGCGCAGCTACCTCGACCTCATCTTCGAGCTGGCCGACTTCGGCTTCGTGCCCTCCTACTGGGACTTCTCGGGCAAGGTCGTGCAGCGCCTCGGCGAGCGGCACACGCTCTCGCTCTTCGGGATCGGGGCGATCGACGACTTCGAGTACAACAACGCGACCGCGGACGACCTCTTCGACAACAGCCGGATCCCCTCGCTCACGCAGCGGCAGTACTTCGCCGGCCTCGCGTGGCGCATGAGCGGCCGCCGCTCGCTGCTCGACGTGACGCTGGGCCGCACCTGGACGCGCTTCGAGACCTTCCAGAACGACACCCTCGGCACGCCGATCTTCCGGAACTTCAGCACCGAGGGCGACAACTCGCTCCGCACCGACTTCACCCACGCGGTGTCGCCCGCGCTGTCGGTCACGGTGGGGAACACCGCGCGGCTCGCGGGCGGGCTCGACTACGAGATCATCCTCCCGGGCGACCTGCGCCGCGACGCGCAGGGGGTGCCCCGGCCGCTCGTGGTGGACACGACCTTCTCCGCGTTCCGCAACGCCACCTACGCGTCGGCACGCTGGCAGGCGACATCGCGCCTCGCGCTCACGGCGGGGCTGCGCGGCGACTGGTACGGCCAGCTCGGGGAGTACCGCGTGGCGCCGCGCCTCGTCGCCAGCCTGGGCGTGGGCCCGCGCGACGGGGTGTCGCTCGCGCTCGCGCGCACCTGGCAGGCGCCGTCGTTCATCTGGCTCACCGGCGACGCGGCGAACCCCGCGCTCACGCCGTTCGGTGCCGACCAGGTGGTGCTCGGCTGGAACCGCCTCCTCCGCCCGGACCTCAAGATCCAGCTCGAGGCGTACGCGAAGCGGTACCGCGACTACCCCGCGCGGGAGTTCCGGCCGCAGGCGGTGCTCGCGCCCTCGGGGTTCGAGGACGTCACGAACGACATCCCCTTCGGCCTCGAGCCGCTCGAGGCGGCGGGCGACGGGCGCGCGATCGGCGCCGAGCTGTTCGTGCAGAAGAAGCTGAGCGAGGTGCCGGTGTACGGGCTCGCGAGCCTCACCGTGGCCCGCTCGGAGTTCCGCGCGCTCGACGGCGCCTGGCGGCCGGGGGCGTACGACGGGCGCTTCATCGGCACCGTCGCCGCCGGCTGGCGCCCGAACGCGGCGTGGGAACTGTCGGGGAAGTTCCGGCTCGCCACCGGCCTGCCGAGCACGCCGTTCGTGACGAGCGGCGAGCTCGCCGGCACGCTCGACTTCACGCAGTACAACGCGGGACCCCGGCTGCCGACCTTCCACCAGCTCGACGTGCGCGTGGATCGCCGGTGGAGCTTCAGCGGCTCGCAGCTCGCGCTCTACCTGGACGTGCAGAACGTGTACGGCCGGAAGAACGTCTCGCAGTACCAGTGGAACGCGCGGCTCGGCGCCCCCGAGCCGAACGAGACGCTGGGCGTGTTCCCGACGATCGGGGTGACCTGGGAGTTCTGAGCGCGCCGCGGCCACGGGGCGGGGCGCGGCAGAGTGTATTTTTCCCCCATGCCCGACCCCGCCACCGCCGCCATCCCCGACGCGCTCGCCACCATCACGCGGCGCTTCCGCACCGCCGACCGCGACACCCGGCTCGAGGCGCTGCTCGACTACTCCCGCAAGCTCCCGCCGCTGCCCGAGCGCTACCACGCCGCGCGCGACCAGGGCGCGAACCGCGTCCCCGAGTGCCAGACCCCGGTGTTCCTCTGGACCGAGGTCGCGGACGGCGCCGTGCACCTCCACGCCGACGTGCCGCGCGAGTCGCCCACGGTGCGCGGCTTCGTGGCGATCCTCGTCACGGCGCTCGACGGCGCCTCGCCCGCGGCGGTGCAGGCGGTCCCCGCCGACCTGCTCGACCGGCTGGGACTCACCGAGGTCATCGGGATGACGCGCACGCAGGGGCTCTCGGCGGTGCTCCAGCGCGTGAAGCGCGCCGTCGCGGCCGCCGCCGCCGCGTGACGGTCCCGTTCTCGGAGGGCGGGATCGTCCGCATCCCGACGGGGGCGATCGTCGTCACCGTCGGGGCGCCGGGTGCGGGCAAGTCGAGCTGGGTCGCGCGCAACTTCGACCCCGAGCAGGTCCTGGCGCTCGACGAGTTCCGCCGCATCGTCGCCGGCTCCGACACCGACATGGACGTGGGGGTCGAGGCGCTCGACCTCCTCCTCGCGGCGCTCGACAGCCGCGCGCGACGCCAGATTACCACGGTCGTGGACGGACAGTTCACCGACCCCGTGGCGCGCCGCCGCGTGCTCGAGGTGGCCGCGCGCCACGGGCGGCCGGCGACGGCGGTCTGCTTCGTGGTCTCGCCCGAGGTCGCCGAGGCGCGCATCGCGCGGGCGCAGCGCTGGCTGTCGCCCCGCGTGCTGCGGCGGCACGTGGAGCTGGTGGACGAGTTCTGCCTGCAGCATCCCAACGAGGGGTGGGCCGAGGTCACCTTCCTGGGCGACGACGACGAGGAGAAGCTCCCGGTCGTGCGCGTGGCGCTCCCGGCGTCGCTCCCCTTCGACGGGCCGTTCGACGTCATCGGCGACGTGCACGGCTGCCTGGCGGAACTCGACGCGCTCCTCGACCGGCTGGGCTACGCCCCACCCGACGAGGCCGGCGCGCGGCGCCATCCCGCGGGCCGGCTCCCTGTCTTCGTCGGCGACTTCGCCGACCGCGGTCCCGACAGCGCCGGCGTCTTCCGCCGCGTGCTCGCGATGCACGACGCCGCCGCCCTCCTCGCGGTGCCCGGCAACCACTGCCTCAAGCTCCTGCGCTGGCTCGAGGGGAAGCCGGTGGACCTGGCGCACGGGCTCGGCAGCACCGTCGAGCAGCTCGCCGCGGCGGGCCCCGAGCTGCAGGCGCGGGTGCGGGCCTTCCTCGTCTCGCTGCCGCGGGTGCTGGTGCTGGCCGGGGGCCGCCTCGTGGTCTTCCACGCGGCGCTCGCGCTGCACCGCGTCGGCCGCGCCGACCAGGCGACGCTCGCGCAGACCGCGTGGGGGATCGTCCGCGGCACCGACGAGTACGGCCTCCCGGTGCGCGACACCCGCTGGACGGCCACGTGGAAGACCGGCCCCGACGAGCCGTTCGCCGTGTACGGGCACAGCCCCGTGCGCGCCCCGCTGCGGCTCGCGAACACCCTCGACCTCGACGGCGGCTGCTGCTTCGGCGGCTACCTCGCCGCGTACCGCTGGCCCGAGGACGAGCTCGTCTGCGTCCCCGCGCTCCGCGCGTACGCCGAGAGCCCCAAGGTGGACTGGCGCGGCTGCCCGCCGCATCTTGGCTGACATGCCCCTCCCCCGCCGCGGCCTCGCCGTCGTCGCGCTCGTCGCGGCCGCCGCGTGCGGCAAGGGCGCGCAGGCGGAGCCCGCGATCCCGCTGCAGAGCCTGGTGCCGCTCGTCGTGAGCAACCAGAGCGCCTTCGACGTCAGCATCTACGTCTTCCGCGGCAACACGTCGAAGGCGCTCGGCATCGTGCCGCCCGGCGCCGACATGACGCTGCAGATCCCCGGCGACTTCGTCGCCGACGGCTCGAACATCCGCGTCCGGGCGATCGGGATCGGCACCAACCAGCAGTACCTCTCGCCGGCGCAGAACCTCCGGCCCGACGAGGCGCTGCAGCTCATCGTCACTCAGCGGCTCACCCAGTCGCAGCTGATCCTCATCGGCAAGCCGTAGGCGTCCCCATGCACCGTCGCCACTTCCTCGGCGCCACCGGCGTCGCCGCCGGCGCCCTCGCCATTCCCGCCGCGGCGCGCCGGCTCGGCGCGCTGACGCCGGTCCCCTCGGCCGACCCGCGCGCCCTCGCCGACCTCGTGCTCGACCTCGCCCGCCAGGGTGGGGCCACGTACGCCGACGTGCGGCTCGGCCGCTACCTGAACGAGAGCGTCCAGTCGCGCGACACCGGGATCCGGAACGTGAGCGCCACCGAGAGCCACGGCGCCGGGGTGCGGGTGCTCGCGCGCGGCACCTGGGGGTTCGCGGCGACCAACGACGTGACGCGCGACGGCCTCGCCCGCGCCACCCGCGAGGCGCTCGCCGTGGCGCGCGCCAACGCGGCGCTGCAGGCGGAGCCGGTGGAACTCGCACCGCAGGCCGGGCAGGGCGAGCGCGCCTGGCGCACGCCGATCGTCACGAGCGCGCTCGCGATCCCGGTGGCGCAGAAGGCCGACCTGCTGAAGGCGGTCGGCGAGGCCGGCAAGCGTGCCGGGGCGAGCTTCGTGGACGCGTCGCTCTTCGTGGTGAACGAGCAGAAGTACTTCGCGAACACCGACGGGAGCTGGATCACGCAGGACCTGCACCGCCTCTGGCCCACCTTCACCGTCACGAGCGTGGATGCGGCCAGCGGCCGCTTCGAGACCCGCAACGCCCTCTCCTCGCCGATGGGGATGGGGTGGGAATACCTCGAGCCGCGGCCGGAGCACCGGCTGCCGGGGCCCGGGGGCACCGTCTGCTGGTCGCGCAGCTACGACATCCTCGAGGACGTGCGGCTCGCCGCGGAGCAGGCGAGGGCCAAGCACTCGGCGAAGCCGGTGGTGCCGGGGAAGTACACCCTCGTGCTCGAGCCCTCGCACCTCTTCCTCACGATCCACGAGAGCGTGGGCCACCCGCTGGAGCTCGACCGCGTGCTGGGCTACGAGGCGAACTACGCCGGCACCAGCTTCGCCACGCTCGACAAGTGGCGCGCGGGCGACTTCCGGTACGGCTCGCCCATCGTGAACTTCGTGGCCGACCGCACCGAGCCCGGCTCGCTCGCGGCCGTGGGCTGGGACGACGAGGGAGTGCCGGCGAAGCGGTGGCACCTGGTGAAGGACGGCGTGCTCGTGAACTACCAGGCCACGCGCGACCAGGTGGGCATCCTGGGCCAGCGCGAGGGCCAGGGGGTGAGCTACGCCGACAGCTGGGACAGCGTGCAATTCCAGCGGATGCCCAACGTGTCGCTCGAGCCGGGCCCGGCGGAGCGCTCGCTCGACCAGCTCATCGGCGGCGTGGACCGCGGGATCTACATCCTGGGCCGCGGCTCGTACTCCATCGACCAGCAGCGCTACAACTTCCAGTTCGGCGGCCAGCTCTTCTACGAGATCAGCGGCGGCCGCGTCACCGGGATGCTGCGCGACGTGGCGTACCAGTCGAACACGCAGGAGTTCTGGAACGCGTGCAGCGCCATCTGCGACCGGCGCGACTGGCGGCTCAACGGCAGCTTCTTCGACGGGAAGGGCCAGCCGGGCCAGGTGAACGCGGTGAGCCACGGCTGCGCCACGAGCCGGTTCGACGGGGTGAACGTCATCAACACCGGCCGGCGTCTCTGAGCCGCGCGCCGTGATGGCCGACCCGATCACCTGGGCCGACTTCGAGCGCTGCCAGATCCGCGTCGGCACCATCGTGTCCGCGGAGCCGTTCCCCGAGGCGCGGAAGCCGGCCTGGCGGCTCGTGGTGGACTTCGGCCCCCACGGCACCCGTCGCTCGAGCGCGCAGCTCACGCACCTCTACACCCCCGAGACCCTCGTCGGCCGGCAGGTGATCGCCGTGCTGGGCTTCCCGCCCAGGCGCATCGGGCCGTTCGTGTCGGAGTGCCTGGTGACGGGGTTCGTGCGGGAGGACGGGGCCGTGGTGCTGGCGGTGCCGGACCAGCCGGTGCCGGACGGGAGCCCGCTGGCCTAGCCGTCGCCGACGAGGATGCGCTTCTCGGCCACCTCACGCGGCCTCGAACGCCGGCGCCGGTACCTGCCTGGGGCTTCGGCGCGAGGAGAATGGTCTGGGTGACCAGGAGCGTGCGACGGGCCACTCGCCAGGCACCCTCGCGATGCTCGAGTTCGACGAGCTCCGCCGACCTGTACATCTCCCGTTCGCCGTTCCCGGTTGCCGCAGGATGGTGGAGTCGCTCGATCACCAGCCATGCCCGCGTCGAATCCGTGAACGTCGGCAGGTGGACGTCCAGGAGCGTGTGCGGCGTCGTGGCATCGGCGATCAGGCGTTCGGCATCCGGACCGCCGGCACGGGTGCCGAGGAGTCGTGCGAGTTCCGCGGACAGCAGGTGAAGGCGCGCCTCGGCCGAGTCCGCAGACGGCCCGCCGTCAACCGGACACTGATCCAGCGCCGGCACGCAGCGCGACCGGACCCTGACCAGATCGGCACGAACTCCCGAATCGCGGGCGGCGGCCAGCATGACCCGCAGCTCGGGGTGCCCGAGCGGCGCGGGCTGCGCCCAGGCCGCAGGAGCCGATGGGACCGCCAGCGCCACGAGCACGAACGACCTGACGAGCACCCCGCTGCACGCCGACCGAACCGGAGTCACTCCCGCTCCCTCATCGCCTGACCTCCGCCAACGGGCCCGACACGAGGTTACGGAAATCCGAATCCACGGGGCAGGGTGCCGCGACAGGGGCGACTGCTCCTCTCGCCGGGCGCCCCGCGACACGCCCCATCCCGCCCCGACTTCCGATCGCCTACCTTCCGCCCTCCCCGCCGGTGCAACATCCGCCGGCCGGGATGCGTACATGCGGTAGCTCCTCACGACCAACCCGAAGTTCGGAGTGCACCGTGGAACGTCGAGACTTCCTGCAGCTCACGGGTCTCGCGGCCGGGACGGCGTTGTTCCCCCGGCACGCGTGGGCCCAGCCGTGGTCCGGGGCGATCACCCCCATTCCCGCCGCCGACCGGAAGGCGCTGGCCGACCGGGCCCTGCAGGCCGCGCGGAGCGGCGGCGCCAGCTACGCCGACGTGCGCATCGGCCGGTACCTGAACCAGTTCATCGGCGGCCGCGACACCAAGGTCCAGAACGTGACGGCCACCGAGTCGTTCGGCGCCGGGGTCCGCGTGATCGCCAACGGCACCTGGGGCTTCGCCGCCACCAACGACCTCACCCCCGACGGGATCGCCAAGGCGGCCCGCGAGGCGGTCGCGATCGCCAAGGCGAACGCGCGCATCCAGACCGAGCCGGTGCAGCTCGCCCCCCAGCCGGGACTGGGCGAGGTGAGCTGGCGCACGCCGATCGTGAAGAACGCGTTCGAGATCCCCATCGCCGAGAAGGCCGACCTGCTCAAGGCGGTCGGCGACGCGGCGCTCAGGAACGGCGCGAACTTCATCAACTTCAACCTCTTCCTCGTCAACGAGCAGAAGTACTTCGCCTCGACCGACGGGAGCTACATCGACCAGGACATCCACCGCACCTGGCCCACCTTCAACGTGGTGGCCGTGGACGTCGCCACCGGCAAGTTCGAGACGCGGCAGGCGCTCTCGTCGCCGGTGGGGATGGGCTTCGAGTACCTCGACGGCGCCGCGAGCGGCAAGTTCCGCGGCCCGGCCGGCGCCCCCGAGATCGTGGGCTACGGCCTCTCGTACGACATGGTCGAGGACGCCCGGCTCGCCGCCGTGCAGGCGCGCGAGAAGCACAAGGCGAAGTCGGTCGTGCCGGGCAAGTACGACCTCGCGCTCGAGCCCGGCCACCTCTGGCTCACGATCCACGAGAGCGTGGGCCACCCGCTGGAGCTCGACCGCGTGCTGGGCTACGAGGCGAACTACGCCGGCACCAGCTTCGCGACCCTCGACAAGTGGAAGGCGCGCGACTTCCGGTACGGCTCGCCGCTCGTGAACCTCGTCGCCGACAAGCGGCAGCCGGGCTCCCTCGGCGCCGTCGGCTACGACGACGAGGGGGTGCCCACGAAGCGGTGGTACCTCGTGAGGGACGGGGTGCTGGTGGACTACCAGAAGATCCGCGACCAGGCCCACATCACGGGCCAGAAGGAGTCGGACGGCTGCTGCTACGCCGACAGCTGGAGCAGCGTGCAGTTCCAGCGCATGCCGAACGTCTCGCTCGAGCCGGGGACGCGCGACCTCTCGCCCGACGAGCTCGTCGCCGGGATCGAGAAGGGGATCTACATCGTCGGCGACGGCTCGTTCTCGATCGACCAGCAGCGCTACAACTTCCAGTTCGGCGGCCAGCTCTTCTACGAGATCAGCAACGGGAAGATCACCGGGATGCTGAAGGACGTCGCCTATCAGGCGAACACCCAGGAGTTCTGGAACGCCTGCACCGCGATCTGCGACCGGCGCGACTACCGCCTCGGCGGCTCGTTCTTCGACGGGAAGGGCCAGCCGGGCCAGGTGAGCGCCGTGAGCCACGGCGCCGCGACCGCGCGCTTCAACGGGATCAACGTCATCAACACCGCGAGGAAGATCTGACCATGGCCCAGTTCACCGAAGCCGAGGCCCGGGCCCTCCTCGAGAAGGTCCAGAAGCTGTCGCGGGCCGACGCGATCGAGCTGTCGCTGACCGGCACCGAGTCCGGCAACATCCGCTGGGCGCGGAACACCGTGAGCACCGCCGGCCGCACCGACAACCTGGCGCTCGGCATCCGGTCGCACTTCGGCCGGAAGGTCGGCGCCACCACCTGCAACGAGTTCGACGACGCCGCGCTCGAGCGCGCGGTGCGCCGCGCCGAGGAGCTGGCCCGCCTCGCCCCGGAGGACCCGGAGTACATGGCGCCGCTCGGGGCGCAGCCGTACCGGCCGGTGCACTCGTTCCACGAGAGCACGGCGGGGCTCTCCGCCGAGCAGCGGGCGCAGGTCTGCGGCGAGAGCATCGCGGCCGCGAAGGCGAAGCAGGGGGTCGCCGCCGGGTTCCTGAGTCACAACGCCACCTGGGTGGCGCTCGCGAACTCCAACGGCCTCTGGGGCTACCACCGGCAGACGGGGGTGAACCTCACCGTCACCGTGCGCACCGAGGACGGCCTCGGCTCCGGCTTCGGCACCCGCGACGCCAACGACTTCGCGCGCCTCGACGCGGCGGCCGCGAGCCGCATCGCCGCCGAGAAGGCGATCGCGAGCCGCGACGCGCGGGCGATCGAGCCGGGCAAGTACACCGTGATCCTCGAGCCGGCGGCCTCGGTGGACCTGCTGCAGCAGATGGTGCTGCAGATGGACGCCCGCAACGCCGACGAGGGCCGCTCGTACCTCAGCAAGAAGGGCGGCGGCACGAAGCTCGGCGAGCAGCTCGTGGACGAGCGGGTCACGATCATCTCCGACCCCCGCCACCCCGGCGCCGAGACCGGCCCCTGGTCGGCCGACGGGCGGCCGCAGGAGCGGCGGGTCTGGATCGAGAACGGCGTGGTGAAGCAGCTCGCCTATTCGCGCTACTGGGCGGAGAAGCAGGGCGTGCCGCCGGTGCCGGGGCCGGCCAACCTCGTGATGAGCGGCGGCACCGCCTCGCTCGAGGAGCTGATCCGCGGCACGGAGCGCGGGGTGCTGGTCACCCGCACCTGGTACATCCGGCCGGTGGACCCGCAGACGCTGCTCTACACCGGGCTCACCCGAGACGGGACCTTCTACATCGAGGGCGGGAAGATCAAGCACGCGGTGAAGAACTTCCGGTTCAACGAGTCGCCGGTGATCATGCTCAACAACCTCGACGCGCTCGGGGTGCCGGTGCGCGTGCGCAACGCGGAGACGGCGCTCACCTCGGTGATCCCGCCGATGCGCGTCCGCGACTTCACCTTCACGTCGCTCTCGGACGCGGTCTGACGGGCCGCCCGACCGCCGGCGGATGCCCGCCCTGCTGACCCGCCGCGACCTCGTCCGCGCCACGGTCCTCGGCGCGGCCGGGGTCGCGCTGGCGCCGTGGGCCGAGGCGCGCGCCATGGCCCTCGGCCGGCGGCGCGCCGACTTCCGCTTCACGCGGCTCCAGTACGCCTCGGGCGACTGGGACGTGGACCAGCGGATGCCGGCCAACCTCCTCCACTCGCTGGTGCAGTACACCACGGTGGACGTGGACACGCGCGAGCGCGTCGTGGCGCTCGCGGGCGGCGAGGTCTTCGAGTCGCCGTTCGCGTACCTCGCCGGGCACCGGCTCGTGCAGTTCACCGCGCGCGAGCGGCAGCAGTTCGTGCGCTACGTGGAGCGCGGCGGGTTCGTCTTCGTGGACGACTGCAACCACGACATCGACGGCCTCTTCGCCCGCTCGTTCGAGCGGCAGATGGCCGAGCTCTTCGGCGCGGGCGCGCTGCGGAAGCTGCCGGCGGCCCACCCGCTCTACCGCAGCTTCTTCGCCTTCCCCGACGGCCCCCCGCCCACGGCGCTCGAGCTGAACGGCTGGGGCGACGACCTCGTGCACGACTACCTGAAGGGGATCGAGGTGGGCGGCCGGCTCGCGGTGCTGTACAGCAACAAGGACTACGGCTGCGAGTGGGACTACGACTTCCGCAACAAGCGCTTCCTGGCGGAGGACAACACCAAGTTCGGCGTGAACATCGTCATGCACGCCATGGAGGGATGACGGTGGCGACGGCCCTGCGCGAACCCGACGTCGCCGCGCTCCTCGAGCGCCTCGGCCGCCTCCGCGGCGCGGTGGGCGAGGTGGTGGTGGGCCAGGAGGCGGTGATCGAGGAGCTGCTCGTGGCGATCGTCGCCGGCGGGCACGCGCTGCTCGAGGGCGTCCCCGGGCTCGCCAAGACGCTCATGGTGCGCACGCTGGCGCAGGCGCTCGACCTCTCGTTCCGCCGCATCCAGTTCACCCCCGACCTCATGCCGAGCGACATCCTCGGCACGGAGATCCTGGAGGAGGACCACGCGACCGGGAAGCGGTTCTTCAAGTTCCAGCGCGGCCCGGTCTTCGCCCACCTCGTCCTCGCCGACGAGATCAACCGCACCCCGCCCAAGACGCAGGCGGCGCTCCTCGAGGCGATGCAGGAGGGGGCCGTCACCTACGGGGGCACGACGTACCCGCTGGAGCGGCCGTTCTTCGTGCTCGCCACGCAGAACCCGATCGAGCAGGCCGGCACCTACCCGCTGCCCGAGGCGCAGCTCGACCGCTTCCTGCTGTACGTGCGGGTGGACTACCCCACCGAGCAGGAGGAGCGCGCCGTGCTCGCCCGCACCACGGGCCGCGCGCGCCCCCAGGTGACGCCGGTGGTGAGCGGCGCCGACATCGTCGCCGCCCAGGCGCTCGCGCGCGAGGTGCACGTGAGCGACGACCTGCTGGCGTACGTCACCCGCCTCGTGCGCGCCACGCGGCCGCAGCACACCGCGGTGCCGTACGTGACGGAGTGGGTCCGCTGGGGCGCGGGGCCGCGCGCGGGCCAGTCGCTCGTGCTCGCCGGCAAGGCGCGCGCGCTGCTGCGCGGCCGCTTCGCGGTGACCACCGACGACCTGCGCGCCGTGGCCGCGCCGGTGCTGCGCCACCGCGTGCTCGTGAACTTCCGCGCCGAGGCGGAGGGGATCACCCCCGACCAGGTGACCGCGCGGCTCCTGCGCGAGGTGCCGGAGCCGGCGAGCCCGCTCGCCGGCTGAGCGCCGTGCGCGACCCCCGCCTCCTCGCGGCGCAGCGCGACCTGCTGCTCGTGGCGCGCACGCTCGTGGACGGCGCCCTCGTCGGCGTGCACCCGAGCCGCCTGCCGGGCTCGGGGCTCGAGTTCAGCCAGTACCGCAGCTACCAGCCCGGCGAGGACCTGCGGCGCGTGGACTGGAAGCTCCTCGCACGGTCCGACCGCTACTTCATCCGTGAGGCGGAGCGCGAGACTGCCGCGACGGTGCGGGTGGTGCTCGACGCCACGGGCTCGATGGCGCACGCGGAGGAGGAGGGCGCGAAGCTCGACGTGGCGCGCGTGCTGGCCGCGGCGCTCCTCCTCGTGGCGCACCGGCAGGGCGACGCGATCGGCCTCGTGATCGTCCGCGACGGCGGCGCCGACGTCCTCCCGCCCCTCCACGGGTCGCGGCAGCTGCACCGGCTGCTGCACCGGCTGCAGGACCTCACGGCCCATGGCGCCTGGCCCGACTGGCCCCGGCTCGAGCCGCTGCTCGTCCCCGGCGCGCGCGGGATCACCGTGCTCCTCACCGACCTGCACGAGGCCGGGCGCGAGATCCGCGACGCGCTGCGGCGCGTGGCCGCCGCGGGCCACGACGTGCTGGTGCTGGCGCTCGAGGGGCGCCACGAGCGCGACTTCGACTACGAGGGCGCCGTGACGCTGGAGGACCTCGAGACCGGCGAGCGGGTGGCGGTGAGCGCCGCCGCCCGCGCCGAGGTGCGCGCCCGCCGCGCCGCACGCGCCGCGGCCCTCCGCGACGAGTTGCTCGCCGCCGGCGTGCAGGTGGTGCGGCTCGGCCTCGACGCGCCGCTGGAGGAGGCGCTGCGGCGCGCGCTGGAACCGCGCGCCCGCGCGGCGCGCGCCGGCCGGTGACGCCCCTCGACCCGCGCGGGCTCGCCGCGCTCGCGGCGCTCGCCCTCCCGCTCGCGCTGCACCTCTGGTCGAGCCGGCCGCGCCGGGTGATCCGCGTGGGCAGCGTGCGCGACGCCGCCGGCATCCCCGCGGCCCGCCGGCTGGGACGCCGCCTCGACGACCCGCTGCGGTTCGCGCTCCGCGCCGGCGCCCTGGTGGCACTCGCGCTGGCACTCGCCGGCCTGCGCGCCGCGCCGCCGGCCCCCGCGGCGCACGTCGTGGTCCCGGCGGTCGCGGAGTCGGCCGCCGCGCCGCTGCTCGACTCGCTGCGGGCCGGCGGCGTCACGGTGCACCACGTGGCCCCGGGGCCGCCGGTCTGGCCCGCCCTCGCCGCGGCCGACGCCCAGGCGGCCCCCGGCGCATCGCTCGTCGTGATCGCCCCCCCTTGGGCATCGCTGCTCGGCGCGTACCGGCCGGCGCTCACGCGCGCGGCCACGTGGCGCGACGTGGCGGCGCGCCCGCCCGGCGACGGCGACGCGCCGGCCCGCGTCACCGCGGTGATCGTGACCAGCGCCGCCCGCCGCGCCGAGGGGCGCGTGCTGCGTGCCGCGCTCGAGGCGGCGCGCGCGGTGCGCGGCGACTCGCTCGAGATCCGCGAGCTGCTCGACACCGACGCCGCGCCGCCTGTCGGCTCCGTCCCCTGGCTCGCCTGGCTCTCCGAGGCGCCGCTGCCCGCGGCGTGGCGCGCCGCGACCGCCGGCACGCTGCTCCGCGCGGGTGGCACGACCCCGGCGATGTCCGTGCGCGCGCTCGACGACGAGGGCCGGCCGCTGCTCTACGAGGCCGCGCCCGGCGACCTGTATCTCGCCGCCCCGCTCACCGCGCAGCGGCTCCCCGCGATCCTCACCGCCCGCTTCGCCGACGTGGTCGCCGGCACGCTGCCCGCGCCGGTCACCACGGCGGCCGACACCACGCGCGTCTCGGCGGCACAGCGCGCCCCGGCCCGCTCGACGCTCCAGGCGGCCCCCGCGGACCCGTCGCCGCGCGAGCGGACGGAGGCGGCGTTCCCATGGTGGCTGCTGGCGGTGGCGTGCTTCGCGGCGGAGCGCGCCTCGACGTGGCGGAGGCGGCGCGGATGACCGCCGCGGGGCGCCTCGAGGCAGCCGCTCGCCGCTGGCGCATCACCCATCGCGCGCTCGCCGCCGTGATCGCGGCGGCCGGCCTCGCGGCGGCGCTCGTCGCGTGGCGGTCGGTGCTGCCGGTGGCACCCCGGGCCGTGCTCGCGGTCGCCGCACTCGTCATCGCCGCGTGGCAGGCGCGGCGCCGCTGGCGCGCCGGCGACGCCGACCCGCTCGCCGTCGCGCGCCACCTCGATACCGCGCTCCCGGAACTCGAGCGCAGCACCGCCCTCCTGCTGCGCGACGAGGGCGAGCTCGGCGTGCTCGAGCGCCTGCAGCGGGCGCGCCTCGAAGCGCGCCTCGACGCGTGCCCGCGCCTGCCGCTGCCGGAACCCCCGTGGCGCGCGGCACTTGCCACCGCGGGGCTGCTGGTCGGCGCGGCAGGGCTCGTGTCCGCGCTCGCGCGCCCGGGTGCACCGGTCGCCGCGGTCAACGCACCCGACCGCGTCGTACCCGCCTCCGCCGCCGTGCCGCTCGGTCGCGTGGCCGGCGTGGAGGTCACGGTGCAGCCCCCGGCCTACGCCGGCCTCCCGGCGCGCACGGCGCGCGACTGGTCGGTCGAGGCGCTGGCCGGCAGCCGGGTGCGGTGGACGATCCGCACCGATGGCGCCGTCGGGTCCGTCGCCCTCGCCACGAGCGATGGCGACACCATCGTCGCGCGCGCGGCGGGCGACGATCGCTGGACCGCCGACCTCGTCGCCACGCACTCGCTGCTCTACCAGCCGGTGCTCGCGCGCGGCACCGACCGCCGCGGCGGCGACTACGCGCGGCTCGCCGTGCGCGCCGACCTCGCCCCGCGCCTCGTGGTGGTGGAGCCGGCCGAGCGCACCATCCTCCCCGCCGACGGCCCGGGGCGCGTGGCCGTGCTCGTCCTCGCCGACGACGACCTCGGCATCGCGTCGACCGAGCTCGTGGCGACGATCACCACGGGACGCGGCGAGGCGGTCACGTTCCGGGAGGCGCGGCTCCCGTTCGCCACGGAGCGGCGGCGCGAGCGCCACGCGCTCGCGCTGCGCGCCACGCTCGACCTCCGCGCCCTGGGCCTGGGTCCCGGCGACGAGCTCTACTTCCACGCCCGCGCGCTCGACCGCCGCACGCCGGAGCCGAACGAGGGCCGCAGCGAGACCGTCTTCCTCGCCATCGCCGACACCGCCCCGGCGACGCGCGCCGAGGCGCCGGCGATCGCGCTCGACGTGTCGCCCGAGTACTTCCGCAGCCAGCGGCAGGTCATCATCGACACCGAGAAGCTCCTCGCGGAGCAGCGGGCGATCCCGCGCGCCACCTTCGAGGGCCGCTCGCACGAGATCGGCGTGGACCAGGGGATCCTGCGGCTCCGCTACGGCGAGCTGGTGGGCGACGAGGCGGAGGGCGCGCTCGCCGGCGAGGGGCACGAAGCGGAACACGCGGACGACCCTGACGCGGAGGCCGCCGCCGACCCGAGCGCGGCGTTCGTCCACCGCCACGACACCGAGGAGAACGCGACCCGGCTCGCGCAGTCGGTGAAGGCCACGCTGAAGGACGTGGTCGCGCAGATGTTCGAGGCGGAGAAGCGGCTGCGCACCTTCGATCCGCGCGGCGCCCTCCCGTACGAGTACCGCGCGCTCGAACTGCTGAAGCAGGTGCAGCAGTCGGCGCGCTCCTACGTGCAGCGCGTGGGCTTCGCGCCGCCGCCGATCGAGGTGGCGAAGCTGCGGCTCACCGGCGACCTCGACGGCATCGCCCCCGGCACGGCCAGCCGCCCGCCGGCCGAGGCGCGGCCCCTGCCCGAGGTGCGGCGGGCGCTCGCGCTGCTCGCGTCCGACAGCGCACCGCCCGCCGCGGCGCTCGAGGCCGCGGGCCGCTCACTCGCCGCGCGCGCCGTGCGCGAGCCGGGCAGCGACCTCGAGGTGCTCGGTGCGCTGCGCGCGGCGCTCGACACCCTCGCGACCGGTCACCCGCTCGCCCCCGCGCAGCGCGCGGTGCTCGCCGCGCGCCTCTGGCGCGCCCTCCCGGCCGCCCCCGACGACCTCCCGCGGCCCGGCACCACGCCCTCGGCGGCCGGC
>Ga0101944_10003425_pt1 | contig 22185 bp, 24 predicted proteins | sample DewCreD2012metaG_FD_75245 | JGI IMG/M metagenome (GOLD analysis project Ga0101944, IMG submission 75245) | Hot spring sediment bacterial and archeal communities from British Columbia, Canada, to study Microbial Dark Matter (Phase II) - Dewar... ... | reverse complement strand
GGTAGAGTAGAAGTCGAGCAAAAAATTTGCAGTCAGAGGTAGACGAGGCTTACGCAACAACCCTTGGATAGGATTAAGAAGGACGTTAAAATTGGGATAGTGTAAAATAGACAACGCCACAAATCACCCGTAATTTTCCTCAAAAATCACCATATGCTTTCCTTTTTTTTAAATTTAAAGATTTGAAGATAAAATTGGTAATTTGCAAGATTTCCTGATTGCCAGATTTGCAAGATTTAAGAGATTAAAAAATCAGGCAATAAGGCAATCAGTAAATTAGGAAATTCGGTAGATTTAATAAATCCCACACAATATTTTACATTAACTATCACATTATTTTTATTGAATTTAACCTGTCTTAAATATATAATAATAAATCCTAAATCCAAATAAAAGGAGTATATTTTGAAAGGAAAAATTATTGTTTTTGAAGGCCCTGAGGGATCGGGAAAAACTACACAGGCAAACAGGGTATTTAAATTTTTAAAAAATAAATATAAAAAAGTTATATTTTTACGTGAACCTGGTGGTGTAAAAATATCAGAAGATATAAGAAAAATAATATTAAATCCGAAAAATAAAAAAATGTGTGCTTTGACTGAACTGTTGTTATATGAGGCAGCAAGGGCTCAACTTGTATGTGAAAAGATTAATCTATTACTTAAAAAAGGATATATAATTCTGATGGACAGATTTTATCTTGCCACAACTGTTTATCAGGGATATGGAAGAGGGATAAAAAAACAAATAATAAATTACTTGAATAAACTTGTAACAAATAATATAAAACCGAACTTAACAATAATTTATGATGTGTCAAGGAAAGAAGCATTAAAGAGAATGAAAACAAGAAAAAAAATGGATAGGATTGAACAAGAGAATGACAGGTTTCACGAAAAGATACGTAAAGGTTATTTAAACGAAGGGAAATTAATAAAAGCAAAGATAATCAGGACTGATGGGAAAAATACAGATGATGTATTTAAAGAGACAAAAGAAATACTGCAAAAGGTGATTTTATGGCAATAAAAGATATAATAGGTAACAAAAAGGCAAAAGAAATATTACTTTCTTTTACACAGTCCGCAAGGATCGGCGGGTCGTATATCATAAATGGCGAAGAAGATATAGGCAAAAAATTTGCTACAACTCAATTTGTAAAAGCAATAAATTGTTTAACACCACAAAAAGATGGTGATTGCTGTGATAATTGTGAGAATTGCATGTTAATTGATAAAATACTTGGACAACTTGATGAGCAAGGATTTCAGTTATATCCGCATCCGGATATTCAATATATTGTAACTGACAAAGCGCAGTTAACAATTGATATGGTCAGGGATTCACTGAGTCATTTGAATGCATTTAAACAGATAAAATTAAAATATAAAATATTAATTATAAATGATGCTGAAAAAATGAACAAAGAAGCATCAAATTCTGTATTAAAAGAACTTGAAGAGCCGGGCCAATTTGTAGTAATAATATTGCTGGTTAATAATATTGAAAGAGTTTTACCAACAATAATTTCCCGCTGTCAGAGAATAAATTTAAAAAGAGCAGAACCAGAAGAGATAGAAAAAAAATTGATACAACTTGGTATGGATGAAATAACAGCAAAAAAGGCAATATTATTTTGCGAAGGCAAAATAGGTAAAGCATTAAATTATAAAGAATTTGAACAGGATGTTTTATTTGTAAAAGACATATTTGAAATTTTGGCGTCAAAAGTTGATGATGTTAATAGAATTTTTGAAATAACAGATATAATAATTAAAAAAACAGATGAAAAAAAGAAATTAAAATTAAAAAGCAGTAGTGAAGGGCTGTCTTACCAGCGATTATTTTTACTTGAAATTTTAAAGATGTTATCTTATATTTATAGGGATTTGTTACTTGATAAATTAGGCCTTAAAAAAATACTTTTGCCTAAATACGGTTTAGATATAAATAATATCAGAGATATTAATATAAATGAGATAAATACCATATTAAAATTAATAAATTCTGCTCAATTGGATTTAATGGCAAATGCAAATATAAATTTATTATTGTATACACTTATATTTAATATAAGAAAGGTGAGTTTAAATAAATGATAGAAGTTGTTGGAATAAAATTTCAAGATGATGAAAAGATATATTATTATAATCCTTCAAAATTTCAATTGGAAAAAGGTGAAAGATGCATAGTGGAAATTTATGAAGGAACAAAAGAAGGCGAAGTTGTTCTTTCTAATTTTTATATTGAACCAGATAAAATTTTAGCACCATTGAGGCGGATAATAAAATGCGTTTCTGATAGAAAAGAAATGTTTGAGCAAAAAAAACAAAGAATGGAAAAGAAAGCATGGGAATTTTGTTTTAAACGAATACAGGCAAGAAATTTACCAATGAGATTAATACACGTTGAATATACCGAGGATTTTAAAAAGGTTATTTTTTATTTTGTTGCAGAAAAGAGAGTTGATTTCCGTGAATTGTTAAAAGATCTGGTAAAAACACTAAGGGTAAAAATAGAATTGCGACAGGTTAGCAGGCGTGAATATGCAAAAAAAATTGGCGGTGTTGGCATTTGCGGTAGAATCTGTTGCTGTAAAAATCATTTAAAATCATTTAATCCTATTACAATAAAAATGGCAAAAATACAGGGTATGCCGCTTAATCCTTCAAAAATATCCGGTGTGTGTGGCAGATTATTATGCTGTCTTGCTTATGAACAATATGAAAAACCGGTTACACCTATTTATCAGGAAGCAGAAGAAATCACAGAAGACATTGAACAGATTTTAGAAGATACAGATGACAAAACAACAGTTCAGGAAGTTGATGTTGACTGGAATCAAAATCAGGAATAAAATTTAATTATATAACCAAAAAATTTAAAGGTGATTATGAAAAAATACTATATTACAACAGCCATAGATTATGCAAATTCAAAACCACATATTGGACATGCTTATGAAAAAGTATTTGCAGATATAATAGCAAGGTATAAACGTTTATGTGGGTATGAAGTTTATTTTTGTACAGGAACAGACGAACACAGTCTAAATGTTGCAGAAAAAGCAAAACAATTAAATAAAGACCCTAAAACATTTTGTGATGAGATGGCATTGAATTTTAAAGAATTATGCAGGATTTATAATATTACTAATACTGATTTTATACAGACAACTGAAGAACGTCATAAAAAAAGTGTTGAAGAAGTTTTTAATCGTATTCATAAGACAGGTGATATTTATAAAGGACATTACGAAGGATGGTATTGTAAATCATGCGAAAATTTTTATAATCAAAAAGAATTACTTGAAGGGAATTTATGCCCTGTTCATAAAATAAAAGTGGATTTAATAAAAGAAGAAAACTATTTTTTAAAAGCATCGAAATACACAGACACTCTTTTAAAATATATAAATGATAATGTTGATTTTATTCAGCCGGAAACAAGAAAAAATGAAATTGTCTCATTGTTAAAACAGGGTTTTAAGGATATTTCGGTTTCAAGAGCAGGACTTGACTGGGGGATAAAACTTCCTATTGATAATACTCAGACAGTATATGTATGGTTTGATGCTTTGATAAATTACATTTCTGCAGTGGGCTTTACGACTGAGAATGAAAAATTTAATAAGTGGTGGCCTGCAGATGCCCATATAATAGGAAAGGATATAATAAAGTTTCACTGTATAATCTGGCCTATTATGCTTATGTCAGCAGGCATTAAATTACCAAAAAAAGTTTTTGCTCATGGTTTTTTATTAAATAAAGGCGAAAAAATGTCAAAAACACGTGGCAATATTGTTGACCCTGTAAATTTAGTTAATGTTTTCGGCGCAGATGCCATAAGATATTATTTTGCTGCAGCGGTTGTAAGTGGACAGGATGGTGAATTTTCAGAAGAATCAATTATTCTAAGATATAATAACGACCTGGCAAATGATTTTGGAAATCTGGTTAGCAGGACTTTAAATATGGTTGAAAAATATTTTCAGAATATTATTCCTGAGCATTACAGAGAATTATTTGATGAAAAAATGTCTTCATTAGTAAATCAAATTAATAATCTGTATTCGGTTTATTCAAAAAAAATGGAAAATTTTGAATTTTCCGGTGCGATTGAAAATATCTGGAGTATAATAAAAATTGCAAATAAATTTATAGAAGACGAAGCGCCCTGGAATTTAAACAAAAATAATAAATTAAAAGAGCTTGCAAATGTTATTTATATTTTACTTGAGGTGATAAGGGTCTCATCTCTTGCGGTGCAGCCGGTTATGCCAGAAACATCAAAAAAAATATGGCAGATGTTAAATTTGGATTATGAGACAGATAAATTTGATATTGAAAAAGAGTTAAAATTTGGATTGATAAAATCAGGGCATAAAATCGATAAATCCCGGATTTTGTTTCCAAGAATAGTGGATGAAAAGAAGTAATTATCAAGATGAAAGAAAAAATAATTATTGAAACGCATGTGCATATTTGTGAGCCAAGATATGATGCAGATAGAGAAGAAATGCTTTCGCGCTCTTTTGAAAACGGAATAAAAAAATTAATAAACATAGGTGCTGATATAGAAGAAGGTAAAAAAGTTGCTGCTTTTGACAGGGAAGGTGTTTTTAAATCAATAGGGTTGCATCCACATTATATTGAAAAATGCAGTGAAGATGTTTTTAATGAAATAAAAGCACGTATAAAAAATTGCAAAAACATAGTAGCAATAGGTGAGATAGGGCTTGATTTTTTTAAAAGTCCCACTTCAAAAGAAAAACAAACAGAGGTTTTTAAAAAGTTCTTGACAGTTGCCAGAGATTTTAATTTGCCTGTAATAATACATAGCAGAGAAGCGCATAATGAAGTTTATGAGATATTAAAAGAATTTAATATAGAAAAAAAAGGAGTGATACATTGTTTTACAGGTGATTTAAATACTGCAAAAAAATTTATTGATATCGGATATTTTTTAGGTATAGGTGGAGTTATTACTTTTCCTAATGCTAAAATTCTAAAAGACACAGTAAAAGAAATTTCAATTGATTTTGTTGTTTTGGAAACAGATGCTCCCTGGCTTGCTCCACAGCAGCAAAGAGGTAAAAGAAACGAGCCAATGTATTTAAAATATGTAATTAGTGAAATAGCAAAATTAAAAAATGTAAACGAAGATGAAATAATAGAAACAACAACAAAAAATGCTGAAAAATTATTTAATATATAGTTTAAAGGAGGGTGTATGTTAAAAAAATTTATTAGAAAAATAGCAGAAAATAAGAATTTAACGCAGGAAGAAATGACCGAAGCCATGGAAATAATAATGGAAGGGAAAACAAATGATATTCAGATTTCATCTTTTATTACTGCTCTTAAGATGAAAGGGGAGACAGCGGATGAGATTGCTGCTGCTGCCAGAGTAATGAAAGAAAAAGCAATAAAAATAAAAATAGATAGTGATATCATACTTGATACCTGTGGGACAGGCGGGGATGGTTTTAATACTTTTAATATTTCGACTGCATCAGCAATTGTTTGTGCTGCTGCAGGAATTAAAGTTGCCAAGCATGGAAATAAAGCATTAACAAGCAGGTGCGGCAGCGCTGATATTTTAAAAGCAGCAGGAGTAAATACAGAGGCAACACCTGAAAAGGTAAAAAAATTAGTAGAAGAAATAAACATTGGATTTATTTTTGCTCCTAATTATCATCCTGCAATGAAATATGCAATGCCTGCAAGGAAAGAAATTGGTATTAGAACAATATTTAATTTATTAGGACCAATTGTAAATCCTGCAAATAACACACACCATTTAATGGGCGTGCCTGATGATAAACTTGTTGATAAAATATCAGAAGTTTTTCTGAAATTAGGATTAAAAAGAGGGCTTGTTGTTTGTGGCAATGGATGTCTGGATGAAATCGCACCATCCGGAAAATCCAGAATTGCAGAAATAAAAGATGGAAAAATAATAAAATATGAAATCAAGGTTTCTGATTTTGGTGTGAAAGAATATAAAATTGAAGATATAAAAGGCGGAACGCCGGAAGAAAATGCGAAAATTCTTCAGGATATTTTTACAGGCAAGGAAAAAGGAGCATATTATAGTTCTGTTATTTTAAATGCTGGTTTTGCAATTTATATATGTGATAAAGCAAAAGATGCAAAACAAGGAGTTAAAATTGCAATCGATATTATATCATCAGGAAAAGCAAAAGAAAAATTAGAACAATTAATTAAAGCAAGTAATAATTAAAAGGAGGAACTATGAATATTTTAAAAAAGATTATTAAACACACGAAAAATGAGTTAAAAATAAAAAAAGAAAAAACGCCGATTAAGGAATTACTAAAAGAAATAATAAAAGCTCCTTCAAATAGAAATTTCAGGGATGTTTTTGAAAATAATCCATTTGTAATAATCGCTGAAATAAAGAAAAAAGCACCATCCGCCGGTGTGATAAGGAAATCAATAAGTATTGAAAAGATTGCAAAGATATATGAACAAGCAGGTGCAAAAGCCATATCTGTTTTGACTGATAAAAAATATTTTGATGGAAATTTAGATTATATAAAAGAAGTCAAAAAATATTGTTCGCTTCCTGTTTTGCGAAAGGATTTTATTATTGATGAATATCAGATTTATGAATCAAGGGTTGCGCGGGCAGATGCTGTTCTTTTAATTGCATCAATTTTGGAAAAAAAAGTTTTAACAAATTTTATTAAAAAAATCAGATTTTTAAATATGACGCCTGTTGTTGAAGTTCACTCAAATGAAGATTTAAGAAAAGCTATTTTAAGCGGAACAGATATAATAGGTATCAATACTAGAGATTTGAAAACATTTAAAATAAATTTTTCAAAGGCAAAGTCATTAATCAAAAAAATTCCCAAAGATAAATTTGTAATAATAGAAAGCGGAATAAGAGAAACAAAAGATATAGACGAACTGCAACAACTTGAACGAATAAACGGTGTATTAATTGGCACCGGCTTTATGGAAAAAAATGAAAATGATATTATTCAGTTTGCATCTGAAATATTGAATAGATTTACAAACCAATAAAATGACAAAAGTAAAAATTTGTGGAATAACAAATGTCAAAGATGCTTTATTAGCTGAAAAATCAGGTGCGCATATAATTGGTATGATATTTGCCGAAAGTCCAAGAAAGATAACAATATCCAAAGCTAAAAAAATTGTAAATGCTTTGAAATTTTCAACACAAAAATCAGGTGTGTTTGTAAATGAAGAAATAAATGTTTTAAATAATATTATAAAAAAGTTAGGATTAAATTTTGTTCAGTTATCAGGAGATGAAGAGCCATCTTATATAAAAAAAATAAAAGGAGCAAAAATAATCAAAGTTATTAGAATAAAAGATAAAAAAAATTTAATAAAAGATATTAATAAATATAAAAAAATAGTGCATCTTTTTCTTTTTGACACTTATGATAAAAATAAATTTGGCGGCACAGGAAAAACATTTAACTGGAATATTATAAAGGGTGTTAGTGTGCCTTATTTTGTTGCTGGCGGTATAGGTCCTTCTAATGTTAAAAATGTAATTACAAAATTAAATCCTTATGGGGTGGATGTTAATTCCGGTGTTGAATTATATCCCGGAAAAAAAAGTTTTCAAAAGATAAAGAAGTTATTTAAAGAAATTAAAAAAATTAAAAGGTGAATAAAGTGAATATACCTGATAAACGTGGTTTTTTTGGAGAGTTTGGCGGTAAGTTTGCTCCTGAGACATTACGTTCGCTTATTGATGAACTTGAAATAGAATATAAAAAAGCAAAAAAAGATAAAAAATTCAAAGAAGAATTTAATTTTTATTTAAAAAATTATGTGGGCAGACCTACTCCACTTTATTTTGCTGCGCGTCTTTCAAAAGAAATAGGCGCAAAGATTTATTTAAAAAGAGAAGATTTGTGTCACACAGGCGCTCATAAAATAAATAATACAATTGGCCAGATTTTACTGGCAAAAAGAATGAAAAAAACCAGGATAATAGCAGAAACAGGAGCAGGCCAGCATGGAGTTGCTGTTGCAACTGTTGCAGCAATGTTTGGATTTAAATGTGAAATCTATATGGGCGAGGAAGATACAAAAAGGCAGGCATTAAATGTATACAGAATGAAACTTTTGGGAGCAAATGTCATACCTGTTTCGTCAGGAACAAAAACATTAAAAGATGCAATGAATGAAGCTATCAGGGACTGGCTTAAAAATGTTGATACCACATTTTATATAATCGGTTCTGTTGCCGGATTTCATCCTTATCCTTTGATGGTCAGGGATTTTCAGTCAGTAATAGGAGTTGAAGCAAAAAAACAGGCAATAAATTTTGAAGGAAGGCTGCCTAATTATCTTATTGCATGCGTTGGCGGCGGCTCAAATTCTATTGGTTTGTTTTATCCTTTTTTGAAATATAAAAATGTAAAAATGTTTGGAGTTGAAGCAGCGGGTAAGGGATTACATACAAAATATCATGCTGCTACGCTGTCAAAAGGAAGAGTTGGAATATTACATGGCTCAAAATCATTTGTTTTACAGGATGATAAAGGGCAGATAGCCACAACTCATTCAATATCAGCCGGACTTGATTATCCTGGTGTTGGGCCAGAACATGCTTATTTAAAAAAAACAGGCAGAGTCAAATATGTTGTCGCATCTGACAAAGAGGCAATAAAAGCATTTATGGATTTGAATAAACTGGAAGGAATAATGCCAGCCCTTGAATCTTCGCATGCAATTGCATATCTTAGAAAAATTAAATTTAATAAAAATGATTTTGTTATTGTGAATCTGTCAGGCAGAGGCGATAAAGATATAAATACTATTTTAAGTTTAAAAAATTTAAAGGTTTGATTATGGAAAATCGTATTCAAAAAATTTTAAAAGAAAAATCCAAAAAAGTTATAATTTATACAATGGCAGGTTATCCTGATTTAAAAACAACAAAAGAAATAATTATATCTTTATCAAAAGCGGGTGTTTCTTTGATTGAACTCGGAGTTCCGTTTTCTGACCCAATAGCAGATGGACCTGTAATACAACATGCGGGTGAAATGGCATTAAAAAACAAAACAGATATTAAAAAAATTTTTCAATTGGTTAAATCAATAAGAAAAAAAATAAACACTCCGATAGTTTTAATGACTTATTATAATATTATTTTTAATTATGGAAAAGAAAAGTTTATAAATGATGCAGTTAAATCTGGTGTGGATGGTGCTATAATTCCAGATTTGCCTTATGATGAAGAAAAAGATTTTTATAATAAAGCCAGAAAGAGTAATTTCTATATTATTTATCTTATATCTCCGACAAATACAATACAAAGGGCAAAAAAAATTGTAGAAAAATCAATGGGATTTGTGTATTATATACTTTTAAAAGGTGTTACAGGCGTGCGTAATAAAGATGAATCTGATTTAAGTAAGATATTAATGTTAAAAAGATATATAAATAAACCTGTTTTTGCGGGTTTTGGTATTTCAACACCTAAGCAGGCGCGTTTGATCTTTAAATATGTCGATGGAGTAATTATAGGAAGTGCTTTTATTAAAGTTGTTTCTAAATATATTAAAAAACAAAGTATTTTAATTAAAAAAATACAACAATTTGTAAAAGGATTTATCAATGAAGCAAAAAACGCAGAAAAAAATTGAAAAAAAATCCAAAAAAGTAAAAGAAATAACTTCTGCTGCTAATAAATATATTTCAAAAATAATAACAATGGAAAAAGAAATAAGCATACTTGAAAAAGTCGGGGATATCACAAGTAAAAATTTTGATTTTAATAAAATACTTGATAAATTTCTTACAATTGCAATGAATGCGGTTAATTCTGATGCTGCATCACTTCTTCTTGTTGATAAAATTTCTGGATTGCTTTATTTTGCCGCTGTAAAAGGGAGCAAAGCAGAGCAATTAAAAAAATATAAGCTTGCAATTGGCGAAGGAATCGTTGGCTGGGTTGCCCAATCAGGTAAGCCATTAATAACTCCTGATGCACAGAAAGATAAGCGCCATAAAAAACAGATAGGACAGGAAATAGATTATATAGCTCATAATATTCTTTGTGTCCCAATAAAATTTGAAGAAGAAGTTATAGGCGTTTTTGAATTTTTAAATAAAAAATCAGAAGAGCCATTTAATGACGAAGACCTAAAAATAATAAGTGATTTTACTCCATATATTGCATCTATTATAAAAAATGCGCAGTTGATAATTGAGAATAAACAAAAGATAGAACGGTTAGAACATTTGATAGAATTAACAAAACATATAAATTCAACCCTTGAACTTAATAAACTTCTTGATAATATGTTGCAAATTTCTACTGATATGTTGCAGGCAGAAGCAGGTTCGATTTTATTACTTGATGAAGATAAAAATGAGCTTTTCTTTGCAGCAGCAACAGGCGAGAAAAAAGATAAATTAAAAGATATAAGGGTTCCTGTTGGCGAAGGCATAGCCGGCTGGGTGGCAAGAGAAAATAAATCAGTGCTTGTTGCAGATGCCCAAAATGATCCGAGGTTTTTTAAAAAAGTTGACCAGAAAACAGCATTTAAGACAACTTCAATAATTGCTGTTCCGCTTTTAACCAAGGACAGACTCATAGGTGTTGTTGAGGTTTTAAATAAAAAAAATAAACAGTTTTTTAATGAAGAAGATACTTCTTTACTTGAGGCATTTGCAAATCAGGCAGCGGTTGCTATTGAAAATGCCAAGTTATACGAAAATTTAAATAGTATGTTTTTAAATACAGTAAAATCTCTTGCTGCAGCAATAGAAACAAAGGATATTTATACAAGGGGTCATTCAGAGCGTGTAACTAAATACAGCGAACTTATTGCAAAAGAAATGGGATTGCCAGATGATGATATAAAAGATTTACGGCTTGCAGGATTGCTTCATGATATTGGAAAAATTGGAATAGATGAGAGCATTTTAAGAAAACCAAGTAAACTCACAAATGCTGAATTTTCTGAAATAAAAAAACACCCTGTTTATGCTGCTAATATTTTAGAATCAATCCCACAGATGAAAGAAATTATACCGGCGATAAAATATCACCATGAAAGATATGATGGTAATGGTTATCCTGATGGATTAAAGGATAATGATATACCATTTTTTGCAAGGATAATAAGTATTGCTGATACTTTTGATGCAATGTCATCATCAAGACCTTACAGGGATGCATTGCCTCTTGATGTTTGTTTAAAAGAAATACATTTATGTGCAGGCACTCAGTTTGACCCGGAGATCGCAAGTGTTGCCATAAAGACATTGAAAAAATATTTTTCATCACAAACTAATAATAAAGAAAAGGAGATGTAAATGGTTGCATGGTTTCATAGACCTAAATACACAATAATCAAAAAAACACAGGGAGAAAAAGACGTAAAAATTCCAGAAGGAATGTGGATTAAATGCGAAAAGTGCGTAGCGATAATTCTAAAAAAAGAATTAGAAGACAATCTTGAAGTTTGTCCCAAATGTAATTTTCACAACAGAATATCGGCAAAAAGAAGAATAGAAATAACAATTGATAAAAATACTTTTATTCCTATGTTTGAAGAAATTAGGACAGTTGATTTTTTAAATTTCCCTGAATACACGCAGAAATTAGAAAAGTCAATGAAAAAAACATCTTTGACAGAGTCAGTAATAACAGGTGTTGGAAAAATAAATGGTATGGACATAGCAATTGCTGTTACTGATTTTTTCTTCCTTGGCGGTTCTTTGGGTTCTGTGATGGGAGAGCGGATGAAATTGCTTATAGAATATGCAATTGAAAAGAAAATTCCATTTATTGCAATTTCTGCTTCCGGCGGTGGTGCGAGGATGCACGAAGGAATTATGTCATTGATGCAGATGGCAAAAATCTCTGCTGCTCTTGCCAAATTATCTGATGCGGGATTGCCGTATATATCAGTTTTAACAGATCCGACAGGTGGTGGGGTTACTGCATCTTTTGCAATGCTTGGAGATTTAAATATTGCAGAGCCGGGCGCACAGATAATGTTTGCCGGTCCCAGGGTTATTGAGCAAACAATAAAACAAAAATTGCCGGAAGGATTTCAACGTTCTGAATTTCTTTTAGAGCATGGTATGATTGATATGATTGTTAATAGAAAAGATATGAAAAACACACTTTTCAGGATTTTATCGGATTTGATGGGTTCTAAAAATATTAATGTCAGTAAATAAAGAAAGTATAAATAATTATTTAGATGGTTTAAATGAATTCAAATTTGATTTCTCTCTGGAAAGAATTAAAAAAGTTTTAAAATATCTTAATAATCCGCAGAATAACTATAAAGTAATTCATATCACAGGTTCAAATGGCAAGGGGTCTGTTGCACATTTTTTTTCTTTTATTTTTAAAGAAGCAGGGATAAAGGTTGGATTATATACATCCCCACATCTATTGGATGTCAGGGAGAGAATTATAATAAATAATAAAATAATAAATAAAAAATTATTTTATGATACTGTTTTACAAATTAAAAATATTACAGGTAAATTAAAAGTAAAATTAACTTATTTTGAATTTTTAACAGTTGTTGCTTTTGTTATATTTAAAAAAGCACAGGTGAAAGTTGCAATTATTGAAGTTGGTTTGGGCGGCCGACTTGATGCTACCAATGTTAATTATAAAAATAAAATTTTAAGTATAATAACTTCCTTAGATCTGGAACATACAAATTATCTTGGTAAAACAAAAAAATCAATACTGCTGGAAAAAGAGAAAATAATAGATAAAAGTTTGGCTGTTTGCAATATAAAAGAAAAAAAACTTAAAAAATTACTTTTAAAAAAACACAAAAACAAAGTTGTATTTCCTGATGATTGTTTTGAAACTATAAAATTTGAACAAAAAGATAATTTTTTAAATATAATTTTTAAGGACTTAAAAAATAATGATACTATAAAAATAAAAACCAGAATGATAGAATTTATTCAGGCAGAGAACATCAAAACTGTTTTAACCGCTCTTTGTATTTTAAAAAATTTGTTTGACATACCATTTAAAAAAGTTAAAAAGGCACTTTCAAAAACAAAGGTTTTGGGCCGATTTACAAGACATAAAAAAGGATATTATTTAAGTGTGGCGCATAACCCGGCAGCAATAAGAGAAATGATAAAAACCGCTGAAACTATTGCTAAAAAAAGAAGAATAGTATTTATTTATTCAGCATTAAAAGATAAAAACGTAAACAACATTTTTAAGATAATTTCACGAATAAAAAATATATATGTTATTTTAACACGGATAAATAATGAAAGGGCAATAAGCATTGAAAAATTAAAGAAAATTATAGTAAAATATAATATAAAGTATAAAGTAGAAAAAAACAATTACAAGGCATTAAAATTGGCAAAGAGATTGAAAAAAAATGGTATAATAATAATTGGTGGTTCTTTTTATCTTGTGAATAAATTTTTGGATTAAATGAATTGGAGGAATTGATGTTTATAATTGATGATATAAAAGTTATTTTTAAAAGAGACCCGGCAGCAAAAAATATATTTGAAGTATTGTTTTTATATCCGGGATTACACGCGATTATTTTACATCGGATTGCACATTTCCTGTGGCGTATAAAAATTCCTTTTATACCAAGAATGATATCTGCTTTTTCTAGATTTTTAACAGGCATTGAAATTCATCCAGGTGCAAAAATAGGAAAAAGATTTTTTATTGATCATGGAATGGGTGTTGTCATAGGAGAAACCGCAGAAATAGGAGATGATGTTTTATTATATCAGGGAGCTACGTTGGGTGGCACAGGAAAGGAAAAAGGCAAACGCCATCCAACTCTTGGAAATGATATTGTTGTTGGAGCAGGGGCAAAAATTTTAGGCCCTGTTAAAATAGGGAATAATTGTAAAATTGGTGCCGGTTCTGTTGTCATACAGGATGTACCTGACAATTCAACTGTTGTTGGTATACCGGGAAGAATTGTGAGAAGAAAAGGAGAAAAATATCCAGAGGACCAGTTGTTACATGGAAATTTACCTGACATAGAAAACATTGAAATAAAAAGATTATATCATAAAATAAACGAACTTGAAAAATTAATAAAAAAGAAAAAACACAAAAAATAATTCACACAGGATTATTATGGCAGATATACCTGAAAAAATTAAATTAAAGGTTGATAAATTACGCAAAGAAATAGAATATCATAATCAAAAATATTATGTTGATGCAGAACCGGAAATTTCTGACTATGATTATGATATGTTAATGAAAGAATTAATTGAATTAGAAGAAAAATATCCGGAGTTAAAAACTCCGGATTCTCCGACACAACGTGTGGGCGGTGAACCGTTAAAGGAGTTTAAGACAGTTACACATTCTGTTCCTATGTTATCACTTGATAACACGTATTCCGAGGAAGATTTGCTTGAATTTGACAAAAGAGTAAGAAAAGTAACTGATAAATATACTTATACTGTTGAATTAAAGATAGATGGTGTTGCAATTGCTTTAAAATATAAGAATTCATTGCTTGATATTGCAATAACAAGGGGTGATGGTGAGCGGGGTGATGATGTCACAGCAAATATTAAAACAATACGGCAGTTGCCTTTGCGGATTGATAATAATGATATGTTTTTTAAGAATTTTGAAGTCAGGGGCGAAGTTTTTCTTTCTAAAAAGCAATTTGAAATTATAAATGAAGAAAGAGAAAAAGAAGGAGAGCCCCTGTTTGCCAATCCAAGAAATGCAACAGCCGGCTCATTAAAATTATTAGATCCCAAATTAGTAGCAAAAAGGAAATTAAATATTTTGGTTTATTATTTAATTAATGCAAAAAATTATGGAATAAACACACAATTTGAAGCGCTGGAGAAACTTAAAAATATGGGATTCCCTGTTAGCGAGTATAACAAAAAGGTAGATTCCATAAAAGGAGTAATTGACTACTGCAATTTCTGGGAAAAGAAAAGAGCAGAATTACCTTATGTTGTAGATGGCGTGGTAATTAAGGTAAATGAGTTTTCGAAACAGGAAATACTGGGTTCCACTGGAAAAAGTCCGAGATGGGCGATAGCATATAAATTTAAGGCAGAACGGGCAAAAACAAGATTAAAATCAATAACAGTGCAAGTCGGAAGAACGGGTATTTTAACCCCTGTTGCAGAACTTGAGCCGGTGCATTTATCAGGAACAATTGTAAAAAGGGCAACATTACATAATGAAGATGAAATAGAAAAAAAAGACATACGTATTGGAGACATAGTTTTAGTTGAAAAAGCAGGTGAAATAATTCCAGAAGTGGTTGGTGTTGATATAAAAGCACGGACAGGTGCAGAGAGAAAATTTAAAATGCCAAAGATTTGTCCGGTATGTGGCAGCGAAACAGTAAAATACGAAGGAGAAGTTGCAACAAGATGTATTAATATAAAATGCAGGGCGCAGCTTGAAGGTGCACTCATTCATTTTGCATCACGTGATGCAATGGATATAAAAGGACTTGGAAAAGCAATTATAAAACAACTTGTTGATAAAAAACTTGTTTCTGATTATGGGGATTTGTTTTTTCTTGATTCAGTAACACTTGCAGAACTTGAAAGAATGGGGCAAAAGTCAGCTGAGAATTTAATCAAAGAAATTGAAGAAAGTAAAAATAAAGACCTTGAAAGTTTAGTTTATGGTATGGGTATAAGAAATGTGGGAAAACATACAGCAGAAATTTTAGTTGAGAATTTTTCATCGCTTGATAAATTGGCAGATGCAAAAGTAGAAGAATTAAATGAGATTTATGAAATAGGTCCTGTTGTTGCACAATCCATATATGATTTTTTTAAAAGAAAAGAAACAAGAGAAGTAATAAAAAAATTTGAAAAAGCAGGTGTTAATTTAAAAAGAAAGAAAAAAGTTTTAAAAAATATACTGGGTGGTAAGGTTTTTATTTTTACAGGCGAAATGGAAAAATACTCACGAAGCGAAGCAGGTAATATTGTAAAATCATTAGGTGGCAGAGTAACATCATCAATTAGTAAAAATATTGATTATGTTGTTGTGGGAAAAGATGCTGGTTCAAAACTTGAAAAGGCAAAAAAACTGGGGTTAAAAATCATTGATGAAAATGAATTTTTAAAAATCATTGGCAGTTAAATGAATATAAAAGATATAACAATTTACGAAGATGAAAATATCATTGTATTAGATAAACCTTCTGGTTTGCTTGTAGTCCCTGATAGATTTGATAGCGCAAAAAAAAATTTTTATTCTATATTAAAGGATAGTTATAAAAAAATTTTTATTGTGCACCGTCTTGATAAAGATACGTCAGGCATCGTTTTATTTGCTAAAAATTCTTTTATTCACAGGGATTTAAGTATGTTATGGGAAAAAGGACGAGTGTATAAAACATATTATGCACTTGTTCATAGTAAACCGGAAAAACAGCAGGGTGTGATTAATAAACCGGTTGCAGAACTTAAAAAGAAAAAAGGGGTTATGTGTATAGATTTTAAAAATGGAAAAAAATCAATAACAGAATATAAGGTTTTAAAAAGATTTAATAGATTTTCATTTCTTGAAATACATCCAAAAACAGGCAGGACGCATCAGATACGTGTTCATCTTGCATCTATTGGTTGCCCTGTTGCAGGTGATGTTTTATATAACAGGCCAGAAGCAACAAATTTAAAAGAAAAATTAAAAGACAATATGCCACGATTATGTCTTCACGCAGGAGGTATTAGATTTTTTTATGAGCCGGCAAAAAAAGAACTTGAACTCAAATCACCTATACCGGATGATATGAGAGAGATTTTAAAAAATGTGAAATGTATAATGTGAGAAAGACATTTACGATTTTCAATTTACGATTTAAGAACAAAAAACAGAAATTAAAAATTGATAATTGATTAACGTAGGGGGCGCCCCTGTGTGTTGCCGCATGGATGTCTGGAAATAAAAAACTGGATTCCTGTCTGCGCAGAAATGACATATGAGATTCCTTTGCTCTGAGGGTAGAGGATAAAGGTGAGGGGGAGGTTGGAAAATACAAAATTGAGAATAGAAATGGGACAAGGTGGCAAGACTGCGTCTGGCAAATAGGAGAAATAATATGGCTAAGTTTTAGGTCTGGGCTAAAAGTAAGCCACAGAAAGAAACACGTTTCCGGATTATAAATTAAAAAAGAATTGAAATAATATCAAGATAAGATATAATTAAAACATCAAAAAACGGGAGAGATTATGAAAAAATTAAAAGATATAAAAAATATTTTAAAGCAATGTAAAAATGAGATAAAAATTAAATTTAAAGTTAAAAAAATCGGTGTTTTTGGTTCTTATGTTCGCAATGCACAGGAAAAGAAAAGTGATATTGATATTCTTGTAGATTTTTATGGAGATGGTATTAATTTATTTGAATTTCTTGAGTTAAAAGAATATCTTGAAAAGAATATAGGGGTTAAAGTTGACCTTGTTACAAAAGCAGCACTAAAGCCGGTAATGGGTAAATATATTATGAAAGAAGTGGTTTTTATATGAAATATAAAAGATTATTGGTTGATTATATTGATGATATATTAAAATCAATTAAAGAAGTTAAACTTTTTACCCATGGTATGGATTGTGAAAAATTTTTTTAAGATATAAAAACATCTAATGCTACGATAAGAAGTCTTGAAATTCTTGGCGAAGCAGCCAAACATATTCCAGAAGAAATTAGAAAAAAATATCCAGAAATCCCATGGAAACAGATGGCTGGAATGAGGGATGTTTTGGCACATGAATATTTTGGTGTTGATTTAAAAATTGTATGGAAGGTCGTAAAAGAACAACTTCCGATAATAGAACCAGTTATAAAAAAAATAAAAAAGAGAATAAAATAATATTTTTTATTTCATTTTTTATAATTTAATTGATTTGACGAAAACTTTTTTACCACGGTATGATTTTACGTTCCTTATAAAAAAATCCTGATTTTAATTTTGCTGCATCTTCTGTGGCAAGCCATATTGGTGTATCTATGCCTTCTCCTATTTCCAGCATTGCATCAGGTCCACCCATATCTGTTTTAACCCAGCCGGGGTCAACTGAGAAAACTTTTACAGATGTGTTTTTTAATTCTTCTGCGAGAAACCAGGTTAATTGATTTACTGCTGTTTTTGAAATGCTGTAAGATGGATAAGGACCCATTCTTGGTACTGATAATTGAGCAAGACCGGATGCAAAATTTATTATCCTTGCATCATTTGATTTTTTAAGCATTGGAATGAATTTTGAACACATATAAAGCGGACCACGTAAATTAATATTCATTATTTTTTCAAATAATTTTAAATCAATATTTTCTATTTTTGTTGATGCCGGTTCAATATTAACACCAGCGTTATTTATCAATACATCCAGATGGTCAAATTTTTTTGATACGGATTTATAAAGATTATCAATATCAGATATCTTTTCAACATCACAAACTTCAAAATAAACATCCAGATTTTTACTTTTTAATTTTTCATAAGAAATTTTACCTGTTTTTTCTTCTCTGCAAGCCATAATTACATTGAATCCAAGTGTTGCTAATTTCTCAGACATTGCAAAACCAAGTCCACGTGTTGCTCCTGTTATTAATGCAATTTTATCCATAATTTTCTCCTTTTTAAAAAATTTTATGTTATTATATTATAAATTTAAAATAAATCAAGGAGTGAATATGTCAGTAATGAATGATAAATGGATAATAAAGATGGCGAAAAAAGGTATGATAACACCTTTTGAGCAGAGTCAGGTTGGAAAAGGTGTTATTTCTTATGGAGTTTCTTCTTATGGTTATGATATGCGTATTTCTGATGAATTTAAAATATTTAATTCAGAGAATTTAGATATCATTGACCCTAAAAATTTTAAAGATACCCATTTTAAGGAATTTAAAGGCAAGGAGTGTATAATTCCGGCTAAATCATATGTTCTCGCAAGAAGTGTTGAATATTTTAAAATTCCAAGAAATATTCTAACAATTACATTTGGGAAATCAACTTATGCAAGAAGTGGAATTGTTGTAAATGTAACTCCTTTTGAACCGGAATGGGAAGGATTTGTAACAATATCAATTGCGAATTTAACATCTGTGCCTGCAAAGATATATGCTTTTGAGGGAATAGCACAGGTGATTTTTTTAAAGGCAGATAAGATTTGTGCTGTTTCTTATGCTGATAAAAAGGGTAAATATCAGGCGCAGAAAAAAATAACAACGGCAAAGATAGGAAAGTAAAATTAATTTACGATTTGCGATTAAACAAAATATATTTACGGTTTACGATTTTCGTTTTTAAATTTGCAGATTCAAGATTTTAAGATTTGAAGATGTTGAATTTGGTAGATTCAATTGCTACATTGCTGATTGGTGATTGCTTGTTGCGGATTTGAAAAACGTAAAACTGGATTCCTATTGAAATTTATCCCTGATTCAGTCAGGGACAGGATTAACAGAATAAAAAAAAGGAGTCGATATGGGATACATTGGATTTCATGCTTCAATAAGTGGCGGTGTTCATAATGCCATAGATGAAGCAATAGAGAAAAAAGCAGAGGCAATACAGATTTTTACAGCAAATCAAAGAATGTGGAGTGTAAAAGATATTTCAGAAGAAGATGTAAAACTTTTTTTTGAAAAAAGAAAAAAAAGTAAATTAAAATCAATTGTTTCCCATACTTCTTATTTAATAAATTTAGCAAGTGGGGATAAGAATATCCTTGAAAAGTCAAGAAAAGCTTTTAAGGATGAAATAAAAAGGTCCAGTGTTTTAAAATTAGATGCAATTATTTTTCATCCGGGGAGTTTTACCGGAACAACTTATGAAAATGGTGTAAAAAATATAATTGATTCATTAAATATTTTAATGGAATCTTTATCTGTTGCTGGACCTTTCCTTTTACTTGAGACAACTGCCGGCTCGGGTAATACAATAGGTGGAAGATTTGAAGAACTTGCAGAAATAATTGCCGGTGTAAAAAGAAAAGATAAAATAGGAGTATGCTTTGATACTGCACATACTTTTGAATCTGGTTATGATATAAAAAATAATTATGAAAATGTTTTTAAAGAATTTGATAAAATCATTGGACTTGCCCAATTAAAAGCAATGCATATAAATGATTCCAAGACAGAATATCAAAGCAAATCAGACAGGCATGAACATATAGGAAAAGGTGAAATTGGCAAAGAAACTTTTAAAAAGTTGATGAATGATAAGAGATTTGCTCAAATACCAATGATAATAGAGACACCTAAGGTAGGAAATTGGGATGTTATAAATATTAGATTACTAAAAAAATTAAGAAAGTAAGAGGACAAGGATATTCGGTGAAGATGTTCGTTAAGGATGTTCGCTAAGAATGTTAGTTAAAAAATGTAAAAACATTTTTCAAAAAATGGAGGTTATTAGATGAGAGAATTTTTACTTGCGATTTTGACTGCTTTTATCTGGGGAATTGTTCCAATTATTGAAAAAATCGGACTTTCTTCTAAATCAGCAGAGCCGGTTGCAGCTGTTGTTTACAGAACCGCCGGCTCTTTTGTTTTTGCCATAGGAGCTTTGGTGTTTATTTTATTCAGTTCGGGAAACTTAAACTCTATTAAAAATATGGATGTAAAGTCAATTTTAATTCTTGCATTTGCAGGTGGACTTGCAAGTGTGTTTGGCCAGATATTTTTTTATATGGCTTTAAAAAGTGGGAATGCTTCTGTTGTTACTCCTGTTGCAGGTGCTTTTCCCCTCGTTACTTTTATTTTTGGGGTCTTATTGTTAGGTGAGGCAATAACGCTCCCCAAAGTAATTGGGATTTTGCTTATAGTTTCCGGAGTTATTTTTTTGAAATAGGAGGTTATATTATGGCTTGTGAAAACCTGAAAAAAAATTTGTCCTTTTGTAATTGCACTTATGAGCCATGTCCGAGAAAAGGAAAATGCTGCGAATGTATCCAGTATCACAAACGCAGCGGAGAATTGCCCGCCTGTTTTTTTTCAAAAGAAGCAGAAAAAACCTATGACAGGTCTATTGAAAATTTTATACGTACACATAAATAAATGTAAACTTTTTATTATTGCTATTCGTCAAATATATAAATTTTAAATGGAGGTGCAATATGAAAGTTAAGAAATTTATGATTTGTGTTTTTGGTTTTGTTTTTTGTTTTGTTTATGCAAATGCCACGGTTAGTGTGGGAATGACTGTCGGAAACGAAGGATTAAGAAATTTTTATTTTTCAATTGGAGAGTTTTACAGAGTTCCGGAGAAAGAAGTAATAGTTGTAAGAGAAAGTGGAATACCAGACGAAGAATTACCAATTGTGTTTTTTCTTGCTGCAAAGGCAAGTGTTCCTTATGGTCAGATAATAAAGTGGCGTGTTCATAACAGATGGACATGGATGAAAATTGCTGCAAAATTGAAATTAGGACCAGAAGTATTTTATGTACCTATCGGGGTTCCTGTTTCAGGTGGTATTTATGGAAGAATTTATGGTTATTATCAACAGCCAAGAAATAAATGGGCAAAAATAAGATTAACAGACGAAGAAGTTATGCATTGTGTTAATTTACATTTTATTTCAAATTATTATGGCTATAAACCTGTTGAAGTTATAAATATGAGACATTCTGGTAAGAATTTTATTGTGATAAATAATGATATTAAAGTAAAGAAAACAAAAGAAGTAAAAGTAAAATACAAAGATAAGGGTGGTAAACACGGAGGAAAGGGAAAGCATTAAATGTGAAATCAAATAATTTCCGATTTACGGTTTCCGATTTACGAATTAAAAAAATAAAATACAAAAAAATAAAAAATTGTAGAGACGGGGTTCCATCCCCGTCTAAATGGAAAAACGAACAGTAAAGGAATTTACGATATAAGATGTGAAATGTGGAATGTGAAATGTGAGATGTGAAATGTAAGATTTAAGATTTAGGATTTATAAAACGAAGAATTAAAATCGAAAAAGATATTAACAACCAGCAAACAGCAATAAGCAATTGACAATTGGAATAAATCAGGCAATTTGGCAATTATATAAATTTGGTAGATTTTATTTAAGGAAAGCATATGCTGATTTTTTCGTAAAAGACGGTAGAGTAGAAGTCGAGCAAAAAATTTGCAGTCAGAGATAAGCGAGGCTTACGCAACAACCCTTGGATAGGATTAAG
>Ga0101944_10003423_pt1 | contig 22209 bp, 16 predicted proteins | sample DewCreD2012metaG_FD_75245 | JGI IMG/M metagenome (GOLD analysis project Ga0101944, IMG submission 75245) | Hot spring sediment bacterial and archeal communities from British Columbia, Canada, to study Microbial Dark Matter (Phase II) - Dewar... ... | reverse complement strand
ATTCGTCACTCGAATTCTCACTCCGCCACGGCTACCTCCGCGACACAGCCGCCGCAATGGAAACGGCCCAGATCTACGTCATCACGGCGAAATCATGCGGCCCGACTTTCACCGAAGAGCCGGAAATCAACGGGGCCTTTTTTTGGCGCAGGGCATCGGTCGACAACAGCAGCACGGGGACGAGCCCGCCGCCGAGAATCTCGATCAGGAACAGGGCGCCGGGACGACCCGACAGCCCGGCGAGCTGCCCGCGGGCGGCGACGTCGGCGATGCGGGCGGCGTAGTAGACGACGAGCGCGCCGAGCAGGATGCGGCCCATTCCGGCGAGCACCTCGCCGTTCCACGGGCGCCGGAAGGCGCGGGAGACCATCATGTGCATCAGCATCACCAGGGCGATGCCGGCGGCGATGGCGGAGAGGAAGAACAGGATCGACAGGAACGGCGACCACCACAGCGGGTGCAACTTGTCGGGCATCAGCAGGAACAGCGAGCCGAGCGACGACTGGTGCATGGTGGAGAAGGTGACGGCGGCGATGATCAGGATCACCGGCACGCCCGTCCGGTCGGCCGAGGGCCGGGTCAGCCAGGCGATGACGGCGAAGAGCACGGTTGCCGCGGCGGCCATCCAGAGCCGGTGGGACATCAGGAAGGTGAACAGGCCGAGCGCCGCGACGGTGTAGACGGGCGACCAGGTGCGCCAGACGTCGCGCAGGCGGTTCCAGCCGAAGCGCTCGAAGACGGTCGGCGCGAACTCGAGCGCCAGGACGGTCACGTACAGACCGACGCACCAGGACACCTCGTACATCGCCGAGTGCTCCGGCATCTGGACGGCGAGCTGCCAGAAGTGCCAGGGGAGGCCGAGGTCGGCGAGGAGGGTGACGACGACGAACGAGTAGCTGAGGAGTCCCATCCAGACGGCGGGCCGGGCCAGGACGTGGTACTTCTCGCCGTGGAACACGTAGACGATGCCGGCGGTGACGAAGGCGCCGCCGGCGAGGGCGATCCAGATCAGGTCGAAGACGATCCAGAGGCCCCACGGGTAGTTGTCGCTGAGGTTGGTGGTCGCGCCGAGGCCGAAGGCGAAGCGGGCGACGAAGGCCGCGGCGCCGGCCAGCATCAAGGCCAGCAGCGGGATGCTCCACCGGGTGAACAACTTGGCCTGCACGGGTTCGTGATGCACGGCGTCACTCCTTCCGGTCCGGCGGGGCCGCCGCCGGGGAGGCGTCCTTCGCCGGGGAGGCCTGCCGGGCCTGGACCTCCGCGCGGCGACGGCTGAGGAAGTAGATGCCGGCGAGCAGTCCGCCCGCCGCGATCACCGCCGGCGGAACCGCGCTCATCGCCGGCACCGAATGCACCGTCACGCTCCGCTCGCCCAGGTCCGTCCGGAAGCCGATCCGGTCGAACGGGACGGCGGCCAGGTAGAGCAGCGAGGTGCCGCCGGCCTCCTTCTCCCCGTAGACGTGCGGCACGTACCGTTCGGGATGCCCGGCGATCCGGCGGTGCGCCTCGGCCAGCAGCGCGTCCCGCTCGCCGAACATCAACGCCCCCGTGGGGCAGGCGGCGACGCACGCCGGCTTGGCCTGCGCGTCGGCCATCCGCGCCTGCGCCTCGGGCGGGACCGCCTTGCCGTTCAGCTCGGCCGGCGCCGCCGCCTCCCGCAGGCGGTCGAAGCACAGGGTGCACTTGCGAATCCGCGGCGCCAGCGAGTCCCACTCGGCCGTCGGCGCGCCGAACGGACAGGCCCAGACGCAGTAGCGGCAGCCGAGACACTTCGCCGAATCGTAGGTCACGGGCCCGTCCGCCTCCTTGTGCAGCGCGGTGACGGGGCAGGCCGAGACGCAGGCCGGGTCGAGGCAGTGCATGCAGCTCCGCTTGGCGAAGACCCAGCGCAGCCCGGCCGGCGCCCGCGGGTCCTCCACCTCGTGGTTCGTCACCACGGTGAAGGTCCTGGCGGACAGCGCGGCCGGATTCTGGAAGCCGAGCCGCCGTTTCTCGAGATGCGTCCGCTCGGCCGGCAGGTCGTTCGCCTGCTTGCAGGCCACCTGGCACGACCGGCAGCCGAGGCACCGGGTCGTATCTTCCAACACCGCCTTGCTCATCGTGCACTCCTCGCGTCCGGCGACAGCCCGGGATTCCGGAGCGTCCCGTCCGCCAGCTTGCGGACATCGACCAGGAACGTCTTGGTCTCGGGGATCATCGTATTGGCGTCCCCGATGCTGGGGGTGACGAGGTTGGCGCTGTCGCCCGCGTCCCGCGTCGTCCAGCCGAAGCACCACGGCATGCCGACCGTGTGGATCGTCCGGCCCTGCACCGTCAGCGGGCGGAAGCGCTTGGTCGGGATGGCGACGGCCTTGACGACGCCGCGCGCGCTGCGCACCTCGACGACGTCGCCCATCGCGATCTCCTTCTCGCGGGCGAGTTCCTCGCTCAGTTCGAGGAACATCTGCGGCTGCAGCTCGAGCAGCCAGGGGCAGTTGCGGGTCATCACCCCCGTCTGCCAGTGCTCGGTCACGCGATACGTCGAGCAGACGATCGGGTACTCGGCGCTGCCGGGTTCGGCCCGCAGGTCGCGCGGTCCCCGGAAGATCTTGCTCGCCGGGTTGAACGGCTGGGCGTTGAACGGATTGCGCTCCAGCGGCGACTCGTACGGCTCGTAGTGCTCGGGGAACGGGCCGTCCTCGAGCTTCATCGTCCACAGCCGCCCCACCCCCTCCTCGTTCATGATGAACGGCAGCTTTCCGCCCTCCGACGCCAGCGGCGGGATCTTCGCCGGACCGTCCACGACGTCGCCCGTCCACTTCCCCTCCGCCTCGTCCCAGCGGATCACCGCCTTCTGCGGCGCGTACGGCCGCCCGTCGGGATCGACCGACGCGCGGTTGTAGAGGATCCGGCGGTTGACCGGCCAGGCCCAGGCCCAGCCCGGATGGAGCCCGATGCCCCCTGCGGGCTCGCGGACCCGCCCCTTGGACTTGTTCGTGCCGTCCTGGGCGAACGAGCCGGCGTAGACCCAGCAGCCGCTGGAGGTCGTCCCGTCGTCCCGGAGGTAGGCGAAGCTCGGCACCAGTTCGCCCTTGCGGAACGTCTTGCCGTCGGGCGCCGTGACGTCGGCGAGGAAGTAGCCGTTGATGTCCCGCGCCACCGCCTCCGCGTCCAGTTCACCCTCGGGGAAGTAGTCGTCCCAGCGCAGGCCGAGGATCGGTTCCGGGAACGGACCGCCCTCCGTCCGGTACAGCGCCCGCAGTTCGGTCCAGATCAGGTTCATGATCTCGGCGTCGGGCCGCGCGTCGCCCGGGGCGTCGGCGCCCTTGTAGCGCCACTGCATCCACCGGCCGGAGTTGGTGATGCTGCCTTCCTTCTCGATCGAGGCGGCCGCGGGCAGCACGAAGACCTCGGTCGGGATCTGCGCGGGCGGGATGCCGAGCGTCGGATCCTGCCAGAACCAGCCGGTCTCGCTGGGGAAGATGTTGACGTTGACCATCCAATCGAGCTTCGCCAGCGCCTGGCGGGTCTTGTTCGAGTTGGCGCCGCTGCAGGCCGGATTCATCCCCCAGGCGAACAGTCCCTTGATCTTCCCCTCGAACATGTCGTCGAAGATCTGCAGCCACGAGTAGTTCGCGCCGTCGTCGAGCCGCGGGAGCCAGGCGTAGCCGAACTCGTTCTCCGGCGTGGCGGCGTCGCCGAACATCGATCTGAGATAGCTCACGACGTACTTCGGCGCGTTGCTCCACCAGTTGACGCTGCGCTTGCCGAGCGTCGCGGGGGTGACCGACTTCCGGTAGTCGTCCAGCGTGGCCAGCGAAGCGGTCGGCGTCTTGAGGTAGCCGGGGAGGATGTGGAACAGCAGGCCGTGGTCGGTCGAGCCCTGGACGTTGGACTCGCCGCGCATCGCGTTGACGCCGCCGCCCGCCACGCCGATGTTCCCGAGCAGGAGCTGGATCAGCGCCATCGCGCGGATGTTCTGCACGCCGACCGTGTGCTGCGTCCAGCCCATCGCGTAGAGGATCGTGCCGGCCTTGTCCGGCGCGCGCGTCTCGGCGTACGTGCTCCAGACCCGCTCGAGGTCCGCGATCGGCGTGCCGGTCACGCGGCTGACCAGTTCGGGCGTGTAGCGCGCGTAGTGCCGCTTGAGGAGTTGGTAAACGCACCGCGGATGCTGGAGCGTCGGATCCCGCATCGGCTCCGGCGGCTCGCCCTCCGCCCCCGGCTCCTCCGTCTCGTACTTCCACTTCGACTTGTCGTACTTGCGCTGCTCCGGGTCGTAGCCCGAGAACAATCCGGCCGCCTCGTCGAAGTCGTAGCTGTCGGCGACCAGGAACGACGCGTTCGTGTAGTGGAGCACGTAGTCGCGCTGGATGTAGTCGTGGTCGAGCAGGTACTTGATCATCCCGCCGAGGAAGGCGATGTCGGTGCCGGAGCGGAGGGGAGCGTACACGTCGGCCAGGGCGGCGGTCTTGGTGAAGCGGGGATCGACGCAGACCAGCTTCGCCCCGCGCTCCTGCGCGCGCGTGACCCAACGCATCGACAGCGGATGGTTCTCCGCCGGATTCGCCCCCATCGCCAGCACGACGTCGGCGTTGCGTAGGTCGGTCCAGTGGTTCGTCATCGCGCCGCGACCGTAGGTGGAGGCCAGCGCGGGCACCGTCGAGGAGTGGCAGATGCGCGCCTGGTGCTCGATGTAGACCAGCCCCAGCGCGCGGACCATCTTCTGGTACAGCCAGCACTCCTCGTTGTCCAGCGCCGCGCTGCCGAGGGAGGCGATCGCCGTCGTCCGGCGCACGGGCTTCCCCGCCTCGTTCGTCGCGACGAACGTCGCGTCCCGGGTGTCCTTGACCAGCCGCGCGATCCGCCTGGCCGCCGTCGCCCAGTCGACCGCCTCGAACCGGTCGCTCCCCGGCTTGCGGTGCAACACCCGGCGCAGCCGGGTCTCCCCGTTGCACATCTGGTACAGCGACGACCCCTTCGCGCACAGCGCCCCCTCGTTGACCGGATGGTCGGGGTCGCCCTCGACACGGATCGCCCTCCACTTGCCGTCCTGCTGCACGGAGGTGACGATCGCCGAACACCCCACACCGCAGTAGGGACAGATCGTGGTCGTCCGGCGTCCGTGCACCACCTTGGACGCCCGCTGTTCGGCCCGGGCGGCGGCCGGCCAAAGGTCGAGACCCAGGAAGCCCAGCAGGCCGCCTGCGCCGGCGAGGAAGCCCCTTCGGGAAATATTGCTCATCGGAACTCTCCTTGCGTGGGTGGGAACGGGACCGACAGGAACATGCGGTGTTGCGTCTCGCCACGCCCCCGCACGACTGCCCGTGGCACATTGCCCCAATTACTCCTCCGCAACGGGCCGCGCAACCCAAAAACTGAATGACGATTCGGTGAATCGATAGCCGCCTTCCGGCGCCGGAAACGCGCGGCGCACCGGCCCCGCCCCGGCACCCGCGCCGCTGCAGCCGACCGCCAACCCGGGCCGTCTCCGCGGCGGCGCGAGACGAGCTTCCCCGCGACCTTCGCCGGCCCCCGAAGGCCCCGCTCCCGGCTCGCCCCACCGCGTGCGCGGCCCCGGAACCGCGGGCGGATCGGAGCCGCTCCGTTCCTCGCCGGACGGCCACCACCCTCTTGCCGCTCGCCGCAACGACGTGTAGCGTCCGGGCTCGTGCCGCGCCCGTAGCACAATGGATAGTGCATCGGATTTCTAATCCGACGGTTGCAGGTTCGACTCCTGCCGGGCGCGCCGCGGGGGGACTTGCCAACGGTCCGGTTTGCGGCTACAAACCGGCCGCTCGGTGGCTCCGCCGATGGACACGGCGGGGTCCGGCGCGGCCGGCGGCCGCCGAGGCGTACGGTGGGCGTAGCTCAACGGTAGAGCACTGGACTGTGGCTCCAGCTGTTGCGGGTTCGATTCCCGTCGCTCACCCCGTTCGTCTTGACTTCCCGGCGCGGCCGGGCGCGGCGGCGTTGCAACGCCCCTTGAAGCGCGGGCGCGGCGCGTGTAGGTTGCCGTCCGGGAAGCGCCGCGCGTCGCGACGGCGGCGCGGGCGCGGCTCTTGCGGTCGTAGCTCAGCTGGATAGAGCACCAGACTTCGAATCTGGTGGTCGCGCGTTCGAATCGCGCCGGCCGCACCCCGCCTACGGCGCGCAGCCGTAGGTCGCCTCGTAGACCGGGTAGCTCGTCCCCGACGCCTCGATCCAGGTCACCATGTAGAAGCCGTCGTGGTAGGCCAGGCTGGGATGCCACGCCGTGGTGGCCTCGGGCCGGAGGTCCACCGGGCCCTCGATCCGGTGGAAGTCCGCGGCGTCGATCCGGGCCAGAGCGATGCTGGCCCGCGAGGCCTCCGTGTAGCGCCAGGCGAGTCCCCACTCGCCCGTCCGGTCGCCCCAGGCCAGCGACACCTGTCCCAGTTCGGTGCCGGACAGCGGCACGTCGGAGAGCACGTCGTGTTCCACCGGCTCCGCGTCGGGCGGGAAGGTCGCCAGGTGGAGCCTCGCGCCGGTCGTTCCGCGCGTCTCCCACGCCAGGCCGAACTCGACGCCGTTCCAGACCAGCGACGGATAGCCGACCAGGCTGTGACCGGGGGGCGGCGGGATCGCGTGCGCGGCGGTCTCGGCGAAGGTGCCGTCGAGCATCACGACGTGCAGCGCGCCGTCCCCCGCATCGAAATCGGCGAGCGCGAAGCGCCGCGCGCCCCAGGCGAGCCGCGGCTCGCCCGAACCCGGCGACGCGGTCCGCAGCGTCGTCGCGGAACCCAGCGCCACACCGGTCCGCGGGTCGAACCGCTGGATCTCGATCGCGACGTTCCCCGTCCCCGGCGCCGTCCTGGTCCAGACGACGACGACCTGCTCCCCGTCGTAGGTCGCCGTCGGGGTCGCGTCCCGGACGCCGGTCTCCGGCGCCTGTCGCGGCACCTCGCCGCCCGTCCCCGACGACGAGAAGACCTTGAGCCAGATCCCGGGGCCCGCGCCCTCCGGCACCTGGAACGCCGTCACGAACGAACCGCTCGGCAGTTCGATCAACGGATGCACGGGTCCGATCTCCACAGAGCTGAGCGTCCACATCGGCGCGGAAGCTTCCGCACCGTCGAGGCCGAAGCGCGCGAAGCGCAGACCGTCCGCCGTGATCGGCGCGGGCGCGCGCGCGAAGACCACGAAGCCCGCGCCGGAACGCAACGCCACCGGCCGCTCGTCGGCGTCGGCGGCGCTCGGGACGACGATGCGCGGCGCGCTCCGCACCGGCGTGCAGGACGAACCGCCCTCGTCCGCCCCTCCATCGTCGAGGATCTCCGCCTCGACCTCGACGTCCGGCTCGACGTCCGCGTCCGCGTCGGCGTCCGCGTCGGCGTCCGCGTCGGCGTCCGCGTCCGCATCGGCCGGCGGCGGAGTCTCGCAGAAGCAGGAATCGTCGCGGCACGCGCCACGCTCGTAGCCCGCAGCGGTGCAGGCCGCCGCGCACTCCGCGGGGTCGCAGGTTGCGTCGCCCCCGCCGTCGTCCTCCGACGTCAGGATCGGCGTCCCGTCCTCGAAGTCGCAGGCCGGGCCGCCGGCGAGCGCCAGCAGCGCCAGTCCTCCCAAAACCGCCAGGTGCCTTGGTTGCGTGGTTGCCTCGTTCATGCCCCACCAGTACCGCGACCCCGGTCCCGCGGCTCACCAGCCCGCGGCGACGGCCAGGGTCACGCCCAGGAGCGGCCAACCCCATTCGGCCACCCGCCGTTCGGCGAACCGCACGCCGACGCCGGGCAGCGTCGCCCCGACCCAGCCGTCCAGCCGCAGCGCCAGCCACTCCAACGCCCGGTACTCGAGCCCCGCCACGAGGTACGCCGCGAACGCCGACACCAGGTCCTCGGCGGCGGCGTACCCGGTCCGCGCGGTCCCCGTCATGCGCACGAACGCCGCGCCCAGCCCCAGACCGAGGTCCGGCTGGAACCAGCCGCGCCCGGCGAGCGGCAGCCAGCGCCAATCGAGGTACGCGCGCCAGGGTTGCAGCTCGGCCGACCCCTCGGCGGCCTCGACGGCGGGCGTGCCGAGCGGCGCGGCGAATCCGGCGGCGACGGTCAGCTGCGACCAGACGTGCCAGCGCAGGGCGACGTCGAACGTCGCGAACGCCCCCACGCCGCCCGGGGACCAGAGGAAGCCGGGCCCGGCGGTCGCCCACCACCGCGCCGCGGGTTCCGATGGCGCAGGTTCCGGCGCGGCGGGTTCCACCGGCGGCGCGACGACTGCGGCCGGCGGTCCGGCGCGTTCCCCGGCGGCCGGCTCCGGCGACGTCCCTTCGACCGCCTGCCGCGCGACCCGCAGCGTCTCGACGACCTGCACCGCGCAGAGGTGCGCTGCCTCCTCGACGTCGCCGTCCGGCATGGCCAGCGTCCGTTCCGCCGGCGGGCCGTTCGCGGCGAGGATGCGGATCCGGACGCCGTCGGTCGGGTCCGTCGCCACGACGGCGGCGACGGCGCGGCGCATGCGCATCATCCGCTCGAGCGTCGCGTCGGCGGGGGCGCGGGCTACCGGGATCGTCCGCACCTCCCACCCCGCCGCCGCCAGCTCGTCCTGGAGCCGCTGGACGACGGGCGAGGCGTCCGGTCCGACCACGAGCACGCCGGCGGTCTGGACCGCGGCGGGGCGCGCGGGGACCGTCCACATCGTGGCGATCAGCCACCCCGCCGCGAACCGTCTGCGCATCCCTGCCGGCCGCTCCGCGGTCTCCAAACTAGGGTTCCGCGAGCCGCCGCGCAAGCGCCGCGTGGGCGCCGTCCGGAAAGCGCCGGAGATAGCGCTCGGCGGCCCGCCGCGCCGCCGGGGCGTTGCCGAGGCGATCGTACATCTCGAGCAGTCGGCCGAGCGCCTCGCGGGCCAGCGGCCCGTCGGGCGATTCCTGCAGGTACAGCTCGAACCACGCCGTCGCCGCGAGGGCGTTGCCGCGCACGTCGGCGACGACCCGACCGTAGGTGAACGCCGCCTCCGCGGCGGCGGGCGTGCCGGGGAACCGCCGCCGCAGGCAGTCCAGCAGTCTCGTCGCGTCGTCCGCCTCGCGGGCGTAGCGCGCGACGTCGGCCAGCCGCGACAGCGACGACGCGGAGAGCGACGCGCAGAGCCGGTCCAGCCCGACGCCCCGCGCCGCGGCGAGAGCCTCGGGGTAGCGCCGCGCCAGCGCCAGTTCCTCCCATCCGGGTGCGGCGGGAGGCCGGACGACCGGCGGCGGCGCGGGGACGGGGGCCGTCGGCTCGACGGGCGCTTCCGGCGCGGGCCCGGCGGAAGGTTCGGGCGCGACCGGCGCCGCCGGGGAAGGCCCCGCCGGCGCCGGCGGCGCGGCGGGCGGCGCGACCGGCGCGGGCCCGGCCGGCGGCTCGCGCGCCGCGGAGCGTTCGATCAGTTCCAGCCGTTCGCGCCCGTACACCCGCAGGGTCTGCCCGGCCGTCAGCTCGCGTCCGTCGGCGAGCAGCGGGCCCAACACGCGGACCGCACCCTCGTGCAGTTCGATCGAGAACCGTTCGGCGGCCGGGTCCCAGGCGACGGTGAACTCGGTGCCCGTGACCCACACTTCGAACGGCCCCGCGGCGACGCGCCAGCGGCGGCCGGTCCCGGCAGGCATCTTCGCCCGCAGCGCGCCGGCCTCGAGCACGATGCGCTGTGCCTCGGCCGCCGGCCCGGCCAGTCGAACCCGCCCGGAGGCGGCGAGGCTCAGCCGGGTCTCGTCGGGAAGGGTCACTTCGAGCGGCGCGTCGGCGGGGGCGGCGAGCCAGCGTTCGGCGGCGGGTGGAGCGGGGGCCGGACCGGCGGTCGGCTCCGCCGCCGGCCGGATCCACCAGACGACGGCGGCGACGGCCGCGGCGGCGGCGAGCGCGGCGGTGGCCACCCGGGCCGTCGTCCGGGTCGGGCGCGACGGCTCGGTCGCCGCGGCCACCAGCCTGCGCCGGGACGCCGCCCGTTCCGCCGCCGACCGGCCGTCGAGCAACGCATCGTGCGCGCGCGCGATCTCGGCTCCGAGCCGTTCGATGCCCCGGGGGTCAGGTTCCATCGGTCTCCTCGCGAATCCACGGTGCGAGCAGCGGGTCGCGGCGCGCCTGCTCGACGAACCGGCCGCGGGCGGCCGCGATGCGGCGCTTGGCGGTCGCCAGGGACGTCTGCATCGCCTCCGCCACCTCGACCAGCTCGAGCTGCTCGATGAAGCGCAGGCCGAAGGCGAGGCGTTCCTCGGTCGGCATCCGTTCCATCAACCGGTAGGCGCGAGCGGCCGCAGCGCGCAGTTCCGGCCCCGCCGCCGGCTCCGGCAGTTCGGGCAACTCCTCCGGCGCGCCGAAGCGCAGCCACCGCCGGGCCCGCCGGCGGCGGATGTGCTTGCGGGCCGTAAACACCGCGACGCGCTGGAGCCACGGCACAAACGAGGCGGCGTCGCCGCGGAACGACGGGAGCGAGGCCAGCACGCCGAGGAACGTCTGCTGCACGAGGTCGGGGAGGTCGGGGTCGGGTCCCAGCACGTTGAGCAGCAGGCGTTCGATGCGGCGCGCGTGGCGGTCGAACAGGGCGCCCACGGCGACGGGGTCGCGGCGACGCAGCGCGTCGAGTTCCGCGCCGTCGGCCGCGGGACCGCCGCGCACCACGCGCAGGTTCGCGCCCCGCTCTCGTCCGTCCTCCAGCACGGCACCCAGCAAGTCCGCGCAGCTCCCCGCGGCGGCCCGTGTCGGATCGAAACGGCCGCCGACGTTCTTCCAGTACCGTCCGGCCCTCCCGGCGGCTCACGCCGCCTTGCGCAAGGGCGCGATCACCCGCGAACTCGGCGGCGCCGGCAGCTCGAGGCCGAGCATGCGGCCCGCCACGTCGCGGTACAGGGCGACGAAGTCGTCCCAGCCGAAGTCGGCCCCCGAGGACAGCCAGTCGGCGTGCCGGCGGCCCGGCGCGCCGCCGGCGAAGTGGCCGCAGACGTCGAGGTGGTCGGCGCGCACGATGCCGGCGACTTCGCCCCACGGCTGGGACAGCACGGGCACCACCCCGTCGTTGTCGCGCGCGTCCGGGATGCCGCCGTACGCCCGCACGGCCGCCGGGACCAGCGCCTCCGGCAGCTCGGGGAACGGGTAGCGCTCGGACCGGCCGCGCGCCAACGCGTGCATCGCAGCGAAGACCGGATACGAGGCGTAGAACGTCGGCCGGAGCAGATGGGCCCGCACGACCTTCGGCCCCGGCCGCGGCGCCGCGGTGAGGTACGACCAGTAGCGAACGCGCGGGTGGTCGACGACCGCGGCGTTGAAGACGTCCATCGCCTCGGGGGCGAGTTGCAGCAGCGAGCCGCGGTCCCGCTCGATCTCCTCCAGGAACTTCCGCACCTCCGCGCGCCGCTCCGGCGTGAAATTCGCCAGGAGTTTCTCGGCGAGGTAGTCGGCCACCGTGTCGTCGAGGCCCAGCAGGTCGTCGAGCCGCATGAGCCAGCCGAGCAGCCGGCCGGCCCAGGCGAGCGACGTGCCGCCGACGCCGCCCAGACCGACGATCAGCACCAGCGTCAAGGCCCGCAACAGGTGTTTCCCCGCCACCTGCGCGAAGAACGCCGCGATCGGCGTGCCGCGGTGCGGCGTGGAAATCGTGACCACGGTGTGCACCGCGTCCTCGAAACGGGCGACGTCCCGGCCGAGCGCCGCGCCGGGGGTGACGAGGAGCCGCGCGTCGAGGCCGCCGGTGCTGTGGCCCAGCACGTGCACCCGCTCGAACCGCTCCACCCGCGCCTCGACCAGCGCCTCCGCCAGGGTCCGCGCCCGGCGCCGGATCGAGGCTGTCGGCAGCGTGTGCACCGCGAACACCTCGACCTCGTGCCCCGCCAGCGCGAACGCGGCCTCGATCTGCTGCCGCACGTGGCGGAAGTAGCGGATCCCGCCCAGCCGCGCGAAGCCGAAGAACCCGGGCACCAGGAACACCGCGTGCCGCATCCGCCCTCCCTGCGACGGTCGAGCCTAGGGCACCCGCCTCCCGGGTGGCAACTCCCCTCCCCGCCTCGCCTGGCCCCTGGCCGGCGCCCGACCGATCGATCGCGGCCGGACCCGACGGACGCGCGGCGCCTCGCGGGTCGCGGCGGCGAAGCCGCCGGCGGACGGCTAGCGATGGATCTCGACGCGCATCGCGACCGGGGTGCGCGGCCGGTCCTCGTCGTCGCGGGGCTCGCGGGCGATCCGCGCGACCACGCCCGCGGGACGGCACCGGCCGAACACGGAGTGCCTGTCGTCGAGCCAGCGGGTGGCGCCTTCGGTGATGAAGAACTGTGTGCCGTTCGTGCCGGGGCCGGAGTTGGCCATCGACAGCACGCCGGGCCCGTCGTGACGCAGCGTCGGGTCGAATTCGTCGGCGAACTCGTAGCCGCCGTCCCCGGTGCCGGTGCCGAGCTGGTCGCCGCCCTGGATCATGAAACCCGGAATGACCCGGTGGAACAGCAGGCCGTCGTAGAACGGGGCCCGCCGCCACTCCTTGCGGCACGGATCCCAGAATGGCCGCAGGCCGCGAGCCAGGCCGACGAAGTTGGCGACGGTCCGCGGCGCCCGGTCCGGATACAGCTCGCAATCCATCGTCCCGAGGCGCGTGACGATGCGTGCCTGCAGCGGCCCGTCGCCGGGCAGCCCCGCCAGCGCCTCCTCGAGCGTGAACTCGCCGTGTTCCGGGTCCGGCGTCGCCGGTGTCGCCGCCTGCTCCGCGGCGGGGCAGATCGTCCGCGGCGGAATCTCCTCCCCCGGCACGACCTCCTCGGCCAGCAGCGTCCGGGCGACCTCGACCTGCGCCCGCATGTCGGGCAGGCGCGTCGCGCAGTAGTCCGCGCCCTTCTCGATGACCCGGGCCTGCAACGCCGCGCACCGCTCCCCCTCGAGCCCCTGCAACTCGCACATCACGCGTCCCAGCGTCGCACACGGATCGCCCGACGGCTCGGCGCCGCCGATCGTGCCGGCCGCGCCTCCCGGTTCCGTCGCGCCCTGCCCGCCGGATTCCGCCGGCTCCGCGGTCGTCCCCTCGCCCTCGGTCGTCGTCGGTTCGTCCCCGGCGGCCGGCTCGACCGGCTCGGTGCCCCCGCTCGACGGTTCCCGCGGACCGCAACCGATCGTCGCGAAGAGCACCACCCACGTCCACGTCCGCATCGTTCGACCCTCCTTCCCTCGGCCGGCCGCAGTCTGCCGCCGGCGCGCGGTCATGGCAAGGCCGGGGTGGGATTCCGATCACGAACGTGAACGCGAGTTCCGTGGAGGCGCCACACAGGCGGCGCGCAGATTCCGTAGGGACGCCACGTAGCCGGCGCGCAGCGCCGCCGAGTGCGCCCGCCCGCAACCCTCCCCCAATCCGACCGGGGCGGTCATTGGCGGGGGGGCGGAAAGGGGGAGGAGCCGACCGCGACCACGATCGCGAACGAGGAGTGGTGGGGCTGGCAACTAGCGGCGACGTCCTTGACACCCCCCGGGGTGCGTGCCAGTTTCCGGCGACGGGGGCGGCGGCGCCGCCGCCCGCCGGAAGGTGTTGCGCACATGGATCCCAAGGTCGTCCAGAAGGCCAACGGCGTCGAGGTCACGCTCGACGAGGCGGTGTTTCCCCGGCCGGTCGGGCTGGCCGCCGCCTATCGGTTCATCGATCGCTGCTACGTGCTGGTCGAGACGCGACCGGGCAAGCGGTTGTCGGTGCGGCTCGAGGACAAGGAGCCGGCGGCGCCGGCGGCGCGGAAGGCGCTGGCGGGGGAGTTCCGCAACGAGCTGCTGCACCAGCTCGTGCGCCGGCAGGTCGCCGAGCGGACCGACGCGTTGCGGGCGGCGATCGTCGGGCGGGCCCTGTTGTCGGCGGACGAGGCGCTGGCGAGCGAGGCGGCGGCACCCGCGGCCGCCGCCGAGCCACTCGATTTCCAGGACGATCCCCTCGGCATCGCGGTGCCCTGGGAGGAGAAGTACGGTGAGAAGCGCGATGGCAAGCCGAAGAAGCGCTCGGGCAAGCCGAAGAAGCGCTAGCCGGACGGCGCCGCTGGTGCTCCGGCTCGACGCCGACGTCTACACCGAGGAGGCGATCGAGCGGACGCGGCGGGCCTTCGCCCACCTTGCCGCGATCGATCTGCGCCGCGAGGGGAAGCGCTGGGCGGTGCGCTTTTCGAGCGTCGACCCGGCCGCCGCCGGCCGGCTGCCCGGGGAGTTCGCCAACTACGCCCTTTCCTGCCTGATGGTGGAATCATGAAGGGTCGACGAGCTGTTTCCGACCGCAAGCCCGCGCTGATGCCGGTGCGCTGGCGCGAGGTGGGCGGGCGCGTGCTGTTGACGAACGACGCCGGCGACTATGTCTGGCTCGACCGGACGCCGTTCGAGGCGCTGATGGCCGGCACGTTGAAGCCGGGGCATCCGGTATGGGCCGATCTGGCGCGCGGGAACATGCTGCACGATCCGGAAACCGAGGCGCGCGTGGTGGAGCGCATCCGGCGGCGCAGCGGGCACCTGCAGGTCGGTCCGACGCTGCACATCGTGGTGCTGACCCTGCGCTGCAACCACGCCTGCACCTACTGCCACGCCAGCCGCCAGCCGGAGAAGCGCGCCGGTTTCGACATGAGCCGCGATACCGCCGCGCGCGTGCTGGACGTGATCCTGGCCAGCCCCGCCTCGGACCTGACGATCGAGTTCCAGGGCGGTGAGCCGGCGCTGAACTTCCCCGTGCTGCGCTGGTTCGTCGAGGAGGGGCGGCGCCGCACCGCCGGCGGCTCCAAGCGCCTGTACTTCAGCCTCGTCAGCAACCTCTCCACGCTGACACCGGCCCAGATCGAGTGGCTGGTCGATGCGGGGGTCGCCGTCTGCACCTCGATCGATGGCCCCGCAGAGCTGCACGACCGCCACCGCCGCCTCGCTGGCGGCGACAGCCATCGCCGGACCCGCGCGGCGATGGCGCGTTTCGACGCCGCCTACCGCCAACGTCGACTCGACCCCTCCCTGGCCTACGTCAACGCCCTCGTCACCGTCTCGCGCGGGTCGCTGGCGCAGCCCGAGGCGATCGTCGACGAGTACGTGCGGATGGGCCAGAAGGTGATCCACCTGCGGCCGCTCAACCCGTTCGGCATGGGACGGAAGATCTGGGCCCGCGAGGGGTACACGGCGGAGGAGTTCCTGCGCTTCTGGACCCGGGCGCTGGACCACATCATCGAGCGGAACCGGCAGGGGGTGGAGATGGCCGAGAAGATGGCCTCCCTGCTGCTGACCCGCATTCTCACCGACGACAACCCGAACTACGCCGACCTCCGTTCGCCCTGCGGCGCCGCGATCGGGCAGCTCGCCTACAACTACGACGGGCGGGTCTACACCTGCGACGAGGGCCGGATGGTCGGCGCGATGGGCGACGACCTGTTCTGCATCGGCGACGTGCACCGGCACGGCTACGCCGAGCTGATCGCGCATCCCACCGTCGGCTCGCTCTGCGTCTCGTCGTGCCTGGAGTGCCTGCCGGGTTGCGCCGACTGCGCCTACGCGCCGTACTGCGGCGTCTGCCCGGTCTACAACTACATCGAACAGGGCGACCTGGTCGCCCGGCCCGCGACCAACGACCGCTGCAAGATGATGCTCGGGATGCTCGATTACCTGTTCCAGCGCCTGGCGGAACCGGGGCTGCCCGAGCTGCTCCGGCGGTGGACCGAGGTGCGGGACCGTTCGAGCGTCTTCGAACCGCGCCGGCCGCGCAAGCCTTCCCCGCGCGCCAAGGCGCGCCCGCGCGCGGCCCCGCCGCGCCGGGCGGGAAAGGGCGCCCGTCCCGCGTGAGCGCCCTCCGTCGCGGACCGGGCGCGCGCCGAGCGGAGCCGGCAGCCCGTTCCTCGCCCCACGGACGTCACGCCGTCGTATCCGTTCACCCGGGGGGGACCGCCTGGCCGCACGCAAGGCCGGAAACCAGATGCCACCACCGGGGCGGCCGCTGCGTCCCCCCCGGACCCCCCGCGCATCGTCTCGGGCGAAGCCCTCGACGACGCGCCACTCCCTCTCTACAACCGCGGGGAAGGGGTGAACGGTTGCGCGCCGTCGTCATCCTGCCGCCCCTGCGCCTCTCGCCGCACTTCATCGACTACCCGTGGCTGACCCACCTCGGCGCCTGCCAGGCCGCCGCCGTGCTGCGGGCCCGCGGCTGGAACGTCGAGTTGCTCGACGGCCTGGCCGGCCCCGACGCCGATCTGCTGCGCCGCGACGACCACGCCTGGCTCGGCCGCCCGGCGCGCGCGTTCCTCGACCGGCTCCGGCGGGTGCGGGCGGACCTGACCCTGGTCGCCGGCAGTCCGTTCCTCACCGCCGGCCCGGGCCGCCCGTGGCTCGACCGCCTGCTGTCCGAGACGCCCGCCGCCGCCGGGACGCTCGTCTACGCCGACCTCGTCGTCGGCGGCATGCACTACATCGAGTACGACGCCGCGGCGCTGCTGCGCGCCAACCCGCGCCTCGACCTGCTGTTGCGCTACGAGGCCGAGCGACTTCTGGCGGGCGTGGCCGCGGAGCTGGAGCAAGGCCGCCGGCCGCCGCGCGCCGTGCGCGAGAACCGCGTCCCCTTCCCGCTCGACGACGTCCCGCTCCCGGCCTACGAGCTGCTCGACGCGCCGGCGGTCTACGACTTCCTGCGGCGCGTGCTGGCGTCGCCGTGGCGGCCGGGGCCGTTTCCCGCGGAGCCCGCCGAGACGCTGCCGCTGGTCACCGCGCGCGGCTGTGCCTACGACTGCATCTTCTGTTCGAAGAACCCCGGCCTGCCGGAACCGCGGCGCCAGGTCCGGGCGTTCCCGTGGCCGCGGATCGCCCGCGCCGTCGCCGGCTGGGTCCGCGACCTCGGCCTGCGCCGCCTGGTGGTCCTCGACGAGCTGGCGAACCTCGCGCCCCGGCGCTTCGATCGGCTGCTCGCCCTGGCCGAACGGCACGATCTGCGGCTCGAGTTTCCCAACGGCCTGCGCGCGGATCGGCTGGAGCGCCGCCAGGTGCGCCGTCTGCGCCCGCTCGTTTCCGTGCTCAAGGTGTCGCTGGAGAGCGCGAGTCCCCGCGTGCAGCGCGACGTCCTGCGCAAGAACCTCGACCCCGCGGCCGTCGAGCGGGTCGCGGGGTGGTGCCGTGAAGCGGGGGTGCCGTTGCAGGTGCACGGGATGATCGGCGTTCCGGGCGAGCGGCGCGGCGAGATCGCGGACACGGTGCGCTTCCTGGCGCGGTTGCGCCGCGCGTACGGGGTCGAGCCGTTGTTGCAGTTCGCGACGCCGCTGCCCGGCACCGCGCTGGCGCGCCGCCTCCGCCCGGCGGCCGACGCCGCGACCGACCTCCACGCGGCGTTCCAGCACGGCGGCCGGGCGACGCGCGCGTTCGACCGCGCCTTCCTGCAACGTGCCGCCGCCGCGCTCGCCGCCCCCGACGCGACGCGCGAACGCAAGGTGATCGTCAACCTCACCTACCGCTGCAACAACCACTGCGTGTTCTGCGCGGTGGGCGACCGCCCGGCCCGCGACGCCCGGACCGCCGGCGTGCTCGCCGCCCTGCGCCGCCATCGGCGGCGCGGCGGCGACCTGCTGGACATCGATGGCGGCGAGCCGACGCTGCATCCGGACCTGACCGCGGTCGTCGCCGAGGCCCGCCGGCTCGGCTACGGCCGCATCGCCGTGACCACCAACGGCCGGACGCTCTCCCTGCCCGGCGTGGCGCGCGCGCTGGTGCGCGCCGGGGTCACCGACGTCCTGGTCTCGCTGCACGCGCCGAACCGCGCCGTGCAGGAGTCGCTGACGCGCGCTCCCGGCAGCTTCCGTCAGACGCTCGCGGGCCTGCGCAACCTCCTGGCCGCCGCGGGCGAGGAGGTCCGCGTCGCGGTCAACACCACCGTGGTGCGCCGCAACCTCGGGACGCTCCCGGCGCTGGCCCGCCGGCTGGCGCGGCTCGGCGTCCGGCGCTGGAACGTGCAGATCGTCACCCCGTTCGGCCGGGCGCGGGCGTCCCACGTTCCGTCGGAGCGCGCCCTGCGCCGGCACCTCGGCCGGCTGCTCGACCGCGCACCCCGCGGACTCGAGATCCAGGTCGTCAACGCGCCGCCCTGCCTGCTTCCCGGCCGCGAGCGTTTCGCGCTGGCCGACTTCGGCAAGGCGGAACGGGCGATGGTGTTCGTCGGCGAGGCGGGCGTGAACCTCCAGGCCTGGCTGGCCGGACGGCGACGCCGGGACCGGCGCTGCCGCGACTGCCCGTTCGCGCCGGACTGCCCCGGGTTCTACCGGTTCGAGGGGGCGCGAGGCGGAACGGGGGTGCGCCGATGACCGGCCGGCTGTTCCTCCTGCCCTGGCACGTCGGCGACCGCGGCGACCTGACCGTCAACACGCTGCGCCGGCTGCGAGGGCTGCGCGTCCTGCTGGTCGAGGACCCGGCGACGGCGCGCCGGGAGCTGTCGCGCGTGCTGCCCGACGGCGCCGCCGGCAGGCGCCTGCTGCGCCTCCCGCCCGGGCCGGATGCCGCGTTCGAGCGGCGGGTGCGGGCTGCGATCGAGCGCGAGGACGTCGGCCTGCTCGCCGGCGGCGGCGCTCCGTGCTTCTGCGACCCCGGGGCGTGGGTCGTGAAGCGTCTTCGCGAACTCGGCGTTTCGATCGTCCCCCTGGCCGGGCCGTCGGCCCTGACCGCGCTGCTCTCGGCCAGCGGCGTGGAGTGGACCGGCAAGGCCGGCAACACCTTCACCTTCGCCTTCTTCTGCCGGCCGGCCCGCGGCCGGGTGGCGCCCGCGATGCGGGAAGCGCTCGCGCGACGCGACGAGCCGATCGTGGTCTTCCTTCCGGTCGCCGACCTGCCGGCCTGCCTGCGATGCCTCGCGGCAGGCGGAGGAAGCGACCGCCGGGTGAGCGTGTTCTTCGACCTGACGAAGACCGACGCGCGGCGGTTCCCGTTCGCCAACCGCGTCCACACCCTCACCGTGCGGGAGTGGTTGCGCGTCCACCGCCGCGTTCCGTGGAATCGCGTCTCGGAGATCGCGCTGATCGCTCACCGTCGCGATCCGTCGAGGCGATAGAGGCAATCCGCCATCCGCTCGACCAGCACCAGCACGCCGTCGGCGCCCAGGAACGGCCGCTCGACGAGCGCGTGATGTTCGTAGGAGGGGAAGCCGAACTCGACCCACCACGGGTACGACCGATGCGGGCCGGCCTCGGCCAGCAGGCCGCGCGTCGCGCGGCTGCCGACGACGAAGTCGGCGGCGCCCAGCACCTGCGCGGCCGCGGCACCTTCCTCGGGCGGTTCGAAGAGCACGGTCCGTCCCGCCGGCGCGCCGCCGTGTCCCTCGCGGCCGGTGATGATCGCACCGACGAGCGTCATACCGCAGTCGTCGGCGAGGTCGCAGAAGCCGGCGAGCCGGTGCGGGTCGCCGACGTACGCCACGCGCCGGTGCAGGAACAGCGGATCGAGCATCGCCCGCAGGCGCGGCACGACGCGCCGCAGCTCGCCGTCGAGAAACGCCTCGGCCGCCGGGACGCGACCGGCGGCTTCCGCCAGGCGACGCACGAAGGACGCGGTGGCCGGCAGCCCGAACGGCAGCTCCGCCTCGACCAGCCGCGCCCCCGTCCGCCGGGCCACGGTCCGGGCGGCCCGCCAGCCGTAGGGGAGCGAGACGACCAGTTCCGCCGTCCCCGCCCGGCGCAGATCTTCCACGGACCCGCCGCCGAGCCAGACGGAGACGAGCTCCAGGTCCAGGGCGCCGAAGATGCGGCGCAACGCGGCGAGGTTGCCCTGGTGGTCGCCCTCGTTGCGATCCCACAGGTAGCCGACGACGGCGGCGGTCCGGCGGCGCTTCCCGCCGCGGTCGAGGTCGAGGCCGCGCGCCAGCGCCTCGAGCGTCGCCGCGTAGCCGTCGAGCCAGTCGCCCAGCAGCGAGGACGGGCGGACCTCCAGCGCCGGCTTGCGCAGCTCGGAGCGGTGGTCGCGGATGATCCGGCCGTAGTCGGTGCCGGTCACCGAGCACATCGGCAGGGCCGTCGCCAGCAGCAGACCCGACTCGGGCAGCGCGTCCAGCACCCGGAGCTGCCGGGCCACGATCTCGTCGTGGTGCCGGACCACCCCGCGGGAACAGACGTTGGTGAAGGCGATGCGGTGGCGGCCCCCGACGTCGAGCAGCGTGGAGGCGGTGTCGTGCCGTCCATGGATGAAGTGCGCCTTGTACAGCGCGCAGTCGGGCCCATCGACCAGCGCATAGGCGTCGCGCACGGCGTTGACCCCGAGGTACACGCCCAGCAGCCAGGGGAAGTTCATCGGGACGCGGAAGCGGTCGAGCTCGCGGGCGTCGCCGCGCGCGGAGCGCCTCCTCTCGCGGTTCCCGGGCTGCCTCACGCCGACTCTCCGCTCCATCCCCGGCGGAGCCGGACGGTAGCACGGGCGCGGGCCGCGACCAACCGCCGCACGGGGACCCCAATTCCCCCGTCGCGATTCGGCCGCCGGCCGATTTCGTCGTCGTGGTCGTGGTCGTCGTCGTGGTCGGGGCCTGGGCAGGGATCACCTTCCGGGTGACCGTGCGATTCCTCCGCCGGCCGATTTCGTCGTCGTGGTCGTGGTCGTCGTCGTGGTCGGGACCTGGGCAGGGATCACCTTCCGGGTGACCGTGCGATTCCTCCGCCGGCCGATTTCGTCGTCGTGGTCGTGGTCGTCGTCGTGGTCGGGGCCTGGGCAGGGATCACCTTCCGGGTGACCGTGCGATTCCTCCGACCACGACCAGGTCTACGACGACGACCACGCCGCAACCTGGCGATGGCGGAATCCGGGGGGACCACGGTGGCGGCCTCCTCGACGTCCGCGGCCGGCGCCGGCATCGCTTCCATGCTCGCGCTCCCCACGGCTGCGGCGTCGTCGCCCCGCCCACGAAGAACAACCGACCGCGGGCCAAGCATCCTCCGCCGTCGATCGTCGCGGGCGGACCGAGGGTCACGGCGCCCCGGGCCATCGATCGAACCCACGCCTCGCCAAGGCGCGCATCATCTCGATCGTCTCGGGATTGTCGCGTCCCTGCGGCCGGAGACGCAGATAGTTCGCGAGTTCCTCGGCCGCGCCCCGGAAGTCGCCGGTGCGGTAGAGCAGGAACGACAGGATCTTGTGGGCGCCGAAGAACCGCCGGTTCTCGCGCAGCAGGTAGCGGGCCTCGTCGATCGAGGCGTCGACCATCGCGCGATTCCGGTTTCCCCAGGGCGTCAGCAGCCGGAGTCGCCGCAGCCCCGGGTTCGTGCCGCGCCGGACGAAGACGGTCGAATTGTAGTCGAAGTACACGAGCTCCCATTCGGGGCGCTCGGCCAGGAGCCGAGCCAGCGCGCGATCGGGACGAAGCACGACGAAGTCCACCTGGTACTTGTCCAGCACGAGCCCGGCCTCCGGCGCGCCGCTCGAAGCCAGCAGGTAGTCGTCCAGCACCCCCCTCGGACCGTACACCTCCAGCCGACCGTCGATGAACACCCGATGCCGGGGCCAGGCCTTCCAGAGCAGGTAGCCGCCGAAGTCGTAGTCGTTGAACATCCTGCCCCGGAGGTCGTGACGGAGCACGAACGAGGTGGCGGCCACGGGAAGGGCGAGATGGTCGATCTCGAACCGGAACGAGCGCCGCGCGCGGACGAGGTACCCCGTCATGACCGCGCCGAGCAACGCCGCCACCCCGCACAGCGCCGGGCCGATCCAGCGCGGACCCGGTGTGATGGCCTGCTCGATACGCGCGGCGACGATCGGACAGAGGAACAGCGCCGCCTCGGCGGTGTGCCGCATGGCGGTCAACGACAACGCACCCAGCAGCGCGACGCGCGCCAGGTCGAACCAGCGTCGATCGCGCCGGCGGACGGCGTCCGTCGCGACGAACAACGCCATCGCCAGGAACGCCCACAGGAACGGACTGCTCGCGTCGTAGCGCTGCCACTCGCTGACGAACCAGACGTCGTCGGCGATCAGCGACCCGAAGCCGTAGATCGACGGTCCGTACGGATTCAGCAGGGGCGCCGCCAGGAAGCCGGCCGCGGTTGCCAGGGCAACCGGTCGCCGGGTCGCGGCATACCACTCGCCGGCCGCGAGCAGGCCCATCGCCACGCCGAGCACGAAGCTGGCGTGGCAATTCGCCCAGACAGCCAGGGTGGCGGCCATGCCCGGGGCGGACCTGCGGCGCTGGAAGACCAGAAAGACGGCTCTTCGGTGAAAGTCGGGCCGCATGATTTCGCCGTGATGACGTAGATCTGGGCCGTTTCCATTGCGGCGGCTGTGTCGCGGAGGTAGCCGTGGCGGAGTGAGAATTCGAGTGACGAAT